>Ga0187803_10000831_pt1 | contig 12149 bp, 7 predicted proteins | sample NC_wetland_sal_i_2_FD_132425 | JGI IMG/M metagenome (GOLD analysis project Ga0187803, IMG submission 132425) | Wetland sediment microbial communities from Neuse River Estuary, North Carolina, USA - Control_3 | ecosystem: Environmental > Aquatic > Freshwater > Wetlands > Sediment | place: USA...
CGGATCGACCACACGCCCGCCCTTGGCGGTGAGCCCGCTCGCCTCCGTGTTCCATTTTCTCGCCGCCAGGCCGATCAGCACATTACGCGCGGCGTTGGCGGCGCGGCGGAGCTGCAAATTCATCCGTGGCGTGGTCTGGCTGCCGAACGTGCCCATATCGAATGGCGTGAGATCAGTGTCGCCCATGACCATCTGGATCGAGTCCATCGGTACTTTCAATTCTTCGGCCACGCCTTGGGTCAGTGCGGTTCTCGCGTTCTGCCCGATTTCCACTTTCCCGGTGAACACGGTCACTTTGCCGTCTTCGCCGATGTGCAGCCACGCATCGATTTCCTGCGGGGCTCTTTCGCCGCCGGGCCTTTGTCCGCGGCCTCCGGATTCGCCTTGTTGCCCCAGCACATCGCGGAAGGAAAGCAGAATGACGATGCCTCCGCCCATCACCTTGAAGAAATCGCGGCGCTGCAACTCGAAATGGTGTGGCGGCAGTTCGGAGAATTCGTAGCGCTCCGGCTCCCACTCGTGCGCGCGAACCGGCTGTTGGCTTGCTTTCTCGCTGAGTTTTCCGCTCATCGCGCCGCCTCCTTCCCCGCCTGCGCGGCCCGGCGCATCGCGGCAATCATCCGCGGATAAGTCCCGCAGCGGCACAGGTTGCCCTCAAAAAACCGCGCGGTCTCTTCTTCGCTGGGATGAGGATTGCTTTGCAGAAGGGCGACTCCGGTCATGATCATCCCCGAAGTACAGTAGGCGCACTGAAAGGCCTCTTCCTCGAGGAACGCTTGCTGCACAGGATGCAGTTTGCCTTCCTTCTCCAGGCCCTCGATGGTTAGCACCTTCTTGTTTCCGACCGCGCCGACCGGGGTGATGCACGACCGGCGTGGCAATCCATTGATCAGCACCGTGCACGCCCCGCACTGGCCCTCGCCACAGCCGTACTTGCTTCCGGTCAGTTCGAGTTGTTCGCGCAGGACGCTGAGCAGGCTAGCTTCCGCGTCTGCGTCAATCGCGTGGCTGGCGCCGTTCACATAAAGTTCCGTGACTCTCGCCAGGACATACCTCCAGCGCAATGCAGCAATCATTCCGAATATACCACCGTGGCAGCGGTGCAGCGTTGCTTGCGATTGTGGGGATCGAAGAGAGGTCGGCTAACGTGTGAGCGTGTCGGATTCCACGCGCCCGTCGCGGATGTGGACCACGCGCTGGGCATTGGCCGCGATATCCGACTCGTGCGTCACCAGGATGATGGTGTTGCCCTGCTCGTGCAGGCGCTTCACCACCCCCATGATTTCTTCGCCCGTCTTGGAATCCAGGTTCCCGGTGGGCTCATCGGCCAGCACGATGGAAGGCTGATTCACCAGCGCCCGCGCAATAGCCACGCGCTGCCGCTGCCCGCCGGAAAGTTCGTTCGGCTTGTGCATCATGCGGTCGGCCAGGTCCACCGTCTGGAGCGCCTTTTTGGCCCGCTCGACACGCTCGTCGGCCGACGTGCCGTTATAGATCAGCGGCAGCTCGACGTTGTGCAGCGCCGTCGCGCGGGGCAGCAGGTTGAAGGTCTGAAAAACGAAGCCGATTTCTTTGTTGCGGATGTAGGCCAACTCGTCGTCATCGAGTTCGCTGACCAGTCTTCCCGCCAGCCAATACTTTCCGCTGGTGGGGCTGTCCAGGCAGCCGATCAAATTCATCAGCGTGGACTTGCCCGAGCCTGAGGGGCCCATGATGGCCACGTATTCCCCGCGGTCGATTTCCAGGTCCACCCCGCGGAGCGCGTGCACTTTCTCCGACCCCATTTCGTAGGTCTTCCACAGCGCCTCCGTCTTGATGACCACGCCGCTGTCGACGAGGTCCTGACGAAACGTTTCCGACGCCAGGGTTTCCACTGCCATCCATCGCACTCCCGCCGGATTAGACCGGCTTCAGCTCTTCTGTTCTTCCGGCACTTGCGGGGTTTTGTTGTCGACTTTGACGGGGGCATAGGGACGCAGCGTGCGCAAGGCTTTGTAGCTGCCGGTCACAATCTCGTCGCCCTCTTTTAGGCCCTTGGTGATTTCGATGTCGGTGACCCCCACGATGCCCGTCTCCACGGGCACAAACTCAGCCTTGCCGTTGCGAATGACGAAAACGCCCTGGACCTCTTCCTTGTCTTTCTCCTTCTTAGCGCTGGTCGTCAGATCCGGCCCAGTGGTGTTGCTGGCGGCCAGGGTCACTCCCTTGTTCTCTTTCTTCTGCCGTTCCTTTTCCGCGTCTTCCAGGTCCTTCCGCGTCCGCACCGCGACCGCCTGGATGGGAATGCCGATCACTGCTTTCTTTTCCGCCGTGCGGATCTTGGCCGTGGTGGAAAGTCCGGGGCGCAAATTATCCGGCGGATTATCCAGGGTGACCACCACCTTGAAATCCTTGGCTTCCTGGGAACCCGTGGTGGTCTGCGTGGACGCCAGCCCCGAACTGCGCAGAATGGCTTGCGTCCCTACTTCCGTGACCTTCCCCTTGAACGTCTTGCCCGGCACCGCGTCGATCGTGACGTCGCACGGCTGCCCGTTCCGGATGTTGATGATGTCGGTCTCATCCACTTTCAGCTCCGCCGTCACCACCGACATATCGGAAATGGTCATCAGGTAACTGCCCGCCGAATTCTGGATCCCGGGAACCACGGTTTCGCCCACGCGCACGGAGATGAAGGTAACGATGCCGTCGATCGGCGCCGGATAAGTCGTCTTGCGCAGAATATCGCGCAGGTGACCCAGGGTGGCGCGGTTTTGCGCTGCGGACGCGCGTATTTGCTGGATCTGCGCCTTGAGCTGGGTCACCGTAGCCTGCGCCGCGGTCACTGCCGCCACCGCGCTGTCGTAACTCGTCTTGCGCGTGTCAAAATCGTCTTTGGGGATCAACCCCTCTTTGAACAGGCCCTGCCCGCGCTCCCATTCGATCTTGGCGTGCTCCAAATCGGCTTGGCGTTGCAGGAGCACGGCCTGAGCGGATTTGTAATTCGCTTCGGCAGCCTGGACGCCGGCTTCGGACGAATCAATAGCCGCTTGCTGCGCGGCCACGTCGGCCGCCGGCTGGATGCTTTCCACATGCAGCAAAACGTCGCCCTTCTTGACTTTGTCGCCTTCGCTCACCACGATGTCCGTGATTTTCCCGATTCCCTCGCCCAGAACGTTGCTGTACGTCAGCGGGCGAATCTCCCCCGAAGCCGTGACAATCGCAGCAAGGTCCTCACGCGCCACTTTCCCTGACTGCACGGTGACCACGCCCTTGTTGGCCTGATTCACGCTGTACCATACAATTCCGCCCAATACCGCTGCGGCGCCTATGCCAATCATTACTTTTTTCGACGTCTTCATCTGCGATTCCTTATGCCCTGTCGGGCAGGCCCCCCCCGTCTCGTTCCACCTAGTATTACGACCCAGCCTGCCGAAAAGTTTCCCGCCGGTTACCGCCCGCATGCCTTCCCTTAGTGCGGCTCCGGATCCGTTTAGCGGCTGGGACCTCTTGTCCGCCGCCTCGCTTCGGGTCTTGCGGCTCTGGCGTGCGGTCTCCTCCGTTTGGTTAGACACCGGGAAGGGCCAACAGGACAGCCGAGGTGCATCTAATTTCGCAGCTCGCAAATCCTCCAACCACAGCCCGAATCACGCCTGCGCTCTACCACCCTTGAACATTCTACTGATTTTCAGGGCAATTGGAAACAGATAAGAGGCACGGCGCCTGGGGCGGGCAACCCTCCGCCCAGCTTAGGATTCTGAGCATAGTAACTGCCCGGAGCAGGGGTGCCCCTGGAGGATTCTTTCGTTGACGTGCCATTTCACAGGGGATAGAATCTCACTCCGGCTGGGGGGCGAGGTGTATTCATGTCGCGGTGTTTTCGTCTTTTCACAGCATTTCTAATTGTTTTTGGTGGGCTGCTTCTGGCGTCTGCCGCGTTTGCGCAAGACAACCAGAACAAGCAGGATCAAAAAGACAAGTCTGCCAACCCCCAGAGCACCCCAAAGGAAACCAAGGAGCAGCAGAAGAAGGCCAGGCAGCAGCAGAAGAACGCCCTAAAGGAACTTGAAACTCCGTACAAGGTTTGGCTGAACGAAGAGGTCGCCTACATCATTACCGATGAAGAGAGAGCCGCTTTCCTCCAGCTTTCCACCAACGAAGAGCGCGAGCAATTCATCGAAGCCTTCTGGCAGAAGCGCAACCCCAATCCCGACTCGGTGGAAAACGAATATAAGGAAGAGCACTACCGCCGCATCGCCTATGCCAACGAGCATTACGCTTGCGGCATCCCCGGCTGGAAGACCGACCGCGGCCGCATCTACATCATCTGGGGTAAACCGGATGAAATCGATTCCCACCCCTCTGGTGGCGCCTACGAGCGCACGATTGAGGAAGGGGGCGGTTCGACCTCCACCTATCCTTTTGAGGACTGGCGCTATCGCTATCTGCCGTGCTGCGGCGAAGATGTCAACCTGGAGTTTGTGGACCGAAGCGGCAGCGGCGAATACCGCCTGAGCATCGATCCCAACGAAAAAGACGCGCTGCTCTACGTGCCCGGCGCAGGTTTGACGGACTTGGAAGCCATGGGGGAGGCCAGCAAGACTGATCGCATCTCCAACCCGTATGGCGTTGGATCGGAAACCGGTGGCGCGCCCGGCGCACCCATATCGCAGAGGAACAATGAGTTTGAAAAGATCGAACTGATGGCCAAAATCTTCGCTCCGCCTCCCGTCACCAGGGCCAGCAGCCACATGGATGAAATCATCAGCGCGCGCATCCTTCGCAATCAGATTCACTTCGACTATCGCACCGATTACTTGCGGGTGACCAGCGAAACAGACCTGGTCCCCGTCACCATACAAATCCCCAACAAGCAACTCACCTTCACGGAAAAAGAAGGCGTGCACACCGCCCTGCTCAACGTCTACGGCCGCGTCACCACTCTGTCCGGCCGCATTGTGCAAGTTTTTGAGGATCCCCTGACCACCGATATCCCCGAATCTTTGCTCCAACTGTCTTTGACCGGTTCCAAGATTTATCAGCGGGCCCTGCCCTTGCGCCCCGGCCTCTATCGCCTCGACTTGGTCATCAAAGACGCCAACAGCGGAAACGTCGGGGTCATCAACACCAACCTCCAAGTCCATCGCTATGATGAGGACAAGCTCGATGCCAGCTCCCTGATTCTCGCCGATCAGATCGAGCGCGTAGCGGCCAACCAGATCGGCCTCGGCATGTTCGTGCTCGGCGATCTCAAAGTGCGTCCCCGGCTGAGCGGCGATTTTCACACCTCGGAAGCGATGGGGCTTTTTCTCCAGGTTTACAACCTGAAGGTGGACGACAAAACGCACAAGTCCGATGTCGAGGTTCATTACATCATCTCCAAGGACAAGGTAGAAAAGCCCGTCTTCGAGACCACCGAGACCTCCGCAAAGCTCGGGCAGACCGGGGATGAGCTGACCCTCGATCGCGTTCTGCCCTTGAGCAGCGTTACGCCCGGCAAATACAAGCTGGAAATCCAGATCAAGGACAAAGTGGCCAATCAAGACCTGACTCGTTGGACGAATTTCACGGTGAGTCCGGCCCCCGCGCCAAAGACTACGGCCGCGGCCGCACCGGGGAGGTAGAGCCTTGGTCGTTGCACGCACGCGAGCTTGGGGCTGGATGGCTCTCGCCATCCTGGCCGTCGCAGCGGTCGCGCAGGGCGCGCCCGGCTACGGCAAGATTTCCGGAGTCGTCGTTGATCTTGGCGGCACGCCGCAGATGGGAGCCACGGTCTTGGTCTCCGCCGAAGGGCCGCTGGCCACGGCGCCTTTGCAAGTGCTCACCAACCAGCATGGCGTGTTTGTCAGTGAGCGTTTGCTGCCCGGGCAGTACTCCTTGAAAGTCACCCTGGCGGGCTTCCTGCCCGGCATCGAACGCCACATTCGCGTGAATCCCAATCTGACCACTCTGGTGCGCGTCGAGCTCGATTCGATGTTCGCTTCCCTGGATCGCTTGCGCCGCCACTCCGAAGCGCAGCCCGATCCTGACCAGTGGAAATGGGTCCTGCGCAGCTCGGCGGCCACCCGTCCTGTTCTCCAGTGGCAGGACGGCCAGCTTGTGGTTTCCAATGCGGATTCTTCCCCTGCCGAAGATTCCAATCACCCCAAACAGGCCCGCGCGCGGATCGAGTTGACCGACGGCGCGCTCAACCCGGGTTCCGCCTCTCACCTTCCTTCGTCACCCGGCACGGCCTTTGCTTATGATCAGTCCGTGGGCAAGAACGGCCGGCTGCTCCTTGCTGCGCAGATGAGTTATGACCGTTACGCCGCGGGAGGAATCGCCGCCATCTGGGCCCCTTCGGGAGAAATCGGCGTTGGCCCCACCACTACTCTCGTCCTGCGCCAAGCCAAAGTGGCCTCCAACGGACTGACCTTCCGTGGAGCCCGCTTGGAGCACTCTGACCAGGTTGCCCTTGGCGATACGTTTCGGGTGCAGTATAGCGTCGAGTACGTCATGGTCGGCCTGGGACGCCCGGCATCTTCGTTGCGTCCGCGCATCGAACTGGACGCCCGCATTAGTCCGGAATGGGAAATCTTCGCCCGAGCGGCGGCCATGCCTACCGTTCCCGAAGACCCCCATACAGGTTCCCTCGAAACGGCCCTGACGTCTTTGGATTCGCTTCCCGCGCTCATGTGGCGGAGCGGCAGTCCCATGCTCGAAGGCGGATGGCACGAGGAACTGGGCTTCCAGCGCCGCGTCGGCGCTCATGCCTACCTCGAGGTCTCCGGCTTCCGCGATAGCTTAACCAACGTGGCTATCTACGGCCGCGGTCCCGCGGGCTCGCCCTGGGGAGATTACCTGCGCGATTATCTCTCCGGCGCCATCCTCTATGACGGCGGTTCCTCAGATTCTTGGGGAACCCACGTGGCCTACCGGCAGAAGCTTTCTGAGGATCTTGAAATCTCCGCGGTGTATGCTTGGGCCGGCGCCCTGGCGGTGGGAGATCCCACCGAATCCGCTACCCTGCGCGATGCCCTGGAAACCCGCTATCGCCACAGCTTGGCTGCGCGTGTCGCTGCGCGTATTCCCGGCGCGGGCACCCACATCGTGGCCAGTTACAAGTGGGTGAGCGGGCCCACAGTTTCACGCCAGGATCCCTTCGGCGAGGCGGCTTATCAACTGGATCCCTTCCTGGATATCAGCATCCGTCAGCCGATTCCCACCTTCTTCATGAACGGTCGGTGGGAGGCATTGGCCGATTTCCGCAACCTGCTTGGAGAAGGCTATTCGGCCGTCAACGGCCGCGATGGGGGCATCTTGCTGGTCCCCTCGGTCCGCTCCTTCCGCGGCGGCCTGAGTTTCCAATTCTAGGCCAGCGCGCAGGCACCTACTGGAATTGGTACAATGGCTTCCATTAACAGAAACCCTTTGCTGACATCGTCGGAAGCCACTTGTAAGCTTCTAAATTCAAAGGCTTTAGTTGCTGATGAATTTGCATATCTGTGGCAACAGACGTGCTCCTTTTTCCGTGCGAGTATACCTGGGGTAGGTTTGTCTCGATGAACGAAGGCCTCAAAATGCGGGTGACGGCGGTAACCCTGGCGCTCCTGACCCTGCTCGCGGTTATCTTTGCCGTTTTGAACTTTCAGCAAAGTGCGCTTTACACCTCCCCGGATGATGGCATTACTTGGATGGACACCCCCAACGGCGTGGAAGCTGTCCACGTCATCCCCGACTCGCCTGGCGCGCGAGCCGCCATCAAAACGGGCGACCGCATTGAAGCCATCAGCGGGTCGCCAATCCATCGCCAGACCGATGTCACCAAGAAGCTCTGGCGCGCCGGAATTTGGACGGAGGTCCGCTATACGCTTGTGCGCCAGGGTCGCACGATCGAGACCTCCTTGATCACCGCGCCTGCCCCCCAGCCCCTGCTCAGTGAGAATTTTCTCCGCCTGGCGGGTTTGCTCTATCTTTTCATCGGGCTCTTTATATTTGCGCGCCGCTGGAACGCCCCCCGTGCCGTCCATTTCTATGTTTTCTGCCTGGTTTCTTTCACCTTCTATTGCTTCCATTACACCGGCAAATTCAATTCATTCGATTGGCAGATTTACTGGGGGAATTCTGTGGCCTGGCTGCTCCAGCCGGCCCTGCTGTTGCATTTCGCCCTGGTCTTCCCTCAGCGCGGGCGCGCCACGCTCTGGGCCACCTTGCGCCGATCCCTCTTTGTTTACACCCCCGGCGCGCTTCTGTTCGCCTTGCAGGTCGGCATCGTACTCGGAAAATTTTCCCTCGATCCCACTCTCGGTGCGCGCATCACCCTGGACCAGTTGCGCCTCGCCTATTTGGGGTTCTTTTTCTTGCTGGCCGCGGCCATTTTCGTGCGCAGTTACTGGCGCGCCCCCAGCGGCGTGCTGCGCCAGCAGTTGAAATGGGTGGCCGGCGGTACGCTGGCCGGCACTCTGCCTTTCCTGGCCTTCTACATCTTGCCTTACTTCTTCGGGGTGTTGCCTTCGCCGGGGATGAGCGCTTCCGTGCTGTCTCTGGCCCTGATTCCGCTATGTTTCGGTTACGCCATCATCCGCTATCGGTTGATGGACGTGGACATCATCTTCAAGCGCGGCTTGGCCTACACGGTGGCCACCGCGGGGATAGTGGCCGTGTACTTCGCCCTCGTCGGTCTGGTGGGCGAGCTTTCCCACAGCGCGTGGCCCAGCGGGCCGGCCGGGGCCATGATCGCCATCGTCATAGCCGCATTTCTCTTTCAACCTTTTCGCGATTGGGTGCAGGCGCGCCTGGACCATTTCTTCTATCGCGACCGTCTCGATTATCGCCGCACGCTGATGGAATTCGGGCGCACCCTCACCAACGAAGTGCGCCTCGACCCCATGCTGGCCTCGGTGATGGATCGCATCTCCCAGACCCTGCTCGTCGACCGCTTGGCCATTTTCCTGGAGGATCCCGCCCAGCCGGGAGCCATGAAACTGGTTCGCTCCATGGGCGTTCCCTTCACCCAGCCGCTGGATTTGAGTTTTCTTTCGCCCCAACGGCCCGCCTTCGCCCGCGGGTATCTGTTCTACGAATCGCCCCGCAACGCCGCGGACGAAAGTGATTCCGTGCGCCGGACCCTCGAACAGCTTGATCTGAACTACTACATTCCCTGCCGCATCCGCGACCACACCGTGGCCGTGCTGGGCCTGGGCAAAACCGTGGACGGCGATTTCCTGACCAGCGAAGACGTCGAACTGCTGTTCACCATCGCCCGCTACGTGGCCATCGCTGCCGACAACGCCCAGTTGTACCAATCCCTCGAACAGAAGGCCCAACAGGTCGAGCGCCTGAAGGATTTCAGCGAGAACATCGTTGAATCGCTCAGTGTGGGCGTGCTGGCTGTGGATCTGGACGGCCGCGTCGAATCCTGGAATTCGCAGCTCGAACAGCTCATCGGCGTTTCCCGGCTCGAGGCCGTAGGCCGCAGACTCGAGGACGTGCTTCCCTCTGCGTTGATCGCTGAAGTGGCCGCGCGCGCCGCCGACGAGTACGTATCCAGCATTTACAGATTCCACATCAACAACCGCGCGGGGCGGGCGCTGGTGGTCAACGTCTCCATCGCTCCCCTGGTGGGCAAGTCGGGAGAAAAAATCGGCCGCCTGATCCTCGTGGAAGACATCAGCCAGCGCGAGCGGCTCGAGGAACAATTGCTTCAGAATGAAAAGCTGACTTCCTTGGGCTTGCTGGCTGCCGGCGTAGCCCATGAGGTGAATACGCCGCTCGCCGTGATATCCAATTACATCCAGATGCTGGCCAAGCAGATGCCGGACGATGACCCCCGTCATAGCCTCATCGATAAGATCGTGAAGCAGACCTTCCGGGCCAGCGAAATGGTCAACAATCTTCTGAACTTTTCGCGCACCGGCGCGGCCGAGTTCGCCGAAGTGAATTTGAACACCGTGATCGAAGAAACCCTCTCTTTGGTGAATCATCCCTTCCGCACCGCGCGCGTGAATGTGATCAAGCTCTTGCAGGCGCAACTGCCTCCCGTGCTGGGCTCCAACAACCGCCTGCAACAGGTTTTCCTCAACCTGTTCATGAATGCGCGCGACGCCATGCCTTCCGGCGGCATGCTCGAAGTGCGCACGGCGCGCAACAACGGTTATGTCGAAGTGGAAATCACCGATACCGGCGCCGGAATCCCCCGCGAAAACCTCCACCGCATTTTCGATCCGTTCTTCACCACCAAGACCTCCGGGCGCGGCACCGGCCTGGGCCTCTCCGTCAGCTACGGCATCATCAAAGAACATGCCGGTAAGATTGACGTGCGCTCCACCCCCGGCAAGGGCACGTCCTTCCGCTTGGAGTTCCCCGTGGCCAGGAAAGCGGTACATGTCTAAAGGCTCGATCCTGGTTGTGGACGACGAAGCCGAAATCCGCGAAGGCTTGGAATACTTGCTGACCTCCGAGGGCTACGGCGTGTCCAGCGCGGAGACCGGCGAGTCCGGCCTCTCCAAGCTCGAAGAACAACCCTTCGATTTGCTGCTCCTCGACGTGAGCTTGCCGGACCGCAACGGTCTCGAACTCCTCCGCGAAATCCACCAGCGCGATCCTCACCTTTCCGTCGTGCTCATCACCGCGTACGGCTCCATTGATATGGCCCGCGCGGCGTTCAAAAGCGGCGCGCAGGACTACATCACCAAACCGTGGTCCAACGACGAATTGCTCGCCCAGGTGGCCCAGGCTGTCGAGGGCCGCCGCTTGCGTGAAGAAAACTTACAGCTCAAGCGCGCCCTCAAGCAGCGCTACAACTTCCCTAACATCATCGGCAAAAGCGAAAAGATGCTTGCGGTGCTGGACCTGGTGACCCAGGTGGCCCCTTCGCGCTCCACCGTGCTCATCAGCGGCGAAAGCGGAACGGGCAAGGAGTTGATCGCCAAGGCCATTCATTCCGCTTCCGCGCGCGCCGACAAAACTTTTGTCCCGGTGAACACGGGTTCCATCCCCGTGGACCTTCTCGAGTCGCAACTCTTCGGACACGTCAAAGGCGCGTTCACCAGCGCGGTGGCTACCAAGAAAGGGCTCTTTGAGGTGGCCGATCAGGGCACCATCTTCTTCGACGAGATCTCCACCATCAGCCCGGAAACGCAGGCCAAACTCCTGCGCGTCATCCAGGAACGCGAATTCATGCGCTTGGGCGCCACCGAGCAAATCAAGGTGGACGTGCGCATCCTGGCCGCCAGCAACACGGACCTGCCCAGCCTGGTGCGCGAAGGCCGCTTCCGCGAAGACCTGTTCCACCGTTTGAATGTCATCGCCATCCAGTTGCCGCCGCTGCGCGAGCGCAAGGAAGACGTGCCCCTGCTGATCGAACGGTTTCTGCAGCGCTATTGCGGAGAGAACGCCAAGCCACTGCGCCGCTTCACCACCGCGGCCATGAAGTTGCTGATGGATTACGACTGGCCGGGAAATGTGCGCGAACTCGAAAACGTGGTCGAGCGCGCCGTGGTGCTCTCCAATCAAGAGTTGCTGGACGTCGACCTGCTCCCGGAAAACGTGCGCACCAAAGAAATCGTGAAGGGGGTGCGGCTGCAACTTTCCGAGTTCATGCCTCCCCTGCCGGGGGAGCCCGGGGCGCGCACCGCGGCGGACAACCCCTCGCCGTCCCTGTTTCAGATCATGGAGGAAGTGGAGCGGCGCGTCATCGTGGATATGCTCGAGCGCACCAATTGGAACCAGACCGAAGCCGCGGAGCGATTTCAAATCCCGCTTTCCACGCTCAATCAAAAGATCAAGCGATTGGGCATCGAGACGCGGCGGCGAGGAACGGGCCGTGCAGGCCCCCTACCCGGTCCGGATGACGCTTCGGCCGGATATTCGGCAGGGAGATAATCCCCCAAAACCTACGGCTCTGGAGGACGTCCCGCTTGGCTTCCTGGGGCGGGCGGGAGGTTGCGGCTGACTTCCTGCAATGGGGGAAAGCCGGCGTCGGCATGCCGCCAGATTTCGCGGAGCTCGGCGTAAATTTTTTGCGCGGCGGCGGGATCACCGGCTTGCGCGGCAGCGCGCGCTTCGCCGAGCAGGGCAAGCGCGCGGCGGGGCGCGCGTTCCAGGGCCAGTTCAAATTGTTTGCGAGCGTCGGCGGGGCGGTGGAGTTCGAGCAGGGCTTCGCCGAGAAGTTCGTGGGTGGGCTTGACGATTTC
>Ga0187803_10000832_pt1 | contig 12146 bp, 7 predicted proteins | sample NC_wetland_sal_i_2_FD_132425 | JGI IMG/M metagenome (GOLD analysis project Ga0187803, IMG submission 132425) | Wetland sediment microbial communities from Neuse River Estuary, North Carolina, USA - Control_3 | ecosystem: Environmental > Aquatic > Freshwater > Wetlands > Sediment | place: USA...
CCGGCCTTCGCCATGACGAGAGCTACTGGCACGCTATGGCGCGCTGCTTTGAGAAGCTTGCGGGCCTCGGTGCGCGTTAGCCCCGCAGCTTCTTCGACAATGCTGATGCCGCGCTCGGCCAGCTTCTCGTTCTTCAAATGCAGATTGACCATGAGGTTGCCATAGACGTAGCCGAGTCGCGTCATGGCGCCCGTTGTCAGCATGTTCAGGATCATCTTCTGCGCCGTGCCCGCCTTCATGCGGGTGGATCCGGCGACTACCTCCGGGCCCACTTCCGCGACGATTCCGATATGCGCCGCTTTTTCGATTGGCGAATTGCGGTTGCAGGCGACGGCCACCGTCTTGGCTCCCTGCGAGCGCGCGTATTCGATGGCAGCAATGGTGAACGGTGTCCGCCCGCTGGCGGCCACGCCAACCACAACATCGTTGTAGCGAGGCTTTTTCTTTGCCATTGCCTGGCGGCCAAGCCGGCGGGAATCTTCGCTGGCTTCGACAGCTTCCGCCAAAGCCTTCGGCCCGCCAGCGATGATGAACTGGACCATCTTCGGATCGGTGTCGAATGTTGGTGGGCATTCGGCGGCATCGAGCGCGGCGATCCGTCCGCTGGTGCCGGTGCCGACATAAATGAGGCGTCCGCCTTTCGAAAGCGCGTCGGCGATCCAGTTCATGGCCTGCGCGATCTGCGGCAGCGAACGCCGAACGGCCGCGGCTACCTTGGCGTCCTCGGCGTTGATGATGCGAGCAATCTCCAGCGGCGACCGGCAATCGAAGTCGGCCGAAGCGGCGTTCAGCTGCTCGGTCTCGAGGATCCGGAGGTTTATCCTCCTTGCTTTGTGCTTCAATCGCCCTTCCCTACCTTCTCCAGCGTCTCCAGCACCGCGTCGTGAAATGCCGGGCGCACCTGTTGGATGGCCTGATTCTGGCAGTCGGGCCAGGTTCGGTTCGTCAGCAAAACGATCGAGAGCTGGCGCTGGGGGTCCATCCACAGAGACGTTCCGGTGTAGCCGAGATGGCCGAACGAGCGCGCCGAAAAATGCTTGCCTGACTGCGAGGGCGCCGAGGGTGTGTCCCAGCCTAAGGCGCGAGACGTGCCCGCGGGCGTCGATTCCCGGCGAGTGAAGAGGTCCACTGTGTCTGCCCTCAGGATGGGATGCCCCCCGTTCAGCATGGCGTGGGCGAAGCGAGCCAGGTCGTCCGCCGTGGAGAACAGCCCCGCGTGTCCGGCGACGCCTCCGAGCACGCTTGCGTTTTCGTCCTGCACTTCGCCCTGGATGATTCGTCCCCGGAAGGTGCTTAGGGTGGACGTGGCGGGATTTGCGATGTCGCGGGCGAGGGCGCCCGCGCCACACTCATCGGCGGTAGGCGGGATGTTCTCGCGCAGGGTCTTGGCTGGATTGAATGTCGTATGCGACATGGCCAGCGGCCCAAAGACCTCGCGCTGGCAGAAGCGGTCGAGCGGCTCGTCAGCTAGCCGTTCCAGCGCAATCACCAGAATGATGAATCCAATGTCGCTATATTCGGCGCGAGTGCCGGGGGCGGCAGTGAGTTCGGTCGCCAAAGCTGCGCGCATAAGTTCTTCGCGCGTCTTCGCGCGCAGAAACAGTTTCTCGTACGCAGGCAAGCCGGAGCTGTGCGCGAGCAACATGCGCAGCGTGACCTCGCTGCGGCGCGCGGCTTTTTCCGCAAACTCGGAAGCGGCGAACTCCGGTACAATCGCGGTGACCGGAGTCTCAAGGTCGAGCACCCCACGCTCGTAGAGGATCATGGCCATGGTGGTCGTGGCGACGACTTTGGTGAGAGAAGCCAGGTCGAAAATGCTGGCAGATGAGACCGCGGGCGAAGAGACGTCGTAGGTGAAGCGGCCGAGAGCCTTGTTGGCGACGAGATCTCCGCGATAGGTGACCGCGACCGAGCAGGCAGGGAAGGCGCGGGCAGCGATGGCGGCCGCAAGAATGTCGAAGGCGCTGGCGAAACGTTCATCCTGCGGGGCGTCTTTGCGCACCAGGAAGCAGAAGCCGGGCTGCGAGTTTGGGGCCGAGGTCAAGCGCATCCACAGTGTAGCGCGGACACTCCTGTCCGCGAAGAGCCGCGCGCTGAGGGCGGCTTTTGGCTTCTAGCTTTCGGCAAGCTGGCTCGCTAGAGAGGAGCTGGCCAGCTGCAGGCTGACTTCATACTGTGTCGCTCTTCATCGCTGCCGCCGCGTCGACCAAGTTACCAAGAGCAGCCTTTCCGCTTATCCTGCTTGAGGGCGATCTTGCAGGTCGTGTAGAGTCACAGCAACCGTGAAATTCAGGGCCGCAACTCTGCTTGTTCTTCTGAGCTGTGCGATAGCTTTCGGCCAGGAATCGCTGAGTTTCCGTCTTGCCGTCCTGGACCCCATCATCAACGACGCCATCGCCCAGCAGCAGATTCCCGGCGCCGTCATCATCGTCGGACACAACGCGCAGGTTGTGTATCGCAAGGCTTACGGCAGCCGCGCCATTCTTCCCCGTCGCGAACCGATGACGCTCGATACGGTGTTTGACTGCGCGTCGTTGACTAAGGTCGTCGCAACCACGACCGCCATCATGCAGCTTTGGGAGCAGGGCAAGTTCCGTATGAGCGATCCGGTGGCGAATTACCTTCCCGAGTTCGCAGCGAACGGCAAGCAGGACATTACTATTCGACAGCTCTTGGTGCACTACTCCGGCCTGCCGGAAGATCTCGACTTGGCTAAAAAGTGGGAAGGCAAAGACACGGGCTACCGCATGGCGTTTGAAGTCGCGCCGGAGCGGCCGCCGGGCTCCGCATTTCTCTACAGCGACATCAATTTTGTCGTGCTGGGCGCTTTGGTGGAGAAACTCTCCGGCGAGTCGCTCGACGAATACGCGGCCAAGCATGTCTTTGCTCCTCTGGGCATGAAAGAAACGCGTTTTCTCCCTCCAGCTTCCTGGCTGCCGCGCATCGCGGCGACTGAAGATGAGAACCATCGGCCGTTGCATGGCGTCGTACACGATCCAACGGCTCGGCGCATGGGCGGCGTGGCCGGACACGCCGGAATGTTCTCGACCGCCGACGACCTGGCGACGTTTGCGCAGGCGCTTTTGGATGGCGGGCGCGGGGTGCTGACTCCGGCGACGATCGCCAAAATGACTGCGCCGCAACAACCGGTGAATGGCACGGTCCTACGCGGATTTGGCTGGGATATTGATTCTCCGTTTTCCACCAACCGCGGCGAACTCCTACCGGTCGGCGGCTTCGGCCATACCGGATTCACGGGTACTTCGCTGTGGATTGACCCTGCGACTCAGACTTACATTGTGTTGCTGACCAACGCGGTTCACATGAACGTCATTCCCGGGCACGAGAAGGGAAGCGCGGTTTCACTACGCACCAAGGTTGCGACCGCGGTGGCGGCAGCGCTCGCGCTCGATCCTTCCGAAGCCGAGAAGATGCGGGCAGCAACCATCACTGGCTACAACGAAATGCAAAGTGCGGCGCGGAAGCTGGCCGTGCGCAACGGCGCGGTCAAGACCGGAATTGACGTGCTCGAAGAGAAGCACTTTGCCGTACTGCATCCAGGTAAGGGCGGCAAGCCGCACAGCATCGGATTGCTGACCAATCAGACGGGACTGGACTCGGAGGGCCGGCGCACGATTGACGTGCTCGCCAACGTCGCTGGTATTTCGCTCGACGCCATCTTCAGTCCCGAACATGGCGTCTCCGGGATGCTCGATACCACGGACGTGAAGAATACCAAAGACTCCACCACCGGAGTTACCGTCTACAGCGTGTACGGAGCCAGCGATGCCGCCCGCCGTCCGCCGCTTGATGTCTTGAAGCAATTAGACGCGGTCGTCATTGACCTCGCCGACGCTGGCGCGCGCTTCTACACCTACGAAACGACCATCGGCTATTTTCTCGAAGCCGCCGGAAAAGTCGGCGTTGAAGTCATCGTCCTTGACCGCCCGAACCCAGTGACCGGGTCGTTTGTTCAGGGGCCGGTGTCCGACGAGGGCGGCGAGAACTTTACCAACTACTTCCCCGAGCCGGTGCGGCACGGAATGACCATGGGCGAACTGGCAAAGATGTTCAACGCGGAGCGCCATCTCGGGGCGCGGCTCGAAGTGGTTGCCATGGAGGGCTGGCAGCGAGGTGACTGGTTCGATTCGACCGGTTTGGCGTGGGTGAGTCCTTCGCCCAATCTGCGGAACCTGACGGAGGCCACGCTCTATCCCGGAGTCGCGTTGATTGAGGGCACGAATGTCTCCGTTGGGCGCGGCACCGATACGCCGTTTGAGGTGGTCGGCGCGCCCTGGATCAAGGGCAGGGAACTGGCGGCTTACCTGAACGGCCGCGGGATTCAGAGCGTGCGCTTCGTGCCCATGTCGTTTACGCCCTTCGCCAGCAACTACGCTGGACAGATGTGCGAAGGCGTAAGCCTCGTAGTGCTCGATCGGAATACGTTCGACGCGCCCGAGCTTGGCATCGAGCTGGCTGCGGCCTTGCGCAAGCTATATCCCCACGACTTCAAGATTGAGCGGATGCCGGAGTTGCTGGTGAATCAGGCGGCGTTTGATGCCCTGGTAGCAGGGCAGGACCCTCGGCGCATTGCGGAGGACTGGGAGCCGCGCCTGCAGCGGTTCGCCGAGCTGCGCAAGAAGTACCTCCTGTATTAAGGCTCAAAAGCGCGGATGCGGGCTCTCTTAGTAGAGACGCGGCTTGCGGCGTCTCCTTGCGCGAGCACCTCCAGGCCCTCGGCGAACGTGGCGCGCCACCCGTCTACGAATTTTGAACATCCGCATTATGTATCGAGTTACTTAAGTCCTATCCCCTGTTGTGATCTCCTCTCTTGCCGAAGGTTTACGTAAGCTGTTTTGGGACTCCCCGTCTTTCCCGTAAGCGTAGCGCTGGTCACATAACAGGAGACTCCTCGAATGCTGATTCCGATCCGGCACGAAAATATGGCTGCCCGCCGTTGGCCCGTCATCACCATTGGGCTAATCGTGCTCAACACCGTGATCTTTCTGATCACCAACGCGACCATGGACAAAGAGTCCCCAGAATTGGGCAGCACGAAAGCTCATATCATCCTGTTGGCAGCGGCGCACCCCGAGCTGACTATGTCGGATGCGGAGCAGCAGCTGGTGGAGGATTTCAAGAAGGACAATCCCACAGAATGGGCGCACCTGCAGAGCCCCATGCATGACCTGGTTGACGGGTGGGACGCCCAGATGCGGCTTAAAGAAGACCCGCACGATCTGCAGGCCGACATGGATTCGCTGGGCGCAAAGTATGCCGAATTGGCCACCGTTTCAATTCTGGAACGGTACGCATTTACTCCCGCCCATCCGCGGGCCATCACTTATCTCACGGCGAACTTCCTGCATGGCGGCTGGCTGCACCTGATCGGCAACATGTGGTTCTTGTGGCTGGCGGGATTTGTGCTCGAGGATGTCTGGGGCCGGCCGCTTTACCTGGCCTTCTATCTCATCGGCGGGGCTGCCGCCCTGCAAGTTCACGCCTGGACCGATCCGAACAGCATCATTCCCTGCGTCGGCGCGTCGGGAGCGGTGGCGGCACTCATGGGCGCATTCCTTACGCGCTTCCCGAAGATGAAGATTGAGATGCTCTGGATCCTCGGCCTCTTTCGCACTTACCGTTTTAAAGCGGCGGCGTTCTGGCTGCTGCCGTTGTGGGTGTTGGCGGAAGTGTTCTACGGCTCGTTATTTGGCAAGATGAGCGGCGTGGCGCACTGGGCACACGTCGGTGGCTTCGCGTTTGGCGCGCTGGGAGCCGTTGCTCTCCGCTATACGGGATTTGAGAACCGGGTCAACGAGAAAGTCGAGAAACAAATGACCTGGACCTGCGATCCCGAGATTGACCACGCCAACCAGCTTGTGGAGACAGGGCAATTGGACGAGGCCGTGGCCGCGGCTCGGCAACACCTTTCCGCGAAGCCGAATTCGATTGACGCCTGGAACCTCTTGCGCCAGGTGCACTGGCGGAGGCAGGAACTTCCCGCCTATCACGAAGCGACCGCCAAGACCTGCGAATTGCACCTGCGAGCAAACAATCCTGAAGGCGCCTGGCAGGACTATGAGGATTTCAAGAATTCCGGGGGCGAAAAACTGGCGCCCGTCCCCTGGTTCGACATCTGCCGTCTGCTGGAGGAGCGGGGGAACTATGATCGGGCACTGAGCGAACTGGAAAGCCTGATCCAGGCTTATCCCGCGGAGCGGCAAACCCTGATGGCGCAGATGGCCGCCGCTCGCATCTGCCTGAAGCGTTTGAACCGGCCCGAAGAGGCGCTCAAGTTCTATAAAGCCGCCGCCGAGTCTCGGATTCCGCACCTGGATCTGGATTCTGCCATCCAGGCGGGTCGAAAAGAGGCATTGGCCGCGCAGTCTGGCGGCCAGGCTGCTGCCGCCGGCGCGGGCTTGTAGCTTCCAGAGCCAGCCCAAACTACGCGTGACCGGAAACCCGCGCTCAGCTACAATTTGGCTCTGTATGCATGACGCGCTCTCCTTCACCCCAAGTCCGTTTTACCGTTGTGCCGGGCCCAATTGTGGCGTATTGAAGGGCCTGAGCGACCGCTGGTGGATCATGTGGACCTCCCTGGACGATGAAATCCCGGTCATGCATCTGGCGCCTTGGGACGAGGAGCTTGCCGTCCGCGAAGGTGCGCTCCACGTCTGCGGAGAGGGATGCGCGCAGAAGCTGCAATCGCAGTTCATGGGCAACGTGCTGGAGAATCGTTCGCGGCGGAGCGCGGGCTGAGTTGGGGTTCGTCGTGTGCCTCGTGTCCTTGGTTAACCAAGAAAGCACAAACGGAGGGGCACGAAGGTTCACGATTACTCCGGCTAACCTGAAGTTCGAGTGCGCGCATCTGACCAGTCAACGCCGATGTTTTGACTATTCTGAAAAGGCAGGCCTTCGATGAAGACCGTATTGCTCCTCCTATTATCTGGGATCGCGGCGGCGCAAACTGCGGCCGCCCCGGCTCCGGCCTCGGCTGAAGCTCCAAAATCGGCGCTGACGATCCCGGCCGGGACCAGAGTCCCGCTTACATTGAAGCAGGCGATTTCCACGAAAACCGCCAAAGAAGGCGACCCGGTGTATGCCGAGACCGCGTTCCCGTTCGTGGTCAATGAACGCGTCGTAATTCCGGCGGGCACCTACATCCAGGGAAAAATCATGCGTGTGCAGCGTGCCGGCCACGTGAAGGGACGGGCTGAGATCCTGGTCCATTTCACCTCAATGATTTATCCCAGCGGCTACACGGTGATGCTAGGAGGTTCGGTGGAGAACACGCCGGGCGCCGATAAAACCGCGATGAAGGACTCGGAAGGAACCATTCAGCATGATAGCGACGCGGGCAGAAAAGCCAAAGATACGGTAGCCGGGGCGACGACCGGAGGCATTATTGGCGCCGTAACCGGCGGCGGCAAGGGAGCCGGAATTGGCGCCGGAGCCGGCGGCCTGACCGGTCTTGCGATTTCGATGTTCTCGCGCGGAGCCGACGTCAGGCTGGAGCCGGGAACGTCCATAGAAATGGAGATCCAGCGGGACGTGACCCTGGACGCGAGCCGGGTTTCGTCACGACCGTCAGTACGGGTAGAGCAATAATGAAAATCGTGGGTGGGGTTTTCGAGAGAGCGAGCTAGCTTCTAGGGTCCGCTACGTTCGGGCGCATGACTTCAATTCAAAAACTGCGTTTACATGCGCAGTGATGGTCACGTTCTGCGGACTGAACTCCTCGGTGGGGGCGGGAGCCTGGGCGGTGGCCACCATGGGCATCACCCGTCGCATGGGTGCGTAAATTCTGACGTTTTCCTGCGTGTCAACCGACGCATAGGAAAGTTCGCCGAGCGTGCGCCCGCTGGCGCTGGCCAGAGACTGGGCGGAGGCGCGGGCCCGCCGGTAAGCATCGGCCACGGCTTTCCCCTTGGCCTCTTCGGTTGAATCCAGAATGTAGCTGAGCGACTGGCTTTCCCCGACGCTCGCATCGGCAAGCTGCTGCGTGATGGGACCGATCTTGGAAAAATCCTTGAGCTTCAGGCTGACGCTGGTCGTCACCTGGTAGCCGATGATCTTGTGCTTCTGATCTTTCCAGTTGTATTGCGGATTCACAGAGAAGAATCCAATTTGGGCGGCTTTGGGATCTACGCCGTTGGCTCGCAACACCTGGCGTGTCGCTTCGGCTTGCTTGCTGGCAAGCTCGTACGCGTCTTTGGCCGTGTCAGCTTGGGCCGAAATGTTGAACTGGATGAGAGCGGTGTCGGGCGCGGTCTCGCATTTTCCGTCAGCGCCGACGTAGATGGTGTTGGGCTGGGCGGTGACCGAGGGAGTCTGGGCGCTCAGCGCGGCGCTTAGGACGAGGACACTGCACAAAGCGAGGAGGGTGATTTTCATCGAGTTGCTCCTACCGGGCAAGCCGGCATCTCAGACATCCCTTATATACCTCTATATACCTATTTGTAAGAACGCGGGAAGTTCGCTAATTTGCACGGTAGGGGACAACGGAGCTGTTCCTGCACGGATTATGCCAACGACGCCGCTTCAAGAACGAATACGTCAGCCCGCCAGAGGTGAAACAGGCACACTCTGGCGGGCCGTCTTACACCCCAGCGCCAGCCTCGGCGTTCCTGGGGACCGTTTGGAATGACTTCACTGAGCGGTTGGATGGGCTGCAGTAGATGAAAAGATGCCCGTGCGCAGCAGACTCGGTAAAGCCCGGGCAGACTGCGCGACCGCATCAGGCCTGGGAAGGAAACGGTTGGGCCGAGGCACCTATGTCCTTACGCAGATCTTGCCAGATGTTGTCGGGCAGCTCGAGAAACACTTTGACAATCTCGGGATCGAACTGGCTTCCCGAACATCGGAGGATTTCAGTCCGGGCCGCGGTATAGGATTGCGCGGGTCGGTAAGGGCGGTCGGAAGTCATGGCGTCAAGCGTGTCCGCGATCGAGAATATTCTCGCCCCCAGCGGAATCTGGTCACCCTTTAGTCTACGCGGATAGCCCCTTCCGTCGTAGCACTCCTGATGGGCGTAAACGATCTCTGCGGCCTCGGCCAGGAAGGGAATCTTGCTGAGCATCTTGTAGCCGAAATAGGAATGTTCGCGCATGATGGCCATTTCGTCCTCCGTGAGCTTGCCGGGCTTATGCAGGATGTCGTCTGGAATGGCCAGCTTGCCGACGTCATGAAGAAAGGCTCCGCGGGCGATCACCTCGATCTCCTCTTTCGGCAGGCCCATTTTGTGTGCAATGGCGATGGTGAATGCGGCCACGCGTCTGGAGTGGTGTTCGGTCTCGGCGTCCTTGAGGTCAAGCGCATCGCCCAGGGCTTCGAGCGTCATGTCATAGGACTTCTTCACCTCGGAGAGTGCCGCCTTCCACTGCTGCGTGCGGGCCGTGACCAGAGCTTCCAGATTGGTGCGATAGGCATCGTTCTCGCGATTCAGGCGGCGGTTCTCCAGGGCGCGGCGGACGGTAGCCAGTAATTGTTCCCGCTCGAAAGGCTTCAGCAGATAGTCATAGGCCCCATTGCGCAAAGCCTGGAGCGCGACCTGAATGTCGTGAACGGCCGTGACCATGACCACCGGCACATCGGGAAACCGCTCTTTCGACTGTTCCAAAAGAGCAATCCCATCCATCTCCGCCATCATCAGGTCTGAGAGCACGAGATCGAATTCGTCTCCCGATTCGAGAATCGAGAGCGCTTCTCTGCCGCCGGCCGCCTGGCGACAGCGGAAACTGGCGCCACTCAGCATGGAGGAAACAATCTCGCGAATCGGTTCCTCGTCATCTACCACGAGAATGTGGTCGTAGGGCATGGGCCAACAGTAATGTATCGCTTATTGTAGGGGTGTAAATCACATTCCGAAAGTAATCAATCGGCAGCGAAAATCCACCAGCGCTCCCCCCTGCGCATGATATCTAAAAAACTGGGTATTCGTGCGTTTTCTTATGGGCCCTGCCGGGCTGTTGGGCAATTCGGTGGGCGCGCTGGCTGTCTCCTGGTTGACGGCACGGGAAACTGCTGCCCTGGTCGTCGCCGCCATCAGCCTACTCTTCTACCGCGCGTTTCGGGAGCGGTATTTGCTGGCTTGGGCGGCGGGCTGGATCTCCTACGGCGCGTTCCTGTTTCTGATCCGCGCCAGTGAGTCGCATCCTTCGTCAAAAGCGATAATGGCGTCCGCGCCAGCGGATTTTGTATTGGCGGTTGCGCTTTTCGCGGTGGCCGCGCTGATGGCCGCGCAATCCCGGCGGGCCCTGACGGCGCTCATGGCAGTGGCGTCGGTGGCCCTGATCTGCGCAGCCATGAGGCCGCTTTACTTTCCCGATTCGGCCAACGCCGGGCTGGCTCTCGAAGTGGTGTGCCGGTTGATTGCCGCCGCCGCCGCGGTCGAACTTGTGCGCTCGCGGCTGGACCGCATTGGGCCGTTCTTGTTCGCGGCCGGTCTGCTGACGCTCAACCTTACCTGGCCCGCCGTCACCAGCCACATTCCAGCGGAAGGCTACCTGCTGGCGGAAGTGTTCTTCGCTTCGAGCATGTTGTTGGTGGTGCTTGACGACTCGCATCTGCGTACGCGGCGGCTGGCGGTGCAGAACGAGCTGGCGGCTACGATCGCACGCGGCCAGAGCCACGCGCCCATGATGCAGGCGGCGCTGGAAAAATTGAAAACCGCAACCGGGGCGAAAGCGGTCTGGTTCCTGCTGATGGAAGGCGAAAAACTGGCGCCTACGCAACACGTCGGTTTGTCGCCGGAGTCTCTGCGCGGGATCGGACAGGTGGGGATGGACGATACGCTGGCGCGGATCCTCCACGACAACCGGGCCTCGGCGGTGAAGGCCTCGGAAACGCCGGATACGGTGCGCGAGCAATTGCGCAAGTACCGCATTCATCATGTCGTTCTCGTGCCCGTCCTGGGCAAGAAATCGGTGATCGGCGTGCTTTTGTTCGGCTGCTCGGCCATCCGCCGGCACAGCCGGGAAGAGCTGGAGTTTCTGGAAGCCGAGGCGCAGAAATTGGGCATCGCCTCCGAGAACCTGCGGCTGCTCGAGCAGGTGTTGCGCTCGCAGCGGCAGTGGATGAACACCTTCGATTCCATTCAGGATCTGATTCTGGCGCACGACGCCGACTTCCGGATCCTGAAAACCAATCAGGCGCTGCTGCAACGGTTGGAGAAGGCGCCGGCGGATGTGCTGGGCAACCCGTGCGACAGCGTGCTGCCGCGCAAACATCCCTGGAGCGGATGCCCTTACTGCGAGCGCGGCTCCGGGCTGACCGAAGGGCTCGATCCCTGCTTCGGCGGCCAGTCGGTGGTTTCGACCTCGTCCTACACTGGGCCGGGCGAACAGCAGAAAGGCACTATCCACGTCGTGCACGACACGACCGACCGCCAGGCAGCCGAAGAGAAATACCGCATGCTGTTCGAGCAGGCCCAGGAAGGCGTGTTCGTCGCCACCCTCGAAGGCGATTTGCTCGACTGCAACGACGCTTTCGTCACCATGCTGGGTTACGGCAGCCGCGACGAACTGATGGCGCTCGATCTGGCCAGCGTGCTGGGCGCGACCGCCGAGGAAAGGGACGCGTTCCGGCGGGAGCTGGAGGCGCATAACTACGTCCGCAATTTTGAGCTGGGGGTGCGCCGCAAGGATGGAGCCCTGCTTACGGTGGCGCAGAGCTGTTTTGCGACCCGCGATCCGGGTGGGCAGATTGAACGCTATCAGGGTTTTGTGCTCGATATCACGGAGAAAAAGCGCTCCGAAGACGAGATGCGGCGGCGCAACCGCGAGTTGAATGCGCTCAATGCGATGGCGGTGATCGCGACCCAGTCGTTCGATCTCGACGAAATTCTGAATCTGACACTGCGGCAGGTGATCTCGCTTTTTGGCGCCGAGACCGGATCCGTCTATCTCTCCGCCGGACTGGATGGGACTTACCGGCGCCGGGCCGGCTGGGGTCCGAGAAGCGAAGCGCGCATGCGCATGTCCGAAGCCGCTTTTGCGGACGGCTTTGGCGACCTGGTGATGCGGTCGCGGGCCGAAGTCATCACCCAGGATTTCCTGCCCCATCTCCCGCCGGCAGTGGTCGAATTCGTCTGTGCCGACCGGCTGCCCTACTGGATCTGGGTCCTGCTGTGGAGCAAGGACAAGCCC
>Ga0187803_10000833_pt1 | contig 12144 bp, 14 predicted proteins | sample NC_wetland_sal_i_2_FD_132425 | JGI IMG/M metagenome (GOLD analysis project Ga0187803, IMG submission 132425) | Wetland sediment microbial communities from Neuse River Estuary, North Carolina, USA - Control_3 | ecosystem: Environmental > Aquatic > Freshwater > Wetlands > Sediment | place: USA...
CCACGTTGCAGATCACTGGAAGGGGAGGTTCCGTCTCGACCTCCCCGTTCTTCCACTTGTGTTAGCATCCGGCCTGATGGGTAACCAACTCCTAGTGCAATCTGCTTGGTGGGTTACTAACGCACCACCTGTGCTCGTCAGTTTATTGGTCCTCTCAGTTCGTCAGCGTGACCATCGGTTATGCGGTCATTTGGGAGATCTTTCGGCAGACGCTCAAGGACTATCCCGGTGCTGCGCGAGTGGCACGTACTTCCCTCCTGACAATTTTTGTACTCGTTCTTTGTAAGGTTTCCCTGAACCGCCTCAGTGGCTCGATAGTGCGGCTAACCAGCACTTACTACGTGGATCTCGAGCGCTATCTGCGTGTTGTGCAAGCCGCGCTCCTCGCCACCATTGTCGGCCTGCTGGCGTATTACGCAATCCCGATTGGCCGAAACCTTAAGGGTATGATCCTTGGCTATGGATTCTTCATCGGCATGACCGTAATGCATTTGGCGCTCCGCTCGTATCTCGGAGTTGCATTCCAGCCCGTCTGGCAGCATCTTGGTTGGGTGTCCTACTCTGTCGCCCTAGTCATCTGGTGTTCGACTCTCTGGTCCTACCATCCCAGTCTGCAGCCCGGTCCGGAGACGGAACTTGAGCGCGATTACCAGCGCCTTGTCTTGCGCACTGCCAGGCTCTTGACGCAGGCCCGCGCTAATTTCGTGAGAGTGATTCGCCCGTGAGTCATTTGTTCATGCTTCTTTCCATCGGGCTGTTGTTCATTGCACTTCTTCTAGTGTGGGCTTTGCGCATTAAGAAGTCTTCTGATCAAAACGGCGAAGACTCCCAAGGATTTTTGATTGAAGGGTTGTCGCGACCCTCAAGGGAGCTAGCTCTTAGGATTTTCTCCAAGCAAGACTGGGATTTTGTATGTAAGGAAGCGGGGAGCGAGGTCCAAAAGGTTTTTCTTGAAGAGCGACGTTCCGTGTCACTTCTGTGGCTGAAGCACACGCGGAGTGCGGCCGGGAGGCTCATGAACCTTCACCGGAGGGTTGCTCGAGGCAACATCGAATTGAAAGCAAGCTCAGAAATGAAACTGGCCGCTAATTATTTATCGTTTCTCTCTCTCTGTGCGATCCTAGAGATTCTCATTCGCGCGCTGGGCCCTTTTCGTGCTCAAAAGATGACTGGCCCTGTCTTGGGCGTGGCGGCTGAATTGTGGTCGATGTCCGAAAAGCTCCTGTCTGGCCTGACTTCTTTAGGGCACGACCGGATCGATGCTGTTTGGACGGGTAGGTCAACGTGAGCCAAGCGGGTACCACGCGGATGGTCGTTGATGATGCGATTCAAGACATCAAAAACCGCACACTTGCCGGGATTTCTGGCGATCTCAGCCGACTCGTCTGTCTTGCATCTACGCGCGACTATAACACTGGCCGCTACCATCATGAAGGTTTGGGTTCGCACTTCTCAGAAGAAGTCGCCGAATTCGCCTTAGAGGCCTGCCATCGGGAAGTCTTCCAACAATTGACTCTAATTTCGTTGGAGGACCTTGTTGGGCAACTGGAAAGCTACGTTCGATCTGCATCTGCCAAACCTGCGGAGGTGATTGACACCTGGGAGAAACTGCAGCCATATCGTGTGACGGTACCCTTGGAGTGCGAACCTCTTTCCGCTGAAGTGTTCTTCTCGAATATCAGAACTGCTTTGGCGATCGTCCGGTTTCGCCGGATGCGTGATTCAAAGGCTCCGCGATCCTCATAGCAACCGCCGTCACGCGCCCAATGACCTCCGCTTCGGTGGAATAGTTGAACCGACGGATGCGGCAGGGCGAAAGCGGATGAGGGATCAGCGTCAGTTGGTTCCCGTCCAGCTCGCACCACGAACAGGCATAGCCATCCCGCAACTCCACGAAATAAATAGGCCGGTCATATTCAATCCGCCACGGAGAGGCTTGTACTTTGTTCACGCGCTGGTCGATTTGGACAAAGGATCCCGGCCGCAGGAGCGGATAGAGCGTGTAATCCTTTAGGCCGATATAACCGTACTGACTGTGCCTGATGTCGAGGTGCTGGATCAGGGCGATGGGTACTTCGCCCCACACCTCGACCATTCTCGATAATAGACTGGTCTTCTCCGCGCTGAAACCGCGGTCAAAACGCACCGGGAAGCTCACTGCGCGGTCCCCGTCGTAGACCTCAAGTGTCGTAAGATGAGTTTGTTGCAGACCTGATTCCAACTGGTACTTGGCGATTCTCTCCAAGTCCACGCCGAACAGCCTAAGAAGGTCGGTGAACTTAACCCGATAAACGACTGCCAGACTATAGAGCTTATATATGCTAGGTACTGATTCCTTGTTTTCTATTTGGGTAAGCCAAGCATTTGAGATGTAACACTCTTCGTTACCTTCGGCCTCAGCGATCTTGCGACTCTGCTCTTCGACCTCGCGCGTAGTGATCCCGAGACGAATCCTGATCCCCTTAAGCTGCTCACCGGGGCGCATCCTGCTCTCCAGAGGGAAGTGTGGGTGCCGATTCTACCCCTATTGGGCGGGTTGCTTACAAAAGAAAGCAACTGAGAGATATGTTCTCCGTTGGGATGCCCGAGTCTAGAATCGCCGCCTATCTTTCGAGAGCCTGCGCCGCACTGACCAACTATCCGGTGGACGAAACTTACGCGGCAACTGATCAATTGACGCGCCGGATCGGAGAAGAGCGATGAAGGATCTTGGCAACAATAGTTTTAGCACTGGATCGCGTGAAAAGATAACCATCGATGTCTCGGTGGACCGGAAGCCGTACCTATGTAAATTTCAGGATCCCCCGAAGGGTTCGAAGTGGGACTCTCCTCCTCAGAGACCGACCGACACCTCTGAGAAACGATTCTTTGACATGCCCGAGAACGGTCAGGTCAGATTTGAGGTCGGCTTCGATTCGGCATTTTCAGAAGACGATTCGGACGATCAAGCCACTTACACACTGAAATTTTCGGGCTCTGCTTCGGGCAGCCAGTCGCCGACCAGAACAGTCGTTGTGCCCAAGGATGGCGGTCCGATTCCTATGAAGTACACATTTACGGTCACGTGAACCAACCTTGAGGGAGCCACGGCGATGAATTCGTGGTGTGGCACCTATAAAACGCTCGGTGCGGTTTTATTTCTTCAGCTGGTTCAAGTCTGTCTCTGTGCCCCATCCTCTGCACAGCAGCCGATCGACAAGCTGGTGAATGTCGTCAAGGCACAGCACGGAAATACCCGAATTGCTTTCATAAAGGCTCCGGCCAGCTACGCCGAGTATCTTGCCGCCCATGGAGTTCAGCAGGACGTGAGTTCCTTGGTAGAGCAGCAGCACCTCGATAAACAAGTCGGCGGTACAAGCTCCTCTGGAAGTGGTACCTCCGCTGTCAGTACAGGCAGCGTGCCATGGCTATTCGGCTTCGCAGTTGAACATGGAGCCCTGACCCAATCCGTCGACAACAACACGATCACGTTTCGCGGAAACGTGGCTAATGTCATCAAAGCGCTAAAGGTAAAAGACTACATTCAGAGCTATCGCACTGGCCAAGATAATATGTTCGTACGGAATGTATCGAAGCTTTCTTTCTCTGCGTCGTTTAACGCGAGCCAAGCCGGAACCGGCACCAGCCAAGCAAGTGGCACCGGTTCAACTACAAATACAACCGGCCAAAAGAACACACTGGCCGGGTATTCGTTCCATTTTGACATCTACAATCGGCGAGACCCCCGAGACAAGAAGTGGGACAGCGATTGGGCTGCACTAGTCGGTCCTCAACTGCAGAGTGTCGTAAATGGCTGGGGAAGCTTTGATGATCTGATCGACAGACGTCCAGCCGAGAAGAGTCAATGGGAAGCCTATATCGACCAGCAGCTAAACCAATTCCCCATTGATACCAACGATGACAAAACTATTCAATCGGCAAACTGCTCATGACATACGGTCAGCAAAAGGACACGGTCCTCCAAAAAATAGCCCACAGCCCAATCGTGAGCTTTGAATATAACAACGTTCGACAGTCATCCCAGCAGCTTGTCAGCGGAAATCAAAATATGTCTGTGGCTTCGTCCATTCCGGACTTATCCAATTTTAACCTCATTGCCGGCTTTTACCTGGTCGCCGACAGCCAGGCAACCGTAAATGTAAGTACGACGCTGTTTAACTCACGTCCGGCAGGTTCAAAAGTCGGTCTGATACGAGATTACAGACTCTCGTCTCAAGTGGACATACCCCTTCCCGAGATAGTGAGCGTTGGAAAGCCGACACTAACATTCTCCGGACTATTCCTGTCTCTCATCGAAGAGCCACTAGGCCAGCAGGTGCTTGTGAATGGGATTGCGGTCACGCGTAAAGGAAACATCGGGTTATTCCAGTCAAAGGTCACAATCCCGGTTAAGGATTCGGGAGTAAAGGTGCCCATTTCCTTTACCGCGTCAAACCGTACAGAACTTGTGAAGGAAAAAGACGTGCGCGGCACCATTGGCGTAACACTTAATCTGGATTCAATCTTTTCAAAACCATAACTTGATCGTAAACATTAGAGATAATGACATCAGAACCAATAATGACCGGTCACCACCATTCGGCCGCAGTGGTTAGGCCCGCGCAATACGTGACGGGCGTTCGAAGACACACTGGTGCCCTCTTAGAAAGTGACCTGCGCCAAGCCAGATCTCGGCGGCCCTCATATTCGGACGGTTATGTTTGATTTGCAAAAGCTCATGGAGTGGGAAATCCTGACATTTCTGTTGGCGCTGGCCGGCCTCGTCGTCGTCCAACTACTCACCGGCGCGATCAATACCAATGGGTTTTTTTGCGGCAGGGTCAGTGGCCGACGGAGAGGTGAAGATCAGTACTTCAGCCCAGAACGAGTCCAGTTGCTCGTGTTTACGCTGGGCGCGGCCTCGCACTATGTCTCTCAAGTTCTGACTAATCTGCATCCCGGCACATTTCCGCCGATGCCTGAGGGTTGGCTCGCCGTTGTCGGGGGCAGCAATGCGATCTATCTCGGCGGGAAAACATATGCCAGGTGGTTCGCCAACGGAAGCTCAAAATGACGCAAGACGACGGAGGTTGAGATGGCAACACTGAGTCTCGTTTGCGGATATGTGATATGCGTACTTATCGGACTATTGGGGGTCTTTGTGCTTTGGCGAATCGCTGACGGCAGCATCGACCTCTCACGTCTGATCAGCGAGCCGAACGGTGACGCCAGTATGTCGCGGTTCCAATTCTTAGTCTTCACGTTCGTGGTCGCACTCAGCCTGTTTCTGGTGATCGTATCCGCCCCGAACCATCCGACGTTCCCGAACGTTCCGGCGACAATCCTCTCACTATTAGGAATCAGCGGCAGCTCCTACTTGGTGAGCAAAGGGATTCAGTTCAGCGACCCGGCCGGCATCGACGACCGCGGCGTCGATGTCAACATCACGCCTGTCAAGGCAATCGTTCATTTTGGACAGACACAGCAGTTCCAGGCTGACGTTCCTAGGAAGCCGGGCTCGCCGGTGAAGTGGGAGGTCATCGCGGGGCCCGGGAACATCGATGCAAAGGGGCTCTACACAGCACCTGCGGCAGCTGCTGCACCTGCAGGAGGTGCGGCTGCCACAACAGCTCTCCACGCCACCATCCAAGTCACGAGCGACGAGTATCCCGACGCTTTTGATCTCGCCGTGGTTACGTTGGTCTGAGGATTCCTATGAGGAAGCGACATTTTACGCAAAGTTCAAAAGCGTCCGTCAGCACGCGGACAAAACGCCTTGCGTCTGCGGCGACCGTCCTGCCTCTGGCGATCGGGTTGGCAAGCACCCAACTTCCCAGCGGTCGCCCCAGCTCTGCGTCCCCTGCCGGGGGCGCAATGGCCATCACTTGTACGCTACCTTTCGACCCGATCAAACAGCAACATCCGATCGATAATTCCTGTCCGCCCAACGGAAATGCGGCAGCGGATACACCGCAGGCGCTCCAAAACCAAGCCAAAAACAACTTTTGCGCTTTGGGAACTCCCGTCAACGTGGACTTTACTGTTCTTCGACAGTTGCAGCAGGATGCGGCCAACCGAGTGACATTCGGTAACGACACCAAACTCCCCGTCAATCGCTCTCTACTCCATAACTTCACTTCCAAGGTCGGCTCCATCGGCGAAGGTAGTGTGGTTCGATTGGCTGCCTTCGTGATCGATGCCCACTACTCAAACCTTGGTCAGGGAGAGAGTGTGAATTGCAAACAAGGCGATAAAGAGAGCAACGACATTCACATTGTGCTCGGCGAGAACAGCAACAAGGATGACCCGTGCACGAGCACAACCGCCGAGATTAGCCCACATTTCCGCCCTGACATTTGGAACCCGGACACGCTGAACCAGAACAATGTACATATGTTCCGATTCACGGGGCAGTTGTTCTTCGACGCCAGCCATGTTCCTTGCTCAGGCGGGACAGGACCCAATCCTAAGCGCTCATCACTATGGGAGATCCATCCAGTTTATGCCGTCGACATCTGTGTTGAAGCAAGCAATAGATGTAGTGCGGATAGTGACCTGAACTGGCAATCCCTGGTTGATTTCATCAATAGGGGTAGCACGGAATCTCAGCTTCGACCGTCGCGAGCGGAGCATGCCGAGCAAGTGGAAACCTATCGAGATGCGAGGGGCATACTCGACGCGGACAATTCTGGGCAACGCGGCTACGGTGTTAAGCACCCATAACCATGAAATTCGAGCATCGGCACGGCTCTTTCACAGATGGTCATGGTCGGAGGCCCTAAAACCTAACGAACAACGGGAAGACGGCTCGGATTCAAAGTAGGCTGTTCGATGGGACGCGCTACACAACCCTCCGGTTGGATGCGAAGGTGCTTTGACCTTGGGCGCAGAGCTTGCAGAATGTTTTCGACTGGAGAGGAGTCTTCGATGGCCGTTGCCGATGAAATCAGACATGTCATCGTCCTCATGTTGGAGAACCATTCCTTTGACCAGATGCTCGGGTCGTTGGCTGCCGTACACGACACGCTTGACGGGGTTGATCCCGAGAATCCGAAGGGGAACCCTGACTTCCCGGACGCGGCGCGGCTTATTCTCCAAGCGGAGAGTCGACTTACCTCAATTCCCCTCGATCCGGCTCACGAGTTCGTAAACGTCAACCATCAGCTGGCGAATGATTGCACGGGGTTTGTGCGTGACTATGCCCAGGCGCATCCTAACTGCACCGCAGACGAAAAAGCGCAAATTATGGGGTATTACCCTCTGGATTTCCTCCCCGTGTTACATCTGCTCGCGCGTAGTTTTCTGGTTTGTGACCGTTGGTTTTCATCGATGCCCGGCCCGACATGGCCCAATCGATTCTTTGTTCACAGCGGCACATGCAAAGGTCACGTAAAGATGCCAGTCGGAATATTTGACCCGAATTGGCATTTCTACGACCAACCCACCGTCTATGATCGGCTTTCGGAAAAGGGCATCAGCTGGAAGATCTACCATGATGGAGAGGCTCAGACGCTTGTTATGGTGGACCAGCTCTCGCACGTCACTCACTACCACGACATGGACAGCTTCTTCGAGGATACGCAGAAGAGCGAAGACACATTCCCTCAGTACGTGTTCATCGAACCCTGTTATTCCGGCAAAGGGCAGAACGATCAGCACCCGCCTACAGATGTCATGAGAGGGGAGCTCCTGATCGCAAAGGTGTACAACGCTCTTCGTGTGAACGAAGGGCTGTGGAGAGGAACGTTGTTCGTTCTTCTCCACGACGAACACGGTGGGTTCTATGACCACGTCGTGCCTCCTGCCACCATTGCGCCCGACGACTATACGAGCGAGTTCGATTTCAAGTCCCTGGGCGTGCGCGTGCCCGCAATTCTGATTTCACCTTGGGTTGATTCAGGAGTATCACACACGCTTTTCGATCATACCAGTCTGCTCAAATACCTGACCGACAAGTGGGCTCTCGGTCCCCTTGGGAGGAGGACGGCGCAAGCCAATTCGTTTGGGGCGGAACTCACGAAGCGGCAGAAGCCACGCGATGATGCCCCAACCCCATTTTCAAACCCATTGCTCAGCCCGGTAGAGCTGCCGAATAAGCGGGTAAATGAGAATCAGAAGGCTCTCGTCTCCTTCAGCCAGATGCTCGAAAAGCACATGGCAGACGTCGAGGATGTCGCAGCCGTCGGCTCGCGCAGCTTGAGATTGCTCGATGGCCCCCAAGCGCAGTTTTCCGTAGCGAAGGATCGGTTCGAGCGTTTCTTGCAGTATTCGAAGCAGGGCAAACTGGCCGTTGCTAACGGCGCCAAGAAGGCATAAGCAACAATGTGCCCACTTTGGCCGTTTTGTTGAGCGGACTCAGGTATGCGCCACGCAGGTTACAGGGCCCGCGGCTCCCCACGGTAAGAGTACTTGTCCGGCTCCCTTGGCGGACGATCTACCGAAGGTGCCCTATGGATCGAAGGGTTGGAACCGCCAAACCCGCCAATAAAAGTGGCAGTGGAGCAAGACCGTTGCGAATCCCAGTCGGTTGCTGATTAGACTCAAGGGGACTGTTAACGCACTTTCCGACTCTTTCTAGACAATATTGAGCAGGGTTGCTCAACTGGTGTTCCGGGGATGAGGCGAACCATTTGAATCTACGACTCCGCGAAGCCCCGTGACTGGAAAGGTTGCCGCTTGAACGCCTAAGCGAGCCGATGATATTGCCGACAGACTAGGCACAACCTGCTCAAGAAGGGCTACGCGCGTGACGAATCACAATACGAAAGCAAAATTGCATAGAACGGTTTCGTATTGGGTCGTCCTCCTTGGCATTTTATTCTTTGTTATCCATGAAGGCTATCTCGACGTGAAGCACGATGATGGCTTTTGTCAGGGAGGACCCACGACTAAAGCAGACGCCTACCTTGCACTGAGAGAACTCGATGCAGATGCCAAGACAATCAAGGCATCTATATTTGTACCCAATCTAAGAGACGATGACAAGCTGGTTATCTCAACCGTGACCAGAGGTCCGAGTCCGAACACCTTCGAACTGGAGACTGTTCTAGATCACCCGCCGCTTGTGAGGGAGCATAAGCTTGGCAATTGGTTGTCCCTTCAGCTTCCCTACCAATCTCAAGATTTTCTTTACCCGTTCGAGAAGATACAGGTTAACCTGCACATCGACTTTGAGAAGAAAAAAGAGCCGACTCAACTCGGTCTTCAGGTTCGAAATCGGATCGTCGAGTTAGTTTCTCAGCCTTGCTCTGCCCACTTCTCATTCGAAAGAAAACCCAGTGAACCTAACGACTACTCATTTGTCCTACGGCGTCCCCGATTCGTCAGGGCTATCGCCTGCGTACTTTACACGATGGCGTTTTCGTTTCTGATGTACATTTTGAGGCACGAGGAAACGAGTAAGGTGTTGGCTAACAGCTTGGGCTACATGGCCGCGCTTTGGGGAATCCGTCAGATAATCGTGGGGTCTGTTAAGGTATTCCCTACAATCGTCGATATGGCCACGCTGTTCCTCTATCTTGCAGTGGCTGCGATCATCTTTTACAGATGGTTTGCTATCAAGCCGTTTGAAAACCCCTTGAAACTCATACGAGAGCACCGCGGGCACCGCTAGGGGTTTGTTGCAATCTTCGACTCTCTATCGCTTCCAGAGCTTTTTCAACGGGCTCGTATTGCCATCTTCTGCGCCAAGTGAAGCAGCACTCTGCGATCTCGCTCGCTCATTTGAGCGAGCAATTTCTCGAGCCGCGTCATGATGATGGCTTCTTTTCTCGTACTCCCAAAGCCTTCCGCGCTTATCACATCGGCGCGGTTGGCAAGCGGAAGGCGTTCAGGTGGCTTCTTGCCGTCATAAAAAAGCTGATAGAGCGGCACTTCGAGCGCCCGAACAAACTTCTCCAGCGTTTCTATAGCTGGGACACCGTGGCCATTCTCGACGCGCGAGATATAGCTGCGGGCAAGCCCCGCGCGTTTTTCGATTTCGCCCTGGGAGAAGCCCTTGACTTCCCGAAGAGCGCGCAAGCGGTCGCCGATCATCATAGGAGCATTCCCCACTAATTCTCAGGAGTACCTGGCTCAGGCCAAAACTCGGGACAAGGTTCCAAGAAGGCAATGCCCACCTGTATCCTCAAGGCATCAAGCTGGCCGATGTAGGCCACACGGCCTTCCTTCTGTTCCCGCGATAAAAGATTGAAGATCACCAGTTCCTGCCCGGGCATCACCGTGGTCGTTAGGACCACAAGCGCACCATTGGCACTCACAACTTGAGTCTGCGTTCGTTCCTCGAAGAGGTTTCCACCTGCAGACCTTCCTCGGATGAGGACAGGCACACTCTGGAGCGTTCGCTCACTCCGGCGGTGCTCTTGGTCCTTTGAAAACTTGCCGGCGTTCATCGAGCTTTAGCGCATCGCTATCCGAAGTCCACTTGGGAACGCAAAGAACAGTTTGGGACAAATCTCAAGCGCCATTTTCAGAATAGACAAAACTCAGACAGCAGCGCCTAACGAGCAGTGCGAAATGGCCTCTTGCGCGAGCAAGAAAGTACGCTATTTGCAATCCGCCAATACACCTATCCGTGAATCATGTCAAGAGTGTCCTGGTTTTCTCTAAGTTGAACCATGCGCTCTGGCCAAAGTTCAAATTTGACGGATTCTGACCGTGCGATGGTCCTAGGACCGCCTGGACAGAATCCAGATGCGCGATCCGCGCTGCTCTAGTTTTCTGTTTTGTTTTCATACGGCTAGCTCGTGAATGCACGAAAAACAACGACGTGTCGTCGGCCCTCTCGCAAGCGAAGTCCGAGAGGTCGAGCGCCGCAAATCATTGAAAATAAATAAGAAGGAAATCTGATAGGGTCGCCCCCTGGTTTCTCATCAGTGGCGCAGGAGCCACAAGTATTGCTTTTTTTATGAGATGCGATGAGGCACAGGCTCGATTGTGGGCGATTGTGAGGCGCCGGCAGCGCTAATTCTGGTGAGTCAGTGTGGATGAATTTGTGGGCGATGATCGTCCTTCAGGCAATCACAGGATCGGCCTCGCACCGATTCTTAATCGGCGGAGGCGAGAGAGAGCTCATCGCCGTCGAGGACTATTCTGCAAGCACGACCCCCTCGACCCTATGCCAGCATGACAGAACCACCGATACGCTGAATAAGCACTTTCTTCTAAATAAATTCTTGCGTAGGGTTTCATCCGAAAATCTCTCACCCGGAGGATCAACAGTCCAGCCTGCTGTGATAGGCGGGCCGCCAACTCCGAATGCTCGGCTTCGATGCCTCCGAGCGAACGATCTCGCGCTGGATGCGGCGGGCACTGAAAAACCCCGGCCCTGCCAAACGCTGGCTCGCCTTTCTGAAAAACCATCGTGAAGCCATTGCCGCGATGGATTTCTTCACTGTGCAACGCAACCAGTTTCAGAAAATCTTCCGCCGGGTAAGCTTCCGGCGCGGGCGCAATGTCCGAATCATCGCCATAAACACAATCGTGTATACTCCCGAAGATAATAAACTCGCCGCCTGTTTTTGGCAAACGATAGGCGCGAGCACCGCACGGAGACCATCAATCATGACAAAGTATGTATTTGCCGTATTGGCCTTCGCCGCTGCCCTCACCAACATCATTGGCGATACTCATGATCCGGCTCGGCCGGGTATTGCGGGCATTACCGCGCTGGGCTGGGTAGCGATCATTGTCGCAGCACTGAGCTTTGTCGTTATACTGGTTAAAACCTATCGCGACCACGCGAAAATCAACTGGCAAGTCCAGCAAAGGGCCAAGGTGCGGCGCATTGCCAATCATCAGGTCGTGGAAGCCGTAACGCACCTCCTGAGCCCTTTCAGGGTGTTGGTACGGGAGATTTCGACGACGAGGAGCGATTTTGAAGTCGATCTTGAGCAACTCGACAAGGACCCAAGGTACATTGTGGGCCTCATGTCCAATCCCACGGTCCGAGCTGAGTTCGAGCGTGTCGATCTACGAGCTAGACCCAATGTTTACCCTCCTCTCCTCTGGTGGGAGTATTTGGCTAAACATGCCTCGCAGGCTGGCGAGTTGTTGAATCAAGCAGCGGCGAAGTACAGTGGCTACCTCGAGGCGGATACTCTCGTCGCGATTGAAGAAATCCGAGCAGACGAGCTGGTTTACTTCCGATTGCCTCATCTCGGAGAA
>Ga0187803_10000834_pt1 | contig 12127 bp, 8 predicted proteins | sample NC_wetland_sal_i_2_FD_132425 | JGI IMG/M metagenome (GOLD analysis project Ga0187803, IMG submission 132425) | Wetland sediment microbial communities from Neuse River Estuary, North Carolina, USA - Control_3 | ecosystem: Environmental > Aquatic > Freshwater > Wetlands > Sediment | place: USA...
AGTACATCCATGGGAGAGAGAGAGGACAGCGCGGCACGACGCTGTTTCATGGCTTCCTCTGGGAAGGAGAGCACACTTTAGCGAGTTGGCAAGCGCTGTGTCAACTGGCAGGGCGGCAGTTTTCCACAGGCACCCCACTTCAGTGGGATTGCCATTCTGTCAGCAACTACAGTACAGGAGACAGCCCGGGTTGGTTGCTCCGATGCTTCCCACACGCTTACAGGTTGGAGTTGTAAGCATGTGGCTACGGGCCTGATGACCGTAAGAGGCTTTCTTTTGGCTACTGTGTGGTTTGTGCATTCGTTCGTGAGGTCGTAATCGCCGAGGCAATTTTTTTGTGATTTTTATCTGGCCAGGCAACGCGTCGAGTTCACGCGATTTTCACGCAACGTTAACGCAACGAGCCGCCGAGCTGCTTACCCTCTCAAGATGTCGAAGGTCGGAGGCAAGACATAACCGGGCCACTCAGTACGAGGAAAACAGGAGAGGAAGGACAACTATGAAGAAGAGCCGATTTAGATTTTCCGTGATCTCGCTGCTGATCTTAGTTGCGCTGGCTCTGCTGGTTTACCCAAGTCCATCCCGGACCCAGGGCACCCCGAGTGGGCCGCAAGTGATCGGCAATCCGGTACTAAACGAACCCGTCCATTTTGATGTTTCACCCCCGCTCTCCGAAATGGTGAAGCAGGCGGCGCCTCCAACGGGCCTGCAAGTCACTGTGCACCGACCTTTGCGGCCAAAGCAGACTCAAATGCAGCCGGCTGTCCAGCAGGGCGCGCCTGCTTTGGGTCCCCTCATCAGCGCCACGATTGGCCTGACCTTCGAAGGAGTCGGAAACACGGCTGTCCACAACTGCCCCAGCGTTGCGGGTATTACTGTTGCGCCCCCCGATACTAATGCAGCCGTAGGCGACACTCAGGTGGTGGAGTGGGTGAACCTCTGCTACGCCATATTCAACAAGAGTACGGGCGCGCTTATTGCTGGGCCCTTCGCAGGGAACGACTTTTGGTCAGGATTCGGCGGGGGCTGCCAAGCGGACAACGACGGCGACATCGTCATCCAGTGGGACAAGTCAAATCACCGCTGGATGGCGTCCCAGAACGACTTCGGTCCGGGCTTCGGCGGTCCTTATCAGACTTGCATTGCGGTCTCCCAGACTGCCGATGCGACGGGCAGCTACTTCCGTTATTCCTTTCCCCAGCCGGGCTTCCCTGATTACCCGAAGTGGGGCCTCACTCCCGCCGTCTACTACCAGACCCAGAACGACTTCGGCGGCGGAGCAGGATTCGTGGGTGTGAACGTTTGCGCCTATAACGCTACCGATATGCTGGAAGGGAACAGCAAGGCCACCCAAGTCTGCATCTTGGACAACTCCAATGGCACCTTGTTTGACGACAGCTTGTTGCCCGCCGACCTGGATTCGGATCCCAAGCACAGCAAGATCACGCCCGAGGTGCTTTTGGGCGCCATCGACAACTTTAATCCCGACAGTAACGTCTATGAGCTCGTGTTCACTGTGGATTTCAAGAAACCCCTGAAGTCCACCCTCGCCGGCGTGAACGGGACGATGCCCATCGCGGTGCCCGCATTCAGCTTAGCCTGCGGTGGCTTCAGTGACTGCGTTCAGCAGCCTGCCCCCGGGGATTTTCTGGAGGCGCTCGGCGATCGACTGCTGTACCGTCTGGCTCGCTTTGACGACGGTACCAACCAGCACTTCTTGGTTGTCCACGACATAAACAATACAACCGCCGTGGGCGAGGCATGGTACGAATTCCGCGCCCCGTCAGGTACCACCAGCTTGTCGCTCTATCAAACGGGAAATACTCCGGATGACGGCGAGTACCGCTGGATGGGATCGATTGCCTACGACAAGAACGGGGACATCGCCCTTGGCTACAGCCGCTCGAGTGCAGCGGCGGGCGACTACCCTTCGATCTACTATTCCGGCCAGACAGCGGGTGAACCCAAAGGGACTACGGACAGCGAGGCTCTGATCCTGCAAGGCACGGGCTCACAAACCGACACGGCCGACCGATGGGGTGACTACTCCAGCATGGCCCTCGATGGCGCGGACTTTTGCACGTTTTGGTACGCGCAGGAGTACGTGCCGACTACTGGCGCGTTCGCGTGGGCCACGTGGCTCGCTTCGCTTAAATTCCCGAGCTGCCACTAGAAACAAAGGGGGTAGTTCGGGAGAGGACTTGTAAGGGAGCAAGGAATTTTCGAGACTCGGGTGGCCCGCCCCGGGACTGGCAAGACAAGACCAGTTGCCAGTCCCGGTGCGGGCCTTCTGCATGTATTTCAGCATACCTCTATGTCACTCGCGCTATCAAAGACCGTACGCGTGAAGCCCGGTTTTGCAAATTGGAGCCTTCGCATCCGAATGGGACGCCGACGCTAGCTCGCCCTCCATGTTTCCTGTCGGCTAGTCTCAGTTAAGGGCCACTCGTAGTAGGCAAGCTAAGCTCTTGTCCTTCCTTTGGCTTCTACCTCTAGTACTGGGCACACCTGTCCCAAAACTGGCCCTTGGACCGGTTCCCACCTTGGCATGACAAGGCTTACCGTACGAGGCAAGCGGACGAAGAACGGTCACATCTGCTTGAGCGAGGAAAGCTTGTGGGGTCCTACCAAGGTCATGCGGCCGGGACGTCATCCGCTCCCCGATTCCAAAGGCATTGCCGGGTTAGGAGGAAGACAATGAATAGAGCAAAGTACTTGGTGACCTTGGTTCTTCTTTTTTCGATGACGATAGTAGCATCCGGCGATAAAAACAAGACCTCCAAAGGCGGTCCGTCTTACCTGGGCAGTTTGCAAATGGCCGGCCTGACCGTCTCGCCGCAGTCCGCTCCCGTGGGGGCTGCCGTTGAAGTCAAAGCCAGCGTGTTTAACCAGTCCACCATCAACGCGGGCACGGTTCGGATCGCCGTGGCCATTGGGCCGGTGACCGATACCAGCGGGACATGCCTGGTGAGCACGACAAGCGCAACAGCTCTCTGCGAGCAACTCCTGTCGCTATCCAAGCCCAGCGGCTGCGGGACTTGGGAGGTTACCATTCCGGCCGGCGCTCATTATGATATCGACGTCATGGCGCTTGCTGGTGTTCTGTGCAGCGCCAACCCTTCGACTCTGCCGCCAACCGGGGCCCTCAATCCCGGCGACTACTACATCCACGTTTACGCATTTTGGATGCAGCAGATGCAATCGAATGGTAGCTTGGCGGTCGTGGACTTTACGGATCAGAAAGTCCCATTCACGGTGGAGTAGGTAAGAGTCGGGCAGAGGCCCGCGCGCCCAACTCAAAACGCTCTGGCGGGGGGTGTAGTCTCGCGTCAAGGTTCGACGCAGTCTGCTCACTCCCCGCGACGTTTTTTTAGGATCTCGATCTCTAGATTCTTCCGCCCAGATTGTGCTCCAGTTGCCGGATGCACCGATCCTCTTCCGATTCCGCCGCGGCAGCGCTTTCCCCCTAAGCTGCTTCGGCTCCACGTCCCCGAAACATGGCCACTCTTGAGGCCTTTCTGCAAAGACCTTTCGTGACCGGCTGTCAATGTGCAATCTCCGGCTTTCTGGAATCCGGCTCTCCAGCCTCCTGGGATTCTCCTTCTTTGGCGATTGAGTGCCCCAAAGTTTTCCACAGATACCCCACCTTAGGGGGATTGCGTTCCGGATGTGCATCTGCTAGTTAGCTGCGTGCGAGTCGGGGTATTTATCTTTTCACGCTCCCGTAATTCAGGGTTCATGTCTTGTTTAGTAGCCTGAACCAGGAGTGGTGAAGCTTCTCTCCGCGAGACATTTTTTGTGACCAACAACTTAACCTCAAACCTCCAGCGCTTCGTCACGGGCGACGGCGGTCGGCGTCAGTCCCGGGAGCGAGGTGGAGCACTGGTGTTGCTAGCTTCTGGTAAGTATCTGGGCCAACCAATCCCCTCCCCGGGGAAAATTTTAGGAGGAAGATCGATGACAAAAAGAATTGCTTTTACGTTGGCCGTGGTCGTGGGACTGACGCTGGTATTTGCCGGACTGGCAGCGGCGCAGACCAAACCGGGGCCTTCGCTCACCAGCAATCAACCGGGCTTGGGCCAGGGAAAAAAGACCGGCCCGCCCCCACCGTTGTGCCCGCCAAGTGGCACGCTTTCCTGCTTGTTCTACGGCGGAGATGGTGATCCCACGAGCGGCAATGCAAACGGTCTGTGGGACAACAACAACAGCTACTTCGGGATCAACGGAGTAATCTACACTCCGTTCACAGCTCCAGCGAAAACCGATAAGTGCGGCGGAAAGTGCGACTGGGGAATTTCGGGGCTCTTTCAAGCCGACCAGATGTACCCGTATCCGCCGACCGTAGACTCGGTTGCCTGGTCCATAGTGTCGGGTGTGGCTGCCGGAGGAACGCCGGCTGGCACAACTGTTCTCTGCTCCGGCACCGACAGCACACCGGCACTTCTTGACACGGGGCGACTCTACTTTGGGTTCTACGAAGAGTACGACGTGGTAGCGCACGTAAGCGGCTGTCCCACACTGGAGGGCGCGAAGGGAGGTACCGAGTATTGGGAAACCGTGCAGGTCAATACATCGATTTACCAGCTCGCCTACGCGTCGAACGTTCCAGATGCAGTTCCACCGAACGCCTACGGCCCGGCCGAGCCGGTCGATCAATCGTTCTTCTTTGCGCCGTCGTTTGGTTTCAGTACTTTCACGAACACCAACACGCTAGGTTATTTCCACCTCTTCTCGTCTGGCGTAGAAGGGGCGCTAACGAAGTAGGCGATTAACACACAACAGCCAGGCGAAGCAGGTTCGTTCGCCTGCGACAAATTAGAGATGGCTTGGTGACGCCCGGTCTGGACAGCAGGTCGCTGTCCAGCCGGGCGCGTCGAGCGTAACGGCGAAGTTTTTCAGTCTGTTCTAACGGCCAGCAGGTCTGCTGGATTGAGTTGCAGTTGACAAAGAGTTGGACGCTTGATAACGTCTGCGGGATTTTTCCTTCACCCGCCTTTACGGACCATCGGGGCGGGTACAGGGGCCTTCCACAGAACGGATTCATGCGGCGAACAGGCCATCATCTAGTCGAGTGGGCTTATGGAATGGTCAGCCTGTGCGCCCTGCTTGGATTAAGCCCCTCGAGTTGTTTTGGCCAGCACACGGAAGTTCGCGACGCAGGCGGCGGCAGAAAGATCGAGCTGATCTATAACGCCTCCGGGCAGGTGGTCGAGACGCGGACGGTGGATATGGCCGGCAGGCTTCAGGGACGGGTTGTGCACGAATACCGCCCCGGTTTTTACGTCCCCCAGGAGACCACGACGTCCTACTGGCCAGATGGCAAGGCGGTCCGGTCAGTTACCCAAGTAACTTATGACCAGAATGCGAACTTTACGGGAGAAGTGATCGAACTCTTCGATCCAGCCGGGACGCAAACGGGAGGCAGCAAGCTGGCGCATGACCCGTTCACGGGAATCTATCGTTGCTCGAAGTGGGACCCTTCTGCCCGTGCCTATCAAGCGACGGAATGCCCCGCGTCGGAGGAGTCCGGGGGCGCTCCGAAGAAGGTCAAAGAGTTGACCCGCGATGAGGCCATGAAACAATTGGAGCTGGCGCGGCAGGCTCAGCGCGAAGAACAGAAAATACAGCGCATGGAGCGGGAGTCCCCCGTTCAACCGCCCGTCGCAACGGTGGTGAAGCAGATCGGCGTCATCTTGCCGGCGCAGCTTCGTCCCGGTGAGCGAGTTTCAGGGAGCGTGGTCGAAAACCCGCAAAAATATGATGGAGTGCAGGACCTCAAAATCATCCGAATGGAGTTGCCATTCGACTCTCAGGGCAAGGCTGCGACTTTACGGGGCTGGACGTTTGAGGCGGCTGATGAGGGTCCTCAACGCGCGGACGGTCCCGTTGCTTTCACCGTTCCGCGCGCTTCCCGGTTCACCATCACGCTCCGCCAGGTGGGGAATCCCAACCGCGCCGTTTCGCGTGCCGTGACCGTGGCGAGGAATTCACCGCCGCAGAAGCCGCTAGCCTCTCAAGCATTCGAGGCCCCGGCGCTTTGCCTCAAAGGTGACCTATGCCCGGTCCGTGGACCTTTCGGCGGGGACAGCGCCAAAACCTTTGTCTCGTTCCGCAGCCGGCCTGCACCCATCGTCGCAGAAACAGGCGACACCGCATACGTAGGCGTTCCGGACCTGCTGCCGACCGGCCCATCCTACTTGATTGTGGCCGAAGGCTCGCAAGTGGCGGCGCTGCCTGTTGATGTCGCTCAATTGAGTTTTTCGCCCGTCCGCCGGGAGTTGCGTCAGGGCGAGGTTTTGTTGGTGCATGCGGTGCTGTCTGGACCCGAGGAACTAGCAGAGGAACTGTGGCAGGCGGGGATCTTCCCTCCTGCCGCTAGCGTCGAAGGAGCTCGCAAGGTGGTTCCAGGTTTTGAGCCGCCGCAGCAGGGAAGGGAAGGAGTGATCCTGGTCGTATTACGGAATGCCACTCCGGAAGCCGTTTCTTTGCGCGGTTCCAAGAATCAGACTTTCGTGTTTGAGCTGACTTCCGACTCCTTCAAAAACGGGGAGTTCAAGTACGCGTTTGTGGTCGAAGCGACGAGATCGGCCGGCTTTGCGTTGCAAGAAACGGTTCTTCCGTTTCTGGCGCCAGTGCGAGGCGAGCAATTTCCAATCACGACGGGCACGCCCGTGAACTAGGGCAAGCCGCGTGGTGCCGGGCCCCTGCGCCACACGCATTCACATAAGTTGGGAGTAACGCAGGCGGAAGAAGGAGAACAAAAATAAAGATAGCGGTTCATCGGCCTTTTAGGATATAAGACTTTGCCCCCATCATGCACATTCAAGGAGCGTCAGATGAAAAAGGAATTTCTGGGCCTGAGCATAACCATCCTGGCCGCATTTTTCCTGGTTCTGCTGCCTGCGGTTCCGGCAGCGGCCCAGGGGACACCGGTCCAACCTCACGTACTCAACAATCCGGACGTGAATCTTCCGATTTACTTTGACGTTTCCCCGCCGCTCTGGGAACTGGCCAGCCAGGCTGGGCCTCCGCAGCCGGGCCTCCATCTGGCGCTGCCAGTCCGCTACCCAAAGGAGCAACTTCTGCAGCAGCTTGCTCAGCGGGCGCCCGTTGAGGATGGCGCGCTCCAGACCTCCTTCGGGCCGTTGGTCAACGCCACTCTGGGACTGAACCTGCTGGGCGTTGGGAAGTGATTCGATGGCTACTCGGTTCCTGATGCTCCTACCGACGTGAACCTGGCGGTGGGCGACACTCAGGTGGTCCAATGGGTGAACGTATCCTACGTCGTGTTTAACAAGTCGACCGGCGCAGTTATCGCCGGTCCCATCGAGGGCAACACCCTCTGGGCGGGCTTTGGCGGAGTTTGTCAAAGCGACAACAGCGGCGACATTATCGCCCAGTGGGACAAGATTGCTCACCGCTGGGTGCTGACCCAGAACGCTTTCCAGGGCACCTACATGACCTGCATCGCGATCTCGCAGACTCCCGACGCGACCGGCAGTTACTACCGCTTCGCCTTCCAGCAGCCGGGCTTCCCCGATTACCCGAAGTGGGGCCTTATGCCGGACGCCTATTACCAAAGCCAGAACAACTTCGGTGCGGGCGGCGGCGGCTTCGTTGGCGCCTACGCGTGCGCCTATGAACGCGCCAAGCTGCTGACGGGCGATTCCACGGCGAAGCAAATCTGCTTCCAGGCCGGCACCTTCGACGACAGCCTGCTGCCCGGCGATCTTGACACGCCTAACACTCTTCCGCCCGCAGGCCAGCAAGAGGTCTACCTGGGCAGCATCGACAACGGGAGCACAACGAACGTTTACGAATACCTGTTCCACGTGGACTTCACCACCCCGGCGAATTCCACTTTCACCGGGGACGGGGGAACGATACCCATCACGGTGGCCGCCTTCAATTTGGCCTGCGGCGGCAACTCGGCGTGCGTCCCGCAGAAGGGCAGTAGCGATAATTTGGATACGCTGGGCGATCGCCTGATGTACCGGCTGGCCTACGACAATTTCGCTGATCACCAAGCATGGCTGGTGAGCCATTCCGTAACCGCGGGCAGCTCGGTGGGTGAGCGATGGTATGAGTTCCACGCGGCCGAGAATTCGACCACCCTGTCGGCGTATCAACAGGGCACTTACGCCCCGGACGGCAACTACCGCTGGATGGGCTCGATTGCCATGGACAAGAGTCAGAACATCGCTCTTGGCTACAGTCTTTCGGGATCGAATCTGTACCCATCGATCGAGTTTACCGGTCGCACCCCGTCCGACGCACTCGGCACTATGGAGACCGAGGCTCAAATCGTCGCCGGGACTGGCTCGCAGACCGACACGTCCAATCGCTGGGGCGATTACACCAGCATGGCCATCGACGAAGCGGACGGTTGCACCTTCTGGTACACCAACCAGTTTTACATGACGACCGCCTCGTTCGGCTGGAGCACTCAGTTGGCGTCCATCAAGTTCGCAGGCTGCTCCACCACGCCGGACTTTTCCATATCGGCGTCGCCGCCCACACAGAACGTGATCCAAGGCGGCAGTGTTACTTACACTGTGACGGTCACTCCATTGAATGGATATACGGGCACCGTCAACCTCAGCGTCATCAGTGGCTGTCCAACCGGAAGCACTTGCACACTCAGCTCGACGTCCACGGGTCCTCCTAACTACCCGTCGTCCACTTTGACGGTGCAAACCGGCGCCGCCACGCCGGGCGGAACCTACGTCGTGTCGATCCAGGGAACCGACGGCACCATCACCCACACCGCGGGAGTCACCGTAGTGGTAGTGGTCCCCGATTTCAAAATCTCCTCGAGTCCGACAGCCACGACCGTCGGGCGCGGCAAAACGGCCACCTTCACGCTGACTTTGTCATCCGTGAACACTTTCAGCGGAAGTGTGACCCTCACTTCCACTGGCTGTCCTCCAAGCAGCACTTGCAGCTTCAGCCCCAACCCGGCCAACGTGCCCTCTGGTGGTTCCGTGAAATCGGCTTTCTCCGTGGCTACCAGCAGGAAAACCCCCACGGGGACTTACATGATTACGGCCACCGGGACCAGTGGCGCTCTGAAGCACTCAGTCATAGTACAACTAACTGTAAAAGCTAAATGACGACGTCATTCGGCAGGGGCGGACACTCAAGTCCGCCCCTGCCGTTTCGCTTGCCGAAGAAGAAATGGGTACGAATCCATTGTTAGCGTTTGCTCGGTCCCACAACTGCAGCTTCTTCAGGAATGCCAGTGTCCGCCGGGATGGAGCACCTTATCGTGACGATGTTTCGCTTCACCTGAGATGATAGGTGGGCTAGCCGCAGACCCGATGTTGGCATCAGGTTTTTGACCGTCCCCTATCCTGACAGGAGGTAGGTTCGGTGACAAACAAGAACATTTGGGCAACATGTCTGGCAATTATCCTGTTCGCCACGGGGGCCTGCGCGCAGCAGACTACGACGCCTCCCAAGCCCGTACAAGGTGGACCGCCTCCTGCTGGAAATGCGAAAACGACTGCTGCCCCGCCTGCCGCGGCTTCATCCCCAAAGGTGGTTCTAAAGGTTGGCGCCATCCAGGTAACCGAAGCGGAGCTCGAATCTCTGGTCGGCAAACTGGATGCCCGAGTTAGGGCAATCGTGGCGAACGAGGGTATGCGTCCGGTCGGTGAACAGTATGTCAGGATGCTCCTGCTTTCCCGGAAGGCGTTGGATGAGCATCTGGACCAATCGCCTGAGCTCCGCTCGACGCTTGAATTTCTGCGGGACCAGACACTCGCCCAGGCGGAATACCAGAAAATGGCCACCGAGATCCAGCCTAGCCAGGAGGAAATCAGCCAGTACTTCACTGCCCACCGATCAGAATTTGATTCGGTTCTGATCCGCGAATTCATCATCCAGAAGAGGCCTCAGGGAGCCCAAAACGCCAAAGAGGGGTTGACCCCCGAAGAGGCAAAGACTACGGCGGAAGCGGTTCGCAAAGCCCTGCTGGCCGGAACGGACATGGATAAGGTTGCAGCGGACTTTGCGACGCCCACCAACGCTGTGATGCTGATCGACCCCAAGCCGCGCGCTTTCAGACGGGCGCAAATGCAGCCCCCTTTGGAGAAAGCTGCCTTCGCGTTAAAGGACGGAGAGATTTCTGAACCCGTGGAGACTCCCCAGGCTTTCCTGGTGATCAAAGTTTTTGGTTACCAACACCCCGAGCTGAAAGAAGTTGCCACGGAGATCGAGACTAAGCTGCGACAGCAGAAGCTGGACGCCGAACTGGACAACTTGAAAAAGAAAGCTGGAGTGTGGATGGACGAGGATTACTTCAAAGCCAAAGCTGTGGCTAAGCCCCCCTCAGCAACTCAGATCCAGCCTCGGCCCTAAATCCACCGTTCACACTTGCGGTCTGTATGAGAGAAGGGCTCAGCTCCGTGCCGCGGAACTGAGCCCATGGTTGCGGGGGCCAGATTTGAACTGGCGACCTTCGGGTTATGAGCCCGACGAGCTACCAGACTGCTCCACCCCGCGAACTCATCATACGAGAATCGCTGCAAGGCGTCAAATTTCCGGTCGCCGTGGTCACGGGTCGTTATCACTCGGAGACCTAGCCCTTCAAGTCCAAACGACCCATGACCGTCGGCGTGGAAGGTTATGAGCGCGGCCAGAAATTTTGACGCCAGTCGAGCGCGCGTCGGTGAAAGACAGCTCGCTTAATGTTGCGCAGACCGAGGCAGTTATCGCAATAAACACACGGAATGAATGTAACTTGACGCCTTCTTGTGCGCGCGCCAGACTTGTTGATTAAGAAGCAGTCACGATTGGGCTTTTCCTCTCCGCGCCCCCGAGGCGCCGTCGTTTCTGCTCCTCCCCTTCAAATGCATTGAGTCACATCCGTTCTGCCCAGGGTGACTCTCGTGTGCAGAATTCGGCGCGTTCTACTTGTCTCTCCAAAGAGGCTTTGTGGCAGACATGAAAGCCTAGAGCCAGTTTCATACCTGCAAGAAGAGGTGAAGAACAAATGAGCAACCTGGCAAGCCCCCTCACGACTCGCGGCTGCGGGCAAGAGGCGAAGATCTTGGCGGAGAGCCATCACAGATGGTGACTTTCAGAGGAAGGAGTAAGGCCATGAATCTCAAAGTCCTAGACGCCGACAAGGTTTTGCAGAAGAAGGCCAGGCTTTTTGACAGCTCAATTGTCGGTACGGCGCAGGAGGCGGTCGACTTCATCACCAATATTCTGGAGTCTTCAACCGAATACTCGGTGATCGCCAACGATCTGACCGGGAAGATCCTTCTTTGGAATGAGGGGGCACGCCGCCTGTATGGCTACGAGCCCGGCGAAGTCATCGGTAAGGCCAATTCCTCCATCCTGCATACGCCACAGGATGTGAAGGCCGGCGTGCCGGCTCAAATCATGCAAGCGGCGCTGGAGCATGGCAAATGGGAAGGAACGCTTACACGACAGAGGAAAGGCGGCGACCAGTTCCCCGCACGGGTGGTGATTACGCCGCGCCGCGACCCTTCGGGGAAGCCTATCGGATTCCTGCTGATGTCAAAGGATATCTCTGACGAAATTCGTCTCACCCAGTATGCGCGGAGTTTGATTGAGGCCAGTTTGGACCCTTTGGTCACCATCAGCCCAGAAGGCAAAATCACCGACGTCAATGAGGCCACCATCAAAGTCACCGGCGCGGCGCGCGAGCAATTGATCGGTGCGGACTTTGCCAACTACTTCACCGAACCGGAAAAAGCTCGCCAAGGATACCGGCGGGTCTTCTCGCAAGGTTTCGTCACGGACTATCCGCTGACCATCCGGCATGCTGCCGGACGGCTGATCGACGTGCTGTACAACGCCTCGGTTTACAAGGACGCGGGAGGCAACGTACTGGGCGTGTTTGCGGCTGCGCGCGACATCACCGCGCAGAAACAGGCGTCCCAGTATGCGCGGAGTTTGATCGAGGCCAGTTTGGACCCCTTAGTCACCATCAGCACGGAAGGAAAGATCACCGACGTCAACGAAGCCACAGCAAAGGTCACCGGCACAGCACGGGAGAGGCTCATTGGGACAGATTTTTCGAACTATTTCACCGAGCCTGAGAAGGCCCGCGAAGGCTACCAGCAGGCCTTTGCCAAAGGTTTCGTCACGGACT
>Ga0187803_10000835_pt1 | contig 12123 bp, 11 predicted proteins | sample NC_wetland_sal_i_2_FD_132425 | JGI IMG/M metagenome (GOLD analysis project Ga0187803, IMG submission 132425) | Wetland sediment microbial communities from Neuse River Estuary, North Carolina, USA - Control_3 | ecosystem: Environmental > Aquatic > Freshwater > Wetlands > Sediment | place: USA...
ATGCCTTTTCCTCGGTTGACAGGGAGTTCCTAGAGGCGGTCGCTCGGAAAGCGAGCGCGCTCTGGTACGAGTGAACAGATAATAACATACGTTATAATCCTTAAATAGAAACCGAGGGGCCGCGAATCCAAGTCATGAAACTAGAGATCAAGGACCTTCACGCCTCGGTGGAAGGCAAAGAGATTCTGAAGGGAGTGAACCTGACGGTTGCCCAAGGGGAGACTCATGCACTCATGGGCCCGAACGGCTCTGGGAAGAGCACCCTCGCCTACACGCTCATGGGGCACCCGAAGTACCAAGTCACCTCAGGGCAGGTGCTCATTGATGGGGAGACCATCCTGGGGCTTACTCCTGACAAACGGGTCAAGAAGGGGCTCTTCTTGGCGTTCCAGTATCCTGTCAGCGTCCAAGGGGTCAGCATGTTCTCCTTCCTCCGCGCCGCCTACAACAACTCGAAGCCGGCCGGCTCGGAGCCTCCTACGATATTCGAGTTCAAGGAGGTAGTGGCCGAGAAGCTCAAGATGCTCAGCATGGACGATTCTTTCCTCAACCGCTATCTGAACGAGGGCTTTTCCGGAGGGGAGAAGAAGCGGGCTGAAATCCTCCAGATGGCGCTCATGCAGCCGAAGTTTGCAGTCCTGGACGAGACGGACTCGGGTCTCGACATAGACGCACTGAGGATCGTGGCCGAGGGAATCAACAAGGTGTCTGGACCTCAGACCGGCTGCCTGCTCATAACACATTACCAAAGGATACTGAAATACGTTAAGCCTCAATTCGTCCACGTGATGTTCCAGGGTAGAATCATCGAGTCAGGGGGAGAAGATCTCTCCAGGCTTCTGGAGGAGAAAGGGTACACCTGGATCAAGGGCTACAAGGAAGAAGAGCCAGTTGCCCAGCAGGCCCCATAACCCTTTTAACGAGGAAAATAACTTATGTTATATTCGAGGGCGAGACATGATTGAGTTCAAAGACCGACATCATAACTGACGACTACAAGGAGAAGTACGGCTTCAGCGACCCTATCGAGGCCTACGCCGTAAAGGGGATTACGGGCCTCAGCGAGCGAGTCGTCCAGGAGATAGTGCGGCTCCACGACGAGCCGGCCTGGATGGAGCAGATCAGGATGAAGGCCCTCAAGCACTTTCTAGAAATGAAGCCCCCAGCATGGGCGCCTGATTTGGGGGACATCGACTTCCAGAGCTTCTGCTACTACGCTAGGCCGACGGCCAAGGCCGCGGACACGTGGGACCAGCTTCCGGAGTACATCAAACGCACATACGACAAGCTCGGCATAACCGATGCGGAAAAGAAGTTCCTTGCCGGTGTCGGCGCGGTTTACGAGAGCGAGGCTGTCTATCACAGCATCAAGGGTGAGCTGGACAAGAAGGGTGTGGTGTTCACAGACACGGTGACTGCCCTGAAGGAGTATCCGGAAATAATGAAGAAATATTTCGGCACAGTCGTCCCCTATCAGGATAACTACATCGCTGCGCTTCAGACTGCCGTCTGGAGCGCGGGGTCATTCGTCTACGTCCCCGAAGGAGTCAAGGTCCCAATGATACTTCAGGCGTATTTCAGAATAAACGAGAGGAAGATGGGTCAATTCGAGCGCACACTCATCGTAGCCGAACCTTACAGCGAAGTGTCATACAACGAAGGGTGCAGCGCCCCCGTCTACTCCTCGCAGTCTCTCCACTCTGCCATAGTTGAGATAATCGCCAAGAAGGCATCCCTGGTGAAGTATACCACTCTCCAAAACTGGTCGAGGGACGTCCTTAACCTGGTCACCAAGAGGGCGCACGCCTACGAGGAGGCTACCGTTTCTTGGGTGGACTTCAACGGGGGCTCCAGGCTGACGAGGAAATATCCGTCAATCTATCTTCTCGGCCCCAGGGCGAAGGCGGACATCATCTCGGTCGCGTACGCAGGCCCTGGTCAGATACAGGACACCGGCGGCAAGGCGATCCACCTGGCGAGGGACACCACGTCCAAGATAATCTCGCGCTCCGTCTCGAAAGGCGGGGGGCACACCGCATACAGAGGTCTCCTTCATATCGCGAAGGGAGCCAAGAACGTGAAGTCCACTGTGAGGTGCGACGCCCTCCTCGTAGACGAGATGAGCACGACTGCCACCTATCCATACATGGAAATCCAGGAGGACGACGCAACGGTCACCCACGAGGCAAGTGTCGGCAAAGTGGGGGAGGAGCAACTCTTCTACTTGATGTCTAGAGGAATCTCCGAAGGAGACGCCCTGAGCATGGTGGTGAACGGGTTCATGGAGCCCTTCGCCAAGGAGCTCCCGATGACCTACGCCGTGGAGTTCAACCGTCTTATGTCCTTGGAAATGACCAACGCAGTCGGCTAGGATTTGACGGCCAGGTCGTGAGATGAATTTGTCCCAGACAGCGGTGTCGTCCTTCGACGTGGACCTTGTCAAGTCTCTTTCGGCATCCTTCAACGAGCCCAACTGGCTCACTGAGGCCAGGCTGGCAGCGTTCAGGGAATTCGTCACCCTCCCGCCCGAGAAGAACCCGCTCTACACCAAGTACGTCAGCACGTTCAACTTCTCTCTCGACCAGTTCAAAATGACGAAAGGGCGGACCAAACTCGACTTCAGGTCCTTCTTCAAAGACTTCCTCACGGGGAACGAGAGCGACATCATCCTGCAAGGAAACGAGACTCAAGTGCACAGCGAGCTCCGCGATGACCTGTTCTCGAAGGGGGTAAGACTGACGTCCTTCCATGACGCACTCCGCGAAGACGAGGCTCTGGTGCGGAAGCTAGTCCAGGGCAGGCTCGTCAAGTCGGAAAGCGACAAGTTCGCAGCCTTCGTGAACGCGTTCTTCAACAGCGGCACTCTTGTCCGTGTCCCGGGCGGCGTCGTTCTCGACCGTCCCCTCCGCAGGATGCTATTGCTCGACGCCCCCACGACCTCCATAGTGGACCAGACATTCATCTTGGCTGGGGAACAGTCGAAGCTCGTCTTCCTGGAGGAGCTCTACTCCAAGGGCGCGGCCGCCCCTGCGCTGGTGGCATCGACCACGGAGGTCCGCGCCGAGCCTGGTTCTCACGTCGACTTCTCCTCCATCCAACTGCTGGATGAGCAAGTCTTCCACGTCTCGAATAGGGCCATTGAAACATCCAACGACGCTAGGGCTACAGTGAGCTCCCTGTCTCTTGGCGCTGCAGTCTCCCGATCCAGGATGAACTTCTTGCTTGACGGGAGGGGCTCCTTTGCTGAGGGTTTCGAGATCTTCTTCACCGACGCGAAGCAGAGATACGACTTCGAAACTAACCTCATTCACAACTCCCCTGATTCCACCGGGTCGACGCAGGCGAGGGGCGTGCTCAAAGGCGAATCTCAATCGATATTCAAAGGCATGATTAAGATAGTTAACGCCGCCAAGAATTCGAGGTCATATCTTGCCCATCACGCCATGCTGCTCGAACGGACCGCGAAATCGGACGCGGTCCCAAGCCTTGAGATTGACAACAACGAAGTGCGCGCGACCCATTCAGCTTCGGTCGCGCAGATAGACGATGAGCAGCTCTTCTACCTGATGGCAAGAGGCCTTTCTCACGACGAGGCGAGGAAGATGGTCGTCCTCGGCTTCTTCGAGCCCGTCCTCTCCAGAGTGCCGATCGAACAGACGAGGGAGGGCGCGAGGTTCATGATCGAAGGAAAGTGGCAAGGAGAGAAGAGGAGGCTAGTGGACCGGGAAGCGCTCTTGGCGGCGACGGGCGAACTCACTCCAGAGGTCAAAGAGAGCGAAGACATCTTCGAAAGACACTACAAGTATCGGTGAAACTGTTGGCAGAGCTAGTCCAAGCCATGAAGGTCTCGGACCTGGAGGAAGGGACAATATCCACGGTCGACCTCAGGGGATCTCACATCCTCCTGGCGAAGATAGGTGGGGAGGTGTCGGCGGTGAGCGGGACGTGCACGCACGAGGAGACAGACCTCGCTCTCGGGTTCGTGCTTGAAGAAAGGGTGGTCTGCCCTCTTCACTTGTCGCAGTTCGACCTGAGGACCGGCCAGGTGATGAACCCTCCTGCAACCGTGCCGCTTCAGCGTTTCAATGTTAAAATACAGGGCGACACGATTTTTGTCGAAGTGTAAGGAGGTTTCTCAGCGGAATTGTTGAAAACTGAAGCGATAGACATCGAGAAGGTCAGGGCAGACTTCCCCATCCTGAAACGCAAGGTCCATGGGAAACGCCTAGTCTATCTCGACAACGCGGCCACGACCCAGAAACCACAAGCTGTAATCGACGCCCTCGTGGACTACTATTCGCGGTACAATTCCAACGTACATCGTTCAGTTCACACCCTCGGGGAAGAGGCAACCGCTGCCTACGAGGCTTCAAGGGAGAAGGCCGCCAGATTCGTTGGCTCTCCCGCAAAAGAGCTCGTGTTCGTCAGAGGAACCACCGAGGCTACGAACCTTGTCAGGTTCGCCTGGGGCGAGAAGAACGTGAAAAAGGGAGACCTCCTTGTCACAACCCTGATGGAACACCACAGCAACATCGTCCCCTGGCAGTTGCTGGCGAAGAGCAAGGGGGCGACTTTGAAGTTCGTAGGTCTCCAACCGGACGGGACCCTCGACATGGGGAGCTTCGAAGAACTGCTGAGTGAGTCCCCGAAGCTGGTCGCGGTAACCCACTGTTCGAACGTACTTGGGACCATAAACGACGTCGGAGCGATCTGTGCGAAGGCGAGAAGCGCGGGAGCAACTACGGTCGTGGACGGAGCACAATCGGTTCCTCACATGCCCGTAGACGTCGGCGCGGTCGGAGCGGACTTCTACGCCTTCTCTGGGCACAAGATGTTGGGCCCAACGGGAATAGGTGTGCTGATAGCGAAAAAGAAGACCCTCGAAGACATGGAGCCATTCCACGGAGGCGGCGAGATGATCAGGGAGGTGTTCCTGGACCACTCGACGTGGAACGACGTCCCCTACAAGTTCGAGGCAGGGACAGTGAATATCGCAGATACCATAGGGCTGGGGGCAGCAGTCGACTACCTCGCAGCCATCGGCATGGACAAGGTAAGGGAGCACGAGGTGCTCCTACTCGACTACGCCCTTCAGGCTCTCTCGGAAGTCAAGGGTTTCCACGTCTACGGACCCGCAGACCCAAGGAAGAGAGGAGGGGTGGTATCTTTCAACCTCGCCGACGTGCACCCTCATGACCTGGCAACAATCTTGGATGAAGAGGGAATTGCTATTCGATCTGGCCACCACTGCGCCCAGCCCCTGATGCGCTGGCTTGACGTGGCGGCGACGAGCAGGGCCAGTTTCCACGTCTACAACTCCTACGACGACGTCGACGCGCTCAAGGCAGGGCTCGAAAGGGCAAGGGGGATTTTCAAGCTATGAGCAGCGCAGACATCTACAGGGAGATTATCCTCGACTATTACAGAAACCCCAGGAACTTCGGCAAGCTTGAGAAGTTCGACATCGACAGCCGCGACACCAACCCCCTCTGCGGAGACGAAATCGAAATGCAGGTAAGGGTGGGAGACGGCCAGAAAATCGAGGAGATCAAGTTCACAGGCAAAGGGTGTGCCATAAGTCAGGCTTCGGCGTCGATGCTTACCGAACTGGCGAAGGGCAAGCAGCTCGAGTGGGTGAAACAGGTCAACAAAGAGGACGTGTTCGAGATGCTCGGTAACCCCGACCTGGGGCCCTCGAGGGTCAAATGCGCCCTGCTCGGGATGAAGGTTCTGAAGACCGGGGTTTACGGTTACCTCGGCGCTCACTATGAGGATCCCGACGTATCAGATTCTATGGCCTAGGTACCAGATGGGCCAAGGCGCTACTCAGCGGATGAGAGCGAGCACCAGATAATACGCCGGAACGATAATCACAGGAGCCAAGAGCGCAGCCCAGAAAGCGAGCTTCAGCACATACTTCACCTCTGTCTCGAATTGCGACTGACTCCTTGGGATTAGGCTAGTCAGTTTCTGAATCGGGTTCAACTTACCTCCAACCATGCTCCGACATGTTCATGTCTCCAGGGCCGGATTTAACGATATCCCAGGCAACGCTGCTACGGTTCTGCCGTCGCCGAAGGTTTCCACACCTTTGCTCCCTCTCCGGACTTTCTCGGCGACTTGCCGCTAAGCACATGCCTCTTCATCAGCTGAATTCCAAGCGCAGGGTCGACCCCCTTCGGACAGACTGAAGAACAGGAGCCGGCGAAGTGGCACCTCCAAATCCCGTGAGTAGTGTCCAGAGCGGAGATTCTCAGCGCTCCGCCTTCGTCCCTTTCATCCATCGTGTACCTGTATGCCTGTGCCATTGCCTGGGGACCGGGAAACTCCGAGTCCGTTGAGGATGTCGGACAGGAGGACGTGCACAGGCCGCACTTTATGCAGTATGTGAACTGCAAAACCTCCTCAAGCTCCCTGGGGCTCATAACGAACTCAGCACTCGGGTTGTCCATCTCCTGGGCGTCCGACCGAATCAAGTATGGCATGAGCTCCCTGTGCTTCGAGAAGAAAGACTCGAGGTCGGTGACCAGGTCCTTGATTATGGCGAAGTTGTCCATGGGCTGGGCCAACACCCTTGCTTCCTTCAGTTCGGCTACCTGGGTGTAACACGCCAAACCGGGCTTGCCGTTGATCTTCATGCCGCACGATCCGCAAGAAGCTTGCCTGCATGAGAAGCGCAACGCTATCGAGTGGTCCAGGTAATCCCTGGCATAGAGGAGGGCGTCGAGGACTGTCATTCCTTCCTTCTGAGGCACCGAGTATTCAACGAACCTCGGCTTCGTATCAGTGGAGGGATTGAATCTCTGTACCACAAGCTTGAGGTAGCTCAAGAGGACACCCCGCCAAAGATCGCGAGTATGACGGTCCGCGTTCCATATCCAACTGAAGCAACAATGGCTAAGACAGTCCCGAGATCGACCCACCTGCTCCAGGGGGCGGACTGCTTCCACTCGTGGAGTATGATCCTGATGCCGTTGAATCCGTGGACTAGGACCACTACGAGAAGGGACTCGAGGAAGAGGGCATACAGTCCGTTCCTGTAAATGGAAAGGATGTTCCCGAAGGAGATTGCCGTAGAATATGGGTACAACACGCCCTGCATGATTAGATGTATTGAGACCAGGGCGACGGCGACCACCGCAGTCGCATACTGGATTAGCATGAGCTTTGACTCTTTCATCCCATCCCCTCGAAGAGCACCAGGAGAGCCCAGACGGCTGCGGCAAGAGCAATGGCGATGCCGACCCAAATCAGGTACTTCTGCCCCGAGCTTAGCGACCTCGCCTTGTACGGATACTCGATTGGGCCAGGCTTCTTGAAAATAAGGCCAAACTCGGAGAGGATCAGCCTTACGCCGTTCACACCATGGAAGAAGAGTACAAGAACGACGAGCACTAGGACAAGGTGGCCGAAAGAGTTCTCGAAGATGCTTCCTATGAAGGACCAGCCTGAATGGCTCGGTCCTGTTCCGGTCGGCCCGCCGACGAAGAAGCTGGTGTCCCCCAGGTGGCCAAGTACGTACAGTAGGATGGCGACCCCTGTGACCCTCTGGAAGACGTAAGCCCACCTCTCCAGGTTGTAATGGTATGGGTTGAGCCACCCCCAGATGCCTCGTTTGTTCTTCGCGCGACCAGACCCGTCCGAATTCATGTGATTCCTTACACCACGCCCAACAAACAGAACGTCAGTAGTGCCTCTCTGCGGGTTGATACTTTCCGATGTTTACCGAGGAGTAATCGAGTCTAGGTCCTTCCTGCCCGTAATAGGCGAGCGTGTGCTTTAGCCAGTTCTTGTCGTCCCTGTTCGGATAGTCTCTCCGATAGTGGGCCCCTCTGGATTCTGTCCTTGCTAGTGCCCCGGCGACTACAACCTCTGCCACAATCAGCATGCTCTCCACTTCTAGGACGTCGTTGAGGTTGGTATTGTAGACTCTGCTCTTGTCTTCACAATGAAGGAAGTCCTTCGCTCTGAGCTCCCTTATTGTCCTCAGCGCCTCCGTAAGGCCTTCTGCATTCCTGAATACGAAGGCGTCCTTGGCCATAACCTTCTGCAGATCATCCCTCACCTCGTAGGGGTTGGTTCCTCCCTTCCCGTGGAAAATCTCGTCGAAGACCCTCTTCTCTTCAAGCATCGCCTGCTCGTTGGAGGAAGAGACGTATGTCTTCCCTGCCGCGTAGCTGGCCGCTTTGGCTCCCGTAATCTTCCCCCAGACGAGGCATTCTGCTGTGGAATTCGCGCCCAGCCTGTTTGCCCCGTTTATGCTGACGCATGCCACTTCGCCCGCTGCCCAGAGCCCTTTCATCTTCGTCGCTCCGTCTATGTCCGTGTCTATGCCGCCCATAACGTAATGGCAGACCGGACGGACGGGGAGAGGTTTCTCGACTGGGTCGATCCCCCTGAACTTGATTGCTATTTCTCTAATCTGGGACAGCCTTGACTTGATCTTCTCGGCGCCGATGGGCGAAAGGTCGAGGTGGAGATAGTCGAGCCCGCTGGCCTCGTCCTTCATCCCCCTCCCTTCTTCAATTTCTGTCATCATCGCCCTGGAAACAACATCCCGCGAGGCAAGATCGAGTTTTTGCGGAGCATACTTCTTCATGAAGCGCTCCCCATCCTTGTTGACCAGCACCCCTCCCTCCCCTCTCGCCGCCTCGGTGATGAGAATCCCAGATGGGATTAGTCCCGAAGGGTGGAACTGGATGAACTCCATGTCCTTCAGCGGGATCCCGGCCCTGTACGCATTCGCCATTCCATCGGGGGTGGAGCTGTAAGCATATGTTGCGAAGTTGTACAGCCTTCCCGACCCTCCTGTGGCGATGACGCCCGCCTTTCCGAGAATCCGGGCGAAGTCGCCGGTCCTCATTTCGATGGCCGTGAATCCCCGGAACTCTCCCGATTCGGCCAGAACGGATGTGACGAACCACTCTTGATAGAGGTGGATGTTGTCAAACTTTGTGGCTGTGTCGTACAGCGTCTGCATCTCGAAGAACCCTACTTTGTCCTCTGCATAAGTCGCCCTAGGATAGCTGTAGCCGCCGAAGTTTCTCTGAGCAATCCTACCGTCCTCCCTGCGGCTCCATGGCAGCCCCCAGTGCTCGAGCTGGTAGATTTCGCTCGGCATATCCTTCACAAACCTCTCGACTGCGTCCTGGTCCGCGAGGTAGTCTGAGCCCTTTATTGTGTCGAAGGCGTGAGACTCGAGTGAGTCTCCGAGCTCTGGATACAGCACAGCTGCAGTCCCCCCTTCTGCGCTGACCGAGTGGGAACGCATCGCCTGAACCTTGGTGACGACTGCGATGTCCGCCTTGCCCGCGCTCACTCGCGCCGCTTCGATGGCAGCCCTCAGGCCCGCAATGCCGGAACCTATTATGACCACGTCGTGCCTTAGGCTCTCCACAGTTGTTTCCTATTTGTCAGGCCCTCCCGAACGATTCTTAGGTTTTCCTTTGAGAGAGCCCGGTGACTGGTGGGCTCAGGGTCTGAGACGCAGGCAATCCACCAGTCTCAAGCTTGACTACCCTCGAACGGCATGAGCCCCTTACAAATTAGGTGCACGCCGTATAACCACCACGCCGTCCAGCCAGTGCTATGGTCGAGGCCATAGACCATGACGTCGTTATTGTTGGAAGTGGTCTCGCAGGTCTGAGGGCCGCCGTCGAAGTCCTTTCGCGTTCAAAGGGCCCAATCCCGAGCGTTGCCGTAGTCTCAAAGCTTGCCCTAATGCGAAGTCATTCTGTCTCGGCCGAAGGGGGAACTGCCGCCGTACTCTACCCGGAAGAAGGCGACAGCCTGGAATTGCACGCTTGGGACACGATCAAGGGGAGCGACTTCTTGGCCGACCAGGACTCTGTGTGGAAGTTCGTCTCGCTCTGTCCGACAGAAATCAGGCAGATGGAGAGGTGGGGAATCCCCTGGTCGAGAAGGGAAGACGGGAGGATTGCCCAGAGGCCCTTCGGTGGGCATAGCTTCGACAGGGCCACCTTCGCCCAGGACAAGGTGGGCTTCTTCGAGATGAGGACCCTCTACGACAAGCTCCAGGAGCACGATAACTGGTCCAGATACGACGAGACCTTCGTTACTTCCCTCATCATAGAGGACGGGGTCTTCAGGGGAGTCACAGCAATCGAGCTGAAGACGGGAGACTTCGTCTACTTCAGGGCGAAGGCTGGAATAATCGCAACAGGAGGCGCCGGGCAGCTCTGGAAGTTCACAGCGACCTCCGTGAGCACCACGGGCGACGGCATTGGACTCGCCTATCGCGCAGGCCTCCCTATCGAGGACATGGAGTTCATGCAGTTCCATCCCACGGGGCTGATTCCCACGGGGATACTCATCACCGAAGGGGCCAGGGGCGAAGGGGGGTATCTTGTTAACTCGAAGGGCGAGAGGTTCATGCAGCGTTACGCCCCCTCGAAGATGGAGCTGGCCCCAAGGGACGTAGTCTCCAGGTCTATGATGAAGGAGATAGGCGAAGGGAGGGGGTTCAAGGACGAGGATTCGGGTCTCTCCTACCTCCACCTTGACCTGAGGCATCTCGGAAGGGAGAAGATCGATACCAAGCTCCCGTTCATCAAGGAGCTGTCGATGAAGTTCATCGGCGTCGACCCATCTGAGGAGCCAATCCGGATAAAACCTACGGCGCACTACACCATGGGCGGAATCAGAGTCGACATCAACGGAAGGGTCTTGGACGGCAGTTCGCACGTCGTGAAGGGGCTGTGGGCCGCGGGAGAATCGGCATGTGTGAGCATACATGGGGCCAACAGGCTGGGCGCAAACTCCACTGCAGAATGCTTGGTGTACGGAAAAATCGTGGGCGAAGATGTCGCTAACTACTTGGCTTCCGGGCGGGAGCAACTAGTAGGGAACCACAGCTCTTTGGTCACAGGCGAAGAAGACAGGATATTCAGAGACCTATTCAAGAACGAGATGTCCGCCATGGACGTCTATTCGGCGAAGGCGAAGCTTAGGGAGATAATGGACAGGTCGGTCTACGTGTTCCGTGATGAGGCGGAGCTGACAGATGCGGTCCGTCAGATAAGGGAATTGAAGAAGTCTTTCCGAGGTGTCAAGGTCACCGACGGTGGCAGGGTGTTCAACTACAATCTTCAGGATGTACTCGAGGTAGGAATCATGCTCGAGCTGGCCGAGGTCGTCGCGGAAGGCGCCCTCATCAGAAGGGAATCGCGGGGAGGCCACGCCCGGCTCGACTATCCGAACAGGGACGACAAGAACTGGCTCAAGCACACGCTCGCTCAACGAACGACTGACGGCCCCTCCTACAGCTACACTCCCGTCACGATCACAATGTGGAAACCCGTCGAGAGGAAGTACTGAGGTGAAATTGTGGACAAGCTGACCCTGAAGGTCACAAGGACTGACGGAGGGCACGTCAGCTATGGGCTCAGGTACAGAAAGGGGATGACCGTCTTGGACGCTCTGACTGAAATCAGAGAGAAGCTGGACAGCACTCTCGGTTACAGGCACAGCTGCAGGATGGGCATCTGTGGCTCATGCGGAATGACAATCGATGGGATACCAAGGCTTGCCTGCCAGACTCAGATTTCTTCGCTGAATACAGACACAATCTCTGTCGAGCCCCTTCACAACATGACTGTGGTGAAAGACCTTGTCGTGGACATCTCTCCATTCTTCAGGCTGCACGCGTCAATGAAACCTTACCTAATGAGGAAAGACATCGAAGAGAGAGACCATTCAGAAAGGGAGTACAGAGTCCTCCCCGAAGAGGCGAGCAAGTTCCTGCAGTTCGACTACTGCATCATGTGCAGTCTTTGCTACGCTGCCTGCCCTACAGCCGCCCTCGATCCCATGTACACGGGACCTCAGGCCATCACGCAAGCGTACAGGTACATTGCCGACCCGAGGGACGAAGGATGGAAGCAACGAATCGACTTGCTGGATAGCTCCCACGGCGTTTGGAGGTGCCACGCGGCAGGCGCCTGCAGCTTTGTTTGCCCGAAGGACGTGGACCCGGCAAAGGCGATTCAGATGGCGAGAATGGAGGTCCTGAAGAGACAGCTCCTCAGAAGAGGAGGGAGAGCCGGGGCGCGGCTCGTTGCTCCGCCTAGCCCAGGGGCAGCCAAACAGGGTGCCAAGCCGCCG
>Ga0187803_10000836_pt1 | contig 12121 bp, 15 predicted proteins | sample NC_wetland_sal_i_2_FD_132425 | JGI IMG/M metagenome (GOLD analysis project Ga0187803, IMG submission 132425) | Wetland sediment microbial communities from Neuse River Estuary, North Carolina, USA - Control_3 | ecosystem: Environmental > Aquatic > Freshwater > Wetlands > Sediment | place: USA...
ACTTTATCGATTCCATCGCGATAGGCCTGGGCGTCGGCGTATGGGAGGAAATGCGCATACCGGTCATGCGCGTTCTGAATTCGCCGCGCGTGTTTGATCGGACACCAGTGCTGCTCCGTCCGCCCCGCAATTTCCACAACGTACGCGAGCAATCCGTTCGCATAGGAACAGTACAGGCAATTTAGCCCCTCGAGAGCGTTCAGGTATCGGAGCCTGTTCCGGTCAATCGCCATGTAATCCCTACGGCGCGCTTTGGGTATTCCGTAGACCGGAAAGCAAACGGCCTGATAGACGGAAACGAATAGGTCAAGCAACGCAAACGGAACAATACAGGCATAGATAAACGGCGCCGTAACAACCGCGAAGAATCGCGAATGCAGGACGTAACGGAGCAGCGAAGTCTTTAGCCGGCGATGCTCCTTCTTAATTTCATTGGAGAACCATATCTCGCCGTTGCGCAGCTCGTAAAACTGCGACTTGATTTCCTCTTCCAGTTTCTCAATCTCGGGAAGCTGGAGGAGGGGATCGGTCTTCTTCGAGTGATGGTCGGCCACATTCACCTCGTACACGCTGTTTTCGCAAAACAAAGGTCGAACACTTCTACACTCATATCTTCGGCTTTCCTACCGGAAATATGTTCGGTAGGTCTGCGAGCGGGATTTGCAGCTTTTCGGCAACTTGCGGCATGATTGCAGGCATGGAAAGCGGTGAATCGAAGAAAAACTTTGCCGGGCTGCGCGTGCTTTCGCTCGAAAGCAGGCGCGGGCCGGAAATGGCGAAGCTGATTGCAAGCTATGGCGGCGAGGCTGTGGTTGCGCCGTCGATGCGTGAGGTTCCTCTCGAGAGCAATACCGAGGCAGTGGCGTTCGGCAGGAACCTTTTTGCGGGCGCGTTTGATATGGTTATTTTTCTGACGGGGGTTGGAACCCGCGCGCTCGCACGGGTGGTGGAGACGATCTATCCGCTCGATCAGTATTTGGCGGAGCTTCGCAAGATCGCAATTGTGGCGCGCGGGCCGAAACCGGCGGCTGTGCTGAAAGAATGGAATGTTCCGATTGCCCTTACTGCGCCGGAGCCGAATACCTGGCGCGAACTTTTGCGCGCGCTGGATGAGAATGCCGCAGCCCTGCCATTGAAGGGAAAACGCATTGCGGTGCAGGAATACGGCGTGTCGAATGCGGACCTTTTAGCGGGACTCGTTGAGCGCGGCGCGCAAGTCACTTCCGTTCCCGTTTATGAATGGGCCCTGCCAGCGGACACTGGTCCCTTGCGTTCCGCGGTTGCCGCGATTGCGCGCAATGAAATTGACGCAATTCTGTTCACGACGGGGACGCAGGCGGATCATCTCCTGCAAATTGCGGCGGAAATGAACGAGGAAGACGCCATGCGCCGCGCGTTTTCGCGGATGCTCGTGGCGTCGATCGGTCCTACGACCAGCGAAAGGCTTCGCGAGTTCGGAATTGTTCCGGACATGGAACCGGCGCACCCGAAAATGGGATACCTCGTCCTCGAAGCGGCGCAGCGCAGCGCCGAAATTCTGCGGCAGAAGCGAATGACCCCTCAGTAGCGTCTCAATCCCGCTACATTTTGAAAATGTGCGGAATAATTCTTCGTGCTGTCATTCCGATGCGCTCTCACAAATTGTGAATGCCGTGTGACGGCAAGCAAAGACTGATCGTTCGCATCCATAGGACGAATTGGACAGTCATGGCCTACCCGCTTAGCCTTGATGTGTGAACACAGAACTTTCCAAACTAGCCATGACCGAAAATCCAGAGGTTGATTTCATCCACAAGATGGCCAGCCGTATGGCTGCGGCGGACCCCCTCCATGAAGTGCTATCACAAATCGTGGAATTTGCCGCTTCGGTGGTGAGTTGCGATTCCTGCTTCCTGTACGCGCTGGAAGAGGGCGAATTGATTCTGCGCTCCTCAAAAAACGCGCATCCCGACGTCGTGGACCGCCTCAAGCTCCGGCTAGGGCAGGGCATCACGGGGTGGGTGGCGGAGCACGGGAAGCCGGTCGCTGTAGCGGTCAACGCGTCACAGGATCCCCGCTTTCAATTGTTCAAGGACTTGCCCGAGGACCGTTTCGAGGCGTTCTTGTCCGTACCCGTGCTGTGCCGCGGGCGGATCGTGGGAGTCATCAATCTGCAGAATCGCGAGCCTCATGAATATACCGAACGCGAAATCATGCTGGTCTCTACGATCGGATTCCTGGTGGGCGCGGAAATCGAAATGGCGCGCCTCGAAAGCGAAAACTTGCACCTCTCGGAAAAGCTCGAAACGCGCAAGCTGGTCGAGCGCGCGAAGGGCATTCTCCAGCGAGAACTCAAGATCACCGAAGAGGAGGCGTACCTCACCATCCAGCGCCAGAGCCGCCAGCGGCGCAAATCGATGAAAGAGGTATCCGAGGCGATTGTGCTGAGCGAGGATGTTAGGCGCGGGCTTAGCGAATCGTAGGATAGGCCCCGAGCAGGTCGGGACCATCGACTTCGACCCGTCGCCCGTCTTGCCTAAAACCTTGACAATTAGGCTGTTCCTGCGTATTCTGACACCCCATGCATTCGCGCTATTATTCTTGGTTCGCCTTTACGTACCGCTTCCCATGGTCGGGAAGCGGCCAGGGGCGGATCGCGCGCGAGTCGAGGTAAAGCGAAAAGTTAGATAGCGCGAAAAAGATTCCCAAACTGGCCGCGAGCACCCACAGGGTTCGCGGCTTTTTTATTGTCCCTGACGGGTGCGGGCTCTACCGGGTGCGGGCTCTACTTGGAGCCCGCCAGGATCAGCAGCCCGCCAGAGAAAAGATAGCCAAAGGAGATTCTCAATGATCGTCAATATGTCGGCGAACGCCACGAAGGAGCAGATCGAACACGTCATGGACAGAATCAAGGAATGCGGGTTTCTCCCCCACCTGATTCAGGGCGCTGAGCGCACCGTCATCGGCGTGGTCGGAAAGAATCGCGGGCGCCGCGCCGAAGTTGAAGCGCTTCGCGTCGCGCCGGGCGTGGACGAAATTCTGATCATCTCGCAGCCGTACACCCTGGTCAGCCGCGAGTTGCAGCCACAGGGCACCGTGGTGGACGTGAGGGGCGTGAAGATCGGCGGGCCGGAACTTGTGGTGATCGCGGGGCCCTGCTCGGTCGAATCGCGCGAACAATTGATGGAGACCGCGCGCGGTGTGAAGGCGGCGGGCGCGCATCTCTTGCGCGGCGGCGCGTACAAGCCTCGCACCTCGCCGTATGATTTCCAGGGCCTCGGCGTCGAAGGGCTCAAGATCCTGGCGGAAGCGAGGAAAGAAACAGGCCTGCCTATCGTCACCGAAGTGATGGGCGTCGAAGACCTCGATGCGGTCGTCGAGTACGCGGACATGATGCAAGTAGGCGCGCGCAATATGCAGAATTATCCGCTGCTGCGGCGTCTCGCCACCGTGCCGCGGCCCGTGCTGCTGAAGCGCGGCCCTTCGGCCACGATCAAGGAGTGGCTGCTGGCCGCCGAGTACCTGCTTTCGGGGGGAAACCCCAACGTCGTTTTGTGCGAGCGGGGAATCAAGACGTTTGACGCGGAACTGAGGAACACGCTGGATCTCGCGGGTGTGGCGCTGGCCAAAGAACTTTGCCACTTACCGGTCGTGGTCGATCCGTCGCACGCCACGGGACGCCGAAGCCTCGTGCCTGCAGCGGCGCGCGCGGCGGTCGCCATCGGCGCCGACGGGATTATCGTCGAAGTGCACCCGTGCCCGGAGCGCGCGCTGTCCGACGGCCCGCAATCACTCGATTTACCGGGATTCGCCGCGATGATGAAGGGACTGCAACCTGCGATCGCAATGGCCGCAGCCGGGCGGTAAGGGGCAGTGTTCTAAGTCGAAAATCTTGGCCGTAATTCCGGGACTTAGGAGGTCGGGGCCTTAGCCCCGACTTTCAAGGTCGAGCATTCGTGGCTTCAGCCGCTGAAGGTCCGGGGCCCAACGGCTTCCACACCGTGGTCTCATTTATTCAACCAATCCAATAAAGTCGGCGCTTCCGGCGGGGCAAGGAATTCCGTTGCTTACAGGCCAAAATTGTGGTTCTTTGCCATAACCCCTGCATATCTTGTAGGCTGGGATAACGCCAGGCGGAGAGCCAAGGGCTGAACATGAATCCTATAGCGGCGAAGCAGCCACGAGGCATGAAGAAATCCTCGAAAATGAGCCGCGCTTTCCTGCTGAAACTTGAGCTGCGCAGTCATCCCACCTTGCTATGCGTGATCCGCGGCGCGCTGGAACCCTTGATGGAAATGCTGGGATTCTCCGATGAATATAATAGGGCCATTATTCGAGCGGTTGACGAAGCCGTGTCCAATATCATGCGACATTCCTATCACGGCCGTCTCGATCAACCCATTGAGGTGTACTGCAATCGCCTTCAGCGGCGCACGAACGGGGAAACGGAGAAGGGCGTCGAAATCCTGCTCTTTGATTGCGGGGCCGCCGTGGACACGACCAAGCTTCCAGCGCGCCCGCTGGACGAGATAAAGCCCGGTGGTCTAGGGTTGCATATTATTCGGGGGAGTATGGACACGGTCGAGTACAAACGCGCCGGCCGGCTGAACCGGCTCCGTTTGGTAAAATACGCCCGGTCTTCGAAGGGCGGGTGCGGATCCGCGGAGGGGGAGCCATCTTGAAGATTTCTGCGCGCCGCGTCGATACGGCCACTATTCTGGATGTGTCTGGAAACATAGACATGTCGAATTCGCCGGAAGTGAGGAACGCTCTGTTGCGCGAGATCCGTGAAAAGGGCGTGACTCGAGTCGTTCTCAACTTAACCGGCGTGGCATACATCGATAGCTCGGGCGTGGCCTCTTTGGTGGAAGGGCTAAAAGCCTCCCGGGATTCGGGTTCCCGCTTTGTCCTGTTCGGGCTGAGCGATTCCGCGCGCGAAGTATTGAAGATTTCGCGGCTGCTGAAACTTTTTGAAGTCTATGACGACGAAACACAGGCGATAGCTTCCTAGGCGCCCTCCCCTTGACGGGACAAGTGAATTTACAATGGCTGCGGAAAACGTGATGGAACTTGTCTCTCAACTCGGCGCCGGCGTCACCGACAGCCTTTCCTACCTCGGCTCTCTCGCCATGCTTGGAAGCCGCGCTGCGTATTACACCTTCATTGGCCCATTTAAGGGGAAGCCGCTGCGTTTGCAAAGCGCCGCCTCGCAGGCAATGGAAGTGGGCGTCCGCGCGTTGCCTATCCTTTCCCTAATCACATTTTTCATCGGGTTGATTCTGGCGCTGCAGAGCGCCTATGAGCTGAACAAATTGGGCGCTATGACACTCGTGGCGAAGGCGGTTGCCTTGTCCATGTCGAGAGAACTCGGCCCTTTGATTACTGCCATCGTCGTGATTGGCCGTTCGGGTTCCGCATTTGCCGCAGAAATCGGAACCATGAAAGTCACAGAAGAAATCGACGCGTTGGAAATCATGGCCATAAACCCCGTTCATTTCCTCGTCGCCCCGAAATTTCTGGCCATGATTGTCATGCTGCCTTGCCTGACGATCTGGGCGAATACGATGGGAATTCTCGGCGGAGCCCTCTTCGGAGTCACTCAAGCGAATTTCACTTTGGGCCGATACATTCAGGCGTCCATCGAGTCGCTCTACTTGCGGGATATTTTTTCGGGGCTGATCAAAAGTGTGATGTTCGGCGTCACGATCACGGCTGTGGGATGTCTCGAAGGTCTTTCCACGGGCGGGGGCGCGGAGCAAGTGGGCCACTCGACGACTAGAGCCGTGGTGATTTCGATCTTTCTCGTAGTGGCCGTCGATCTCGTCTTTACGGGGATATTTTTCTTCCTGGGGAATGGATAATTCGTTTGAGTCCTTTATGGATCGAGAACATCCAAACCCGTTAGAACCAAAGACGGTCATCTCCCTGAGGGATCTCCGCGTCAGTTACGGGGAAAGGGAGATTCTGCACGGCATTCACTTTGACGTGAAAGCCGGCGAGACGCTGGTCATTCTCGGAGGCTCTGGCTCCGGCAAGAGCACGCTTCTGCGGACACTCGTGGGGCTGGAAAAGCCGAGCTCGGGCCAGATTTGGATCAACGGGCAAGATATCGCCGCCATTTCAGATGATGAGTTGTACGAGATCCGGAAGAAGACGGGGATGTCATTTCAAGGGGGCGCCCTATTTGGCTCGATGACGGTTGGCGAGAACGTGGCTCTGCCGTTGCGGGAACACACGAAGCTCGAGGATTCCACAATCGAAATCATGCTGCGTCTCAAGCTGGAACAGGTCGGGCTCGCGGGGTTTGAATACCACATGCCGTCCCAGCTCAGCGGCGGAATGAAAAAACGGGCCGCCGTCGCAAGGGCTCTCGCGATGGATCCCGAGATTCTGTTCTTTGACGAGCCTTCGGCTGGCCTCGATCCCATTATCGCGGCTGGCATCGATCACCTGATCCTGGAACTAAAGAAGGCGTTTCACATGACGATCATCGTGGTCACGCATGAACTCGCTAGCGCCTTTCTCATCGCGGACCGCATGGTGCTGATCGACAAAGGGAATATTGTAGCGATCGGGACGACCGAGGAAATGCGGACAAGCACGCAGCCGCGGGTTCGGCAATTCCTGGACCGTGTGCCTGAGCCGGACGTCGAGGGGGAATTGGATTATTTGCAGACGCTCACGGAACGATACCGGCGTCACGCATGAGCGCCGACTGAAAGCAGGGGGGCCCGAGGGTAGAGGATGATGAGCCCAAAGACCGAACAGACGCTTGTGGGACTGTTTGTGCTGGTTGCCGGAGGCATCCTCCTCGTCGCTGTTTTCGCAATCAACGGGGCGTTTGGCAGCGCGGCCAAGACCTACCACGCCCACTTTCAATTCGCCGGCGGACTGGAACCGGGCGCGACGGTGCGATATTCGGGAGGACCGAAGATAGGGCGCGTGGAGAGCCTGCGCATCGATCCGCAAGACCCAGCCCACATCGATCTGACGTTCAGCGTCCAGCCCGATGTGCTTGTGAAAACGGACAGCAAGGTAAAGATCATGAGTCTGAGCCCGCTTGGCGACAATCACCTGGAGCTTCTTCCAGGATCGGCGCAGGCCAGCGCCGCGCCCGTTGGATCTTTGCTTCCTTCCGAAACCTATGTCGACTTCAACGCCCTGACCGAGCAGATCAACAATCTGGCGCCGCGAGCGCAGGAACTCGTTGTCACGCTGGACGCCCGGGCGACGGAGCTTAAAGTGACGCTCGACCGCGTAAATGAACTGTTGAACGCGCAGAATCGAGCGAATCTTTCGGCCACTCTGGCGGAGACGCGCGGGCTGGTTGCGGATTCCCGGCCGCAAGTGCGGTCGGCGCTTCAACACGTTAATGATTTGAGCGAAAAATTAGGGCCACTGATCGCCGACTTCCGAAAAACTTCCGGCCAGGCGAATGAGGTTTTGGCGCACATCGATTCAACGATCGGCGAAACACAGCCGGAAGTGCGCAAGGCGGTAACCGAACTGCGGGGCACGCTGAAGTCCCTGACCGAGTTGACCGGGCAGCTCAACCAAACACTCGACGTGAACTCGGAAAACATCGATCAGCTACTCGATAATTTGCTCCACGTCACCGAGAATCTGAAAGAATTTACCGAGACAATCAAGATGCGGCCCTATTCGCTGATCCGGGCGACGAATCCGCCCGAGCACAAGACAGGTGGGCAGTAGTGACTGGTAGCCAGAAACCGACGGGGGAAGCTTAATGAACCGCAGATTCATCTGGATGGCGGTGCTGGCAGCCGGACTGCTCGCCGGGTGCGGGGCCGCGCGGCCCAGCAAGTATTATCAGCTCACAATTCCGGGAGACGCGACGCCTGTGGCGGAACGCAGTCCTTACCCTGTGACGCTCTTGCTCGGCCCGCTCAGGGCTTCGCACCTGTACAGAGAAGATCGCATCGTTTATAGCTCGAGCGGCGAAAATATGGGCACATATGAGTATCAGCAGTGGGTTGAACCTCCCACCGAAATGTTGGTGGATGTTCTGCTGCGCGATTTGCGCGCCTCCGGAAGATACCGGGCAGTGGATGTCCTGCGCAGCAATTCTCACGGGGACTATATTCTTTACGGCCGCTTGTACGACTTTAAGGAGATTTCCGCGTCGCCGCTCATGGCCCGTCTTACCGTCGATTTGGAATTGCGCGAAACGAAGACCGGCTCGACGGTCTGGACCCATTTTTATACGCATGACGAGCCCGTGAGCGGGAAAGATATTTTCGCGGTGGTCGCCGCACTGGACCGCAACGCGCAGCGCGGCATGAGTGAGGTAAAATCAAGCCTGGAGCAATATTTTTCAACTCGTTCTTCGAATTAGGATTCGATTTATGTCAGCGCCAAACAATGAATCGATCGCAAGCAAAAAACCAGCCCAACAAATGAGTTGTATGGAAGTCTGGGGCGGAAGTCAGCTCACCACTCGCCGCGTTGAAATGGGTGGGCTGGACGCGTGGGTCTACAGCAAGCCATTCGGCGAGGCGCAGCGCGGCGGGGACGTCTATTACGCGTCGAGCTGTGCCACGGGCCGGATCACGCGCCTGTTGCTGGCGGACGTGTCCGGGCATGGGAACACGGTTGCGTCAACCGCGGCAAATCTACGAACGCTCATGCGGCGATTTGTCAACCGTCTTGACCAAACGGAATTTGTTCGGATGCTCAATCAACAGTTCACCGCGCTCTCCGAGGCGGGCACGTTTGCGACGGCAGTCGTCGCCACTTTTTTCGCCCCCACTCAGCGATTGATCGTCTGCAACGCGGGGCACCCGCGGCCGCTTTTGTACCAAGCTGCAAAGCAGGAATGGACATTTCTGGGCGCCGAGCCACAGGAAGAAGAGGCCTCAGCTCATAACATGCCGCTGGGGATCATCGATGTGACGGAGTACGAGCAGTTAGACGTAGAATTGGAATCGGGCGACTGCGTGCTCAGTTACACCGATGCGCTGATTGAGTCCCGCGATGCGGATGGCGAGATGCTTGGCGAGGCCGGACTGATGCGGATCTTGCGCCTCCTTGGGGATGTGGAACCGCAACTCCTAACTAAGACGCTGCTACGCGAGATCAAGGATCGATATCCGGACAATCTGACCGAAGACGATGTGACCGTCCTGCTCGTCCGAGCCAATGGCCACAAGCCACATCGTTCTTTCAAGGATTTTCTCTGGGCGAATCTCCGGTTTGTCGGTTCGCTCATTCGCGCGGTCAATCCTTGGGCTGAAAGGCCGCCGCTGCCTGACTTGAATGTGGCGAATATCGGTGGCGCGATTATTCCCGCTCTTGAACAGCGCTGGCGCGCTGCCGGTTCGATGCGGCGCCCGCCCGATCCGCATGGATGAAGCTTTCGAATCACTCAATGCCTGCAAAAAAAGAGGAGCTTGATGAAACGACATTTTGCTCTGGTTCTTACTTTGTTCGCGTTCCTCGCGGTCGCGTCTGGGTGCGGCAGCGCCGACAAGCCCGGAGCACCTAGCGCGACCAGCACATCCAGCCCAATGAAAGTGACCGGCCAGCCGACAACAACCGCTTCTGGCCTTCAGTATTGGGACATTGTGGTCGGCACTGGCGCAACGGCGACGCCCGGAAGCGCGGTCAAAGTCCACTATTCCGGCTTCTTGACCAATGGTCAGAAGTTTGACAGTTCTCGCGACCGCGGCGAGCCTTTTTCGTTTCCGCTGGGGGCCGGACAGGTCATCAAGGGCTGGGACGAAGGAGTCGCGGGAATGAAGGTCGGAGGGCAAAGGCAATTGCGAATTCCGCCACAGCTGGGTTATGGAGCGGCTGGAGCGCCTGGCGCGATCCCGCCTAATGCGACCCTGATTTTTGACGTGGAACTACTCGAAGTCAGCAAGTAACTCAGAGGACGAACTACGGTTTTGGATCTCCCGGTCCGCCATCGCCGGGAGTTCCGCCAAAAATTCTGCGCCCATCGGGCAGGGTCACTCTTCTCGCGTCCGCGAGTTTAGAGCCATCCCTAGCCGGGTAGCCGCCGACGATGACCTGATCTCCCACCTTCAGGGAATCTCGATTCCAGCCTTGCCGGTGCAGCGAGCCTGGGCTTGCGGCCTCGCAGCCCCAGTTCGTCGTATTGCCCTTGTCATCCTTCACGTCGAGGTAGAAGTAGACGTGCGGATTCGCCCACTCGATTCTGGTAACGACACCTTTGAGTTCGATCAGCTTTCCGCCATCAAATTCCGCTGAAAAAGAATGATGGGCGAGAGCGGGGATCCCCGCCACCAGAGCGGCGAAAGCGGCCAGCGCGGCAAACATATTTCTCACGAAACGCAATCTATAACAGGGGGATAGTGCGGTCAAGCCGCGCGAGTGCATTCCTTGACACCGCAATAGCACTCCGCTAGCTTACGCACATGCGATTTCTTATGGCGTGCAGCGCTCTCGCCGCATTGCTTTTGGTGTGCCACACTGCAAATGCGCAATCGGCGCCGCCGCATGAAAACCCTTACGGCGAGTTGCCCGGCGCGTCTGGACCAATCAAGGCGCCCACTGGACCGTCGAAACCGGCTCCGCGCACTGCCAACGGCAAGCCGGATTTGTCCGGATTCTGGAAAGGGCCGCTGATCTTCGGCGGCATGTTCAAAGGCGTAGGTGGACCTCCATTCACTCCTGCCGGAGAAGAGGCGTACAAATACAATCTGACGAAATCTATCAATCCGGAAGCTCTGTGTCTCTTTGCAGGGATTCCGCGAGCCAGCATCAGCGGGGTGCCGTTTGAAATTGTTCAGAACTCGAACCGCATCGTGTTTCTTTACGAGCTGATGTGGACATTTCGGACGATCCCCATCGACGGCCGCGGACACCCGAAGGATATTGAGCCCTCCTTCTTTGGGGATGGAGTTGCCAAGTGGGAGGGAGACACGCTGGTTATCGACTCGATCGGATTCAAGGATAAGCTGAGCTGGATTGACGACGATGCGCATCCGCATAGTGACGCCATGCACATTGTCGAGCGCTGGTCACGGCCGGACGTGGACCATTTGGCTCACGAGGTGACGGTGGAAGATCCGAAGTTCTACACCAAGCCCTGGACGTTTTCGCGCGTTTTCACGGCCATGCCTCCGGGCGATGAACTCTATGAATTCGCGTGCGACGAGAACAACGTGGACCGGGACGGCGGTCATTTGGGATATGGCCCGCTCAATCTGAAATCGTACCCGCTGAATCCTCCCGCGCCTGCGAAATAGCGCAGTTCAGAAAGCGCGAGGCATCAGGGATCAAAGGCGGACAGGCGTAATAGGAGGAATTGAACATGAACTCTCGCATGGGTCCTCGTCCTCGATCGGTGGCGATTACAACATTCGCGCTGGTGGTCACCGCTCTAACGGGCGTTTCGCAGGCACATGGGCAACAGGCTTCGGCCAGCCCCGCCGTTTCCAGCAGCGACAAGCCTTATATGGTCGAATGGGTTTACAAAGTGAAATGGGGATACGCGGACGAATTCTGGCAGCTCTTCAAGAAATATCAAATCGCGACCCTGAACCGCGAGAAGGAATTGGGTTATGTAACCTCTTATACCGTCTACCGGCCGGGATATCACACGGGCGAAGACACGCGATGGGAATACCGCATCGTAATCACATACAAAAATATTGCTTCCTCCGGGCATGGCAGTGAAGTGGAAAAGCAACTTTTCCCGGACCAGGCGGAAATGAAACGCGGGGAAAATCGCCGCTGGGAGCTTACGGAAGCGCATTACGATCTGCCGATTCACACCATCGATCCAAACGGAGACGGCACGGAATAGGATTCGTTTGCTGGCGTATTCTTCGGCAAGCTGATGACATAATGGATTCTCCCGTACAGTCATCGGCGCGAAGCTAATGGGGAGGACAGGTTTTCCATGGCAACTAGATCATTAAAAACAGGAAATCACTCGCATGTTAGGGTCATTCCGACGGGAAAAGCGCTCGGCGCGGAAATTCAGGGAGCGGATCTGCGAACAATCGACGCGGAGGATTTCGCAAGCATTTATCGGGCCTGGCTGGACCACTCGGTTCTTCTATTCCGCGGGCAGAATTTGACCGACGAAGACCTTGTCGCGTTCAGCACGAGGTTCGGAGATCTGGACTGGGCTCCGGTTCAAGAATCGGGG
>Ga0187803_10000837_pt1 | contig 12119 bp, 11 predicted proteins | sample NC_wetland_sal_i_2_FD_132425 | JGI IMG/M metagenome (GOLD analysis project Ga0187803, IMG submission 132425) | Wetland sediment microbial communities from Neuse River Estuary, North Carolina, USA - Control_3 | ecosystem: Environmental > Aquatic > Freshwater > Wetlands > Sediment | place: USA...
CGCTATTTCTAGGGGAATCTACTGACCGGGAGGACAGTCTTGGGACAGCCGCACTTTCGTAAGAGGATTTCCCGCGAGAGCTATCTTGCTTCGTTCTTCGAAGCACTTTTCCAGCCGCGCTTCCAATCTTTCCAATCTTCGAGCGTTGCCGCATACATCGCTTTGGCGGCCTTGTGCAGCCATTTTCCGCGCCGCGCCGCGAGGTCGCGCTTCACCCTGGGGATCGCATGGGGCGTGCTGAAATGCATGTTGGCCGTTTCCCACCCCATGGAATAGAGCAGCCCCGCCTCATCGCGATCTTTCGAGAGGGAAGCCAGCTCGATGCGCGAACAATCCGGCGCGAGCCGCCGCACGACCCAGTGCCCATGGAATCGCACGCATGGATCCGGCACTCGAATCGAGCGTCGCACCAGCTCTTCGCAATGGATCTCCGTCGAGTTCGCCTTTTTCGCCCACACCCAGGCCGAAGGCCGTATGGCTTTTGCTTCCCGGGCAATCAGAGCTCCCCGCCATCTCGACACAGCCAGAATCCGCGGATGCCCCAGGCTTCCCAGCCCGGCAATCCTTCTCTTCAATTGGTACTGTTTCTGAGGGGAGGGAAGCGCTTCTTCCAGCAACCTGCGTGCTTCCTCCGGCGGTTTTGCCGTGTAGGGCGGCAGGTGCTGCAGCTTGTCCCAGAAATGCACCGGATCGCGCAGCTTGCTCAGGGCCAGCAATCGCAGCCAGCGATGATCTTCCGCCAAAATAAACGCCCGGCCGCCGGCCGCCAGCGCATCCCGGTAACCTTCTTCGACCGCTTCCGCCGCTACTCGTCTTGTCAGGCTCAGATGTTCTTCACCGATGGCCACATAAACGCTGGCCGTCAAACGCGCCAGATCGAGGGCGTAGGGTGCTGGCCACGCTTCATCCAAATCGTTCACGCCCCAGATAAGCCGGCCTTCCTCATCTCGCCAGGTGCCGAAGTTTTCGATGTGCAGATCACCGACGCCGAGCACCGTGGGTGCTTTCACCAAATCGCCGCAAAGTTCCGGCCAGAGTTGCAGCCAGCGGTAGAAAGTCGCCCGAAAAAACGGAAACGCCGCCTCGGCCATGTGCTGGTGCTTGAGCGCGAGATCCTGCTTGATAACCGGCAGTTGTCTCGCCAACCAGCGCTCGAAATCCGCCGTGGCCTCGATGATGTTCATGGCATGGATGAAGGATTTTCCAGCGGACTACACGCGCGCGTGTTCCGCCCGCGCGCGCCCGCCCTCTACGCGCGCTTCATAGATCGGGAACCGCCCGGCAAGCTCCGCCACCTGTTTGCGAACGCTCTGCTCCGTCGCTGCGTCGCCAATGTGCCCGAGCACGTCCGCGATCCATCCGCCCAGTTGCTCCATCTCCGGCTCGCGCATGCCGCGCGTTGTGATCGAGGGACTCCCCAGCCGGATTCCGCCCCCCTTCATCGGCGGCAGGGGATCGAACGGAATCGAATTTTTGTTGACCGTGATCCCCGCGCGGTCTAGCGCCTTTTCCGCATCCGTCCCGGTAATCCCGCGCGAGTGCACTTCGATCAAAAACAAGTGATTGTCCGTCCCGCCGCTCACGATGCGGAAGCCGCGCTTGGCTATCGTCGCGGCCAGCGCCCGGGCGTTCGTCACGATCTGTTGCTGGTATTCCTTGAAGCCGGGCTCCATCGCTTCTTTCAGGCACACCGCCTTGGCCGCAATCGTGTTGACCAGCGGCCCGCCCTGCGTCCCGGGAAACGTCAGCCTGTCGATTTCTTTCGCAAACACCGCTCTGCACAGCACCATTCCGCCGCGCGGCCCGCGCAGCGTCTTGTGCGTGGTCGTCGAGACGATATCGGCATGCGGCACCGGGCTCGGATGCACGCCCGCCGCGACCAGCCCCGCGATGTGCGCCATGTCCACGAAAAACAGGGCGCCCACTGCTTTCGCGGCTCTTGCCATGCGCTCGAATTCGATCACCCGCGAATACGCGCTCGCCCCGGCCACGATCATCTTCGGCTTGTGCTCGCGCGCCAGTCGTTCGATTTCGTCGTAATCGATCTGCTCATTGTCCTGCCGCACACCATAGGCAAAGAACTTGTACATGCGCCCGGAAAAATTCAGCGGATGTCCGTGCGTCAAATGCCCCCCGTGCGACAAATTCATTCCCAGCACGGTGTCGCCCGGCTGCAGCGTCGCCATGTACACCGCTATGTTTGCCGAAGTTCCCGAATGCGCCTGCACATTCACATGCTCCGCGCCAAAGAGCTCCTTCGCCCTGTCGATCGCCAGTTGTTCGACCTTGTCCGCGTACTCGCATCCGCCGTAATACCGCTTGCCAGGATACCCCTCGGCATATTTGTTCGTGAAGATCGACCCCATCGCCTCCAGCACCGCTTCGGAGACGAGGTTCTCCGAGGGAATCAGCTCCAGCCCCGTCGCTTGCCGTTTCGCTTCGTCCTTCAGCAATTCCGCTATCTGCGGATCGACCGCTTCAAGCGGCCGGTTCATCCGCTCATTCGCTGCTGTCGTCTTGCTCATGGTGATTCCTCGTTTTCGGCTGCGCGCCGCGCTGTTCGTTCGCGCCGCTCGTTCGCGATGGGACAGAATGGCGATTCTATCGGATGGCGTAAGCGAAAGCCAATTAGCGAATCGCTCCCGCCTTTGTAGCGACGCCCGCCACCGCGGACAGGCACACTCGTCATGGCGAGTGCTGGCCGTGGCGAGATAAACTCGCCGCTACAAGTTCTCCAGCCCGTAGAGCAGCATCGGAGATGCAGAGGAGTGATCATGACACTACCGGCGGATCGTCCCGGATGGGACGCGGAATATCGAGGATGACCTGTACTGGAGCGTCGTCGCCGTTAGTTTCGCGGTCAATGGCGGGGAGGGTACGGAGAAGCAGGTTGCAGGTGTAGGCCATGACAGCAGCACGGCGCGGAGCGATGCGGTCGTGGGCTTGGAGAAGGAGGAGTCGCGAAAGGAAAGTGTTGATGTCCGCGGCGGAGGTGAATTCGCTCAGTTGGCCGGCGAGGTCGCCGGCGAGATCGGCAGCATGGCGTTTTTTCTGGCGAAGCTGGGCGTGCCGGAAGCAGAGATGCGATTGCGGGTTCAAGACGCGCAGGCGGCAGCGACGACCGGAGACGGTACGATGATGGCAGAGCGATAGTTCGTTGACGAAATTGGAGTTATCGGTTTTCTCGATCATAGGGATCCTCGGAAAAGTGTGCCGTCAGAGGCCACGCCCGTTGTGACGGCAAAGAGTTTGTAAATGGAAGAAGAGAAAGATGTTGCAGGTGGCGTCGTGGAGAGCAGACGGGAAAAGAGTGCGGAAGGAGAAGGAAATAAAGGAGTTACACGGAGAAAAGTTGAGAGTCGAAAGTTGAAGGTCGAAAGGAACAGAGAGGAAGATTTCACCACAGAGGTCACAGAGCACGCAGAGACAGAGGGAGGAGGGGGACGGAGCGGGCCCGGAGAGGTCCGGGGCAGGCGTCGACAGGGAGAGGAGAGGGACAAGGGGGTTTGGAATCGAACCCTTCGAGGCTCCCCTCGTGGAAATCTCTCGGGGCAAGCAGGATGAAGTATCACGACTCAAGATAGCATGGAAGAGGTATCCTGTCAAATACTATTATGATGTAGTTACTCATTCGAACGCGGGAAAGCGGAGGTTAGAGGCGGGAAGTTAGAGATTAGAAAGAAGTTGCGGCGCAAATCAGCGGAAAAAATGGATCGTACGTTCGAAGGAACCCACCCTTAGAAACCAAGGGTGGGGCACCCGCAAGAGGAAGAAAAGAAAGAGTTAACGGAGAGACGTAGAAGACATAAATGAGGTGGAGATTGTTCGAATGATTGTACTCACCCGACCTGGTCGGGAGGGCGCCATCTTTCTCTAATCCGCTGCCTTTGCCTGTGTATCGGCCCCGGCTCGGCCGGGGGCGCTTTTGCCGGTGGGTTCGTAGGCTAAGCCCACCCCAAATCTTCTCAAGGCTTAAGCCTGCGTCACCCGCCGCCACTTCCGTCAGATAATTGTCAATCCCCGTTTCTCGTAAATGCTCTGAGGCTCCTCCCTCCAGACGCTCCATTGCTCGCCGCCTCTGGATGATCGGAATATCCGCTTTTCCGAGAAACACGCCCTACGCACGCGCTCCTCCGAGAGGCCGGTGCCCTTGACCATGGTCAGCATGTCCACATGACTTTCGCCCGGCTCGTCTCGCGTATTAGACCGCAACCAGCTATACACCTGCCGGCGATCCGCCATTGCTCGCAACAGCGCTACGAACCAAGCCAGAACACCAACGGCCACGCTCGACACAACAGCGACTACGACTGCGTACCGCACAGGTTCTCCCTCTTTGATGAGTGCATCGTAAACCAGTTCCCTTCCAGCTTCGCAGTCGTATCACACTTGCGTTTCAGCCGCGGCGGCTCATGGTAGCGCCGACCGCACTTGGCTGCAAACGCCTGTTGGACAGCGCGGTAGGATCGAGCTTTCCGTATTTCACGAGAGCTTCTCGGAGTGCCCTGTCGCGGCGAATTAAGAACCGAACGCGATTGTAAAGGGCGGCGTAAGCCGGTACTAGCGTCGGCTCCTCTTCCCACACTTCGACTCCGTCGATTACTCGATGGATTCGACCGGCCACAACGTCGACTCCTGCCCACGACTTGAGTACGTCCGGACTCAGGACGAGCCAGGCACAAAATGATTCCCAGTACTTCCGGATGGCAGTTCGTTCGGCTCGCGGTGTACCCTCAAAATCCCAGCTTCTATCGTCGACGTCGTGCGACATCGACACCATGTATTCCTCTGCCAGGACAGGGCCCTTCCACCGGAAAATCCTCCCGATCCGGTGAGCCTCGTTTGCGGGAAATGGATCCGAAAAGTCCCATGTCCTTCCGAATGCTTGGTACTTCCGATGCCCCACTCGCCGATGACGGACCCCGGGCGTTCGCTGCGAAAACGCATCCTTTTTGGCATGCACATAACCGTATGGCAGCCCGAGAGCAATGAGCGAATGGACCTCGTGAACGAACCTGTTTGCCATAGAAAAGGTGCTTAGGTTGTCGCGCTGTCTAACGGACTAGCGTTGAGCCGCCGGGTCCAACGCAGTGCTAGGTAGCCGTATCTCTGAGAAGCTGGGAATAGTCATTGGGGATCGGAGGCTTTAGGTGGAACAGTGGCCGTCCACATTACCGCCTTTACTCCCAGCTTCTTTTTCAGAATCTCTTCGGTTTCGCTGAGAACATTTATCGACATATCTGAAAGCAAATAGATATCGTTTAAGCTGCGGCCATCATTGATCGCTTTCCTTGTTTTGGAAGAAAAACCTTTCACAATATTGGCTGTCACGTAGCCGTTCTCGATCTTCAAAACCTTCACAACTATCCCACGTTCTTTCAGCTTGGGATTGCTATCAAACTCACGCTGGACATCTAGCTTGAGGTCAAGGGGCTGATCGCAGGACGCTGCCCAGAGCAATGCGAACAATAGGAATACACTGGTGATCCTATTTGCCATTAGGGAAGACATTTCGTGGAGAAGTTCTTTAGCTCGCGTACTGCGACCCGCGCGGACTCCGCGTTTCTCCGCTCTTTGGGACTCAGGTATTCGCATTCACGAATTTCGCGCTTCTTGTTGACGTAAGCTTCGATGGCCGTCGAGCGGCTTCCGACACGCTCGCGGTGACGCCGTCCGTATGCGTCAGCGTAGCAAATGTACCAGTCATTTGAACCTTTGATCTTCTCGTACACGCCTCGATGGCATCCCTTCGCCCTTCGGACCCTTTCTCCATCTGGACGGATAACGCGAACGGGAATTCCTACTGCAGCAAGTATTTTATGAACCTCGTTTTGCTTGGGCGTCAAGCGGTCCGTTTTAGATTTCACCTCGATGCAGCAAACCTCCCTCTTGCCTGCTAGAGTCCTCACACACAACAAATCAGGCCAACTGCCTCTAAGGACGGAGTAACCCTCTCGCCTCAAATCCTCAAATACCGCTCTTTCGCAGGCGTTCATTCCTCAATCTCCAATCTCGATGATCGATTCCCAACGCTGCCGACTGAGCCGGATGGTAGCAGATTCCATGCAGTTTTGCGCAAGAAGTAAAACAGGATTTTGCCCCGGCGGTGGCCGCGCTGCGCCGCGCCATGCCGCGCTACACATATGGGCGCAGAGCGCCCTGGTGATATTGTGACGTTGTCCGCTAAGGAGACAACGATGAAGCGAACGAGGACATTGGTCGTTGCGTTGCTGTTCTTCGCGGCCGTGCCCGCGTGGGCCCAACTGTGCGGTCCCGACGTTTCGCACTCGTCAAAATCCTTGAAGCAGAAATCGCCGCTGGAAATCAACCCTCCCGGTGATAAGGCCCTCGTCTACGTCATTTTGGAGCATGGTGACCGATACCAACACAAGGTTTCGGTGGACCGTCGGTGGATCGGTATCAACAAGGGCCTAGGCGACAGCTATTTCGTTTTTGCAATCGAGCCGGGCACTCACGACCTCTGTGCAAAGGCCGCGGTCGCTAGCCACCTAAAAGTCAATCTCGAAGCGGGCAAGACCTACTACTTTCAGCAGGTGTTCATCACGACCAATTTGGTAAAAGACCAGTACCAGCTATCCGAGATCAGTGAGGAAGATGCCCGCACAATCCTGCCAAAGTGCCATCGGACAGTATTTTGGGAAAAAGGTGCCCCGGCGCCTGCCGCATAGATGGGTCTCTCGCCCGGTCCTGCACTGGTCAGTTTTTCGAGTGTGTTCATTCGAACGGTCCGCACTTTTCTTGGAACCGTCGAGTCGCTTCCCCGCCCGCTTGCCCGTCCCGATAGGACTCGGGGCAGGCCGCGACCTACGAGCAGGCGACGGACTGGCAAACGCGCAGGCCGGCAATTTCCGCGAAGGCTTGAACATCACCACAGCTTCCTTGCGACCTGCGTTGCGTTGACACTGCGTTACGCGTCCGATACGCTTTACCGTTTACACCGCGCGTTTTTTCCGGACCGAGGAGAACGCATCAACCGTCAAATGGCTGAAGAAAAACTACCGACCCGCGCCGCAGATTTCTCCGAGTGGTACAACCAGCTCGTTTTGAAGGCGCAGCTTGCCGATTACGCGCCCGTGCGCGGCTGCATGATCGTGCGCCCTTATGGCTGGGCACTGTGGGAAAACATACAGCAGGCGCTCGACCGCCGGTTCAAGGCCACTGGCCACCAGAACGTTGCGTTTCCGATGCTCATTCCCCGGAGCTTCATTGATAAAGAGAAGCACCACGTCGAGGGCTTTGCGCCGGAGCTTGCCGTTGTCACCATTGGCGGGGGCGAAGAGCTTGCCGAGCCTCTGGTCATTCGTCCCACTTCGGAAACGATCATCGGCCACATGTGGTCGAAGTGGATTCAGTCTTACCGCGACCTGCCGGTGCTGATGAACCAATGGAACAGCGTGATTCGCTGGGAGCTGCGCACGAAACTTTTTCTGCGCACGCTCGAATTTTATTGGCAGGAGGGCCACACCGCCCACGCCACGCGCGAAGAGGCCGAAGCCGAAACCCTTCAGATGCTCGATATCTATGCGGATTTTGCCGAGAACGACGCCGCAATCCCGGTGATTCGCGGGAAAAAATCCGAAGCTGAAAAGTTTGCAGGGGCAGATACGACCTATTCCCTCGAAGCTATGATGGGGGACCGCAAGGCTTTGCAATTCTGTACGTCACACTTTCTCGGACAAAACTTCGCACAGGTTTTCGAAGTCAAGTACCTCGATCAGAACGGGCAATTGCAGCATTGCTGGACCACGTCGTGGGGCCTGTCCACGCGGGTCATCGGCGCCATCATCATGGTGCATGGCGACGACCAGGGGCTCGTGCTCCCCCCAAAGCTTGCGCCGTACCAAGTCGTCATCGTCCCCATTTTTAAAAACGACGAAGAAAAGGCCACCGTCATGGATACTGCGCGCAAGGTGAAGGGCGAGCTCGCGAAGGCGAACCTCCGGGTCACGCTGGACGAGCGTGAAGGCTCCAGTCCCGGCTGGAAATTTAACGATTGGGAGATGCGCGGCGTGCCCTTGCGTGTCGAGCTTGGCCCCAAGGACGTCGCCAAACACGCTGCCGTCCTTGCGCGCCGCGACCGTCCCGGCAGGGAGGGCAAGGTCAGCGCTTCGCTTGCCGGTCTGCCGCAAACTATTGAGCGCCTGCTCGTGGATATCCAGCAATCGCTGCTCGACAAGGCGCTGGCATTCCGCAAGGCCAATACGCACGACGCCAAGACTTACGACGAATTGAAGAAAGCCGTCGAAACCGGCTTCGCGTATTCCTTCTGGTGTGGCAGCGCCGATTGCGAAGCCAAAATCAAGGAAGAGACCCGCGCCACCATGCGCTGTATTCCGCTGGAACAGGAGGGCGGCTCCGGTGCTTGCGTTTTCTGCGGCCAGCCCGCCACCGCCCGGGCTATTTTTGCGCGCGCATACTAGTGCCGTTCCAACTTTTTGTAACGAAATTCCGCACAAGTTGTTTTCAGCGAGTTGGCAGACACCAAAGTTTCCGAAGTTTGTTTCCTTTAATTGGAACGGCACTAGTCGCGCCCCCTCCCGATAGGCATTATTGATCTGGCTTTCCGCAGCCCGTTGCTTACCGGGAACACTCTATGAGGCTGCTTCTCGACACCCCTTGTCGGGAATGTTAGCGTGAAGAAATACGGCAGAATGATGCCCCCTGTTGTCACCGAACCTCATGGGCGGCCGGGGCATCGCCGGGAGAGGAAACTCGTGTCGCTCGACCACGTTCGCGCACCCCGCTTGCCTGCGACTCGCCGCGCCGAATGGGGAGAGGGCAAGCTCAAGGCCATCGTTTACCTGGTTATCATGGTCCTGTTTGTTTACTCGGCTTTCAAGATTGTGCCGGCCTACGTGCAAAACTATCAGCTTTCCGACAAGATGCAGGAAACGGCGCGCTTCGCCGTCGTGAATCATTACAACGAAGAACAAATCCGCGACACGATCTTCAACGAGATTCAATCCCTGGAAATCCCCGCGAAGCGCGAGGACATCAAAGTCTCCAGCTCTCAATCCATTGTGAAAATTTCCGTGGACTATTCGGTTCCTGTCGACCTGCTTTTCTATCACATGGATCTGCACTTCACTCCGGCGAGCGAGAACAAGTCCATTATGTAGGCTGGGGCCTTCGCTTGGTGCGCGCCGGTCGAATGGGAAACAAGACTGGGAATTCTTCGCAAATGGTCCTGGCAACCGCTTGCGAAGGCATGCCGTCTTTCCTAGTGCGGGGTCTTGCGAGACAATGAAGGTCTAGCCCTCGGGAGCCGTGCTTGCGCATCCGCATCCAAAAAGGTTTCTGGACTTCCAGATTCGGTCTGACGATTCTCGGAATCGTTTTCGCCTGCTTCTTCACTGCCGGCGCCGTGTTCTGCTGGTATTACCTCAAGTATTCGCGCATGATCGACGCGCGCCTCTCCGGCAACGTCCTCCAGAATACGACGCAGATCTTCTCCGCTCCCGAGCACATCTCCGTAGGCCAAGCCTGGGGCCCGGACGATCTCACCACGTATCTCACCCGCGTGGGGTACCGCGCGCAAAATGACGACGCTGCCCTCGGCCAGTTCACGGTGCGAGGCAACGCCGTCGACATCCGGCCTTCCAAACTTTCTTACTTTGCGGGCTCCAACGCGCTCGCGGTTCAATTTGCGGGGAAGACTATCCGCTCGGTCCGGCCGATCTCCGGAGGGGGAGAACTTGGCACCGCGGAAATCGAGCCGGAGCTCATCACCAATCTTTTCGACAGCGCCCGCGAAAAGCGGAGGCCCGTGCGCTACGAAGATTTGCCTCCCGTGCTCCTTCACGCGATTCTTTCCGCGGAAGACAAGCGCTTCTTCGAGCATCCGGGGCTCGATTTCATTCGCATTGCGGGCGCCGCGTGGGCGGATATCCGGCACAGCTCGCACTACCAGGGAGCCAGCACCATCACCATGCAGGTGGCGCGGACTTTTTTTCTATCCAATGAGCGCACCATGCGCCGCAAGGCTGCGGAAGCCATGGTTTCGTTCGAACTCGAGCAGCGTTTTTCCAAGCAGCAAATTTTCGAGTTGTATGCCAATGAAGTTTATCTCGGCAACCGCGGCAGCTTCGGGATTCGCGGGTTTTCCGAAGCCAGCGTCGCCTATTTCGGGAAGGATTTGCGGCAACTCTCGCTTCCCGAGTGCGCGTTTCTCGCCGGCCTGATCCGCGCGCCGAATTATTATTCCTCGGCGGACCGGCATCCCGAACGCGGCGTGCAGGCGCGCGATCGCGTCCTGGCGCAGATGCTCGAGAATAAATTCATCACCGAAGAAGATGTACAGGATGCCAAGCGCACGCCACTGAAGATTGTCCGCACCTCCGTCACCGGCGGCGAAGCGCCCTACTTCGTGGACATGGTGAAAGACCACCTGCTGGACAAGTATTCGGAGACGGAGCTGCTCAGCCAGAATTTCCGTGTGTATACGACATTGGATCCGGCGCTCCAGCGCGCCGCTGCCGCCGCAGTGGACGCGGGAATGAAAAATGTCGACCTGCTCCTGACCAAGAGGTACGACAAATGGCGCCGCGAACTGGCCAAGAAGGGAAGTAACGAAGCGATCCCGCAAGCGCAGGTTGCGCTTGTGGCGCTCGATCCGCGCACGGGAGAAATCAAGGCGGTTATCGGAGGCCGCGACTACGGACAGAGCCAGCTCAATCACGCGCTCGCACATCGTCAGCCGGGTTCCGTTTTTAAACCCTTCGTTTATGCAGCTGCCTTCGACAACGCCGTCGACGGTGTCCAGCCGGTCATCACACCCGCAACAACCGTTGATGATGAGCCCACCACATTCGAATACGACGGCACGGAATACACGCCCAACAATTACGGCGAAAAATTCATGGGCAGGGTCAGCGTGCGCGACGCGCTGACCAATTCGCTGAATGTCGCCACCGTGAAAGTCGCCGAGTTGATTGGCTACGGCCGCGTAGTGCAAATTGCGCGGCAGATGGGACTCGGCACGAACATCAGGGCGACGCCCGCAGTTGCACTGGGGGCCTATGAAATGACGCCGATCGACGTCGCGGCGGGTTACACAACGTTTGCGACCATCGGCACGCGCGCCGAGCCCGAATTTCTCCACAGCGTTGTGGGCGCCGATGGCACGATGCTTGAGAAATTCACACCGCAAACTCGCACGGCTCTCGATCCGCGGGTCGCGTACCTTGTCGATAGTCTCCTGATAGATGTGCTCAATCGGGGCACCGGCGCAGGTGTCCGCGCCCGGGGTTTCACTCTCCCAGCGGCAGGAAAAACGGGGACCTCGCGCGACGGCTGGTTTGCGGGTTTCACTTCCAATCTTCTTTGCGTCATCTGGATCGGCTTCGACGATAATCGCGACCTGGGGCTGGCCGGCGGCGCGGCGGCCGCGCCCATCTGGACCGATTTCATGATGCGCGCCACGGCGTTGCCTGCCTATCGCGACGTCAAAGAGTTCACCATGCCCGAAGGAGTGCAGTCCGTCCTCATCGACCCCGAAACGCTCGAGCTGGCCACCGCCAACTGTCCAACGACGCGCGAGGAGGTGTATGTGTCAGGATCGGCACCAACACAGTATTGCGAGCTCCATGGTGGCCATGGTCTGCTCTCGTCGACTGGCTCCTGGCTCTCGCACGTATTCGGCGGGGGCGATCCCAAGCAGCCGCAGACCGGCCCTGACGGCCAGCCTCTGCCGGCCACTTCACAAGATCAGCAGCCTGGAGCTGACAGCCAACAGTCCGCGGATCCCGCCGACAAGAAAAAGAACCCTTTGCAGAAGATTTTTGGTATCTTTGGAGGTAAGAAGAAGGACTCCGACAAGGCCAAACCCAAGCCGGAGAAGGGTGACTCGCCATGACGCAAGCTCGTGTGGCGGTTTCAGCCGGTATTTTTCTCCTGACCCTCGCGGTTCCCTCCATCGGTCAGACTCCCGACGATCGACGCGATACTTCGTTCGCCCCTCACAGCATGCAATCGCCGACGCAAGCGGAAGCGGGGCCCGTTATTGTCGTTCGCCCGGAGCTTTCGGACGAAAAGATGGCCGATCTTTACATGGCTCGCAAAGAATACCGCGAAGCCGCGAATCTGTATAAGCGGCTTTA
>Ga0187803_10000838_pt1 | contig 12117 bp, 13 predicted proteins | sample NC_wetland_sal_i_2_FD_132425 | JGI IMG/M metagenome (GOLD analysis project Ga0187803, IMG submission 132425) | Wetland sediment microbial communities from Neuse River Estuary, North Carolina, USA - Control_3 | ecosystem: Environmental > Aquatic > Freshwater > Wetlands > Sediment | place: USA...
CACAAATCCCAAGACCTTGAAATGGCCGCCGCCTGTTTCTTCTTCCTTCTCCTCTCTCTCGCCGGCATCGCCGCCGTTTTCTCCACCGGAGAAATCACCGGCGTTGACGGCCTGTTGATGCTCATGGTCTGCGGCGGCATGGCTCTGCTCTTCGCCTGGCTCACCTTCTCCGCGCTCCAGGATGCCGGCATCCTCGGCGCCAAGAAGTCCGGCGACTCCGGCGCAAAATCGGACGCGTAGGGGCACGACATGTCGTGCCCCATCTTGCACACCTGCACACTTTGACCCCATTCCACGCCCATCCCCATGATCTCCCAAGCCACGTTCAACGCCGCTCTCAACGCCACCAGCGGCGTCTCCCTCATCGTCGGCTACTCCTACATCCGCCGCGGAAACGTTCCCGCTCACCGCGCCTCCATGCTTACCGCCACCGCCGCCTCCGTCGTCTTCCTCATCTCCTACGTCATCTACCATCTTCGCGTCGGCTCCGTTCATTTCCAGGGCACCGGCTGGTCGCGCCCCGCCTATTTCTCCCTCCTCTTCTCCCACACCACGCTCGCGGTCGTGAATGTCGGCTTTGTTTCCGTTACGCTCATCCGCGCCCTCACTCAGAAGTTCGACGCCCATCGCCGCATCGCTCCTTACACCTGGTGGCTCTGGATGTACGTCTCCGTGACCGGTGTGCTCGTCTACTTCATGCTTTATCATTGGTTCGCCGTGTAGCGCCGGGCCTTCAGGCCGGCATCTTGCACTCGTAGGGGCACGGCATGCCGTGCCCCATTTCAGCGTGGCGCGTCCGCCTCGCGGCCTTCGAAGAAGCAGCGAATGAACATTAGAAACGCTCCATGACCACTCCCACAACACCGGCCTTTCCCACGGAGGGTTCCGCGCCCGCTCCCTCTCCCCCCAAGCGCGGCATGTCGCCCAAAGCCACGCTCGCCGTTCTCCTTCTCGCCTGCCTGTTCGTCTTCATGCCCTTTCTCTTCTGGCGTGCGAGCTGGTTCGGCGCTCCCATGTCTCCTGACGACATCACCGCCGCTCTCTCTCCCTCCGCCGAACCCCGCAAGACCCAGCACGCTCTCGCCCAGCTCTCCACTCTCATGGATCGCCACGACCCCTCCGCCCGCCAGTGGTACCCCGCGCTCATCGCCCAGTCGCATCATTCCGATCCGCAAATCCGCCTCACCGCCGCATGGGTCATGGGCCGCGACAATTCCGCTCCCGAATTTCACCAGGCTCTCCTTCCCATGCTCGCGGACGCCGACCCCATGGTCCGCTCCAACGCCGCGCTTTCTCTCGTCCGTTTTGCCGACGCCTCCGGCCGTCCCCAGCTCCTCGCCATGCTCCAGCCCTACACCGTCCTCGCTCCCGAAAATTCCTCTGCCGGCGCTCTTCGCCAGCGCCTTAAAGAATCGGATGCGGTGCGCCCGGGCACTCTCGTCGCCCGCATGGCCACATCGCAAGCCATCATCGAGGTGCGCTCTCCAGTGCCCGGCGTCCTCGCTCACTGGCTCCAGCCTACTGGCGCGACGATACAGCCGGGACAGCCGCTCTGCATCCTCTCTCCGGACCCTCAATCCGCCTGGGAAGCTCTCCGCGCCCTCTACCTCGTCGGCCGCCCCGAAGACGCTCCCATCATCGAATCCTTTCTCCACAACGTAACCGGCGCCCCTCCCAATCTTCTCGAGCAGGCACACCTCACCCTGCAAGCCGTTCAATCACGCAAGTAGCCCCGCCCGGGTTGCACGGTGAGCCTGCGGCAGGTATGGTTTTCATTCGCGCTCGCGCGACCGAGGGAGAGTGCTTATGCAATCGCGGCGCTGCACGCTTGGTTTTCTTCTCAGTATCCTGCTGGCATTCCTCTTCGTTCCCGCCGCCTCTGCGGACACGATCACACTCAAGATCATCGCCATTAATGATTTCCATGGAAATTTGCAGTCCCCCGGAAAGTTTCGCGCCGATCCTCAATCCCCTGACGTGCCGGTTGGCGGCATCGACGTCCTCTCCGGCTATGTGGCCTCGCTCAAGGCGCAGAATCCCAACCACGTGGTTGTTACCGCAGGCGATCTGATCGGAGCCAGTCCTCTGGTTTCCTCGCTGTTTCACGATGAAGGCACCATCGAGACCATGAACCGTCTGGGCCTTGATCTCAGCGCCGTCGGCAACCATGAATTCGATAAAGGCAGGCAGGAGCTTCTTCGCATGCAGTCCGGCGGATGCTCCACCAGGGACGAAAATACCTGCAAGGGCGCTCTCGTCGGCACGCCCGTTCCCTTCGAGGGTGCTCACTTCCAGTTCCTCGCCGCCAACGTTCTCGATCAGGCCACGGGCAAGCCCATTTTCCCGGCCTACGCAATCAAGACCTACAACGGCGTTCGCGTCGCCTTCATCGGCCTCACCCTCAAGGCCACCCCTACGATGGTCACCCCTTCCGGCGTGGCTGGCCTGCGTTTCGAAGACGAAGCTGCGACCATCAACTCGCTCGTCCAGCAACTGCGCGGGCAGGGAATTAGCACCTTCATCGTCCTCATCCACCAGGGCGGCATGCAGACCACCAAACCCCCGGTGGATATCAACGCCTGCGAAGGCGGCCTCCAAGGCTCGCCCATCCAGGCCATCGTCAGCCAGCTCGACGACGCCGTTGACCTCGTGATTTCCGGCCACACCCACCAGGCCTACGTCTGCCGCGTTGCGAACAGCGCCGGCAGGGCCATTCCGGTCACCAGCGCCTCTTCGTACGGCCGCCTGGTCACGGACATCGACATGACCCTCGATACCGCCACCCGGAAAGCCGTGGCCATCACCGCGCGCAACATTCTCGTCGATCGCACCAACGCGAAAATCACGCCCGATCCCGCCACGCAAAAAATTGCGACTCAATACGCCGCGCTCGCCGCTCCACTCGCCAACCGCGTCGTTGGCCGCATCACCGCGGACATCACCAGCGCGAACACTCCCAGCGGCGAATCCGCACTCGGCGACCTGATTGCCGACGCCCAGCTCGAAGCCACTCGCGATTCCGGTCACGCCGTGGTCGCCTTCATGAACCGCGGCGGCATCCGCGCCAATGTGTCGTTTTCCTCGCCGGCGCCGGGCGTCGCGGACGGCCAGGTCACCTACGGCCAACTCTTTACCATTCAGCCTTTCGGCAACAGTCTGGTGACCATGACGCTCACCGGCCTTCAACTCAAGAAGCTCCTCGAGCAGCAATTCAAGGGTTGCGCTCTCGATTTTCCGGCGGGAAACACTATGGGCCACGCCGCCGACCAGATTCTTCAGGTTTCCCAGGGTTTTACGTATTCCTGGAATCCGGCGGGCGCCGCCTGCAACAAGGTTGATGCCGGCAGTATTCAGATCAACGGTGTGACTGTAGTTCCCACGGACAAGTATCGCGTCACCATGAACAGCTTCCTGGCCGATGGCGGGGACCAGCTTTACGAATTCACGCTCGGCACCGAACGCGTGGGCGGCGCCCAGGATATCGACGCCTTGGCCGCCTATTTCGCCGCCCATCCATCGATCTCGCCCGGCAGCGTGGACCGTATCAAGCTCACACCCCAGCCCACTCCCTGATCCTGTTCAGTTGTTTTTTGTATTGTTTGCTGGGGAAATCCTAATGCCAGCGGGGGCCAGTACGCGTTCTTTCCCTTTCAACTGTAAACCCTAGACTCTCAACTCCCTCTTCTCAATACGCCAGCGTTCCGAACTTTCCTTCCCACTCCGCCAGCGGCACCATATCAATCGCGTCCCACGGACACCCTTCCAGGAACGCCCCGTCCGGCCCTTTGCTCGTGCACAGCTTGCACCCGATGCAGGTATAGGGGTCCACCACAATCCGCCCGAACGGCGGGTGCTCCTCGTCCGGCACCCAGTACATGCACTGGTCCACTGGGCAATAGTCCACGCACGCCGGCGATCCCGAACATCCCGTGCACGCCTCGTTGATCAGCGCCAGGATGTGCGGCTTCCTCTTTCTCTGCTCCGACTTCTTTCCGTGCGACATCGGCGAGCGCTTCACCACCTCGCCTGGCTCGTACACCGCTCCAGCAGTCGTCGCCTCGCTCACGATTTCCTCCCGGTCGGATGCAACATTCTCATTTTTGCCGATGCCCTCGGCGATGTCAACGTAAGCAATCCAGGGTGACTCAAATCCGTCGCTTGCGTCTCCGTGCCAGCCCGGCAAGTGCAACGCGCTCAGGCTCAATCCAGATTCTTAACTGTCCCGGCGGCGCCCGCCCTTCCCCGTCCCCAAATCGCCGCTAGCAATGCTCCAGCAGAGCGAAAAAGGCCTCGCGAGTGATTCCCGCTGTTCGGATCAGCGTCAGGATAATGTCCTTCCCGACCTCATCGTATCGAGGGAGGATCAAAGGACGGGCAACGCCCGCTTTTTCCATTTTGATGTGGCTGCCGTGTTGGCCCGCTCGCCGGTATCCGAGCTGCTCGAACACACACACGAGCTTTTGCCAGGGAAGTGGCGTCAGGCGAGGCACGGATCAGGTTTCTGGAAACGCAGTGGAAGAGGGATGGTCATCTCGAAGGCATTCTGCGGGATTCGGCGCGCGGCTCGCTCCACCCGCACAAACCCCAGTTCGCGGAGGGCCTGGTCCAAGGTGCCTCGCTCCAGGCAACTGACGAAAAACAGCTCCGCCGCCTCCCGCAGGTTGCGTTTGGCCTCCTCCGCGCTTCTTCCCTGTGTGGTCAGGTCCAGCGGAGGACAGTGCGCGATGTGCCAGCGCCCCTCGCGCTTTACAACACCGAACAGTTTGAACTCCGCTTGAATTCCGGCGACGCTCACCTGTGCTCACCTCGCTGTTCTGGCGATCTCAAATCCATGCTGAGATCCTAGCACTTTGTCTCGCGATCTGCCGTGGATTCATGCCCTACTTCATCGCCCCAATCACGCCATCCGCAAATTCCGTCGTCGTCGCCCTTCCTCCCAGATCCCGCGTCACCCATCTCCCCTCCTGATACACTCGTTCCACCGCACCCTGCACCCGCTCCGCAGCAGCCTTCTCCCCCATGTGCCTCAGCATCATCGCCCCGCTCAGCACCAGCGCCGTTGGATTCGCAATCCCTTTTCCGGCGATATCCGGCGCCGTTCCGTGCACCGCCTCAAACAGCGCCGCTTTATCCCCGATGTTCCCGCTCGGCACCAGCCCCAGCCCGCCCACCAGCCCGGCGCACAAATCGCTCACCACGTCCCCGTACAGATTCGGCATCACCATCACGTCGAACTGCCCCGGATTCAGCACCAGTTGCATGCACGCATTGTCCACAATCACTTCCCGGTAATCGATCTCGCTGTATTCTCTCGACACCGCGCGCGTGCAGCCCAGGAACAGCCCGTCCGATTGCTTCATGATGTTTGCTTTGTGCACCGCCGCAACTCGTTTCCGCCCTTCCCGTCGCGCGTACTCAAACGCGAACCGCGCAATGCGCGTCGAAGCCTTCTCCGTAATGATCTTCAAGCTCTCCACCACTCCCGGCACCACCTCGTGTTCGATCCCGCTGTAGAGATCCTCCGTGTTCTCCCGCACGATCACCAAGTCCACGCCCTCGAACCGCGATTTCACTCCCGGCAGGTTTTTCACCGGCCGCAGATTCGCGTAGAGGTCCAGCGCCTTTCGCAGCCCCACGTTGATCGAAGGCGGCCCTTCCGCAATGGGTGTGGTCATCGGCCCCTTCAGCGCATACCGATTGCGTTCCACCGACGTGATGGCCTCCGCGGCCAGGTAACCTCCGCCGCGTCGTTCCATCTCTGCACGCGCTGACACCTCTTCCCAATGGATTTGCGCCCCGCTCGCGTCCAGGATCCGCCGCGCCGCTTGCGACACCTCCGGCCCAATCCCTTCTCCCGGTATCAATGTCACCGTGTGTCCCATCGCTTCTCGATTCTACGGGAAAATCTCCCCGAGGGGCGGCCCGGTTCGCATACCCATCAGACTCAGGGTACGCCTTTGCGCTTTTTGCGTCCTGGCGTTTTATGTCTGCAACGCGCTGGGGCGAGCTGGCTGCCGAATCCCTGTTGTTTCCTGATTGGTTTTTGCATCTAAACAGATGGGAGCGCGCCGACACGCTCTCTGCTATAATGGCTTTGTCAGAAGGGGCGCCGTAATCGCGAGTCATCGGGACGGGCCGCCCGGAGGGATCAGAAAATGGTCAGTTTGACACCGACCGCCATCGTTAAAGTGAAGGAAATCATGGGCATGCAGAACCCTGCGCCCACCGCACTCCGCGTCGCCGTCGTCGGCGGTGGCTGCTCTGGCTTCCAGTACCACATGGCCTTCGACAATGCCTCAAACGGTACCGATCGCGTCTTCGATTTCGATGGCCTGAAAGTTTTTGTTGACCAGATGAGCCTGATGTATCTCGGCGGCGTTCAGATTGATTACGTCGAGACGCTGGAAGGCTCCGGCTTCAAGTTCAACAACCCCAACGTCAAGAGCACCTGCGGCTGCGGCAGCTCTTTCAGCGTCTAATCTTTTCGTGGCACGGACACTCTTGTCCGTGCGCCCTTTTTTGCTGTCATCTCGAGTCCCGCGATTCGCGCGGGACGAGGGACCTGCTTTTCTCTTTCTTTGCCATGTCTTTCCCCCTCCGCGCCCTTTGCCTCTTTGCCCCTTTGCGAGAAACTCTTCTCCTACTCCCCCATGCCCACCTCACTCGACCGTTGGAACCTTCGCCACCGCGAATCCTCCTCGAAGCCTCCCCCTGAACCCGCCGCCTTTCTCCTCGAATGCTTCCCCTTGCTCCCGCGCCCACATCCCCATTCTCGCGCTCTCGACCTCGCCTGCGGCGCCGGCCAGAACGCTGTCTACCTTGCCGAGCACGACTGGCCCGTCATCGCAGTTGATTACTCTTCGCCTGCCCTCGACCGCGCCGCCGCTATCGCCGCCGCGCGGCATCTCCCGGTTCACCGCGCAGCGCTCGCCACGATTCCCGCCCGCTTCTCCGGTGTTGTTCTCGTCGAAGCCGACCTGGTAATCGCACCTCTGCCTGCGGCTGCCTTCGATTTAATCCTCTGCTTCCACTATCTCGACCGCGCCGCATTCCCCAAAATCGAATCCGCCCTCCGCCCCGGCGGCCATCTCCTCTACGAATCTTTCACCGAACTCCAACTCGCCCACGCCGAAGGGCCGCGCGACCCCGCCCATCTCCTTCGCACCGGCGAACTCCGCTCCGCTTTCCCGTTTCTCGATGTCCTCTTCTACCGCGAATGCCAATCGCCTCGCGCCCTGGCCTCTCTCCTCGCCCGCCGTCCCGTTTCGTAGCGCTGGCCGCGAACCTTAGGGGCTCTGTCCTCCGTGCTAAGGCTTTCCCCCAATCGTTCTCAGCACCTCTTCATACACTGCGGCATTCGTCGCAAATCCGTCCCCGCCCGCAATCGTCCGGCTTCCTCTCCAATCTGTGAATCTTCCTCCCGCCTCCTCCAGAATCGGAATGAGCGGCGCCGCGTCCCACTCCTTCAATTCCGGATCCAACATAATTTCCGCCCGTCCCGTCGCCACCAGCGCATGACCGTAGCAATCTCCCCACCCGCGTTCCATCTTCACTCGCCCGCGCAGCCGTTCATATCCCCCGCGTTTTTCTCCTCGCAGCAGTCCCGCCGGATCCGTCACCACCAACACCGCCTCTTCCAGCCGCGCCACGTTCGACACATTCGCCCGCACCCTCCCGATCCCGAAGCTTCGGGACCACCAGCACCCTCCTCCGCGCCAGGCCGTCAACGTCTCCCCCAGGGCAGGGAAGTGCACCACGCCCACCACCGGATTGCCGTCCTCCACCAGTCCCAGCATCACTCCATACAGTGGCACTCCACGAATAAACGACTCCGTCCCGTCAATCGGGTCCACCAGCCACCGCATCCCCGCCTCCGGACGCGCCGGCCCAAACTCCTCTCCCAAAATTCCATGCTCGGGAAATCGTTCTTCGATCCGCTTGCGAAGCAGCCTCTCGCTCTCCCGGTCCGCAGTCGTTACCGGCGACCGATCCGCCTTGTATTCGACTTGTAGGGGCGGACCCGCGTGTCCGCCCTCTTTTCCTTGCGTCGTCTGGAAATACCGCAGCGTAATTTTGCCCGCCGCCCGCGCTGCAGCCTCGGCAAATTCCGCATATTCCGCGTAACGAATGGATTCACTCACCGTGTGGAGTGCGGCGGCTCGCCGCCGCTTTTCCTCGGGGAAGCTTGCTTCCCCGTCCTTCCGATTCTCTCTGCGTTATCTTCTCGCCAGCCACTAGCCACTCGCGCCTCTTGGCGTCCTGAGTGCAGTAGCGAAGGGCCACCAGCCACCGCCTTAGTTCGCCATCCCCCTCAGCCTCGCCACAGCTTGCCACGCCCCCAAATGCTTCGGATTCTCTTCGAGCGCCTCCTCATAATGTTTCAGCGCTTTCGCAAACATCTTCTTCCGCTCGTACACCCGCCCCAGATTCACATGCGGAAAGCAGTAGCTCTCATACCGCAACGCCACGAGCGCACGTTCCAGCCACGGAATCGCTTCATCCAGCCGGTCAAGCTCCACCAGGTACGCCCCGATATCGTTGTACGGATTCCCAAACGTCGGATCCACTTCAATCGCCTTCATGCACTCCGCAATCGCATCCTCAATTTTTCCCTGAAAACTGTACGTCCACCCTCGGAAGGTATATCCCTCCGCTGTCGGATACGTTTCAATCGACCGCGTGTAGAGCCGCACCGCCTCGTTCAGTTCCCCGCGCATCTGGTGCTCATACGCTGTGCGAAACCACCGCATGGCTTCCGCCAGCTTCTCTTTATCCTTATCCGTCTCCATCCTCATTCTCTCGCCGCGAATTATAGCCCAGCACCCGGCGACTTCTGTGACCTTCTGGGTATTTACCGTCTCTGCGGGCTGCAAGTTGTCCTAGAATGCCACCCGGAATGCGCCGAATCACTCGAAGAGCAGTTCTCAAAAATCTCGTCTACGCCGCGGCGCCGTGTCTCACGGCCAGCCCGATGCGTTGGCTCTCGCCCCTTCTGGCTGCGGACGAGCCGGTCACCGCAATGGAGCGCGAAGCGATGGCGCGCGTTGCCCAGGCCTTCATGGAAAGATTCGCTTCGCCGGCGCTCTCAGTAGCCATCGCGCGCGATGGCCGGGTCGCTTACGACCAGCCGTTTGGTCTCGTCAGCTTCGAAACGGGTGAGCGGCTCAAGGCCTCGAATTTATTTCGCATTGCGAGTGTCACCAAGCCCATCACCTCGACGGCGATCTTCAGTCTCGTCGAGAAGGGCAGGCTCGCCCTTTCCTCCAGAGTGTTCGGCAAAGAAGGCATTCTGGGAACGCAGTATGGCACCAGTCCCTATCGCCGGTACGTCGCCGACATTACCGTGGACCATCTGCTCACTCATACCTGCGGCGGCTGGCAGAACGATTCGAGTGATCCCATGTTCCGTTTTCCCCAGATGGATCACGCGCAGTTGATTTCCTGGACTTTGGACAATCTGCCTCTGCTCAATCCACCCGGAGAACATTTCGCTTATTCCAATTTCGGGTACTGCGTGCTGGGACGCGTCATCGAGAAGGTCGCTCGCCAGCCTTATTCCGAATTTGTCCGGCAGGAAATCCTGTCTGCCTGCGGGATCACGGATATGCGAATCTCCGGCAATACACTCAAACAACGGGCCCCGAATGAAGTCATCTATCTCGGGCAGAGTGGTGAGAACCCGTACAACATGAATGTTGCTCGCATGGATTCGCACGGGGGATGGCTCGCCACGGCATCGGATCTTGCACTGTTTGCCAGCCGCTTCAGTGGTTTTGGGATCACGCCCGGCGTCTTGAAGCGCGAAACGGTCGCCAGGATGGTCACCCCCAGCCCCGCAAATCCGCCGTCTGCGGAAGTGAAGTATGCGCGGGGCTGGTCGGTAAGAAACGAAGGCAAGGGCAACTGGTGGCACAACGGCAGCCTCCCGGGCACGACGTCCATCATGGTCCGCACCGCGAGCGGTTTTTCTTGGGCGGCCCTGTGTAATACTCGCCGCCAGCCTTCCGACGATATCAATCTCGCGCTGGATAATCTGGTCTGGGAGATGGCGCGCAAAGTCAGCGCCTGGAGACCCTAAGCAGAAAGGCCGCAGGCGCGCGAAGGGTAGGGCGCGCTTTTATTTCGTACCGCCGCCTTCTAGGCGGCGTCTTTTCTCCCGCTCGAGCCACGATCTGCCAAGCCCTCTCGGAGTATGCACTGCCCCGCCGCCCCATTTCCCCCCTTGCCTTCTCCTCCCCGCAGGGGCATGATTCCGCCAAGAGCACTCGATGCGCACCGCCCTTTCCCTGGCGGCTCTCTTGCTAGCCTGCTCCTTGGCGGCAGCGCCCAGCTATCCCTTGCATGGAACCGTCGTCTCCATCCGGCAGATTGACCGCGATACGTCCGTCACCGAGACGTACACCGGCCAAGTCACCACGCTGCATTCGAAAGACTGGATCTACCGGCTTGAGACGGCCGACCACTTCTACGAGCTGCGCTCTACCAAGGAGGCTGAGTTTGCTGTCGGCGACGCGCTCGATTTTCGCGTCCAGCACAACCGCGTCTTCGTCAAGGCAGCACCAGGCAAAAAGGAACGCAAATTCGACTCCGTCGGCGAAGGCGCTAAGCCGGCAAAGAAGAGTCCCTAATCAATCGCCGCGCGCCTCGGCCGAATGTGGAAATCAGGGCACCGTGCGCCGGAAAGCGGCACAGATCGGCAATTGGTAGCAACCGTCCCACCCCACCGGGCGTCTCACTAAGTAGGAAAGGCCTCTCGACATGACGAGAGCAATCAAAGCCGGGCTGGTGGCATTAGGGGGCGCGGCTTTCCTGCTTGCCTCGGCCCTCCCGGGATCGGCTCAGTCGCGAGGCGGCGCCCGCAGTTCGGGCGGCATGTCCCGAGGGTTTGGCGGCGTGTCCCGCGGATTTGGCGGCATCTCCCGCTCGCCCGCGGCTCGTGTTGCGCCGCGAATGGCTTCTCCCGTCACTCGCAGTTTCGCCCCGCGCAATGCCGTACGCACCCGGAGTCTTAATTCCACTCGTCCCGCCGTTACCCGCAACTGGCGCGATCGTCACGGACGCCGGCACCACGCCGGATACGCCCTCTACCCCTTCCCAGGCTACCCGGGCTATTACTTCTACTATCCATTCGACTACGGCTATAACTCCGGCTTCGACACTGGCTACGACACTGGCAACGACAACGGTTACGGCAATGCGTACGGCAACGTCCCCGATGACACCACGCAGCAGCCCACGTACGCACAGCAGCCCAGCTATCCGCCGCAACCGGAGCCCTATGCTGTCGAACAGCCCGCCCCTGCGCCCAGCCAGCATGCCGTCGCAGTGCCGGCAGCCCCCCAGCCGGATCCCGGCGAGTTCATCCTGGTGCGCAAGGACGGCCGGGTCGTGCTCGCCTCCGCTTTTACGTTGACTGGGGATCAGCTCATTTACATCACGCGCGAAGGCCTCCGGCGCTCGTTCCCCGTCGCCGAACTCGATAAAGACACCACGCGAAAGATGAACGACGCCTACGGCACCACACTCGTCCTTCCCGGATGACCCCGCTCCTTCTTCCTTCTTCCTTGCTAATCTGTTAGCTCACGTGCTGCAGTGCCGCACTTCCGTCGGGCGTCTGCTCTCGGGGCAGGGATGAACTCTTCTCTGAAGCTATGGCTATCGCTTGCCGACGTGGTCCTCCTGCCCGCTTTCATACTCTGGTTCATCTGGCAGCTCCAGTTTGCGGCGCGATGGACTTGGGTGATATTCGTCGTGTGGCTGGTCGCGAGCTTTCTGCTGCATCGCGACACCGCGAAGACGCTTGGCTGGCGCGGCGACAATCTTCGGCCCGCGGCCCTGCAAGCCCTGCGCGTATTCGCTCCACCGGCGGCGGGCCTTGTGACCGTCGGGTTGTTGCTGGGTGCTTCGCGTCGGCTTCCTTCGAATCTGCTCTCCGTCATGGCCACCTACTCTGCGTTCTGCCTGCTGCAGCAGGTGGCGCTCAATTCCCTGGTGCACAACCGCATGCTTTCGCTCGTGCGGCGGGAATGGGTGGCCGCAGGATTGACTGGCGTGATTTTTGCCGCGTGCCATTGGCCCAATCCGCTGCTCGTGCCACTGACCTTCGCCGGAGGTGCG
>Ga0187803_10000839_pt1 | contig 12111 bp, 11 predicted proteins | sample NC_wetland_sal_i_2_FD_132425 | JGI IMG/M metagenome (GOLD analysis project Ga0187803, IMG submission 132425) | Wetland sediment microbial communities from Neuse River Estuary, North Carolina, USA - Control_3 | ecosystem: Environmental > Aquatic > Freshwater > Wetlands > Sediment | place: USA...
CGCAAGCGCGGGCCCAGTGCGGGTCCTCGGCCTCGATGAGCGTCCAGGGAGCATAGGCGGTGCCGCAGCGTGCAATCATCTCCTCGGCGGCCTTAAGCCAGCGGTTGTAGTGCTTGTGCTGGCGCCAATACTCCTTGGTGACCTTCCAGCGAAGCAGGGGATCCTTACGGTAGGCGCGATAGCGGCAGCGCTGCTCTTTGCGCGAAATGTGCAGCCAGAATTTGATGAGAACCGTGCCGTCGTCCACCAGCCAGCGCTCGAACTCATTGATCTGCGAATAGGCCTGACGCCAGAGCTTTTTTTTGATGAGGCGGTCGCAGCGGTCTTCGAGAACGCGGGCATACCAGGAATGGTCGAAGATGACCATTTCGCCCTTCCGCGGGAGGGCGAGCTGGTAGCGCCACAGAAAGTGGTAGCGGAGTTCGAGCGGGGAGGGCGGACGGCCGCGGTTCACCTGATAGAGGCGCGGGTCGAGCAGCTCGGAGAGCTTTTTGATCACCTCGCCTCGGCCGCACGCGTTCCAGCCTTCCAGGCAGATGATGATGGGGACATTGGCTTCCTGAATGGCGTATTGGAGGAGGCGGAGGCGGGATTGGAGCGCTTTGAGACGGGAGGCCGCGGTGGCCTTGGGTAGAGACTTGGAGAGATCGAGGTCTTCGAGCATGGCCGGCTTTCGGGGCGGAGTATAGCAGCATCGTGATACGAAAACAGAGGTTGAGCCTCAGCGGCAGGCCTGGCGGCGGAACTGAAGGCCGGCGGGACCTGGCTGCGGCAGGCAGGCGCCGGCGCTACCGGAAGGCGCGCAGCCCGGAGCGGCTGTGCCACAGGGTCAGTTGTCGATTTGGGCGCGCTGGAGGCGGTCGGAGTAGTCCACGTAAATGGTTTTCCACTCGGAATAGAAGTCGAGCGCAGCGTCGCCCGATTCGCGATGGCCGTTGCCGGTCTGTTTGGTGCCGCCGAAGGGAAGATGGGTTTCGGCGCCGATGGTGGGAGCGTTGACGTAAACGATGCCGGTGTGGAGATCGCGCATGGCGGAGAAAGCGGCGTTCACATCGCGGGTGTAGATGGCGGAGCTGAGGCCGTAGGCGACGCCGTTGGCGACCTCAATTCCCTGCGCGAGGCCGTCGATGGGAATCACGGAGACGACGGGGCCGAAGATTTCTTCCTGGGCAATGCGCATGCCGGGGGTGACGTCGGCAAAAATCGTGGGCTCGTGGAACCAGCCTTTCGAGTATTTGCCGCCTTCCAGGCGATGGCCGCCTGCGGCGAGTTTGGCGCCTTCGTTTTTGCCGATCTCGACGTACGTCATCACGGTCTCGAGCTGCTTCTTGCTGATTGCGGGGCCCATATCGGTAGCGGGGTCGAGGCCGTCGCCGACTTTGAGGGCATTGGCACGGGCGACGAAACGGTCGAGGAATTCGCGATAAACCTTTTTGTGAACGGCGACGCGGCTGGCCGCGGTGCAGCGCTGGCCGGTGGTGCCGAAACCGCCCCAGATGCAACCGTCGACAGCAAGATCGAGATTGGCATCGTCCATGACCAGGATGATGTTTTTGCCGCCGAGCTCGAGATGGCAGGGACGGAGAAGCGGGGCGCAGGCTTCACTGACTTTGACGCCGATTTCGGTCGAGCCGGTAAAACTAACCGCTTTGACGCCGGGATTCTGAAGCATGGCCTGGCCGCAGACGCTGCCGGCGCCGGAGACGAGATTGACGACGCCGCGAGGAATGCCCGCTTCGTTCAGAACTTCAAAGAGATTGTAAACAGAGAGAGGCGTCTCCTGCGCGGGCTTGATGACGACGGTGTTGCCGAGGACGAGGGCGGGCATCATTTTCCAGGACGGAATCGCCATTGGAAAATTCCACGGAGTGATCAGGCCGCACGCGCCCAGGGGCTGGCGGACGCACATAGCGGCCTTGTTGGGGAGTTCGGAGGGAGTCGTCTTGCCGAACTGGCGGCGCCCTTCGCCGGCCATGTAGTAGGTCATGTCGATGGCTTCCTGGACGTCGCCGCGGGTTTCGGCCAGGACTTTGCCCATCTCGCGGGTCATGTCGCGGGAGAAATCTTCTTTGCGGCGGACGAGGAGTTCGGCCGCACGGAAAATGATTTCGGCGCGCTTGGGAGCGGGCACAAGCCGCCATTTCTTGTAGGCTTCGGCGGCGGCGTCCACGGCCTGGGCGACGTCTTCCGCGTTCGAGGCGGGAAACATGCCGACGAGCTCGTCGGTATTGGCGGGGTTGCGGTCTTCGATTACGCCGGAGCCGCGCGGATCGGTCCAATCGCCGTCAATGTAGTTTTTGTAGAGTTTGGGAGCAACTGCAGTGGCCATGGGCTGGTCTCCGTGAGAAAGAGGGCGGACACTTAGGTCCGCGCCTTCAAATTCGTCTGCGGAATCGTGGCAACGCGCGGGAAGTGTGACTGTAACAAACACGAGTGGGTGCGTCAACGAAGGGGGTAGGGTGCAGGAGTTTGCTGCGAAGGGCCGGTGACGTTGCGGTAGAAAGTCGGAAGGATGTTCAGGGTGCGACCCGGCGCGCTTGGAGAACGACGCGTTTTGCCGGGCACCCGGACACGGGCGATTGTGGCGTTTTTGCCTAAGTGAACGTAGGCGGGAGTGCCTTCCCGGCGGGCAAAAATACCTACAAACGGACTATTGACTCCGGGTTTCCCGCGTCCTAGGATCGTTTTCCCAGCCTGCAGGCTCCCCAGCCCGGATGGCCGTACCGAGAGACTTTTCCAGCAGTCGCGTGTTGGAGTGTGTGTACTCGGGGTCCGGCCGCGGCGCAAGAAAATCAACAGGGCGTGGTTCCCCTCCGTGTTGCCGGGGGCTGCGCGTGGAGCTAGCTTTGAACGTACAGTCACCCTCCATTCATAGAAGGAGCAGTCAGGCCATGACCATCACCTACAAGAGCAATTCTAGACTAGGCCGCCGCCGCAGCCAGCGCGTGGCGCTCAGCATGCCGGTGGTGGTGTACGAGCCGCAATCGAGCCAGAGGGAACCGATCGAGAAGACGCGAACGCTTTCGGTGAGCCGGCATGGCGGGCTGATGACGCTCCGCGTGGACGTGAGTTGCGGGCAGAGCCTTCTGGTGACGAATCCCTACTCGCGGGTGAGCCAGGAATGCCGCGTGGTGTACGTGGCGGCCGATAAGCAGGAGGCGCGGCAGGTGGGATTTGAGTTCCTGGACCCCGTGATCAACTTCTGGAATATTACGTTCCCCATCTCGGCTTGAGCTGAAGATTCCAGCCTGAAGGCCGAAGCCTAGAGGTATGCAGGACCCCCGCGCCGGAGGTCTGCCCCAACACTCCACTCGTACCAGAAGGTTGGCGTCCTAATCCTTGAAGACGAGGACGAAAAAGCGGCTGACTTTCAAATCGTCCTGGGAGCGGGCGTCTTTGTCCTTTCCCTTTTTCTTGTCTTTGCGGACGTCGGTGAATACGGCGCTGGAGCCGGCGGGAAGCCAGTAGAGTTCACCGCCATGGAGCGGTTTGGCTTTTGCGCCGGAGACTTCGACGCTCAGCTCGGAATCGGACAAAACCAGGAACAGCCGCGGGGTTTGCGAAGCTCCTGCATTGTAGAACCTCCCCTGCGCGAGGGCGCCGGCCTGGACGAGCACCTCGTCCGTTTCAAATGCGGGAGTCTCCACAACGGGCTTGCCGGCCGCTTCGACGGGACAATTGAGGGGCGCGTCGATTACTTTCACACAACGGTTGCGGGGATTGACCTGAGGGTGCAGGAGTTCGATGGTGAAATTCTGGAATGGGGAGCCGGCATCGGTGCGGATGACGTGGGCGAAGCCACCCTTGGAATAGCTGAGCTGGCCGTCGTCGAGCGTCGCGTGAGCATCGGGCTTGCCCGCGACCGCGTTAGTGTAGTCGCCGGGCATCAGCGCGATTCCGAAATAGGGCAGGTCGTGGGCATGGAGGAGCGTGGAATCGTGTCCGGCGATATCGAAGAACCAGGCGCGGACGTAAGCATTTTCGAGCACGAGATGATGATGGGGCTCGGCTTTGGGCGCCACAGGCGCAGGAGAAGAGGGCGCTTGGGCGCGCACCGAAAATGCCAGAGCCAGAAGAGCGAGGGCCAGCAGAGGTTTCATGGTGCCTCCTGATACGGCGCGGGGAGTATAGCGAATTGCGGGGCGGGGTGGATAGATGCGGGCTACGGCTTTTGGGGCGTGGTGGGAGCCGGAGGTTGAGGGGCGGGCGGGGCGAGGCCGGCAACGGGCGAGCCGAGGCCGAGTTTCTGGAGCGAGAGGGCTTCGATTTTTCCAGTGGGCTGGAGACCTTTGGACTGCTGGAAAGTTTTCATGGCCGCGACGGTGGCTTCGTCCCATTTGCCGGTCGGGTCGCCTTGATAGAAGCCTTCGCGGGCCAGGGCTTGCTGGATTTCCTTGATGCGGGCGGGATCGGGGGCGAGCTGGCGGCGGGATTTAGAAGAGGTGGATTTCTTTTTCTTGGCAACCGGTTTAGAGGGCGCTGACGTGGCCGTGGACTGAGCGGCGGAGACAGAGAGAGGAAAGAGCAAAGCGAACGCAGAAACGCAGAGAACATAGAGGAACGCAGAGGAAGACAACCGGAAGCGGAAAGCAGAAAAAAGAACCGGGCCGCCTCGAGGGAGACGGCCCGGTGTGGTGCAATCGAAACGATCGGGCACGTGCGGCGGCTAGTTGTCCGCGGCCGGAACGGAGCCGGCGAGGAAGACAGTGATTGCGCCGCCACTGGAAGGCCCGCCGCGGCGAACCTTAAATACCACGTTGTCGCCCGGCTTGAGCCGGCCGGTGATGCGGCGCCAGTCGCGAACATTGGCCACCGCCTGGTGATTCACGTCCAGGATGACGTCGCCGCGGAGGAACTGGATGTCTTCTCCGAAGCTGGCCGGATCGACCGCAGTGACGATGATGCCAGTGGCCTGATCGAGGCCGAGACGCTGCTGAAGGTCGGGATTGATGTCTTCGACGTGGAGACCGAAGTCGGAGGCGCTTTCTCCCTCGGACTTGTCGCCATTGACCTGCGCGGTCTGCGGGAAGATCTTGGAGCGATCGGCAACTCCCACGCGGGCGCTGTGGCTCTGCTTGTCGCGCACATAGGTGATGTCCACCGTGTTGCCGATGGGGGTGACCACGATGGGGTTCACCAGGTCGTTGCCATTCATCACGGGCTTGCCGTTGATGGAAGTGATCACGTCGCCGGCTTTGAGGCCCACCTTGTCGGCGGGGCTGCCGGGCTCGACGCGCTCGATCACGATACCGTGATCGACGCCGAGGTCCTTGAGCAGGACAGGATTGTTGCTGCGATCCTCCCCAAAGGTGATGCCGATGGAGCCGCGGGTGACGGTGCCCTTGGTGACGAGCTGGTTGTAAATGTTGATGGCCAGGTTGGAGGGCAGCGCGAAGCCGACGCCCTCATAGCCTCGGCTGGAGGTGTAAATGGCGGTGTTGATGCCGATGACTTCGCCGGCCAGATTGACGAGCGGGCCGCCGGAGTTGCCCGGGTTGATGGCCGCGTCGGTCTGGATGAAACGCTGGAACTGCTTTCCGGCGCTGATGTTGGCGCGGTCCTTGGCGCTGACGATGCCGGCGGTGACGGTGGCTTCGAGGCCGAATGGACTGCCGAACGCGAGCACCCAGTCGCCAACCTGTACGCCGTCGGAATTGCCGAGGCGCGCGGTAGGCAGGCGCTTTTGAGCGTCGATCTTGATGACGGCGAGGTCCGTGTCGCTATCGGAGCCGACGAGCTTGGCGGTGTAGATGGTGCTGTCGCCGGGGAGCTTCACCTGGATTTTGGTGGCATCTTCAATGACGTGCTTATTGGTGAGGATGAATCCCTTCTCGTCCACGATGACGCCGGAGCCGAGGCTGCGCTCGGCCACGGGGTCCTGATCCGGAAACTTGAAAAAGTGATCGAAGAAGTCGCCGGGGTCGTTCGGCTGTCCCTGGCCCTGGTCCTGCCGGTTGCGCTGGCGGGCGTGGCGATCAATGACCTGAGTGGTGGCGATGTTGACGACCGCGGGAGAATCCTGCTTTACGATTGCCGCGAAACTGCCCGAAAGCTGGACCGGATTCGGGACGGCGAGCGGAGTCGCGCTCTGATCGCGCATGGCCGCGACGCGTCCGCTTCCGATGCTGCCGATGAAGATGCCGATACCGAGTGTAGCTACGACCAGCAGCGTGGCCAGCAATTTGCGCTGCCGGGCCCAGCCCAAAAACTCGCCCATCTGCTTTCCCATGAGTTCTCTCCCTGCCCGCCGGCGCCGCGAAAGATGCGAGGCACGCGAAGGCATATATTATAGCACCCGAGCCAATCCCCAGCGATTAGACGCAGGCGCGGGCCGCGCGTGAGCGTAACCTCCGTACGGGCGCGCCTAGGGAGTTAGATGTTGAAAGAAGCCCGGGCGTTCCGGGAGTCTTCATCACTTGAGGGCTAGGATTATTCTGCCAGCTCGCCGGCCGCAGGCGCTGCAATACCCAAGAAGAGCACAATCGCGCGATTCAGCCGCACCAAGTCCGCATCGGCCAGGCGCCCGACATACGCACCGAGCTTGGCTCTGGGGACGGTCGTAATTTTGTCCACCATCAGGCGGCAGGAGGCACGAAGGCCGTTGCCCTCGATGGGCCGGATCGGGAGACGAAACAGTGGGGCGTCGGTGGAATCCGTCGTAAACGCACACACGGTTACCGAATCCGTGCCGTCGAAACGATCGTCCTGCACAATCACCACGGGGCGGGGCTTGCCGGCATAGTCTTTTCCGCCCGCCGCCGTCCAGATCTCGCCACGCTTCACTTCCCTGCCTCGGCGGAAATGGCGTCGATGAATTTCTGGTCCTCGCGGGCGTGCGAACTTCTGGCAACGGCTCGCGACTGGCGCCGTGCTTCCGCGGCGAAGCGAGGCGAGCGCAGGTCGGGAATCCAGATCTGAACCGGCCGGAGGCCGAGCTTGCGCAGGCGTTCACGATGCGCTCTCACCTTGTCGCGAGATGACTTCAACCGACCTCGTGCGGGCATGTGCGCCTCCGTCCTGGGTTACATGTAACCTATCACATCTCCGTGGTGGTATCCAGATGGTGGACGCACGCTGTCTCGCCCACCAAAATGAAGGCCCGCGCTCCCTAAGATGAGAGGCCCGCGAGGGCGCGTACGAAAAGACCCGGCCAATGCAAGCATTCCTATTTTGCTTCGGAGCTCCACCAGTCTCGCGGGGATTGCTCAGACCGATACTCGCGGAGGACTCGACCGGAGTTCGAGTCCACGGAGTACCACCGAGGTTTGAATGTACTGCCGACCGTCTCCGCCTGCTCGGCGTCTGGCACCGAAATGTAGATCAGTTTGATTTTGATCAGCACCTGCCGGTCGTCGGGCGAAAACCCCTGGGCCTCGGGGACGATGACCAGGCGAGAATCCGGACTCGTGCTACGCGCATACTCTTTGACAGCGGCGGAATCAATCGCGCTGACTTGGCCTGTGGCAAGGTCGACGGTCACCACCTTGCACGTTTTGGTCGCGGCGTAATCGTTGATCAGAACTGTGCGCCCCTGACGTCCTACGGTGAGCGAAATCTCGCGATGGTGCCTGTAGATGAGCCGGGCTGACTTCTCTCCGAGCTTGCGTAGGAAAACCTTCCGTTCGTAGTTCTCGGAATCCAGGGTCTGCCAGAGTTCGAAATCAGCGACTCGATAGATCTTTCCGGGCTCGCGGAAAGAGACCCAGGTTGAGCCCGCCTGCTGAAAGATCTGGGCGGTGCGGGAAGAGGGCGCGAGTCCCATTAGCGCAAGAAGAATGGTGCAGGGCCAGAGGCCGGTGAGCATGGCTTGTCGCGGCCTCAATAGCATGCCCATAGGTTAGTCGCTAAAGGACCTGCCTAATCCAGCCGCTAATCTCGCCGGTCCTCGTGCCATAGATTCTATGCTGGATTTTGTTCGCGTGGGCTCCTGGCAGGCGGTGGGCCACCTGGGAGCGCAGCCAAGAGTGACTGCGCCACGTGGGCGGCTTGGATGTAGATTACAGAATTGCTACAATCCAGCATGGACTATGGCACCGCGCACGCTGTACCAGAAAATCTGGGACGCGCACCTCGTATTTGAAGCCGCCGGGCAACCCGCACTCCTCTATATCGACAGACACCTAGTACACGAAGGGACCTCGCCACAGGCGTTCTCAGGACTGAAGGCTGCGGGACGGAAGGTGCGTCGGCCGGACTTGACGTTTGCGGTGATGGACCATTCGGTGCCGACGAAGAACCGCGAGTTGCCGATCCTGAATCCCACCGTGGCGGCGCAGTTCGATGCGCTGGCGAAGAACTGCAAGGAGACCGGCGTGCGGCTGTTCGACATGAACGACCGCAACCAGGGTATCGTGCACGTGATCGGGCCGGAGCTGGGGATTACGCAACCGGGACAAACGATTGTATGCGGGGACAGCCACACGTCAACACACGGGGCGTTCGGGGCGCTGGCTTTCGGGATCGGAACGAGCGAAGTGGAGCATGTGCTGGCCACGCAGTGCCTGCAACAGTTTCCGTCAAAGACGATGCTGCTTCGTGTGAACGGGCGGACGCAGCCGGGCGTGCTGGCGAAAGACATCATCCTGCACATCATTGGGACGCTCGGAGTGGCTGGAGGGACGGGTCACGTGTTCGAGTACGCGGGCGAGGCGATCCGCGCGCTTTCGATGGAAGGGCGCATGACGCTGTGCAACATGACGATTGAAGGCGGGGCGCGGGCGGGAATGGTTGCGCCGGACCAGACGACGGTGGCGTATCTCGAAGGACGGCCGTTTGCGCCGCGGGGCAAAGATTTTCAGGTGGCGGCGGATTACTGGATGGGGCTGACGGGCGATCCGGGCGCGCGATTTGACCGCGTGGTGGACTTCGATGCCGCCGAGATTGCGCCGCAGGTGACCTGGGGCACAAATCCCGGGATGGTGACGAGCGTGACGGGGAGGGTGCCCGATCCGGCTTCCTTTCATGATCCAAACGACCAGAAGGCGGCGGAGATGGCGCTGCAGTATATGGGATTGAAACCCGGGACGCCGATGGAGGAGATTCCCCTGGACCGCGTGTTCATCGGCTCCTGCACGAATTCGCGGATCGAAGACCTGCGCATGGCGGCGAAGATGGTGGCCGGAAAACATGTCGCGAAGACGCTGAAAGAGGCGCTGGTGGTCCCCGGGTCGCGGCGCGTGCGGGCGCAGGGCGAGGCGGAAGGGCTGGACAAAATCTTCCGCGACGCCGGCTTCGAGTGGCGCGACGCGGGATGCAGCATGTGCATCGGGATGAATGAAGACCGGCTTCCGAGCGGAGAGCGGTGCGCGAGCACCTCGAACCGGAACTTCGAGGGGCGGCAGGGGAAGGGCGGACGGACGCATCTGGTGAGTCCGATCATGGCGGCGGCCGCGGCGCTGGCAGGACATTTTGTGGATGTGCGAAAGGTGATGTAGAAAGAAAAGACGGAAAGTGATAACGCAGAGCACGCTGAGTATCGCAGAGGAAGACAGAGAGACCAATGCAGCCCTTTAGAAAGCATACCGGGCTCGTGGTGCCGCTGGACCGCGTGAATGTGGACACGGACCAGATGGTGCCGAAACAGTTTTTGACGTGGGTGACGCGCGAGGGATATGGGCGCGTGCTGTTCTACGACTGGCGGTACCTGGAGGACGAGAAGCCAAATCCGGAATTTGTGCTGAACCTGCCGCGATACAGGGGCGCGAGCGTACTGCTGGCCAGAGCGAATTTCGGGTGCGGGTCGAGCCGGGAACACGCGCCGTGGGCCGTGCTGGATTACGGGATCCGGACGATCATCGCGCCGAGCTTTGCGGACATTTTCTACAACAACTGCTTCAAGAACGGGATTTTGCCGGTGACGCTTTCCGAACCGCAGGTGGACGACCTGTTCCGGAGAACGGAGAAGCAGCCGGGATACCAGTTGAGCGTGGATCTGGAAGCGAACACGATTCGCGATGGAAGCGGCTTGGAGATTCGATTCACGCTGGATCCCTTTCGGCGGGAAGTGTTGCTGAAGGGGTTGGACGATATTGGCGTGTCGCTGCTGCACGAAAAAGAGATTGCGGCGTATGAGGCGCGGGTGCATCCCGCTGCCGCGCTGGCTGCAGATGCAAGTTTGGATAGGGCGCCGGAAACCGTAGGGAAAGCCTGAAAATTAAACTCTGCCGGGCAGAGGAGTCGCCGGTCGAGGCGCTAGAGGCCGCCCCCGAGGCCGTATTCGACGGCGTCGGCGGTGGGCGGCTGCGGCTCGCTCGAACTCGAATGCGACATGCTGGCCATGAGAACCCCCGCGAAAATGCAGCAGCCGCCGGCCAGTTCCCTTCCCCCCAGACGTTCACCTAGAAAAATGTAGGACGCCAATGAGGCGAAAACGGGAATCAGGCTGAAGTAGAGGGCGGCATGTGATGCCGGCGTGTGGCGCTGCGCCCAGGTCTGGATGGTGAGGCCGATGGCGAGCGAGAAAACTCCGCTGAGGAGCAACGCGAGCGCGAGGACGGGACTGATCGTGACCCAGGGTCGCTCGATGCCGGAGAGAGCAAAGAGGGGAACCGCAGCGAGCGACAGCATGGCGGTTGTCCCCACCTGAAGAAAGGCCAGAGCGCCGACTTCGTGCCGCGCTGTGAGTATGCCCACGCTGATGGTGTGGAGAGAAAACATCACGGCGCCGGCGAAGACCAGAACGTCGCCCCGGTTCAGCGCGGAGAGTCCTCCGGCGGGCACGCTGAGGAAATAAAGTCCGGCGAGGGCGGCAGCCGCGCCGGCCCAGAGCAGCGGCGGGCCGGGCTTTTTCCAAAATACGGCGAGAAAGACCGCGGGGAGAACAGCTTCGAAGCTGTTGATGAAGGACGCTTTCGTGGCGCTGGTGTGGGTCATGCCTGCGGTGAGGCAGGCATAGCCGGCAAAGAGGAAAATCCCGATGAGGATCCCGGATTTCAACTCTGCGCGGCGGATACGGGGGAGGACGGCGCGGAAATAAAAGAGCAGGACAGAGCCGCCGAGGATCGAGCGTCCGGCCACGTAGGCCATGGGGGAAATGTAGCCGAGGCCGGCCTTCGAGGCGACGAAGGTGCTGCCCCAAACGAGAGTGGCGAAGGCGAGAGAGAGTTCGGCTTTGAGGCGGTCGGTCATCGCAGGCGCGGCTAAAACGCTAGCGCAGAATCAGGAAAATCGAAACCCGCCTGTGGCAAAAAAGACCGCAGCCAGTCCCGAAGCTTCGGGAGGCTGCGCCACTTGGCTCAGGGATCGACGCCGGAGATGGCCAGCGCGGTTAGAAGAATTCGTTTTAGGCCGAGTTCGCGGCCGGAGGGGTCGTACCACTCGCAGGGGGAGTGGGCGCCGCCGGAACGGCCGCCTCCGCCGAGCGCGATAGCAGGAATGCCGAGCGAGAGCGGGATGTTGGCGTCGGTGGAGGAACGCTCGAGGCGGGACTGATTGTTGAGATGGCGGTCCGCCTGGCGGACGGCTTCGAGCAGAGGAGCGTCGGAGGGGAGTTCGCCGCCGGGACGGTCGCCGAGCGAACGGTAGGCGACTTCGATTCTCGGGTCGGAGGCGTGGCCGACCTCGGCAGCAGTTGCCATTTCCTCCGCGACGCCGGCGTCGATGGATTTGCGGAGAGCGGCTTCGAGACGGTCGAGTTCGGTCTCGGATTCCGAGCGCATATCCACTTTGGCGACGGCGCGTCCACAGATGGTATTGACGGATGTGCCGGCCTGGATGACGCCGACGTTGAACGTGGTGCGGGGATTTTCGGGAACGCGAGTGGCGAGAAATTTATTGACGCCGCGAGTGAGCGCGTGGACGGGGTTGGGCATTCCGAAATCGGCCCAACTGTGGCCGCCCGCGCCCGTGAGCGCGACTTCCAGGCGGCGCGAAGCGAGCGCCATGGTGGTGATGTGATCCGTGGCCGCACCGTCGACGGCGATGACGGCACGGAGACGCGGCCGGAACGTTTCGACGAGCTTGCGCATGCCGCGAAGATTGCCTTCACCTTCCTCGCAGGAATTTGCGGCGAAAAGAAGAGTGAACTGGGTGCGCATCTTTGCGGTGTGCAGCGCTCGGGCCAGGCAGACGAGCGCGGCGAGGCCCGTGCCGTTGTCGGAGATGCCGGGAGCG
>Ga0187803_10000840_pt1 | contig 12092 bp, 9 predicted proteins | sample NC_wetland_sal_i_2_FD_132425 | JGI IMG/M metagenome (GOLD analysis project Ga0187803, IMG submission 132425) | Wetland sediment microbial communities from Neuse River Estuary, North Carolina, USA - Control_3 | ecosystem: Environmental > Aquatic > Freshwater > Wetlands > Sediment | place: USA...
CGGGACATGGTGCGGCACCAGGGGTCGGTGGTAGTGCTGGCGGTGGATGAGCGCGGAGGCGAGCCACGAGTGTTGCTGGCGCGGCAGTACCGGCACGCGGTGGGTGGTCCGCTGTGGGAGCTGCCCGCCGGGCGCATTGACCATGGCGAGAGCGCGCTCGCGGGCGCCAGGCGCGAGCTGCTGGAAGAAACCGGCATCACCGCCCGCGAGTGGCGGCGCGCCCTCACCTTTTATTCCAGCCCCGGCTTTCTCGACGAGACCATGACCATCTACTTCGCGCGCGATCTCCAGGCCGGCCCAGCCCGTCCCGAAGCCGACGAGAAGATCTCGACCCGCTTCTTCCCTCTATCGGTCGCCCGCAAAATGGCTCTCAGCGGCCGCATCCGCGACGCCAAGACTCTCTGCGGCATTCTCTGGCTCGCGCAAGTGCGGGTCCTTTGAGCCCGGATTGCGCACATTGACCTGTGACGCATGCGCTTGACAGCACTTCCCTTGCGTCTCACAATGGCGGCAATTTTTGCGAGAACCTTAGAATCGCTACTTACTCGGGTTTCGCAAAAAGGGGGAGAGTACGACGTGGAACGTCTGAAAGGCATCGTCAAGTGGTTTAACAACGCGAAAGGATACGGTTTCCTCGGCCGCGATGGTGGACCCGATGTTTTCGTGCATTACAGCGCCATCACCACCAATGGCTATAAGAGCTTGCAGGAAGGCGATAAAGTCGAATTCGAAATCGTAGAGGGACAAAAAGGCCCGCAAGCCGCGAACGTAACCAAGATCTCCTGATCCCGATTCGGTTTCCCTACCCGAGGAACTCCCGATCTGGAGAGTTGTCTAGCCCCGGCCAATTCTGAGGCCGCTATCCGTCACACCCAGTCCGCCAACCCTGTCTCGCCCGGCGGCACCGGCCTATCCCGGTCCGTGCCTTCGTGACACACGCAAGCCGGTTCAGGTGGTGCAGGATTTTGTGGGTCGCATCGTCCAGTTGACCCAACACCCGCAAGGTTTGTCCCTTCCCCTCATGCCCGCGTTGTGCTACTTTATTAGCGGGTCGCAAAGGTCCAGCGCCTGTACGTCAGGCTCTGAAGTCCGCCGCAGTCGCGGAGTCCAGCCGTCCCCACGCAAAACTCTGCCTCCTCCTGTGCGGTCGAATCGCAAGAGCTCTTCTTGTGCAGGGGACGGGTGCCGCAGATTGTCCGGATCGGCCTCGGATTTTGATTTTGCGGTCGGGTAAGTATGCTTTCGGACTGCCGAAAATCCGCCCATAGGTGAGATTGGGCTTGATTTCGGACTCCGTGCTTCAGGGAATAGAAAGTCCTGGCGGTCAGATTGACCAATTCTGCCATGACAGTGTGGAAATCTTGGGGGAGAAACTAATGTCCAGATGGCTCCGCAGTTTTGTCTTCGGGTTCACGATTCTTTTTGCTGTGGCTTCGTTTTCTGCGGCGCAGCAGCTCTACTTCACCAGCGAATCGGGTCAGAATATCGGCTTGGTTAATTGGCCTGCGGGGACGGTTCAGACTCTGTTGACCACGTCCGGGAAGCCGGACAGCTTGGTCCTGAACGCCAACGGGCAGATCATTTATTCGATGCCCAGCGCAGGACAAGTCTGGCTGTTTGACCCCAGCACGGGCTCGAACACCATGCTGGCAGGTGGACTGAAGTATCCCCGCGATATGGTGATCGAGCCGGGTGGCCAGACCATGCTGATCGGGTTCTACTCCCCCGGAGGGATCGTGCGTTATAACTTTGCCACCGGTGCAGTTACGACTTTGTCGAAGAAGCTGGGCAACGTCGATGGCCTTGCCTACGACGCAAACGGCGATCTCTTTGCTGTTGACGGCCACAACCAAGTCTGTCAGATCGATCCGGTTGCCGGCACCGTGCTCAAGTGCATAGTCTTGGAACCCCATCACGGAGTCAATGGCGGCGACGGCATGGTCTACGACTCTTATACGGGCCAGCTCTGGGTCAGTCATGACGGCCAGATCGGCAATGGTTTGATTGAGATTCCGACCGATTTGTCAAGTTTCACTTTATATCAGACTGGACACATCCTCGTGCCCGACGGCCTCGCTTCCGATGGCCAGGGTAACCTTTACATCGGCGCCGGCTTGCGGAGCATCGTGCAGTACAACATTCCCACGGATACGATCGTAAAGTCCGTCAAGGCTCATGGAGTTGACGGCTGTGTTCTAATCCCTGGCACTTACGCTAGCACCAAAACTCCACCGTCCCCCAGCTATAATGCAAGTGCATTGGTCCAAGTCGAAGGCTCTCCGAAGGCTCCATCGTTGACGCTGGCCGATGAGCGAAGGTGATGGCGGATCGTAAGGGTGAGGCCCCGGCTGCGGTGACGCGGTCAAAACCATATCCGCTGAGCGCGAACAGCATTGACTCTCCGCAGTCTGCAACCCAGCTCCGCTTCCGCGGCCGCTGCTGTTTGCCTTCGCTTCGGAAAGCCGCTCCGCCCGGTCGGGTACCCCAGTCTGATCTTCCGCCCCTGAAAGGGAGGAGATTCCAGTGACTACCTCGGCAGCGAGTTCAGCCAGAAGTTTAAAGTCCATGCTGACTTCGCAACCCTGGCTAAAACCTGTTCTCAGAACCGTGAACCATATCCGTTGCCGCGCCTGGGATCTCGTGCATGGCGTCGACACCTGCGGTGAAATCCCTCTCGTGAACCTCGATTTCCAGAGCAAGAACAAGAGCCCCGGCCTGGAGTATCAATCTCACCATCCCTCGATCACGCGCGCCGCCATCCAGGCTTTGCCCATCCAGCACGAGAACTACACTTTTGTTGACATCGGCTGCGGCAAGGGTCGAGTGCTGTTGGTTGCCTCCGAGTTCCCTTTTCGCCGCATCGTGGGCGTCGAATTTGCACCGGCGCTGGCGGATATTGCCCGCCGAAACCTGAAGACCTATCGCGGCAACCCTCAGCAGTGCTCTGCGATTGAAGTCATAACCGCCGACGCCACCGAGTACGAACTGGCACCTGAGCCGCAGGTGCTGTACTTCTTCAGTCCTTTCCAGCGCAGCCTCCTCGATCAGATTGTGCGCAATATTGAGGACTCATTCCAGCGCTCGCCCCGCGACTTGCTGGTTTTGTTTTCCGGAATCATCCCGATGCGAGATCATGCCTTCGGCTCCCGGCCGCAATATGAGCGCTTGCAGCGAGGCCGCAACGTTGATGTCTACCGCCGCCTTCCTGTGGGGACAAGGTAAGATGGTGGAAGTTCGAAACACCTCCATGGAGCCACCGCTTCCCATGCAAGCTAAGGACAATTGCCTGATCTTGCATGCTTTCCCCAGCTCGGAACACGAGGCCGCCTGGCGCGATTTCCTGACCCGGGTGGAGATGCCCTCGCACTATGATTCCCCGGGATTCTTCCTCGAGCCCTGGTGGGGGAAAAAGCGTCCGTTTGCCGTCCTCGCTCTGGACGCGGACAAGATCGTTGGCGTCCTCACCGGCATTCATGAAGGTGATGAGGTGCGGTGCGGCCATCCGACCCGCCCCCAAATCAGCTTTGATCGCAAGGCAGACCAGGCCGCGGTGTCCGGCATTCTCGTCGACGGGTTGCTGGCCGAGGCCGGCCACGCAAAATTGGCCACGGTGTACTCATGGACTCCACTGCCCTCTCTTGAACGCCGCGGCTTTCGCTCTCGCCAAATGGAGGGCGACGTCGTGCTCGATCTCACCCTGGGCCCCGATGCCCTTCTGAAGCAATTCCATCCCAACCGGCGGCGCAACATTCGCTTTGCCAATCAGAAAGGCCTGGAAGTTTCCCTCATGGCCGGCGAGAGGGATGTTGAGGAGGCTTACCAACTGCACTGTGCCTGGCAGCAGACTTCAAGGAAGAAGATCGTCGCTAAACTAGCTTCCCTCGAGAGGTTCAAACAGGCTTGGGGCCTTTCCGAAAACCGCCGCGTGTTTCTCGTGCGACGTAGCGGCCGGCTTATAGCTGCTGACGTTGTCCGGTTTTATCCCGGCGGGTTACTCGAAGCGGCCGCTAATTTCTCCCTCGATGAGTTCTTATACCTAAAGCCAAACGATCTGGTCGTCTGGAAAATCATCGAGTGGGCATGTCAACAAGGGTTTACTCGGTTCTCGCTCGGCGGCGCTCATTCCTTTCTCCGCTACTTTGGAGGGACAGTCGTACCCATCTATCGTTATCGTTTGGATCGAACCTGGCTGCGCCGCTACGATTTGCGGGAAGCGATTCAGGCCGCTGGTCGCAGGGCGCTGACGAAAACGCCCAAGCCAGTAGAGAAGCTTGTTCGCCGGATCTTCAACAAAGACTAGCAGTTAGGTCCACGCTCTCTCTCCTGAGAACGTGCCTATCTCGGCCTCTCACTGGGAACTGAGAACTGGGAACCGAGAACTGTTTTCCTTTGACACGCGCTCCGAGTAAGGGCATTATTAGATGAGTCGCCGCGCTCCTCCCTCCGGCGTTACTGAGCCATAACAAAACTGCATCGGGATCATCCGCGCTTTTTTTCGGATTAGCTATCTTGCTGGAGGCTCAATGAAATCTGTCCGCTGCGTCTCACTGTTCGCGGTCCTGATGGTCCTGCTCATCGCGACACAATCCCCCCCTGCGGCCTATGCCAATCAGCCGGATGCGCCATCCCAGGCTCAAAACCTGCCCGCCAAAATGGCGGCGCTATCGGCCCCGGTGGCGCAAAAGCCGCCGGTCAGCTTTGCCAAGGCAGTGGCCTACAACGCTGGCGGATATTATGCCTATTCGATCGCGATCGGCGACGTGAATGGCGATGGCCACCCGGATCTGGTCGTGGCCGACTCGTTGCAGTGCGGCAACTGCACCAATGGCGGAGTGAGTGTGCTGCTGGGCAACGGTGACGGCACCTTCCAGGCGCCCGTCACTTACAGTTCGGGCGGATACAATGCCAGCTCGGTTGCCATTGGAGACGTAAATGGTGACGGCCATCCCGATCTGGTCATAGCCAACCAGTGTCAGTCGATTGACCAAAACGGCAATTGCCTAGGACCCGGCGAAGTGGGCGTTCTGCTGGGTAACGGCGACGGTACCTTCCAGGCTCCTATCACTTTCAACTCGAGTGGATACAGCTCCGACTCGGTCGCCATCGCCGACCTGAATGGCGACGGCCATCTCGATCTGGTCGTGGCCAACCAGTGCGCGGATACTAGCTGCGTGAACGGTTCCGTGAGCGTGCTGTTGGGCAACGGCGACGGCACCTTCCAGGCGCCTGTCGGCTACAACTCGGGTGGATACACTACCAATTCTGTCGTGATCGGAGATTTGAATGGCGACGGACATCCCGATCTGGTCGTCGCCAACGAATGCCAGGACAATAACTGCAGCGGCGGCTATCTCGGCATAGTCGGCGTGCTGCTGGGCAACGGCGACGGCACCTTCCAGGCTGCCGTCACTTACAACACCGGTGGATATGTTGCAAGTTCTGTCGCCATCGGCGACCTGAACGGCGACGGCCACCCCGATCTGGTCGTGGCCAACCAGTGCGTGGATAGCAACTGCGCCAACGGTTCGGCAGGCGTGCTGCTGGGCAATGGCGACGGCACCTTCCAGACGGCCGTCGGCTACAGCTCGGGCGGGTATATCGCCGCGTCTGTTGCGATCACGGATCTGAACGGCGACGGCAAGTTAGACCTGGCCATAGCCAACTATGCGCGGACCATTACCAACCACCACGGAGAGCTCAGCGTGCTGCCAGGCAACGGCGATGGCACCTTCCAGGCTCCCGTCATTTTCAGCTCGGCCGGATATGACGTCACTTCCGTCGCGCTGGCGGACGTGAATCGCGACGGCAAGTCTGATGCCCTGGTGGCGAACGGGTGTTTTACCAAGAGCTGCGGGAGCGCCGGCGTCGGCGTGCTGCTAAACGATTTGACTGCTATGACGGCCACCGCGCTCACATCGTCTCCCAACCCATCCCTGGTCAACCAATCGGTGACGTTCACCGCTACAATTACTTCGGATCCGCCTATCCCAGACGGCGAAGTCGTAACCTTTCACAATGGCAAGACCAATCTTGGAACGGGTACGACCACGAATGGGGTCGCGAGCTTGACCACATCTTTCTCCAAAGCCAAGACCTACACCGTCAAGGCCACCTATCCCGGCGACGCGTTCCACAAAGCCAGCAAGGGAACGGTCAAGCAGGTCGTGAACCCATAGCGGCGGAAGAACACGCGATTCGCATCGCGCATCGCACGCATCCCACTCATCGCGCCCGTCGCGATGAGTGGACACAACCCCATCGGGCTCCAGTCTCTCCCGCCTCCGCTTCGCAGGCTACAATAGAATTAGTGCAGCCAGACTGCACTGCTCATTGCCTGGAAAATGCCCGAGAACTGTTCCCCCGAGACCTGACCCTGTGACCTGGGACCCGCTCTTACTGGCAACTGACCACTGGCAACTGGCAACTGGGTTCAAATGGACAACAAATCCATCGCCACCATCCTCTACGAAACTGCCGACCTGCTCGAAATTGATGGGCAGGATTCGTTTCGTGTGCGCTCCTACCGCAACGCTGCGCAGGCCATCGAAGCGCTGCCGCAGCAGATCGCCGACCTGATCGAGGAGCCGAAGAAACTGCTCGAAGTTCCTGGCATCGGTAAAGGCATGCTGGCGAATTTGCAGCACCTTTTCAAAGAAGGCAACGTCGAAGCGCACACCGAGCTGCTGAAAAAATATCGTCCTTCGATGCTTGAGCTGCTCAAAATTCAGGGCCTCGGTCCCAAGACGATTGCCCTGATTTGGAGCGCCTATCAGGTCTGCGATCTCGAAGGCGTGGAGAAGCTGGCGCGCGAAGGCAAGATTCGCACCCTTCCGCGCATGGGCGAAAAGCACGAGCAGAAACTGCTCAAGGCCATCGAAGATTACCGTCGCATCGCCGGACGCTACCTGCTCGACACCGCCGAGCAGCTCGCCCAGAAACTGATCGAGCACTTGCTCGCCGCGTCCGGCGTGGAGAAGGTCACGCCCGCAGGCTCGCTCCGTCGCGGCCGCGAAACTGTTGGAGACCTCGACATACTCGTGACGGGCAAAGCCTGCTGCGATCCCGAATCGCGCCAGGCCGTCATCGAACACGCACTTCGCTTCCCGAGCTTGATGGAAGTGATCGCGCAAGGCGAGAACAAGGTCAGCTTCCGCGAGCGCAGCGGCATACAGGTAGATGTGCGCTTCCTGCCGCCGGAATCCTTCGGCGCCGCCATGCAATACTTCACCGGCTCGAAGGCGCACAACGTCGCCCTTCGCCAGCGCGCGCTCAAAATGGGCTATTCCCTCAACGAATACAGTCTGGCAACCCTTGAAGGCGACAAGCCTGTTGCGCGCAAGACCGAAGAGGAGATTTACGCCAAGCTCAAGCTGGATTTCATCCCTCCGGAAATGCGCGAGAACCTGGGAGAGATCGAAGCTGCTGCGAACCACACACTGCCCGATCTGATCGAACTCTCCGACATTCGCGGCGATGTGCACATGCACACTATCGAAACCGACGGCCGCAACACCATCGAAGAGATGGCCGAAGCCGCCCGCGATCGCGGCTACCAGTACATGGCCATCACCGACCACTCCAAGAATCTCGCCTTCGCCAATGGCCTGACCGACGAGCGCGCCCTCCAGCACATCGAGCGCATCCGCGCCGCTGACAAGAAATTCGCGGCCGACAAGAAGAAGCCCATCCGCATCTTCGCCGGCGTTGAAGTCGACATCCTGGCTGACGGCGAACTCGACTTAAGCAACGAGGTGCTCGCGCAAATGGATGTCGTCATCGCCAGCGTCCATTCGCAGTTCAGCCAGGACCGCGACACCATGACCGAACGCCTGCTCAAAGCGATCGCCAATCCTACTACCTCGATCCTTGGCCACCCAACCGGACGCCTGCTGCTCCGGCGCGACGCCTACCAGTTCGACCTCGACGCCGTGCTCAAAGCCGCCGCGAAACACAAGGTCGCAATGGAACTGAACGCCTATCCAGACCGCCTCGATCTGAACGACGTTCACCTGCGCCTGGCCAAACAGCACGGCGTCAAGGTCGTCATCAACACCGACTCCCACCACACCTCGCACCTGGAGAAGATAAAGTACGGAGTCACGCAGGCTCGCCGAGCTTGGCTCACGAAGGACGACGTTTTGAATACCCTCCCAGCCCAGAAGTTTGCCAAGGCCATGAAACACGGCTGGTAAGGGACAGCTCAACGTCCCAGGCAGAATTTCGTAACTTCTTCGTAACTCCTTATTTTTCAAAGACGAAGCAGGAATCGCACCGATAAGTCCTTTGTTTTAAAAGACCAAGAAATACGCGAGGAACAAGCCTCCAAGAAGCCAGAGACCAAGCTCGAGACAGTCCATGTAAGTTATTTATTATAAACAGCTTATTTGAAGAATAATAAAGTCGAACGCCCGCCCAACACCCATCTCCGTAACTCCTTTATTCTTAAAGACTTGTCGGAATTTCGCCGATAACTCCTTTGTTTTCAAAGACCACTCAGGGAGGGTAGAGTGTACCAGGTGGTAAACACCTGCAAGCTCCAGACGAGCCGCTTTTTAGGGCAAAGGAGAGAAATAAATTACCCACATGGCCCATTTCCTGCCCAAGGTATTTGCGCTCCGCACCCGAATCCTGTAAACATCTTGTGAAGATCCCTTAAAATCAGATAGATAGACTTGTGTACCGGAACGTTCTCGGACTCCGGCTTGCTGCATTAGAATCTCGAAGGGAGTGCGGTTCTTGGGGCAACTGCAACAACCTCTGGTCAGCGTCGTTATTCCTGCCTATAACGCGGCCTCCCGTATTCGGGAAACCCTGGATTCCGTCTTCGCCCAGACCTATGCGAACTTCGAGATCGTGCTGGTAAACGATGGTTCGCCGGACACCGAGGCTCTGGAGCGGGCCATCCGTGGCTACGGCGACCAGCTCGTCTACATCCGCCACGAGAACCGCGGGCCCTCCGGAGCTCGCAACACTGCTATCCGCGCCGCCCGAGGCAAGTACATAGCCTGCCTCGATAGCGACGACATTTATTTGCCCGAGCATCTGGCCCGCCTCGTCTCCCTCATCGTAGAAAAAGGGCTGGACTTGGTTTACTGCGATTACTACCTCACACGGAACGGAGTGCGCGTCGGACGGGCCTTCGAGCGGGAACCCCAGAGTTCGCCGGTAACATTCGAGAAGTTGCTGACGGAGGACTGCTGCGTGCCCACGTCGGCCATGCTGGCCTCGCGCCAGGCGATGATGGACGCCGGACTGTTCGACGAGGCCTTTCGGCGCTGTGAGGATTTCGATCTCTGGTTGCGCATGTCATTTCGCGGAGCCAGGATGGATTTTGTGCGCGAGCCGGGAATGGAGCACCGCTTCCTCACCGACGGCCTCGCCTCCGACCTTTACCTTTTGAAGCTTGCCCGCGTCGAGGTTTACAAGAAGACGCTGACGACCTTGCCGCTTTCCGCCGAGCAGAAGCGGGTGGTCGAGGATTTGATTGCGCTGACCGAGGGCCTCAGCGAGATGGATTTGGCGAAACGCTGCGTGCGAGAGGGCCGCTATCCGGAAGCGCGAAAGGCCGCCGGCAAAGCGGCCGCCCTGCTCCGGAATTCAAAGAGCCGGGGCCTGGCGCTGGCGGTCCAGATCGCTCCCTGGGCTTGCCGCCGCTATTTGCGCATGCGGGACGCACAGCTGGCTCGGAAACACAAGGATGCCGACTACGTTACTAATGATTGAACAACGAACAGAAGCATTGGGCTACAATCATGGGAAGTAAAGAAATGCAACAATCTTGAGGCAAGATCTCCCCAACCGCGTGGCCACCTCGGTTGCATGCCACGCCTCCCTCGGATTCCGGGAGCGGTCGCTCAGGACAGCAGAAGGTTCGGACTATGATTCAAAAGCTCATCCTTGGTGCGCGGCGCGCCTTGGGATTGCACCACCCAGGCCGCAATCTCGACGTATGGCCGGATGACACGTTCATCATTTCTTATCCGAAATCCGGCAACACCTGGACCCGGTTCCTGATCGCGAACCTAGCCTATCCCGACACGCCAGCCAACTTCGCCAACATCAATCGGCTCACCCCCGATCCCGAGGCGCTCTCCAAGCGCGAATTGGGGCGCATGCCACGGCCCCGGATCATCAAGAGCCACCAGTACTTCGACCCCCGCTACAAGCGCGTGATTTACGTGGTCCGCGACCCGCGCGATGTGGCGCTTTCGCAGTTTCATTTCCAGCGCAAACGCAAGTTGTTCGCGGACGACTACCCGATCGAACAGTTTGTAGCCCGCTTTGTGGCAGGCCAGACCAGCCCCTACGGATCGTGGGGCGAGAATGTAGCGTCCTGGCTGGCCACGCGGCAAAACCGGCCAGGATTCCTGCTCTTGCGCTACGAAGACATGCTGGAGGACGCCGCGCGTGAGTTAGCCAAAGTTGCTGCCTTCCTTGCAATCCCTGCCGATCCCGAGCGCATCCGCAACGCCGTAAACCGCAGCGCGGCCGACGAAATGCGCAAGATGGAAAAAACGCAGGCGCGCCTGTGGTCTTCGACCAAAGACACACGCCAGGACGTGCCCTTTGTCCGGGAGGCCAAGGCTGGCGGTTGGCGCTCGGGCTTATCCGACGCGGCCGTGGCCCAACTGGAAGCGAGTTGGGGACACCTGATGACCTATCTGGGATACGAGCTGCGTTTTCCCGATAAGAGCACGAACTTCGACTCCCGCTTCGTCGAGACCCTGCTGAGCGAGCCGGCGCGATGATCTACGGCATCAAACGGGTCTTCAAGTACATGCTGGGCCGCGACATCGCCGGTGGCACCTTGGCGGTGCGGCCGGATGACACCTTTATCGTTTCCTATCCGCGCTCCGGTAACACTTGGACGCGGTTCCTGGTCGCCAACCTGCTGCACCCGGAAGAGCCGGCAAGTTTTGCCAACATCGAGCGTCTGGTCCCCGATGCCGAAGCGCAATCGAGCCGCTATATGCGCCGCATCCCCAGCCCGCGCGCCATCAAAAGCCACTCCTATTTCGATCCCCGCTACCCGCGCGTGATTTATATCGTGCGCGACCCGCGCGACGTTGTGCTCTCCTATTACGATTTTTCGCGCAAGTACCGCCAGATCGGCGACGACTATCCCCTCGCGCGCTACGTCAGCGACTGCATCCAGGGGCGTCTGATCTCCGCCGGCTGGGGAACCTGGGGAGAAAACGTGGCCAGTTGGGTTTTTGCCCGCGGCGCCCGGCCCGGATTCCTGCTGCTGCGCTATGAAGACATGAAGGCGCGGACAGAAGAGGAACTTCAGCGCCTCGCATTTTTCCTCGGCATCCAACTCACGGCCGACCGATCCGCCGAGGTCATTGCTCTCAGTTCCGCTGAACGCCTGCGCGAATTGGAGAAGACTCAGGGCAAAGACTGGGTTTCTACCAAAGACAAGCGCAGCGACATCCCCTTCGTGCGCACGGCCACCGCAGGCGGATGGAGAAATAAGCTCGCACCCGAAGCTGTCGCGGAGATCGAAGCCGCTTGGGGCAATATCATGGCGCAGTTGGGCTACGAACTGGTCACACGCAAGGCCGAGGCCGAGCCCGTATTTGCAACCACCGCCCCTGAACTTGGGGAGAGCGGCGGATGAAGACGCCAATTCGTCTGGCAATTCTCGGCTGTGGCGCGATCACGCGCAGCGAGCATATTCTCGCCGTGACTGCGCATCCTGGGGTTGAGCTGATCGCGCTGGTGGATGCTGAGCTTTCGCGCGCACAGGGGCTCATCCGCAACCGCGGGCTCAGTTGCCAAGCCATCGCCGACTACCACGAAATCCTCGGTCAAGTTGATGCGGTCATCAACGCGCTCCCAAATCATCTCCATCTAACCAGCAACCAGGAGTGCCTGGGCGCAGGCCTGCACGTGCTCTGCGAAAAGCCGCTCGCCATTACTGCGGCCGATGCGCGCGCCTCGACCGAACTGGCCGAGCAAAAAAAGCTGGTGCTTGCGGTGGGAATGAATCGCCGCTTTGCCGCCAGCCATCCGCTGCTCAAGCTGATTATGGAAGACGGCCTGCTCGGAACAGTTCAGGATTACGACTTCCAGTATGGCGGCGCTTTCGA
>Ga0187803_10000841_pt1 | contig 12060 bp, 15 predicted proteins | sample NC_wetland_sal_i_2_FD_132425 | JGI IMG/M metagenome (GOLD analysis project Ga0187803, IMG submission 132425) | Wetland sediment microbial communities from Neuse River Estuary, North Carolina, USA - Control_3 | ecosystem: Environmental > Aquatic > Freshwater > Wetlands > Sediment | place: USA...
CCGCCTGGGTCGCTGCTTCGACCGCGTTGATGACGCTTGTCCTGAACGAGCCCTTCTCAAGCTCATAGATACCTGCTATTGTGGTGCCGGCCGGAGTGGTGACGGCGTCTCTTAACTCAGTGATGCCCATCCCTGTCTCCCGCAGCAGCTTGGCCGTGCCGACCAACGTCTGGGTGGCGAGCTTGAAGGCGGTGTCCCTTGGAAGACCGACCTTCAGCCCTGCGGTGACGAGCGCGTCGATCAGTATAGCGATGTAAGCAGGCCCGCTCCCGCTTAGGGCGGTGACGGCGTCGAGCTGCGACTCGGGCAGCTCCACCGACTCCCCCAGCCTTCCCAGCAGGAACCTTACTGTCTCCATGTCCTGCTGGGTCAGGTTTGGCCCAGGCGAGTAAGCCGTGGCGGCCTCACCCACCACGGCGGCCATATTGGTCATGGCCCGGACTACCTTAGCTCGAGGCAGGTGGCGTTCCAACCTAGAGAGCGAAATCGCTGCCATGAAAGAGATGACGATCTTGCCGCGAGTCTGAGAAGAGATAGCGTCGAGGACGTGCTTGGCGTCGGCCGCCTTTACGGCGACGATCACGATATCGGCCCTCTTGGCAGTGGCCGCGTTGTCGGTGGAGACATGGATCTTCCGGGGCAGGGGAGTCCTCAGGGTCGCGGTGTTGCGCTTGGTTACTAGCACCTGGGATACCTTGTTAGCCTTGGACAGGGCCCTGGCGACGGCCTCGCCTATCTTCCCTGCGCCTATTACTGCGACTATCAACGACCGGGGCCTGGGTTGCTGTCCGTTTAGTGCTTTGTGGACTTGGTCCGGGTCAGCGGCGAACCATGCCCCTTCGTCTTCGACCACTGGGGCGACGGGTGGACCAACAGCTACAGGACTTTCAGCGAAAACTCGAATCTTAGCTTCGTCGCGTGCTATGACTGATCAGTCATGGTATTTCTTCTCGCCCGCCCGGATGGGTACCTTCAGCCAGTTCTCCTGTGGCGGGAGGGGGCAGACGTAGTCCTCCGAGTAGGCGCAGTAGGGGTTGTAGGCGTAGTTGAAGTCAACGACGTACTCGTCGTCGTGCTCCACAGGGAGGTCGAGGTAGCGAGCTGCACCGTAGCTTTCCTTCCCCGAGGTGGTGTCTCTGAACGGGATGAAGAGATTCGGGTCGTCCCGTTCCGCCGACTGGTAGGCATGGATGCTGGCGGGATTTACTGCGATTGTTAGGTCGAAGTAGCCGACCCGGTTGAAGAGCTGGCGCGACCCCTTGCTCGTCGCGACCATCACGCTTTCAGGGTTGGCGTACCGGTGCAGCTTCGCTTCGAAGCGGAGAGTGGGGTCGGGGTCGAAGTAGTTCAGTCCCCGGAACTCTGCGGCTTCGGCGCGAGGGATGGGGGAGCCGTGGCTCGTCCTGAAGAAATCGTCCTTCTCTGCCCTGAACCTAGAAAGCGCCCTGGCCCAGGTCTCCCGGTCCTCTGCCTTCATGGATGACCGCGGGGACGGCGCTTCGACATGAATCTTTCTTCTGGCTTCGGCAAAGCTGAAAAATCGGCTCGTGGGAGTCCGCGCCGTTCACAATTTGTTAGAACCTCTTCCGTATTTGACACGTGCGTTCCGGTCCTGGCTCAAGGCCTGGATCTGTTAGCAAGCGATGATCGTATTCAAGGGCGTCTCGAAGAGCTTCAAGGGCTTCCTCGCGGTAAAGGATGTCACCTGCGAGATAAATGACAAGGAGGTCTTCGGGCTGCTGGGACCGAACGGCGCAGGCAAGACGACGCTCATCATGACAATGGCGACTGTGTACAGGCCCACCAAGGGAGAGGTGATTGTGGACGGCCACAACGCCAGCATCGAGCAGGACAAGGTCAAGTCGCTTATCGGCATAAGCTTCCAGGACCCGAAGTATGACAGGATCCTCTCGGCCAGGGAGATACTCGAGTGGCACGGCAAGGTCACTGGCGTGGAGAAGTCTGTCAGGGGCAAGAGAATCGACGAGGTGCTTGCGAAGTTTGGCCTGACGGCGGAATCTCGGAAGAGGACTTGGACGCTCAGCGGAGGAACCAAGAAGAAGATAGAGAACGCCAAGATCTTCGTCCAGAGGCCGAAGGTAGCCGTGTTCGACGAGCCGACAGCCTACCTCGACGTCCCGTCGAGGCTGATGGTTTGGGAGATGATCGACGAGTTGAGGGATGAGGGGTCCACTGTCTTGCTCGCGACAAACATGATGGACGAAGCGGACAGGATGTCGGACAGGGTTGGCATAATGAACAGGGGGGAGATGGTGCAGGTGGGGGAGCCGGCCACGCTCAGGGGGAGCCTCAGAGGGAGGGACATCATCGAGATGAAGCTCGAGGTACCGATCCCAGAGCTGCCGGGGGAGGTGTCGAAGACGGAGGAGGTCAAGGAGGCGCGTTTCGAGGGAGACACGCTGAAGATAATGCTGAGCAATGGGAGGGGGCTCCTGCCGTACCTGATCAACGTGGTCACTGCCAAGGGAGGGAAGGTCCAGAGCGTGAGCCTGAAGGAACCTACGCTTGAGGATGTGTTCCTGCACTATACGGGAATGAAACTGTCGTGAGCGAAAGGCCGTCGACGCTCTTCGTGATCTGGGTGCTCGTTGAGCGGGACCTCAGGACGCTCGTGAAATCTCCGTTCATCCTGATCAACAGGACGATCTTCTTCCTCATCCAGCTCTTCGTCTTCGCTGTACTGGTCAGCAAGCTGGCGTCGTCACTTGGCTTCAACTACTTCGACTTTTACTCGGTGGGCGCAGTCGTCTCCACCATCACCTCAATCGCCTTCATCATAGGGGAGGACCTGTTCGAAGAGGAGGAGCTGGGGCTCCTCGACTACCTACTGAGCCTCCCGTTCGGCCACTCTCTCTTCGTTGTTGGCAGGGCCCTCGGTGGGGCCGTAAGGGGGCTGATCTACGTGACTCCCATGATGATCCTGGTCGCGTACCTGGACGGCTATTTCTCCCCCGCAGGGATAGCGGGCTCGCTCATTGTGATCTTCGTGCTCGCCACAGGAATCTCTGGGCTCTCCATCACGTTGGCCATGCTGATCAGGAACGCCAACAGGTTCGATATCATAATCGCCCTCGCGGAGCTGGCGACCGTGAGGGTCAGCGCCGCCATCTACCCACTGGCCTTCATGCCCAAGGTCCTGCAGCCGGTGGCCACCTACTCCCCCGTGACCTCTGCCTCCGACATAGTGAGGGCGATATTCCTCTCAGGGTACCAGTCGGGGGTCTACGAGACAGTGATACTGGTACTCTTCGTAGCAGTATTCTTCGGACTGGGGAGCGCTTTCCTGTTCAGGAAGATAGAGGGTGGAAGGTTCGAGTAGGGCTACCGACGTCATCGAACGGGACTTCCGGGTGTTCTTCGCCGACAGGTACATGCTCGTCATCATGTTCATCAATTTCATGATCGACCTGGGCGTGTCGGGGCTCAGCCTCGGAGCCATGATCAGGAACCTGGGCTTCAGCTACTTCCTCTACATCGCTCCCGGCGCCAACCTGATCACAGCCACCGTCGCTGCGTTCCAGTCGGGGAGGGACGTCTGGAGGGAGAGGATAATCCAGGACACGCAGCAGTACCTGCTGACTCTACCTGTGCCCAAGAATGTATTCGCCGTCTCCAGGCTCTTCTCTGGGATGCTGAGGAGCATGGTGACGACCTTGCCTGGGACAATAGTCATCGCCCTGCTCTATGGGTTATCGTTCCCGTTTTTCCTCGTGGGGTTGCTGATCATGTTTGCGTACTCCGGGGCCGTAGCAGGCCTCTCGGTGGCGGCCGCCTCTCTGGCAAACAGTCTCGAGCTCTTCGCCACGGTCAGGAGCACGGTGCAGGTTTACCTGTCATTCTTCAGCGTCCAGTTCTACCCGACGCAGTACATGCCCCAATTGGTGCAGATTGTCTCCAACTTCAACCCCATGACCTGGGCGGTGCAGTCGTTCCGGGCACTGCAGGCCGGAACCGTGAACCTGGCGCTGTTCGCTCCGCTGAGCGGCCTCTCGGGCGCCCTCATGGTCGTTGGGTTCCTGCTGTATCGAAGGACCATGGAGTATTAGACACCCGGAGCGAAGCAGACTTGCTGAAATTCCTAGCTCTTAGACCTCTGTAGGGAGCGTCAGATTTTGCTTCACTCGGACACCAGCTCGAACTCTACGAGCCAGAGCTCGTCGTCTGCCCTGAACCCCTGCTTCGACCAGTGAGCCTTCGCCTCTGTCGCCGAGGCGGTTCCGTCTCTTCTTGCGAGCTTGTCGTCTATCTCCTTCAGCTTCATTCTTCTCAGGGCTGTCACCTTGATCCTCGCGAACTTGGCAGGCGGGTACCCGATCCTGGCTGCGTCATAGACCTCCCCGACCTTCACCCTGGCCTTGGGCCACTTCCGGAAGGTGACTGTCTTTTTCCCTGCGAGAACCTTCTCCGCGGACTTGGCGCCGAACGTGATCAAGTGGTTGTCGTCTACTCCGGGTTTACCTTAGCCCGGGCCCTGTGGGAACGTTTCTTTCTGCTGGAAAGAAGTCGTCGTATGGTGGGATTTCCGGAAGGGGTTCACCGCCGGCGCTCCCCGATTCGACACCGTGCCACATCATCTCCGGTTCGATCTGCTTGGACTCCAGTCCTGCGAGTATCATCCGGAGCCATGGTATGGACATCTGGTGGTCGCCGTGCTTCCCACCGTTCTCGATTGCGGTAGCTACGAGGCTCCTGTAGTAGTCAAGTGTGTTCTCGTCGGCAGGTGAGAACTCCCCGATGGCGCCCGTGGCCCCTGTCGCAGCGGTCGCGGCCATGAGGACTGCCGTGTCCGTTGGGAGCTCGGCGGTATGATCCAGTTCCGGCTTCAGCTCCTGGTCAGCTTTCCAGGGGACCCTGTCGACCGAACGCCCGAACCTGCGTCTGATCCCGTCAATCATCGCCTGAGGTAATGTTGGTTTGGTTATTGAAACGACGTTTTTGAAAGGGACCCCTTTCATTGTTCAGGGACATTGAACGGATGATTCGCACTGAAAGAACAGGAGGCAACCATCATGAGCCAGGTGATGAGGGAGAGTTGAGAAATGGGCGCAGTCTCGGAGGCCCACTGGAGCCACGACGCCAACCCGTTGAGAGCCGATGCCAGACCCTGGTACATAGTTCCCCGAAGGGCCTGCTCGGTATTTAGCGGGGCGGAAATCAGCGTCTGGACGCAAAGTCCTCACTCTGGGGAGGACTCGTCTCACTGGGCGGTAACTCGGGCAGAGGCCCACACGGTGAGGCTGCCGTTGTAGAATCCCTCCACGCTCAGGAGGTAAGTCTTGCCCTTGGAGACCGAAATGGTCGAAGGGAGCGTCACGTTCACCATGCGGTTCACCCCCGGCCGGAAGGGCCCCTGCAACTGCCCTGCGGATTGGTTGCCGATGAAGAGGTTAACACTGCTGACCGTTGCTCCGCCTGAGGGCGCAAGCCCCAGCGAGAGGTTTGCGTAATTGACTGTCCCCAGCTCGTCCGTGTAGTTCACCGTGCGCAGGCTTGCAGAGGTGATCGAGAGCATCTCGCAGGACGCCTCCGAGGCGGAGCAGGTGGTCCGGGGAGCGACAACTGTGGCCTGCCTGCCTATCCCTGCTGCCTCATAGCCTAGAACCAGGGCGAACCCCAGAACGAAGATGGTGCAGAGCGCGACGACCATCAGACTCCTGGCATACACGGGGGGCCGCCTGGCGCTCAGAGATATCTCTCTTTTGAGAGCCTTAGGAGGTCAGGATCTGCTCGAGCAGCTTGTGGGAGATGTTGCCTCCGGAGATGACCAGCACCACTCTCTTCCCTAGGAACGAAGAGTTGCCCGAGAGGAGGAGGGCTAGAGGAGCGGCCCCGGACGGTTCTGCGAATACCATTGCATCCCTGACCAGAATCTTGGTGGCTCGGAGGATGTCTTCCTCCGCTACGGTGAATGCGCCGTCGACGCTCCTGGAGCAGGCTCTGTAGGTGAGCTCCCCCAGGGCAGAGGGGATCAGGCCGTCAGCCATCGAGTTGGGCGACGGTACCGTCACGATTCTCTTCTCCCTAAGAGCCCTGTTGAGCTTCGGGGCTCCGATCGGCTCTACGCCATACACCTTCGTCTTGGGCCTGACTGCCTTCAGGGCCGTTGAAATCCCAGAGATTAGGCCCCCGCCTCCCACGGGGACGACGACTGAATCTATCTCGTCGAGCTGTTCGGAGATCTCGAGCCCGCAGGTCCCCTGGCCCGCTATCACGGCCGGGTCGTTGAACGGGTGCACGAAAGCAGAACCTGTTGCGCTCGCAATCTCCCTCGCCTTCGCCTCTCTTTCGCCGCTGAGCCTTCCCGCCGTGACAACCTCGGCGCCGTACTCCCGAATGGCGTCGACCTTCTCCTTCACGGCTGTTTCAGGGACGACGACCGTGCACTTCTTCGTGAGGAGATGCGAGGCGTAGGCCACGGCGATTCCGTGGTTCCCGGACGACGCCGCCACGACCCCGCTCTGGCTCAGACGAGAGATCTTGTTGTATGCGCCTCTGATTTTGAATACTTTGATGGGCTGGAAGCATTCAAGCTTGAGGTAAACTTCGTGACCGGTCATTTTGGAGAGGATGGGGGACTCGACGAGGGGAGTCCTGCTGGCCACTCCTGCTATCCTCTCGGCGGCGGCCTCGATCTCCTTTAGACCGGGGAGGGAGTCTTGGCTCATTCTCCCCTGCCCGGACGTTGGTTCCCCTTCGGTCCGAAAACGAAGTTCATTAGGTTCGAGTGCATCCCCGGAGCCCGCCAGGCGTGCGCCACCCTGGGCCGCACCCTGAACACTACCTGCGCGTCCTCGTTTGACCAGTCTGGCTTGTAGTCGTACTTTCGGGCGTAGTCCTTCAGCAGGGCTCCGAGCACTGCAGTATCAGTCTCCCGCGAAGCAGTCCCTTCTACGATGACAGTGTCGAGCCCGTCCTGGACGTGAACGACGATTCGTGGATTCGTCCTGAGGTTCTTCCCCTTCACGGAGCCGGGATCGGTTTCAAAGAAGAATTCGTTGTCCCTCCAGATCCCCCAGACAGGGGCGGCGTGGGGCCTCCCTTTCCCGCTCGCCGTGGAGACCCAGTAGACCCCCTCCTTCCTGAGCTTCGCGTCGGCGTCGGCCCATGTTATCCAGAGCTTCGGGTCGTTGGGGACGTGCCATTCTGCCGGGAACTTCGGGCGAACGCGGCGAGGCATGGGGCTGGTCACCCGCCCAGTGGATTTAGGCACTTCGCGGGCAAATGCTCAGTCTAGGTGAGAGATTGATTTGAACAGGAGGTAAGGAGAAATTACGCAGGCAACGGCTCAACCCCGTTCGCGGGATAATTCGACCAGAGCCTTCTGAAGGAGAGGATAACAGCGGCGTCGACCAGTAGGGTCATGGGGAGCGAGAGCTCGACCAGCACACCGAAGACAGCTATTGGAATCAGCAGACCAAGGGCAAACGCGACCAACCCCCTCTCGTTGCCGCTCCAGTCCCTCCGAATCACGTAGACGAGGTACAGCACCTGCACCAGAAGGACGAACACGAAGTCCACGGCCGCTGGGAGGCCTGAACCTGCGCCAAGCCCCTCCGTGAGAATCACGATGGGAAAGAAGGACGCACCTACCAGGGCGAGCCTCCACGGAGAGGCCCGGGGAAAGGGGCCGCGAGAACCCAACGGGCGGGCGGGGATGCGACGGGAAGCCCAGACCAAACCTCCGATTGAGATAAGGCTCAGAATCAGAATCGGAAATCCCATCCAGTACGATGAGGCCCGCCAGACGACAGTCATCAGGACGACGACGTCCAAGGAGAGCACCCCGAGGGCCGCTTTCGTCCCCCTCCCTGAAAGCAGGCGCCTGTTCCTAGTCTCGGGTATGACGAGGCCGAGCAGCAGGATGGGGATGGAGATGCTGAAAACCGCATGGAATGGGACGATGCCAGCGGCCCAGACCCAATTGACGCCAAGCCAGTGGCCATAGACACCGAGGGAGCCTACCGGCCCGGCCTTCGGGTCGAAAAGGGTGCTCAGGGCGACCCCCTCTTCAAGGATCCCATAGGCAGCTCCGAGGAGGAGGACTGTGGCCCACCCCTTTCCCCACCTTGTCCTGGCGTCGTGAATCAGGAGAGCCCCGGAGCCGTACAAACCGAGGTTCGCCAGTAGTTGGAAGAGGAACATGGCAGGGTTGAGGACGATTGCGTTAATCGGGCTGGAACTGGAGAGGTACTCGGGGATCCCCGGGGTAAGGATTAGGAGGGCGAGTGCGGGGTGCGACTTCAGGTAGGCGACCAAACGGCCGGCGAAGGAATAGCGACCCTTCTCGTCCATGCGGGAAAGGGTATCCCCCGCGCCTATGAAACAGTTCGGATGCGCCGCCGGGCATTTTTTGGGAGCCTTCGGAAAGTCCATGCCGATCAGCCGGGTCTGGCAGGCCTAGGTCCGGAACTGGTACCGCATTTCAGTTGAGGGCTCGAATCCGAGGCTCTCGTAAATTGGCCTCCCGAGCTTTGAGGCATGGAGGACAAGCCTGTCGTACCTGTGTTTCCTGCACCACTCCAGCGCGCCCTTCACAATGAGCTTTGCTACGCCTCTCCGCCTGAACTCCTTCTCGGTGTACATCGACATGAGATAGGGTACTTCAAGTCGCATGCTCGTCGGCCGGGGCTGCTCATCCCTTATCCAGATGCAACCACTCCCGGCCACTCTGCCGTCCGGAGCTTTTACGATGAGGCCGACCAGCTTCCCCCCGGAAAGCTGCTTCCTAATCCAGGAGCGCGTCGCCTTCCTGTGCTTCTCGACCTGCTTCGCGAACTCGGGATGGATGTCAAGCCACATGCTGGCCCGGTGCTCGGCCAGGAGGTCGACATCGCCTGGCCCGGCGTAGGAAAGATTGAACGAACGCACTTCGTGCAAGCGGCGCCGGCGTTCGCATATGAGGATGTCGATAACGGAAGTGATCAGCGTCACAAGAAGTTCCTGCGAGAGGACGCCGGCCACGAGAAGGTGACTCTCTCTTCCGCGGTTGCCATCGAGCCGGATTCCAAGTGGAAGGTCATAGCTGAGATTTCAGGCATCGCCCCGGACAGGAAGGAAGTCATCGTGGACGACAAGGATGGGAACGTCGTCTCATACAAGCAGGCCTAGGAGCTGCCGGGAACCGATAAAAGAGACAACGGAGTATCTTCTACAATGCCGAGTCTCAGCCTGGCAGGAGGCATCGACGCGAGCTACGCAGTAGCCGGAGGGAAGACGACGGTGATAATCACGTCCGGGTCTCAGCTGAACCATAGGGGGGTGTACGTCGGGACTGGGCAGATGCTGTTCCACTGGGTCCAGGAGGGGAAGACGGAGGTCTGGAGGTGCGACACAACGATGCTCGACCCGGTGCCCGTGCAGGTCCAGGAGAGGGCCGGAGCCGACGGGAGGCAGGGGCTCGAAGTGGAGATGACTGCAATGTACCCCGCAGGGCTAATCCTGCAGGGGAGGATGGTCGGGACGCTCATGGCCCCGGCGGTTCACGTCGACGTCCCCTTTGGAGCGGACGTTTGGGTCTTCCTCATCAGGTCTCCCTGGTTTCCCCTCAAACTCCAGATAGACAGGGCAGACCTGGCTGTAGAACATGGCACGGACAGGGTCGGGGCGTCTTTGGGCGTACAGCCGGACGGTGGGGTGGCGACGCAGGTGACCATGACGGGGACTGGGTTCAAGAACTCATCGCTCTCGGTCAGGAGGACGCTGGGCATTCACACCTCGGAGGAGCTCGTCTGCGCGGTGGGGGTCGGGGCCGGCGCCGCCGCCTGGAAGCCGATACTTCGAGCCTTCGACCTCGTGCTTGTGACGAGGGGGAACGTTTCGGAATCGCAGTTCGCATCGGTCGCGAGAGGGCTCGGAGCAGAGGTGTCCTCGGGGATCTTCGGGACGGGAGGTGTGCAGGGAGACTACATCCTCTGCGACGGGCCCGCCCTCTCTTATGCCTGGGTCCTCAAGGGGCACAGAGGGCTCCTCGAGAACGAGGAGGACAGGGCTGGCGCGAAATTCACCTGGTGAGCCGTATAAGTCCGGGGTGTAGGATGTGGGGGAGGAGGATGGGGGGGTAACAATGGCGGCCGGGCCAGTCGCTTCACTCGCCCTGATTCAGGCGCCCCCTTCTACCCGAGGGGCGCTCCAGATGCCGGATTTTGCAGGATTCATGGTTGTCTTCTTCCTGTTCTTCTTCGTAATCATAGTCATCATAATCATAGGCGCCGCCCGGGCATTCTCGAGGAGGGGCACGATCCAGAGGCCCCTTTCGGAGTCTACGGCCTTTCCGCCCCCGCCTCCACCTGACACCGTCATGGTCAAGTGCAGTTACTGCGGCTCGGAGCAGACCTGGAGGGAAACGTGCGTCCAGTGCGGAGCGCCGCTCCCCAAGCCTCACGTACCCTGAGACCTACGAGATAGGGGCGCCAAGGAAAGGCAACACAGTGGCAACCAGAGCAGGAGACGCGAATATGTTGTAATGGGTGACGCCCGGAAGGATAGCGAGCCTGGCCTTGGGCATCCTCGACCCGTCCCAGCCCGCGTCCTCCCTTCCGCCCCCAAGCAGCTCGAAGAACTCCACGGCGTGGGCAGGACTGACACTGTCAGAATCCCCGACGACGATCATTGTCGGTGCCCTGATCTGTTTCACCTCCTCTGACCAGTCGTAGTCTCGGCGGAGCATCTCCCCGAGCTTGGTGAAGAGCACCGGCCAATCCTGGGGCCTCGGGGCGATTCGGGCATACATCTCATACATCGGGCTCTGCTTCATTGCCTCCGCTGACTCAGGGCTCCCCTGGGACATGGCATCTCTCACTTCTGGATACCAGCCGTCGCGTTTGAACGGGGTCGAGATGATTACAAGTTTCCTGACGAAGTCGGGGTGCTGGATTGCCGCGCGAAGAGCAGCGCCGGCTCCGAGAGAATAGCCCATCAGGTCGACCTTTCCAAGATGCAGGTATTCGGCAAGGGCGGCAACATCATCCCCCATCAGCTCGTACCTGAGCGGACGGTCTATGTCGGCAGTGCGGCCATGGGCTTGCAGGTCAGCAAGGACCACCTTCCGACCGTCCGAGAGAGGCTTGACGATCCCACTGAACATTTCGGTGGCCCCTGCGCCGCCATGCAGCAGAACGAGAGGATGTCCTTCGCCTTGGATCTCGTAATACATCTTCATACCGTTGACGGGTGCGTACCCGCTTGTAGTAGCCAACGCCACTCGACGGCAGTAGACGTTAATATGCCGGAGGTTGAAACGCCCCTAGATGCAGGTTCCGCTGAACGTTTCCTGGCTTCCTGAATATGTCGACTTGGTAAACACCGAGCTTACGGAACTCTACCCGATTCCCGGCACAACGGCCCTGGAGAGGGCTGTCGCAGACGCGCTGTCCATAGGGGGGAAGAGGATCAGGGCGACCCTGGCCCTGCTCTGGTGCGAGGCGTACTCCGGAGACTACAGGCCCGCTGTCCCCCTCGCCGCCGCCTACGAGCTTGCCCACGCCAGCGCACTCGTGCAGGACGACATCATCGACCATTCCGAAATGAGGAGGGGAATGAAATCCATCGAAGCGAAGTACGGCCTGACAACAGCCATCCTGGCCTCGGACCTCCTCCTGTTCAACGTGCCCAGGGAGGTGGCGAAGTACGGGAACCTGCAGAGCCAGAGGCTTGCAAGGATATTCGACCTCGTGGGCGAAGCGTGCAGGGCTACGACCTGGGGGGAGTTCCTAGACATGGAGATGGCGGGCGGGACCGAGGGGACGGAGAAGGATTACGAGGACATGATCAGGCTGAAGACGTCGACATTGTTGAGTGCGCCCTGCACCAGTGGAGCCCTCGTGGGAGGTGCCTCCGACGGGCAGGCAGCCCTGGCAGGGAGGTTCGGGGAGGAACTCGGCATGGCGTACCAGATACAGGACGATGCGCTTGATCTGGTGGGGGATGAGTCTACCCTTGGCAAACCGGTACTCACAGACCTCAGAGGAGGGAAGAAGAGCGTCATCCTCCTCCATTGCATCAACCATTGCTCGGGGGAGGACAGGAGGTTCATCCTCGGGC
>Ga0187803_10000842_pt1 | contig 12045 bp, 7 predicted proteins | sample NC_wetland_sal_i_2_FD_132425 | JGI IMG/M metagenome (GOLD analysis project Ga0187803, IMG submission 132425) | Wetland sediment microbial communities from Neuse River Estuary, North Carolina, USA - Control_3 | ecosystem: Environmental > Aquatic > Freshwater > Wetlands > Sediment | place: USA...
CCAGAAGCTGGAGGAGCTCGCAGCCAAGTCAGGGCTCGGGGTACCCAAGGTCGAGGACAGGTCGGAGGCGTGGATGCAGGCTATCACACGCCATAGGTCCAAGATCGAAGAGCTGGGCATACCCGTACCCGAAATCAAGGAGATAGGGCTCGCCGGCCTCGAAGTGAACGTGAAGAAGGGCGACGACATAATAGCGACGCCGCTCTAGTGCCTCCACCGCTCCACCATCAGGAGTATTGGCACGAGAAACACGAGGGTCAGGGCAGCGCTCCAGAGCCAGGCCTGGGAGTATCCCAGCGTTTCTACAACATAGGAGAAGAAGACGGGGGGCAGAAAGGAGCCCGTCAGATGCAAGCTATTGACCCAGGAGATTGCGAGCCCCTCGTACTCCTTGCCTGCCCTGTTCAGGTCCCTGGCTCCAGCGAAAGCGAATGTGTAACCCACCCCAGCCACTACGCCCCCTATGGCCGAGCAAAGGATAGCCGCATAGATGGTTGGAAAGGCGCCAAATACAAGGGAGCCCGCGCTTGCGAGCATGGCGAGTATCATTACCGTCCTATGCTTGACAATGACGTCATAGGCCCGACCAAACCACAGGGCTGCAAATATGGGGACGACTGTCACCAAGGAGGTGACAAGGCCGGCCACTGTTCCTGAAGCAGCTTTGATGCTCACGAGGTAGTAAATCATGAATCCCGATATGATCGTGTTGCCGACGTCGAAGCCGATGGTCCCCAGCCCAATGAGGATCAGCTGCTTGTTCTTCACGACCTCCAGTAGAGGACGAGTACTAATTCTGAACTCCTCTCTGACCTCGTCTTCCGGGACGAAAAGGAAGGCGAGGATTCCTGTGATGATACCCAACCCCCCGCTCGTGATCAGGCTCAGCCGCCAGCCTGTGAAGGTCGCAACGGCGACCCAGCCGGATAGGGCCACCAGGCCTCCGAGGTCATAGGCTGAATTGAACAGGCCCACGCCCATCCCAGACTTTCCGCCACGCAGAAGACGAGTGATGATGACAATTCCCGGAGCGAAGACAAAGGCCATTCCTGCGCCGACGATGAACCGGAGCACCGCCAACTCGGGGATGTTTGTCGAGACAGCTGTCCCGAGAACAGAGAAGGAAAAGATGAAGATTCCGAGCACGACAACCTTCTTCGGCCCCCATTTCGCGGCGAGTACCCCTCCGGGGATCTGGAAAATACCGATGCCGAGGTAGAAGGCAGCGGTGACGATCCCCAGGCCTGATACTCCTGCCCCCACATCCGAGGCCATCAGGACGAATATCGCGCCGACGTTTATCCAGTTCAGGGCGTAGACTATCCTCGCGAATATCATGGAGCCCAATGCCCTTGTGTCCTGAACAGAATCTAGCAAGCCGCGCCCATGGCCCCTTGCCTCCGTCTATAATTCAATCGCACGCGAGGGAACTCCAGCGTTTTGTTTCCGACCCCTTGAGAGTAGTATGGTCAAAATCTCGCCCTCCGATGGCAAATCGGCTAGGCTACAGGTTTGCGCTCTCCCGGACCTACGAATGCGTCTTCCCTCGATTTACAAACAAGGAATTGCAAGACGGTAGAGCTCACCAATCGCTGCCAATTCCTGAAGAATCTGGGGAGCATCCACCTTGGAGTCTAGCCCCTGGAATCCCCAATCGCCCTCAAATCAGCATCCGACCCGAAAAAACCTCATTTTGAGCCCCGTTACGAGGGTTTATATAGCGAATCGGGCGAATTCAGGCCGAGGCAATTCGCAGTGGTTACTGGATACTGCGTCTACGAGAAGAAGAAGAACCGGGAGATAAAGAATCCCAAGCAAATCAAACTGAAGAACGGCAGGCCTGCCATCAAGGGCACCTGTGCCTCCTGTGGCAAGCAGATCTTCAGGATTGGCAAGCTGAAGTAGAATCTTACTCTCCCGTTCCTTTTTATTTCAAAATCGTCGACCACCGTGGGTGCCGCACCATGATGAAACTGTACAACAGCCTTGGTAGGAAAGTCGAGGCTTTCGAGCCGATCAGGAAGGGGGAAGTGAGAATGTACAATTGCGGCCCCACTGTGTGGAACTTTGCGCACATCGGCAACTTCAGGACGTTCGTGTTTGAGGACCTTCTGCGGCGCTACCTGAAGTTCAAAGGGCTCAAGGTCTACCAGGTGATGAACATCACAGACGTCGAGGACAAGATAATCAAGGGAATCAATCAGTCACACATGACGCTGAAAGAACTCACCAAATTTTACGAATCCGCGTTCTTCGCTGACCTTGATTCGCTGAACGTGGAGAGGGCCGACCTCTACCCGAGGGCTACCGATCACATCCCGGATATGGTTCAGCTCATCAAGAAACTACAGGAGAAGGGGTACGCCTACAGCACTCCCGACGGCTCCATTTACTTCAGCGTCTCCAAGTTCAAAGGATACGGCGCCCTCTCGGGCGTGAAGCTGGACTTCCTCAAGCCGGCGGGGAGGGTGGCGAACGACCACTACGAGGAGAAGATGGAGGCCGTGGACTTCGTCCTCTGGAAGGCGTGGGACCCTGATGACGGAGATGTTTTTTGGGTGACGGAACTGGGGAAGGGGAGGCCGGGGTGGAGTATCGAGTGCTCCGCCATGTCGATGAAGTACCTTGGCGAGACATTTGACATCCACACGGGGGGCATGGACAACAAGTTCCCTCATCACGAGAACGAGATTGCCCAGTCTGAAGCGGTGACAGGCAAGAAGTTCGTCAACTACTGGCTGCACTCAGAGTTTCTGAACGTCAAGGGGGAGGAGATGCACAAGTCCGTAGGGAACGTAGTAAACCTCCGGGAGCTGGTCAGTGCGGGGTGGGAGCCGATGACCATTCGGCTCTTCCTGATAACGTCGAAGTACAGGGACTCCATAGACCTGACAAACACTTCTCTCGAGCAGGCCCGTTCACAGCTGGCCCGCCTGGCAGAGTTCATCTCCCGGCTGAAATCGGTGGAGATCTCGGCGAAGAAGGAGTCGGGGCTCGCCACTGAGCTGCTCAGGGGGTTCGAGGAAGCCATGGACGACGACCTGAACACCCCGAAGGCGCTTTCCGTTCTCTTCACTTTCGTCAAGAGAGCGAACACTCTGATCGATTCCAACGGCATTGGCAAGGAGGAGGCGGTTGAATTCATCGACGCGCTGGGACGTGTGAACTCTGTCCTCGGCGTATTGGAATTCGGCGGGGAACAGCTCCCGCCACATCTGGCCAGACTGATGTCGATGAGGGACGAGGCGCGGAAGAGGAAGGACTTCCCTGAGTCAGACAGGCTCAGGAAGGAGCTCCTGGCTGCAGGCATAGTTGTCGAGGACACCCCCACAGGGGCCCGTTGGAAACGTTCCCGCCGTGGTTAACGGACGAACTCCAGAAGCTCAATTTCAGTAAATCCCTCTGATATTATCCCCCTCGTGGGGAGCGTCTGCCGAATGGTGGCCAGTGCCGAGTCTGTCCCGGCGAGAGTGCAGGGCCTTCGGGCCTCCAGCCTGAAGAAGCCCGTGCAGCTCCAGTCTCGGGCATGCAGGATAGTCGTCGACCCTGATGGGTCGGTCCAGTCGTTCGATTCGCTCCAGGAGAAGCGCTCCCTTTTCGGCTTCGAGCAACTCTGGCTCTACAAGGTCCAGGCAGGAATCGTTGTCCATGCCCAGAGACCGGACTGGGTCATCAGAGTCACTCCCCGTTCTGCCCAATTCACAGGGAAGATTTTCGACGCTGTCGAGGTAGCTCAATCCGTGGAGTTCCACCGGGGCCACTCCCTGGGATATCTTAGGAGGCTCAAGCTCCGGAATGGGGGGCAGGGGCAGCTGACACTTCGAGTCCTCGAGCTCCTCGACCCGAGCGCTGCACACTTCGGGACTCCCGGACGCCGCTGGGGGTCACTCGGCGTGAACGCATTCAACAGGGAAAGCCACGTGGCAATGGACGAGGTCTCGGATCCTCCTTCGGCGAGAGTGGTGGGTGCCGCTCCCTCTCCGTCGCGAGTGTACATGACAAACCACGGGCCGAGGGCCCAAGAACTTCTCGCCGCAGGGGAGCTCCCGGAGGCCACGGCCGGCATGTCGGGGCAGGTTCTTGTTCTCTCGGCCCACGAGATAGAACTCGTCCCGGGCGAAGGGAAGGACATCCTCTTCGCGTCGCTCTACAGCCCGGGGAAGCTCGAGGAGGTTCTCTCAGACTTCAGCCGACTGCAGTCAGGTGAAAAGCAGCCTCCCGCCCATCGGCCCTACGTCACCAGCTCCGACCAGGCGGTTTCCGAATCGACTGCCTGGGCGATGTCGGCCATTGAGGGGGGCGCATACTCTGAGGACTCCCTCGACAGATTCGAGGTGGTGCGCACCCTCTCCTTCCTCAACCCCGGGGAAGCCATGCGGATAATTCTGGAGTCCAAACCAGGGGTACGGAGGGACGGTTCGTTCCCCCACTCTCTGGAGCCCTCGAGGCCTGGGTTACTCGAGACAGCAGTCCTGCTCAGGGGGGCAGCTTGCCACATCGTCCTGTCCCAGGACAAGAAACTCGCCAGAGCGACCTATCCTCTTGTCAAGAAGCTGGCAGGGTACCTGATGTCTTCGTCGAAGGACTTTCGGGTCGAAGCGGACCCCGGCCTTCCGCAGGGTTGGCGAAGGCACATGGGGAGGGGGTACCCAACCGGGGAGATACCCGAGATTTCGCTGGCTGCCGCCAGCGCTCTGGAGGCGGCCTCCCAGGTGGCAAGGATGGTCGCAAGGGCAGACGACGCCGGCAGGTTCAGGGAGCGCAGCGAGATGATATCGGAGCGGGTCAGGAAGAAACTCCTTGACGAGCGCGGCTTCCTTGCCCTCTGCAGGGACTTGGCGGGAAGGCTGCGGTCTGACGAGACGGTGGACATGGCCGTAGCAGCCTACAGACACCCCTTCATGAGCTCCGCAGAACAGGCTGCGGCGCACAGGCTTCTCGAGAAGGACTTCGACACGAGGTACGGCCCCCGATGCGTCCCTACAACCAACCAAGTCTACTTCAACCCGGCATACGGCGAGGGGCAACTTGGAGGCGTGTGGATTCGGGCGGTACTCTCGCATTCAATCGTCTGCTACAGGTCGGGCTTGGCCGGAATGGGGAGCCTCGTCCTCGCCAAAGTAGCCAGACTCGTTGCAGAAGACGCCCCGAGGCTCGGCGGGTCCCCCGGAGCGTTCCCACTATGGGTGGACGTGGACGTAGGAGAGGTCCATGGCGAAGAATCGGATGCCGTGGCGGCGGCCCGGTTCATGGAGGCAATATTGGAAGGGGAGCTGGGCTTTCCTGCGGCCGCCGAAAGGGCATCGCTCGCTCCTGCCCAGACATCCACTCTGAGCTGGGTGATGGCCTCCGACGTCTGGGCCGGTGAGCCGAGTTCTGTTTTCCTAGGGCGCGGAGGGGGCAACCCTCACATCTTCTTTAGTGGGGGAAAGATCGATTCAAATGTGGGGACTCGGTTTGCGCAAAGCGAGCGAGTCGAGACCAACGTCAGAGGGATGAGTTGCCTTTCATTCTACGGCCCTGGGCAGGTGATCTGCCTTGGGAACAGCGCAGCGTCCCAGGTCCGTCTGACAGTGAGCTTCCCCCCAAGGGCGGCGGAGCTCGCGAAGCACCTGAGCACTCCTCTCGAGGCCTACGAACCTTCCAAGGGAACCTGGACGAAGATAGGCAGCCTCAGGGTGCTTCCCACCATGAGCTTTGAAACCGAACTGGGCCCCAACGAATGGAAGGCATTCAGAGTCTCTACACCTTAAAAGCGACAGCCGCGATTGACGCCCCGTTTTGGGGGGCGCCACTGTCTCCGCGAATGGGGGGATCCAGGTCGAGCTGGGCAAAACGAGGTTCGTGCTCGACCCCCACACCCGTGTCAGGGCGGACTACACGTTCGTCTCCCATGCTCACCTTGACCACATGCACAATCCCTCGAAGAACGAGCGGATCATCGCATCCACACTGACGACGGAGCTCGCCCAGGCCCGCGGTTACGACCTCGGCGAGACCACCGAGGAGGTCGAAGGCGTGGAGCTCCTCGACTCCGGGCACATACTTGGCTCGAGGGCCATAAGGATCCAGGACGAGGTATACTACACCGGGGATGCGTCGGGGCGGGCGAGGGCGTTCCTGGGGAAGTGCAAGACAAGGCGGGCCAGGGTACTGGTCATGGAGACCACCTATGGGACGCCAGAGTACGTCTTCCCGTCCACAGCCAAGCTGGTGAAGGAGGTCAACGGGCTAATTGCCTCCGCCTACGACAGAGGAGTCCCAGTGGTCCTTATGGGGTACCCCCTCGGAAAGGCTCAGTTGCTGTCCTACTTCTTCTCGAGTTGGGACCCCATCTTCTACCACGAGAGCGTGGAGACAATGAACAGGATTCACATGGCGCATGGAGTGCCGCTAAAGGCAGGCAGGAGGTTCGAGCCAGCAAGGGACCAAGACAGGCTCCCCAGGGGGCCCTGGGTGATGGTTAGCCCCATGTCCAGCGGCCGAAGCAGGCTGATGGCCCACCTGAAGAAGGAGTACGGAGCTGTCCTCGTCGCCTTCAGCGGCTGGGCGCTGGGTTCGGGCTATCGGTATACGATGGGGGCTGATTACTCATTCCCCCTGAGCGACCACTGCGACTATCAGGAGCTTGTCAATCTCGTCCAGGCCGTCTCTCCAGAGATGGTCTACACCGTGCATGGCTTCGCCGCCGAGTTCGCAAGAGACTTGAGAAGGATTGGTTTCTCTGCAAGACCTTTGGCAGCCTACCAGTCCTCGCTCTCGGACTACATGAAAGCATAGCCCCATTAAATAGGGCTCTTTGGCGGCTGCGAATCTTTGACCGCACGCAGTTCAGGGCTACACAACGTATTCACCGTCGACTACTGGCGGAGATTCATCAAATTCAACCTTGTCGGCCTGACGGGTGTCCTTGTCAACGAAGGGCTGCTCGTGCTCCTCGCTGCCGGGGGCCTCTACTACATCTACGCAAGCGCAATCGCCATTGAGGTTTCGATCATCTCGAACTTCGTTCTCAATGACTTCTGGACCTTCCGTGACAGGCGGCACGGTCATGTGGTCACGAGGCTCCTGAAGTTTAACGGACTCATGCTGATCGGCCTGGTGGTGAACCTGCTCATTCTCTACGCTGGTACCGCCTACTTGGGCGTGAACTACGCCCTCTCGAACCTGCTCGGAATCGTGGCGGCCTTCCTTGTGAGGTACTGGCTCAGCGTGAAATACGCGTGGATAAAGAAGGAAGAACAGTCGGTGGCGCCGGAACTGCCCGGAAACGCGTTGCTGGCGGACTAGCCCACCCTCAGATAAATCGGCCTGCCGTCGAGGTCGGAATCGGACCAACCCCTCGAACCGTCCTTCGCGGACGACAGCCCGACCTTCTTCACCCTCACGAGGAATGCTATCTGTTTCAGGAGGGGCTTGAGCAACTCAAGGTCCTCTTCCTCCAGTCCCGCCACAGACGCCGAGCGAAGCATCGCAGTGGGGACGAACCCCTTCTCCTTCCTGAGAGCCTGCAGCCTGCGGGCAAGGTCCCTTACCAGCCCCTCTGCCACCAGGGTGCTATCCCTTTTCCTCTGAATTGCGACGAACACTCCCGAATTCTCGGCCACCTCGTAACCTTCAACTGGGGTCGTCACAAGTTCGAAGGCCGAGAGCGGGACTTCGAATGTTCCCGCCCTGATGTGCCTCCCCTTTGAATAGGCTCTCAGCGCCTCGCTCCCCTCCAGAGGTCTCAGGTACGCAAGGACGTCCCTCGTCTTCTCCTTGAAGAGGGCACCCACCCGCGAGGTATTGGGTTTCAGCAGGAAGGTCGCTGGGAATTTCGACGCCGTCGGGCACAGCTCGACTTCCTTTACGTTGCAGAGCAGGGCTACGGTGCTTCTCGCACTCCTCGCAACCGACCTCGACGAGGAGGTGGCAAGGACTTTCAACGACTTCAAGGGCCAACGGCGTTTGAGCCTTGCCTTGGCTCTGGCAGAGTTGCACGCTTCTTCGACCATCAAGGCGAAATCCACAGTTCTCTCCGCCGACGTGGACCTGGGTCTGAGTTCTCTTCTTCTCCCGGCGGCGAGAAGTGAGCTCTTCCATCTTTGAGGGGCGAACATCTCCTGGTAGAGGTATTCTGTGGCGAACGGTGCGATGGGATGGAGGAGCTCGTCAGCTACCCTCAGGCCGTGCCCGAGGACTGCGTAGATCGCCAGCCGCCTCCCCCTCGACTTGACATCATCCTTCCAGAGTTCGTTGCGAACGAGACGGACGTAGGTCTGGCTCAGGTGCGTGATCACAAGGGTTTCCAGTTCCTTGGCACCTTCGTTGAACCTCCCCGTCCGGTAGGAACGCAAGACGTTCTTCTCGGCCGAGGTGACCTTCTCAAGCATCCACCTGTCGACGATGGTGAGCAACTTCCTCTCCGAAGCCCAGGCCAGGGAGTTCCGTGCGGGGTCGTATCCATCGACCTCGCCGTTCTGCCTGAGGTAAAAGTGCAGGTGATAGAGGGTGCTGAGCACCTGATAGGGTCGGCCGCTCATCTCCTTCATGTCGAAGTTAATCGAGTCTTCAGGCGACGCCTTGGAGAGGACGTAGAACCTTGAGACGTCAGCCGAGTTGTTCCTTAGAAGGTCGAGCCCTTGCACCACGTTCCCGAGCCTCTTGCTCATCTTCTGTCCGTTCTTGTCCAGGACGTGCCCCTGGAACAGGAACTTCCTGTATGGCGCCTGCGGCTTGCCTGTTCGGATCACGTTGAGCAGCAGGAGGGTGTAGGCCCACCCTCTTGTCTGGTCTATGGCCTCGGTCAAAAAGTCGACGGGGACCAGGGTCCTGACCTCTTCGTCGGTGAAGGAAGCATAGGGGGAGGCACCGCTGTTGTGCCAGGTGTCGAGAACGAACGGTTCCCTGTACGCCTTGCCCCCGCACCGAGGGCATCGAAGCACCACCCTGTCCACCCAGGGCCTGTGAAGTTCGAAGCGCGGACCGTCCGGAAGCTCCGCTGCCTGGCTGACGATACTACGGCGCGAGAACGCGCCGATCCTCTCCTTGCAGTCTTCGCAAACCCATACCGGGAGGGGGGTTCCCCACACCCTCTCTCTCGTCACGCACCAGGGGGGTGACTCGGCCAGTCCCATGAGGAACCTGTTCCTGGGGCCGTCGAAGAAGTACTCGACCTTTTCCGCCGCCTTAACGACGTCCTCCCTTATCCTGTCCACCCAGTAGAAGTACTCCCGCCGCGCGAGCCAGACCAGTCTGTCATCTGACCTCCAGCAGATGGGATACTCGTGGACTATCTTCCCCACTTTCACGAGGCTTCCCTTCTCTCTTAGCGCGTCGACCACTTTCTCGTCAGCGTCCCGGGCAAACATCCCTGCGAACTTCCCGGCCTCGGAAGTGAAGTTCACCCTGTCGTCGAAGGGCGCGAACACAGGCAGCCCCCGCTTCTGGGCGACTGCGAAGTCCTCCTCCCCGTTCGCCGGGGACATGTGCACAAGCCCCGTTCCAGTGGTGACGTCGACGAATTCCTCTGCAACGACCCGGTGGGCCTTCTCCCTCATTTCCGGCGTTGCCTGACCCGGTATCTGATCTAGGAGCGGGTGCTCGTAGGAGAGCCCTTCGAGCTGCGCCCCCTTGACCACCCTCCTTGTTTCTCCGAAATCAACCCCGAGCTCCTTTGTGAGGGCCTCCTTCCTGCCAGTGCAGACGACCCAGACTTCGCCCCCGACTGAAACATACTCGTAGTCCGAATCAGGCTTTACCCCGACCAGCTCGTCTGTGATGACGGTGAACGGCATCGTGGTCCAGACGATCAGGTACGCTCCATCTTCGAGCTTCGCCTTGTAGTAAAGGCTGGGGTCCTCCAGCTGCTCGTACCCGCCCAGAGTGATTTCCCCGGCGCTCAGCGCCGTCTGGCACTTCGGGCAGTAGGGGACGACCTTGTATCCCTCTCCGAGGAGCCCCTTCTTCCATGCGGTCTCGAGGTACTTCCACTCCCTCTCTATGTACCCGTCCTTGTATGTCATGTAGGCGCGATTGTGGTCAATGAGAAGCCCGAGGAGCCTGTCCGCCTCCTCCCAGTCCCGCTTGTACTTCTCTATCAGCCTCTTGCACTCCGCAACGAGCTTGTCGACCCCGACTTTGTTCAGATCCTCCCACTTGTTCCCGGAGAGCCCCATCTCCTTCTCCGCCTGGAGCTCGACAGGGAGCCCCTGGGTGTCCCAGCCACCCCGGAAGACGAGGTTCTCCCCTTCGAGTGTCCTGTACCTGTACCAGAGGTCTTTCATCATCCTTCCTCTGACATGCCCCACGTGTGGCTGATTGTTCAGGGTGGGCGGGCCTTCGACGTAGCCGATGGGTTTGCTACCTGCGACCTTACTCGCGATCTGCACCCTCGTCCGGGGACGCGCATAGAATCCTCTGACCTTTGCTTCGAGTTTTCTCCAGTCGTAGTCTTGGCCGAGCGTCTTCGATGGTCTGGTCCGATGGGCTGATTTTGTAACGTGCGGGCGGCTGGTGCTTTGTGATTTCATTCCTCTGGACTTCCTTGGTGGAGATTCGAGCTCATGTTGAACCAATTCTGATTGTACTTACTTGAGAGTGTCTTAGGGGGGTCAAACAAGCATCGGGCCGACAGAGGCAACGCTTAGCAGACGTCAAGCGCGAGGAGTATGCTAGCCCGAAGAATTTTACAGTCACCCGCCTTCGATGCCATTCTCCTCTCACTCCTGCTAGCCCCTCCGAACTCACTTAAGCGTTTGTTTCCAATCGGCGCCTGTGTGTGACAATGCGCGAGCTCTGACAGCTCGAAACTGCCGGCTGGACATGAGGATTCTTTCGAGGGTTGTCATTGTTCAGTGACGGAGAGAACATTCCCATCGGGATCCCTGAACCAGGCCACCTTCCCCCCTCCGGGCGATTTCCAAATGCCGAGGTCATCTTGTTTCATCCCAGGGTATCGCTCGAACTTGACTCCCCTCCGTTGCAGACCGCGCACCGTATTCTTGATGTCCAGAACTTGCCATCCAAGGATCGTGAATGTTGCGGGTCTGAATCCTTGGACGCTTGATATGTCCACCAACCGCACAGTTACTCCATTTGCGTCGAACACAAGGGCGAATCGTTCGTCGCTGACAAACCGGAGCCCTAACACTTCCTCGTAGAAGGGTCGGGCTTTCCTGGGGTCTTTGCTGGGGACGAATCCAACTATTCTTGCTGATCCTAACATGGAAGTCATCAGCTATCCTCCAGGGCCCTGTCTTCGCGCCACTTGAACACTTTCATGTGTACCCCACCACCGCAGTACCAAGGACGCTGGCAGTCGACAGAATCATTTCCGTTGCCTCTTGGGTGAGGGCATCGGCTCCAAGAGCAGGCGCTCACCTCTCGCACACCTCCTTCTGGCCTCCTGAGCCCACTAAATCCGGAATGTTGCCAATTGCTCGCGAGGCTCGCTGCGGACGAGCTCTTCCCTAAGTACCCGACGCAACAGCGACGTACCATTCGCCCGCAAGCGTCCCGAACGGGGCGCTGGTGTTCCTGTCATAGTGTACTTGCCCACCCTGGTTGCTTACCCTCACTTCGAGGGTGCCACCTGATGAGTTCTTCGAGATGTTCCAGGTCAGGCTGAGGGGAGAATCAAAACTGCTTGCGTAATATGACTGGGTGCCGGTTCCCGATACGCGTGTAGGGTTGGAGTCAGGAGTGGGGGCGATATACTCTCCGGCGAAGGAGCATCCGGTGCAGGTGATGTTGATTGAAAGAGAAAGGAAGAAGTCGCACGTAGCATTCCGAGGGCACCCGAACGTATAGGTGGAATTTGCTCGGGTTGTCACGGTCGAGTAGTTGGACGGGGTTGCCGATTCGCTTATCTTTTGTGGGGAGAAGTAAGTCGACCCTGCCACGAAGCCCGCGGCAGCCACGATGGCTATGGTGACTAGCAGGACTGCCACTCTGGCCGTCTTTATGTCGCTCAATTGTGCGTGTTGACCGAGATGAAAGTTGCTTGCCTTGCGGGAGCTATTCCTCGGTTTCCTCGTCGTCCTCGCCCTCGTCCGACTCCTC
>Ga0187803_10000843_pt1 | contig 12041 bp, 6 predicted proteins | sample NC_wetland_sal_i_2_FD_132425 | JGI IMG/M metagenome (GOLD analysis project Ga0187803, IMG submission 132425) | Wetland sediment microbial communities from Neuse River Estuary, North Carolina, USA - Control_3 | ecosystem: Environmental > Aquatic > Freshwater > Wetlands > Sediment | place: USA...
ACTGGTGGCCGAGGCGTATGAGAAAGTCGGCGCGGAGGGAGTCATCACCGTCGAGGAGGCGAAAACAACTGAGTCGGCGCTCGAAGTCGTGGAAGGAATGCAATTCGACCGCGGTTTCATCTCGCCCTACTTCATTACGGACGCGGAAAAGATGGAAGTCGTGCTCGAGGATCCAGTGATCCTCTTGCATGAAAAAAAGCTTGGGAATATGAAAGACATGCTGCCGCTTCTGGAGCAAGTCGCGAAGGCAGGACGCCCGTTCTTGATCATCGCGGAAGACGTGGAGGGCGAGGCGCTGGCGACGCTGGTAGTGAACAAGGTCCGCGGCACACTGCTTTCCGCCGCTGTGAAGGCGCCCGGGTTCGGCGACAGGCGCAAGGAAATGTTGCAGGACATCGCCATCCTGACGGGCGGCCAGTTGATTGCCGAAGAACTCGGGTTGAAGATCGAAAACTTGACGATTGCGGAACTCGGACAGGCAAAGCGCGTCTTGATCGACAAGGACAAGACCACCATAATTCAGGGGAACGGTTCCAAGGCCGCAATCGAAGGCCGGTGCGCCGAACTGCGCAAACAAATTGAAAAGACAACCTCCGACTACGACAAGGAAAAGCTGCAGGAGCGTCTGGCGAAACTGGCCGGAGGAGTCGCCGTCATTCGAGTAGGTGCACCCTCGGAAGCGGAAATGAAGAACCGCAAGGAAGCCATCGAAGACGCCATTAACGCGACAAAGGCGGCCCTGGCGGAAGGGATTGTGCCGGGCGGGGGACTTCCATTGCTGCGGATTATCGAAGCCGTTCATACGGAGGAGGCAAACTGCTCCGGAGATGAGCGTACGGGACTCATGATCCTTCGTCGCGCGCTCGAAGCCCCCACGCGCCAGATTGCGGAAAACTCCACCGTGGATGGAGGAGTGGTGGTGGACCGGATGCGGTGCGGAAAGGGCAACTACGGCTTTGACGCTGCTCGCGGTGAATATGTAGACCTCGTGGAAGCCGGAATCATTGACCCGACCAAGGTGGTCCGCATCGCCCTTGAAAATGCGGTTTCTGTCGCCAGCGTCTTGTTGCTGGCGGAAGCGACGCTCACCGAAAAGCCGGAGGAGAAAAAGGAAGCCGTGCCAGCACATGAGGCTTATGACTAGATAAGGATACCCAAGCCGATCACTTGTGGAAAAGCAGGCGTTTCGCAAACTCCACCAGAAGTAAATAGGTAATGATGGAAGCGATTAAGAATGCGAAGTAGGAGCCGGGAAGGGGCACGAAGCCGAGAACTCCGGCGAGAGGGGAAAACGGAAGCAGAGTTCCGATCGCCACGATCGCGACGGTCGTGATAGCTAAGGGCAAGCTCGGACGGCTGCGAAGTGGATTGCCCATCGTTCGGATGATAAAGAGTACCAGGGTCTGCGTGGCGAGCGATTCCACAAACCACCCCGTGTGGAACAGAGGCTCGCTGGCATGGAAGAAATGCAATAAGACATAAAAAGTCAGGAAGTCGTAAATCGAGCTGATCGGCCCGATAAAAATCATAAAATTCCGAATCAGGCGCATATCCCACCGTTGCGGGCTGCGGATGTAGGTATCGTCGACATTGTCGGAAGGGATCGTGATCTGCGCAGTGTCGTACAGAAAATTGTTCAACAGAATTTGTGTGGAGAGCATAGGAAGAAACGGAAGAAACAGGGAAGCCCCCGCCATGCTGAACATATTCCCAAAATTGGAACTCGTTCCCATCAGCAGATACTTCAGAACGTTTGCGGACGCCTTCCGGCCTTCAATGATGCCGCGGTGAAGAGTCCCCAAGCCGCTTTTGAGCATGATGATGTCGGCGGCATCGCGCGCTACATCTACTGCCGTTGCTACCGAAATGCCCACATCGGCCGCATGTAGAGATGGTGCGTCGTTGATTCCATCGCCCATATAGCCGACGACGTGTCCCCGATGCTTGAGCGCGAGGATGATGCGAAGTTTTTGTATAGGCGAGACGCGCGCGAAGATGGTGGTTTCTTCGGCCAAATGGGCAAGCGCCGTGTCGCTCGTCTGGTCGAGTTCGCTGCCGAGGACAGCCGTGCCGGATTCCAGGCCCACCTGTCCGCAAATGTACTGTGCGACCAGCTCACTATCGCCGGTCAAAATTTTTACTTGGACGCCGTCCCGCTTCATTGCGGCTACGGAGGCGGCGGCATCTTCGGTCGGCGGGTCCGCAAATGCGAGGAAGCCCGTCAAGACGAGCGAGTGCTCATCTTCCGCCGTAAACCCGTCGTGGGACTGGACGACACGGTACGCCACGGCAAGGATTCGAAACCCTTCCGAACACAAGTCTTTGTAGACTTTGTTCACACTTTCGAGCATCGCGGGCTCGACAGCGCGGATTTGGCCGCCTTCCTCGTAGGATTCGCAGACTTCAAGGATTCCTTCCGGTGCGCCTTTCGTGATGAGAAGCCGCTCTACTCCGTGCGTCGCGTCGCGTTCCACAACGATGGAAAGGCGGCGGCGATTGAAATCGAAGGGAATTTCATCGATCTTGCGATAGCCATCTAGATCATGTCGTTCCGTGCTCAAGATCGCCGTGTCCAGCGGGCTGCGGATTCCGGTTTCGAACTTGCTGTTGAGATAGGCCAGTCCCAAAACTCGGTCAGAAAGCTGCCCGAACGGGTCTAAGGAACGGCTTAGGGTCATTTCCCCCTTGGTCAGAGTCCCGGTCTTGTCACTGCAAAATACGTCGATGCTTCCGAAATTTTGAATTGCCGGCAAGTGTTTGACCACTACCTGCTCTCGGGCCATCCGCACCGCGCCGCTTGCGAGTGTCACGGATGTGATCATGGGAAGAAATTCAGGTGTCAGCCCGACGGCAAGGGCGACGGCAAATACGAATGACTCGAAGGCGTCTTTGTGAAGAGCGAGCCGCACCACAATGATGAAAAGCACAAGGACAAAAACCACACGCATGATGAGCATGCCGAAGTGCCGAAGTCCTCGCTCGAACTCAGTCTCTTCCGGCCGAACGACCAAACGCTTGGCAATGGCTCCGAAGGCAGTCTGGGGTCCTGTCTTCAATACAAGCGCGGTCGCGGTCCCACTCACAACCGAGGTTCCGAGAAAGACAAGGTCCGGAGCGTCTGGTGTCCCCTCGGTATCTTTTTCCCCGGGATGGGCGTGCTTCTCGGTCGGCATTGACTCGCCCGTCAGTGCTGCCTGTTGAAGATAGAGATCGCGTGCCTGCAAGAGGCGTGCGTCCGCAGGAACTAGGTCCCCTGCGGATAGGCGAACCAAATCATCGGGGACAACCTCATGGCGTTTTATTTCTTGCCATTTTCCGTCACGCAGAACGGTGGCGCTCAGGCTGACGTGCTCTCGTAATCGCTCAATCGCCCGCTGCGAACGATAGGTTTGAGCAAAGTTGATGGAGATGCCGAGAAGGACCAGGACAACGATGATTCCGGCGTCGACCTTCTGACCCAACAAGCCCGAGACAATGCCGGCAACGAGGAGCAGGATTACTAGTGGATTCACGAACAAGATCAGGAGTTCCTGAATAAGAGCGCCTCGACGCACTGGTGTGGGATCATTGGGGCCGTATCGAGACAATCTTTCCTGCGCCTCCTGGCTGGTCAGCCCGAGGAGGCCTTCTGACGTGTCTTCGTTGCCCGCATGCAGGTCGCCGGGAATGGGGTTCATCGTTTCAAGATTCCTCACGTGGTTATACACCAGGAGGATCGAACTCAGATTAACGTTTCGTTCGTCAATAAGTTGAGGATGCCTCAGAGACCCTACCGTGACGAAAGTCACCTGCCAATGTGAGCGTTGTCACATACGTCTTGTATCGCAGGTGAGGAGAATAGCTGCAGACATTGAAAGCATAGCCCGCCGCACGCGAGGACCCCTATCTCCGGCAGAAGGGAGGAAGCGGCAATGACCCCCGAAAAGCCACAGATCGACATTCGACAAATGGTTGCAGGCGATATCCCTAAGGTAGTCGAACTGCAGAGGCGCGTCTTCCCCGGGATGCCCATTTGGGATGCGGACGAGCTTGCGCACCATCTCAGCATTTTTCCCGAAGGCCAACTTGTCGCAACAGATGAAACCAGCCAAATTCTAGGCTCGGCGAGTTCTCTCATCATTGATTGGGACGACTACTCCGAGGATGCCAAGTGGTCCACGATTACCGGGGACGGAAGTTTCGACACGCACAATCCGCTTGGAAAGACGCTCTATGGAGCCGACATGGGGGTTGATCCGTCCGCCCACCGGCGGGGCATCGGATCGATGTTCTACGAGACACGCAAGAAGCTTGTTCGGGAGCGTGGCCTCAAGCGTTTGCTGACGGGGGGACGCATTCCGGGATACGCGCAAGTTTCGAGCGAGATGACGCCCATGGAGTATGTGGCGGAGGTCATCAGCGGCAAACGAAAGGATCCCACGCTCAGTTTCCAGCTCGCGAACGGGATGGTGGTGCTGGATGTGGTTCCCGAATATCTGGAGGACAGCCAGTCGCACGGATTCGCCACGTTGCTGGAGTGGCTCAATCCCGAGTACGTGGCGGCCACAAGTTTGCAATCCAGCGATCAGCTGGAAGCGTTTGGCGTAGATACGGAAGAACCAGCCGTTGTTCAGCCGCGTTCATCCCGCGTGCGAATCGCCGCCATGCAATATCTGCTCCGTCCTATCAGCCGATTCGATGAATTCGCCACCCAAGTGGAATTCTTTGTCCGCAGCGCAAGAGAATACCGGTGCCAATTCGTTCTGTTCCCCGAGTATTTCTCGATGCAGCTGCTCAGTTTCTTGCGCGACCCGAGTCCTGCTCGAGCGGTACGCCGCCTGGCGCAACTCACGCCCGAATATGAGGCTCTGTTTGCGAGACTGGCAAAGGAAAGCGGACTTTATATCATCGGCGGGACGCATCCCATAATTCAAACCGGGGAATTGTTCAATGCGGCTCACCTTTTTACGCCAAACGGCCAGGTATTTCGGCAGAAAAAAGTCCACCTGACGGCCACGGAAAAAGATTCTTACCAGATGAGCCGGGGCCACGGTTTCTATTGCTACCACACGGATTACGGCAACATCGGAATTCTTGTGTGCTATGACGTAGAATTTCCCGAGGCGGCGCGAGTGCTCGCCGAAGCGGGGATGCAAATCCTTTTCGTTCCATCCTGCACGGATGAGCGTCAGGGGTATTGCAGGGTTCGCTATTGCGCCCAGGCGCGAGCCAGCGAGAACCAAATCTATGTGGCCATGGCTGGAACCGTCGGCAACCTGCCGGATGTGCCCTGCATGGCAACTCACTATGGACAGGCGGGAATCTTCACGCCTTCGGATTATTTTTTCGCGCGCGATGGAATCGCGGCGGAAGGAAACGTAAACCAGGAACAAATGGTGATCTCGGACGTGGACTTGGATCTGCTCGATGAGCAGCGCGTAAACGGCACGGTGATCCCCCTCAAGGACTTGATCCGGGACGCCTACGATCGGGTGATCCACTACTCCGACCATCGTTCGACGGACAAGGCGGCCGAGCCGGTTCCATTGGTCAAGTCATCGTCTTGATTTAATGCCGCCACCCGCACTGGGGATCCAGGTGAAGCTGGTGTGACTGGACGCACTTGGGAAGGTGAGGGCGGTCACCGATGTGAATCTTCAAGGCGGATAGTCTGCAGTTATAGAAATCATGGGTTGGGAGGCATTTATGACAACGCAGACCGCATCGAAGGTCATTACCTTTGACAACATTCTATTCGCCACGGATTTTTCCAAACAATCGAGCATCGCTCTTCCATTTGCGCTGTCGATTGCGCACAAATATGCGTCAAAAATTTTTGCTGTGCACGTGATCGCCCCGCCTCCACTTGGAAACTTTCCGACGATTGAAGTGCAGGAACTCGCTGCACAAGCGCTCCGGGAAGCTCACGACTATATGAAGGTGCTTGGGCCACGGCTTCACGGGGTTCCGCACGAAGGTCTGTTAAGAAAGGGCGATATTTGGGACGAGCTGTCCTCCATTGCGAAAGAGAAGAAAATCGATTTGATCGTCCTCGGGACTCATGGGCGCGCCGGCGTCAGCAAGCTGCTCATCGGTTCCGTCGCGGAAAGAATTTTTCGTCAATCCACATGCCCGGTTCTTACGGTCGGACCGAATGTTTCGGCAGAACCGGGGAGCGTCGCGGATATCCATACGATTTTGTGCCCTGTCGATTTCACTGCCGAATCCTTGGCGGCGGTTCCCCATGCGATATCGCTCGCGCAGGAGAATCAGGCGCGTCTCTATCTCATGCACGTTGTCCCGGCCCCGGTTCCCGAATATGAAGAGGCTGCCCTAATGGCTCGTCTGAGGGCGCTGGTGCCGCCGGAAACGAACCTATGGTGTGAACCGAAGGTATTCGTCGAGTCCGGCGACGCGGGCGACAAAATACTGGAACAGGCCGAGGAGTTGGCGGTCGACTTGATTGTCCTTGGAATCCGGTCGGTGTCCACACTTGCTGGGACGAGAACGCACTTGGGAATGGCAACCGCGTACAAAGTTGTCAGCCGCGCCATTTGTCCAGTGCTGAGCGTTCGCGGGTAGACTCGCGAGTTCACTTGAGTGAGCGGGGAGAATTGTCACTGCCCACTCGAATCTCGTAATATCACGAATGTGGTGATAAGTTGAGTCGATTGGGTTCTTGACTTGCAAGACGGGGAAGGGAATATCGAAAAGCAAGTTGGGGAAGGCACGAACTCGAACTTATTTGTCCGGCAAGGCTGGAACAGAAGGGGCATCCAACCTGGGGACCAAATTACAGCGACCGAACATCCCGCGCGTAACGCCACGAATTTCATGCGAATCGAGAAGGTTGTGCCGCCCAACGGCATAGGACTGATGTTTGAAGGGCCGGGCGGAACGTAACCCGGGATGATTGGCGCGCAATCGGCTAGGCTGCACTGCAAGCAAGGCCGCCATATGAATACTCTGATTGAATCGAAAGGTTCCAAAACATGCATTTTATTTTTGCGATTTGTCAGTGGTTGGAGCAAACGGCGGTGGGCACGTCCATCCGGGAATCCTTGTGGCTGTTTCCAATCATCGAGACGGTCCATATCTTCGGCATCATCCTGCTGGTAGGTGCGACCTCAATTCTGGACTTGCGCCTGATGGGTTTGACGTTCCGTGACGAGCCGGTCTCCAAACTCGCGCAGCGGTTCCTCCCCTGGGCCTGGGCGGGCTTTATCATTCAGGTCATCACGGGGCTTTTACTGTTCTCCTCCGAGGCCACCAAGATGTATGGAAATCTCGGGTTTGAGATCAAGATGCTGTTAATCGTGGTTGCCGGAATCAATGCGTTCGTTTTCCACGAGATCTCCTATCGGAGTGTGGGAAAGTGGGACAATGATCCGGTGGCGCCGCTCGCGGCCCGTGCGGCTGGCTTGATTTCGATCCTGTTGTGGTTTGGAATTGTCGCCGCAGGCCGCTGGATCGCCTATGTGTAACGCCACGATGCGGATATGCTGGACGACCGCCAAGCGTGACCGATATCAACGAACGTGACACCTCACAGCCATATTGTGTGGGACACTTCAGGCGCCGGAGGTGTGTCATGAGAAAGAAGGGATTGGGTCTCCTCGTTCTGGCCGCCGGAATTGTTCTGGTTTCAATACCGATATCTGCACACCACGGCGTTACGAACTACGACATGAAGAAGACGATTGTCCTGACTGGAACGATAACGGCCTTCGACTGGTCCAACCCGCATTGCCTTGCCTATCTGGATGTAACGGACGCCGGGGGCCACGTCAGTCACTGGACGCTCGAAATGTCCTCGACATTTACGATGTCTCATCGGGGATGGGACAAAGATACGCTAAAACGTGGAGATATGGTCGTTGTCGAGACTCACCCCGCCAGGAATGGTGCCCCTGTTGGCATCACCTCAGGTCCCGGATTCGGTTTGAAGGTTGTGGCTAACGGCAAAGAACTCCCTTCCCGATAAGAAGCTGGGGCCCATGTTTGGAAATGGTTTTGAGAAATAAGTAATCAGCCAGTCAAAGAAGATATAGGAGAAAGACTGAATGAAGTTGAGCCCGCACTTGGACAAAGGCGGCTGCATTGTTTCACGCCACACGTCGTCCTCCTTGCCACCAGCCAAGTTGGGTCGTGTCTGTCTTCTGCTGATGCTGGCGCTGATTCTGTGTCTAGCGATTGTCGCCCGCGCGGACACGGTGGGAAGTATTTCGGGAACGGTCACGGATCAATCAGGAGCCGTGATTCCGGACACCACGGTTACTGCTCTCAACCTCGACACCACCGTGGTACAAACCACCAAGACGAACGCCAATGGGTTCTATAATTTCACGGCTCTCCCCGTGGGACGCTACGAGATCGAAATTACTCGCGAGGGATTCAAGCCGTATAAACGCACGGGCCTGGTGATCGACGTAAATTCTCAGTTGCGTGCGGACGTGGCCCTATCAATGGGGGAACAGTCGGAGGAAGTGGTTGTTTCCGGGACTGCGGTGAGTGTGGAGACTGTGGACACAAATTTGGGCGACGTAGTGTCCGGGACGCAGATTGTTACGCTCCCATTGAACGGGCGCAGTTACACGGATTTGCTGTCGATTCAACCGGGCGTGAGCCCTATAACATCGCTGACACCCACTTCCGTGATTATGTCCGGGGTCACGGGAACCATCAATCCTTCCGGCGATCAGAACCCGGGAAACGTTTCGATTAACGGGCAGCGCGAATCCTCAAATGGATTTTTCGTAAATGGCGTGGACGTAAAGGAATATATGAACGGGGGCACGTCGGTTATCCCCGACTTGGATTCCATCTCTGAGTTCCGCCTTCTCACCGATAACTTCGATCCCGAATACGGCAATTACAACGGCGGCCTGATCAACGTGGTCACCAAGTCCGGCGGCGACGCCTTTCACGGAGACGCGTTTGAATTCTTGCGGAACACCTCCTTCGATGCCAAGAACTACTTCGCTGCTACTCGCAGCGTATTCAGACAAAATCAGTTTGGCGGTACCGTTGGAGGGCCAATCAAAAAGCAAGAAGTCTTCTTTTTCAGCGACTACCAGGGAACGAGAACCAATCAGGGCATAACCTCACCAGTCATTCCCGTTCCGTCATTGGCGGACCGCCAAGGCAACCTGATGGACATAGCCTCCTCCCTGAACGGGACGGTCAACTCCACGGGCAGAGCGGCTTATTTGGACAGCGAGTTTGGTTATGCTCCCAATACGGTTTTTGTCGGGGAGCCTTACTACAAGGCAGGCTGCACCAATACGTCGCAGTGTGTGCTTCCGAACGCCACAATCCCGATGAGCGCGTGGTCCGCCCCAGCCCAGAACTTACTGAAATACATTCCGATTCCCAGTAATACCTCCAACAATACCTTCTCTACATCGGCCTATTCTCAAACCGTGCGTGACGACAAAGGATCCGTACGAATCGACGCCAACACGAGGTGGGGGCAGATCTCCGGCTACTATTTCATCGACGATTACCGGTTGGATAATCCCTATCCCGGCGCGCAAGGCGGGGCCAGCGTTCCTGGGTTCGACGCCCTCACGATCGGCCGCGCACAGGTGTTTACGGTGGGCGACACCAAGGTCATCGGAACGAATACTGTAGATGAATTTCACATCGGAATTATTCGAAACTCGAACGTCATCGGACAGCCAAATGGAGGACTGGGAGTAAGCCTGGCATCCCAGGGATTTGCGACGGGGCCGCACTCAACGGGGATTGACGTGCAGGCGCCGCAGTATGAGGGCGTAATGAATCTCGTATTTCCTTCATTTATTATGGGTGTGCCGGTCACCAACACAAACCAGTGGAACAATACGCTGTATGGCAGCGACACTCTTTCCAAGATAGCCGGCAACCATTCGATCAAGCTCGGCGGACAGTTTCACCTCGATCAGGTCAACGAGCATCCCAACGCGACGTTCAACGGGACATTCAACTTCGCCAACCAAAACTCGGAAACTGGTTCGGCCTTCGCCAATTTCCTGCTGGGGGTCCCCAGCCAGTACACCCAATCTACTGGCCAACCCTTCTACCTTCGAAGCCGGTATGTTGGGGCCTTCGTAGAGGATAGCTGGCGAGTGAGAAAAAGCCTCACATTCAATTACGGCGTGCGGTGGGATGTGATCAGGCCATGGTCGGAGAAGTACGATAACATTCAGACGATTGTGCCCGGACGACAGTCGGTTCTATATCCCAATGCAATACCGGGATTGCTGGTGCCCGGAGATCCCGGGATTCCTTCCACGCTGTCGCCAACCAAGTATGACAAATTCGCTCCAAGAATCGGTTTGGCGTACGCGCCGAAATTCGATCATGGAATTTTGAGGGCCATCTTCGGAAAGGATGGGGACAGCAGCATCCGGGCCAGCTTCGGAATGTTCTACACGGCTTTCCCAGGGCTCTCGGCGGGAATCATGTATTCCGTGCCTCCCTTTGGATACAACTATCTGAGCCCCCAGGCGCCGCTTTTTGCGACACCTTTTGTCAACGCCGCGGGCCCCCAAGGCACGTCCAATACCAACCCGTATCCAATTGTCTTTCCGCCGCACAATGTCTCAGCGAGCAACCCTTACACCGCATTTGATTGGTCGGCCGTCACTCCGATCAGTGCCGACCCCTATTTTTATTACCGCAATACCGTGCCATACATCGAGAACTACATGCTGTCCATTCAACGGCAGATCACCCAGAGGATGCTCTTAACCTTGAGCTATGTGGGGAATCAGGGGCATCACATTCTGGCTGATCAGCCATCAAACCTCGGCAATTCCGCCCTGTGCCTAAGTCTCAGCCAGCCAAGCGAGGTTGCCCCGGGTTCTCCCACCTGCGGGCCTTATGCGGAAGATGGTACCTTCACGTCAGCCTCGGGGCAGGTCTATTACGGAACACGAAACGGCTTGTTAGGGTCGACTTACAACGGGGTGAATTTCAACGGGACGCCGACGGAGCTATACGGGGAAGACACCGCGCAGAAAACAATCGGAAATGCGAATTACAACGCGCTGGAGACCACCCTTCGGTACTCCTGGACCCGAACCACTGTTTCACTCTCCTATACCTACTCCAAGTCGATCGATCAGGGGTCGAATCTTGGCGAGGTGATCAACCCTTACAATCCCAGGCTCAGCCGCGCCATTTCGGCCTGGGACATGAAACACAATTTTGTGGCGACTTACAATTACGGATTGCCCTTGGAACGCCTCTTCCGGCGCACGAACCGGTTGACTGAGGGTTGGAGCATCTCGGGCACGACGCGGTTCAGTTCCGGATTTCCCGTCACCTTGTACGATCAATCGGATAGCTCACTGCTAGGGTCGCTCGGCAATGGCGTCAACAATCAGTTGATCGACACTCCGGTATTCACGCCCGGCTCCCTGATGATCAACACAAACCCGCGTGGCGGAAGTCCCGAATTCAATACCTCACTATTTCAACCGGAGGCGCTCGGCCAAGTAGGCAACGCGGCACGCCGGTTCTTCTATGGTCCCGGTATCAACAATTTCGACTTGCAACTCAGCAAAAATGTGCGCATTACGGAGTCGAAGTCCATGGATATACGAGTGGAAGCGTTCAATGTGTTCAACCATGCCCAATTTTACGGCCCCTCCGCGGTGGATGGCGAGGTCGAGAACAGCACTTTCGGACAGGTGGTTAGCGCCCAGGATCCCCGATTGATTCAGCTGGCGGCAAAGTTCTTCTTCTAAGCCTTACCTGCACCGCCACGACTGATGCAGCACGCTGTGAAATTTACTTTCTGAGCGGAATATTAGGGTAGGAAATTGGTCGCGAATCCGGATCGGCGCGTGCTAATTACGCGCGCCGATCCGGATATGCATGAGTGGCGTTAGTCTGCCGGAGGCCGGGGCGCGGGAGGTGCTGGCTTCGTGAACTTGGCATCCTCCACCGTGGCGTTTGCGTCGACCTGCGCCCACTTGTACGTCCGGTTTCCTTCCGCGCTTACAACACGCATGGTGAAAGGAACCTTGACGCCGCCGACGTCGCGGTAGTCTTCGTAAAAGGTATCCTCGGGG
>Ga0187803_10000844_pt1 | contig 12035 bp, 9 predicted proteins | sample NC_wetland_sal_i_2_FD_132425 | JGI IMG/M metagenome (GOLD analysis project Ga0187803, IMG submission 132425) | Wetland sediment microbial communities from Neuse River Estuary, North Carolina, USA - Control_3 | ecosystem: Environmental > Aquatic > Freshwater > Wetlands > Sediment | place: USA...
ACGGGATTCATGAAATGCATGCCTAGAAAACGGTCCGGACGGCTGGTGGCCGCGGCCAGCGAGGTGATGGATATCGAAGAAGTATTGCTGGCCAGAATGGCTTCGGGGCGCAGAACCTGATCGGCTTCTTTCAATACGGCCAGTTTCAGATCGAGCCGCTCGGGCACGGCCTCGACCACGAAATCAGCGGCCGCCAGCGCGGCTGCGTTCGTCGTGGGCTCGATGCGCGCGAGAATTTTGGGCTTGTCGGCTTCGGCGACTTTGCCTTTCTTGATTTCGCGGTCGAGATTCTTGGAGACCGTTTCAAGGCCGCGATCCAGGAAGCGCTGCTCCACATCGCGCAGGATGACGCGGTACCCGGCCCGGGCGAAAACGTGCGCGATGCCGTTGCCCATGGTGCCCGCGCCAAGCACGCCGACGGTCTTGATTGCTTCGAGGTTCATGCTGGCTCCGAGAAATCGAATTAGGGAAGTATAGGAAGCACGGAGGCGCAGGAAAAGCAAGCGTCCGGCGGGGCTATCGCTTAGACCGGCGAAGAAGCCTGAAGAATGACCCGTAAAATCTGCCGGGCGCGCGATGCGTCTTCAGCGCGCACGCGGATGTGGAACACGGGAAGGGAGAACCACGGCGCAGATCGATAGGCAGGCGGAGCGGCTTCAAAGCCGCGCGCATGCGTGCGCTCGAAGAATATGTCGCTGGCCTCCAGGGCTTCCCAGAGGGCGCGAAATGCGGCGGGATCGCGGCCCCTCCACAGGAGCACCCATCTCCGCCACTGGACTTGCCAGCCGGGCCAGGGCATTTGTGTGTCCTTTGTTCATTTTGACGCTGGAAAGCGAGAGAGGTTTACGCGCTGCGTGGCGATTGACGGGCTGCAGGGAATTTCCTGGGCCCCACCCACCAGCCGGGAATCTGCGTGCCTCCCAGGGCCGCTGTTCCGTGGAACAGCGGGGTTTAAACGAGCGCCCCAGCCGATCCAGGCCGCGATTTAGCCCGGCGGAGCGCCTTCGGTCACTTCCCGCACGATTTCGCGGGCCCGAGCGACCTTTTCCGGGGTGACAAAGATCTGAATCCGTCCGGGAGCAGCGCGGGAATCTTCACGCCGCGTGGGAATGCCGTTTTCGCGCAGAGTGCTGGTCAGAAAATCGGCCAATTCGCTCCCTTCGCCGGACCACACCTCGGCAACGGCCGCCTCGGGGTCGAGAATTTCGACACCTCCGGCATCGCTCGGTTCGGCGCCGCCATTCGGGAAATCATAGGTCACTTCCTCGCGTGAGAGCCGATCTTCTTTGGCAAGAATCTCAGACAAAATCTTCTGGGCTGGGGGCAAATCCGCCTGCGCTACGCGAATCTCGTATGCTGGCGCGGCATTGAAGGCCATAGGAAAAGGCCGCGAATACTCGGCCTTGATGCTCTGCACGGGGAAGTCGTAGTAATGAATCCCTTCGTCCTGCAACGCAGCCAGAATCGCGGTCAGTATGGCGGGATCGTCTTCCTGGCAGAGCACCACCGAATCAGGCCCGGCGTCATCGGTGCCCGGCGGTGGGGGATCAGGCTTGGGCGGCAGCGCGGCCACCAGGGGCACGTCGCAATCCGCGCAGCGGTAGAAGCCTTCGCGGTATTCGGCTTTACACAGCGGGCAGAACATATCGGCTGGGCGGGAGACCTTAGCGCCGTGTGCCCTGACTAGCGCTCGACGGCTAACGCCACGGCGTTGCCGCCGCCCAGGCACAGCGCGGCGATTCCGCGCTTCAAATTGCGCCGCTCGAGTTCGTACAGCAGCGTCACCAAAATGCGCGCGCCGCTGGCCCCGATGGGATGGCCCAGCGCAACCGCTCCGCCGTTCACGTTGACTTTGGCGGGATCGAGGCGCAACTCGCGCATCACCGCGAGGGCCTGCACGGCGAAGGCTTCGTTCAACTCGACCATGTCCACATCGCGATCGCGGTCCCAGCCGGTTTTCTTCAGCAGCTTTTCGACAGCCTGCACCGGCGCCATCATCACCCACTTTGGCTCGGCCCCGCTCACCGCCTGCGCCACGATGTGCGCCATCGCTTTCTTGCCCAACCGCGCCGCGTTGCGTTCGCTGGTCACTACGACGGCCGCGGCGCCATCGTTAGTGCCCGGCGCATTGCCGGCGGTTACCGTCCCGTCTTTCTTGAATGCAGGCTTGAGGCGAGCCAGCAATTCCATAGAAGAATCCTCGCGCGGCGATTCGTCATACTTAATGACCACCGGCGCGCCTTTTTTCTGCGGAATCTCGATGGGCAGGATTTGAGCCTCGAAATAGCACGATTTGCGCGCATTCACCGCCTTCTGGTGGCTCTCCAAAGCGAAGCGATCCTGCTCTTCGCGCGAAATGTTGTATTTTTCGGCCACAAGTTCGGCAGTCATGCCCATGTGGAAGTCGTTGTACTTGTCCCACAGGCCGTCATTGATCATCGAATCGATGATCTGCGCGTTGCCCAAGCGGTAGCCGGTGCGCGCGCCGGGCAGCAGGTAAGGACAATTGGACATGGACTCCATGCCCCCGGCCACAACGACGTCGGTTTCTCCAAGCTGAATGCCTTGCCCCGCCAGGGCCACGGCTTTCAAGCCCGAGCCGCACACTTTGTTGATGGTCATGGCCGCGACGTGCGGATGAAGTCCGCCGTAAAGTCCCGCCTGGCGCGCCGGATTTTGCCCCAGGCCCGCGGAAAGCACGTTGCCCATGATGACTTCGTCCACCGACTGCGGTTCGACGCCTGCGCGGCGCACTGCTTCAGCAACGACTTTAGCCCCGAGGTCCACGGCGGAAAGCGGGGCCAGGCCTCCTTGAAATTTTCCAATCGGCGTGCGCACGGCGCTGATAATGACCGGCTGTTCCATGGGACTTCTCCTCGGGGCGGCTTTCTTCCAGCGGCGATTCCAGTATAGGCGCAGGTGCATGCGCGGTCAATTTGGTCTCTCGTAGCGCCCGAAAAAGCGCAGCGCAACTCGAGGCAAAATTCCCACAGCGCACAAAAAGCGAAAATCGGCTAGGATGGAATCATCGTGGCGGAATTATTTGAACGCGCGCGCGCAGAAGATGCCTTCGAGCGGCTGAATCCGCAGCAGAAAGCGGCCGTGCGTCATGGCCAAGGGCCGCTGTTGGTTGTAGCCGGCGCGGGAACCGGCAAAACGCGCGTCATCACCGAACGCATCCGGCGGCTGCTGGAATCCGATCCCGCGCTGGAAGGCGAATCCGTTCTCGGCCTGACGTTCACCGACAAAGCTGCAGCGCAGATGAAGCACCGCGTGGTGCGCGCGACGGGCGAACGCGGCAACGGCGTGTGGCTCTCCACGTTTCATTCCTTCTGCCTGAACGCGATTTTGCTGCCCCGCCGCCCGGAACTGCGCGCGCTGGACGAGCCGGACCACTGGATCCTGCTGCGGCGCAACATGCGTTTGCTGGGGCTGGACCGCTACCGGCGGCTGGCCGAGCCGGGCCAGTTTCTCGGCGATTTCGTGAGGTTTTTTTCGCGATGCCAGGACGAGCTGGTCACCCCCGACGAATACGACCGCTACGTCGCCGCGCGGCGCGCAAAATTCGGGCGCGAGAAAGACAGCCTGGACGAAGCGGCGCGCGCGGCGCAAGAAGAGAGCATCGCTCAACAAGAAGAGGTTGCGCGCGCGTACCGCATCAGCGACCGGCTGGTGCGCGAACGTAACCAGGTGACCTTCGGGATGCAGATGCTCGAAGCCGTGCGCTTGTTGCAGAACGACGCCGCGCTGCGCAAGGAGCTTCGCGCGCGCTACCGGCACATCCTGGTGGACGAATTTCAAGACACCAACATCGCGCAAATCGAACTGTTGTGGCTGCTGGCTGGCGGGCATCGCAACATTGTCGCCGTGGGCGACGACGATCAGGCCATTTACCGCTTCCGTGGCGCGTCGTTCGGCAGCTTCACGATTTTTCTGGAGCGCTTCGCGGGCCCGCGCGCTGCGGCTGGCGCGGATGGCCGATCGCGTGTTTTGCAGCCGCTGACCCACAACTACCGCTCCAGCGGGCGCATCCTGCGGGTGGCCGGACAGGTGATCGCCCAGAATGAGCGCTCGCCGTTTTTCCCCGACAAGAAGTTGACGCCGGAAAAACTCGAAGGCGTGAAGGTGCGCATCGCGGAACTGGCAACGGCGGAGGACGAAGCGCGTTGGGTGGCTTCGGAAATCGAGCGGCGCCATGCCGCCGGAGAGCCCTGGCGCAATTTCGCTGCGCTCTACCGCATGCACACGCATCGCCAGCGGCTGGTGGAATCGCTCGCCGCGCGGCAGATTCCTTTTGTCATCCGCAACCTTTCCATTCTGCAAAACCCGCTGGTGCGCGACGTCGCCGCGTATCTGCGCCTGATCGCCTGGCTGGGAGACGATGTAGCTTGCGCGCGCGTCCTGGCCGCACCGGCGTGGGGGCTCGAGCCGGCGGACCTGGTGCGTTTGGCCGAGCGCAGCTCGAAGAGCAAAGGCATTGCCTTGTGGGACGCGCTGACCGCAGCGCAAGGCGAGCTGAACTTCGCGCAGAAACACAAACGAACCGGCGAGTTGGTTACGCTCATCGAGAAACTGCGCCGCCGCGCGCGGGAGCTGCCCGTTTCCGAACTGCTCGACGCACTGGCCGCGGAGTTGGAGATCGCCATCGTGGCCACGGAAACGGATCGAAATTATCTCGACCGCCTGGCCGGTTTCGTGCGCGAGTGGGAGCCCAAAAGCGAGACGCGCAAGCTGCCCGAGTTCACCGAATACCTTGATTATTACGAGCAGGCCGGGGGTCAAATCAATCTGGAAGAAGAAACCGGCGCTGACGCCGTCCAGTTGATGACTGTGCACGCCGCCAAAGGGCTCGAGTTTCCTCATGTTTTCTTGCTGCGCATGACCCAAGGCGGTTTTCCCGCGACGCCCAAGCCGCGCGTGCTGGAGTTTCCACCCGAATTGATGAAAGAAGAACTGCCCAAAGGTGATTTTCACATCCAGGAGGAGCGGCGTTTGTGCTACGTGGCTCTGACCCGGGCGAAAGAAACTCTCACGCTGACCACGGTGGTGAACAAGCGCTCCAAGCCCTCGGTGTTTCTAGACGACATCCTGATGGACGCGCGCTTTGCGGCCGCAAACGTCGAGCGATTGGCGCCGAAAGTCGCGCCGCAAACAGAAATCGCGCCGGCCAAGGACGGCGATCTTTTTGGCGCGGAGCGCGAGAATGCGCGGGTTTATTCACGCATTGCGCAGTGGGCCCTGCGCTACCGCCCGCCGGTGTTCGAGCCGCTGCAACTCAGCGCGTCGGCCATCGAGGCCTACGACGCCTGCCCGCAGAAATATCTTTTCAGCAGGGTGTGGGGCATTCGCGGCGGGCCGCACGCGGCCACCAGCTTCGGCAGCGTGATGCACACCACCATCAAGCATTTTATGGACGCGCTGCGAAAGAGACGCCGCGTGCCGTTCGAGGACGTGCAAGCCATCTTCGAACGCGAGTGGACTTCGGCAGGATTCGAGGATGCCTACCAGGAAGAGGAATACAAACGCGAGGGGCTGGCCGAGTTGCGCGTCTTTCACGCCAGCATAATTGCGGCCGCCCCTGAAGTTCTAGCCCAGGAAAAATATTTTGAGCTGCCCCTGGAGCAAGACATCGTGATTACCGGGCGCATCGACCAGTTGAACCGGCTGGGCGCGAGCGAAGTGGAAATCGTGGATTACAAAACCGGGCGTCCCCGGCCGGAGTCGCAGGCCAGGAAAAGTTTGCAGCTCAGCATTTACGCCCTGGCCGCCCGCGAAATACTGGAGCTCGATCCCGCGCGGCTGGTTTTCTACAACCTGCAATCGAACCAAGCCGTGGCCACGACGCGCGACGCCAAGCAGCTGAAGCAAGCCAAGGACACGGTGCTGGAAGTTGCCGGCGACATCCGCGCGGGCGAGTTCCCTGCCCGCCCCGGTTTTGCCTGCAAAAGCTGTGAATACGAGCCGCTGTGCCCGGCGCACGAGCAATTGGTGTCTATTCTCCCCGCTGCGCGGTAACGGCGCGGTTCCGCTTCCAAATACCGCCGGGATTCCGCAGAAAACGCCCAAAAGTTTTCCGTCCAAATGAAACGGGGCGCCTGAGTTCTCCTCTCCAGCGCCCCGCGATCCACGATCCGTGAAGTCTATTTGCCTTGGGTATCTTCTTCGCGCATCACTCCTTGAACTATTCTCCCAGGAGTCCGGCCCCGCTGGCGCTCCCCACAGCGAGCACAAGCGAAGTCAAAGTTCTTCTATACGAGTCCGCGCCGACGAAGTCAAGAAAAATTCTGAGCCGGCCTCGCGGGGAAGGAACGCTTGAAATCAGAACGCAGAAACCGGAAGCAGAAAGAAAGAATTCCGGAGCCAGCAATAAAAATCGCAAGCTCGGAACCACAAAGCGAAGGCGCCTTGGGACGCGGCCGCTAAGGCCGGGGAGTCGAGTAGTAACCTTGGCGCGAAAGCAGGACCAGGTCGGGCCGCCGAACGCGCACTTCGAGGGTGTGATACTCCAGCGAACGATCGACTTTTTCGGGCACGAAGCCGAGGGTGTACTGATTGCGCGCTTCTTCGGTGAGCTGGGCGTAGAGCGTCTCCAGATCAGCGCGCTTGGCGGCGTAATAAATGTCGCCGCCGGTCTCGCGGGCGTAGCGCGAAGGCCGGGTAAAGCCGCGGTTGAGCAACGCCTCGCCCAGCCCGATGGCGTAAACGGAAATTTCCGAGCGGAGCAGCAGGCGGAGCGTTTCATCGTACTTGTGCGTGTTGTGGCGCGAGTTCAAGCCGTCGGAAATCAGCAAAATGATTTTGCGGCGGGCGCGATCCCGGCCTTTCAAGAGCTCGCCCGCAGCGTAGACGGCGTCGTCCAGATTCTTGATTTCCGCGCCTTGAATCTGAATCTGCCCGGGCATAGGCGCGCCCGGCACCGGAACACCATTGATCCGCGGGCCGGCGGTCATCGGCGCGGAGCCTTCGCCGGGGAATGCACTACCCAATTCCACACGGCCGAGCTGGGTGAGCAACTGATCGTTGTCGCTGGTGAAATCGCCGAGGCGCTGGAAACCGGTATCGAAGCGGCAGATGCTCACTTCATCTTGGTCGCTGAACCCGCTGGCGATGGCGCGGAGCGTCTCCTGCATCATCGCGGCGGCCTTGGTTTTGAGTCCGTTGTCAACCAGCACCACGGCCGAGAGCGGAAACGGATCGGCCGAAAATACCGAAATATTCTGTTCGATGCCGTCGGCGAAGACGCGGAATTCGTTCTGGCGGATGTCGTCCAGGATCTTTCGGCTGGTATCTTTCACGGTAACCGGCACGACCACCAGGTCCACCGTGGCGCGTATGCGCGCGCGGGGATCTTGTGGCTGCGGTGACTGCGGCCGTTGCTGCCGCTCTCCAGAAGGCAGGGCCATCGCCGGCGCCGTAAGAATCGCGGCCATCATCACCGCCAGCATTTTTCGTGGACAAATCACGGCTCGCCCGTCACTATCTTTCTCCAGATGTTGGATGCTCTTCTTGTCTGCGGGGAACATCCCCACGCGGCGCATCCGCATCCAAATGCGCCGGAGACACCGAGAGGAATTATACATGCGCACGGCGGGCATTTTCTCGATTCTGTGCTTGCTCGCGCTGGCCATCGTAGCCACGTTGCCAGCGCACAGCGGCGAGCAGCAAGGCAAACCCCCAGCCGGCGGCCAGCAGAATCCCCCCACCATCCGGGTGACCACATCGCTGGTCAACCTCTACGCCACCGTGCGTGACGGCCACAAGCGCATCATCCCCGATTTGACCCAAGACGACTTCCGCGTCTACGAAGACGGCCAGGAGCAGAAGATCGCCACCTTCTCGCGCGAAACTGCGCTGCCGATCACTTTGGGCATGCTCATTGATACCAGCGGCAGCGAAACGTACATGATCGGCGCGGAGCAAGAGGCCGCCTCGCGCTTCCTCGCCAAGGTGATGCGGCCTACCGACGAGGCCATGATCATCAGCTTCGACACCGATGTGGACTTGCTGGCCGACTGGACTTCCGATCGCTCCCAGCTCGACCGCGCCCTGCATCGCGCCAAAATCAACGCCGCGGGAGTTGGCGGCGTGGTGACTCCGGGGCCTTTCCCCACCAGCGGGTCAAAGGGCACCAACTTTTACGACGCGATATATCTGGCTTGCACCGAAAAGCTGGCCAGCGAAGCAGGGCGCAAGGCGCTGGTGGCCCTGACCGACGCGGACGACAATGGCAGCAAGATCACCTTCCAGGAAGCCATCCGTGTGGCGCAGCGCACGGACACCGTGGTGCACATCCTGCTGGTATACGATCCGCGTTACGGGGCCAACGAAGGCGTGGCCCGGAAAATCACCGATGAAACCGGCGGGCGGACCATCGTCGTGCGCAGCGAAAAGAAACTGCAAGAGGCGTTTGAGGAAATTTCTGAAGAGTTGCGTTCGCAGTACGTTCTAGGCTACTACCCCACGAACAGCGCCCACGACGGCAACTACCGCAAAATCAAAGTGGACGGCACCGGGAAAGACATGCACATCCTGACCCGCAAAGGCTACTACGCTCCCAAGGATTAACCGCTGGCTTCCCCCGCATGAGGAAATTTTTGCGGGACGCACTGCAATACACCCCTGGAAATTCGACTCCAGAATCTCGCGGCTTCGGCATCAAACAGGATCTATTGTCCGGGCGCTTTCGGCGGGGGCGCGCCAAAATCTGCTGAAGAGCGCGGCGCGTAATAGCCGCGGCGCGCGCGGATGGCTAGGTCCTTCAGCTCTTTGCGTTCGAGCCGAATCTGTATCCTGCGGAATTTGCCGTCGGGGGTCTGGTTATTCGGCGTATAGGCCAGAGAATACTGGCTGCGCAGCTCGTCGCCGATGTCCTGGAACGATTGACCCAGATCGTCCACGCGGTATGGGAAGAAGGCGCGGCCGCCGGTTTCTTCGGCGAGTTGCTGCATGGTTTTGTCACCCGGGCCCATCATCCATTTCCGGCTGACCTGCCGGTTCTCGTCCGTCTCCTCCTCGGCGCTGACCCACTGCGTGCTGGAGCTGATGGCATAGATGGTTACCCCCGCGCGTTGCGCCAGTTCGGCCGCTTCCCCGCGCGTATGTTTGCTCTGCGTGTCATCGCCGTCGCTGATCACCACCAGAACACGGCGCATTTCCGGGCTTTTGTCGGCGGGCAGGGGAGGGTTCATCAAGCGCTGCTCACAAGCATCGTAGACCGCATCGTAGAGCGCGGTGCCGCCGCCGGCGCGCTCCTTCATAATGGCATCGCGCAGCAAGCCCACGTCATCGGTATAATCCCGAATGACCGCCGGCTCATCGTCGAAAGTCATCAGAAAGGCCTGGTCTTTTTTCCTGCGGATCACGTTGTAGAGAAATTCGACCGCGGCCTCCTGCTCGAAATTGAGCCGCTCGCGAATGCTGTTGGAAGTGTCTAGTAGCAGGGCCACGCGCAGCGGCAATTCCGTCTGGCGGCTGAAGAAGCGTATGGTTTGCTCCTGGCCGTCCTCGAAGACGCGGAAGTCCGCCTGCCCCAGGTCGGTCACAAATTTTTGCCGGCGATTGACCACGCTGAAGACCACGTCCACCAGTTCGACGTTGCGACGGATGGTGGGCTGTTGCTCCCCGGGCGGCTGCTGACCTGCGGTGGGCAGAACGGGAGGCTTCTGCTCTTGTTGCCCGGCCAGGCGCAGCGCCAGCGTCCCACCGGCCACGGCCAGCAGCGCCAGCACAAGGGCCTTTCGCATGCCCCAATTATAAGTACGCGCGTAGACCAGCGTCAAATGACCCCGCAGGGATTTCCAGCGCGGCCACCAGCCCCGCAAGCCACGCCCGCAATTCCGGCGCGAGCGGTGCGCGAACTTCCACCGCTTCGCCCGTGCGCGGATGAAGGAACCCAATGCGCGCGGCATGCAGGAAAGGACGCCCCAGCGCGGGCAGTATGATTTTTCCCGCATGTTCCTGGCGCGCCGCGCCGTAGAGCGTATCGCCCACCACAGGATGACGCAGCGCGGAAAAGTGCACGCGGATCTGGTGCGTGCGCCCGGTGTGCAAGCTCACTTCGAGGAGGGTAAATCCGCCCAGCCGCGCAATGACCCGCCAGTCGGTGCGCGCTTCACGCCCCTTGCGGCGTGCCGTGGTCATGCGTGTGCGGCGCTTGAGGTCGCGCGCGATGGGCAGAGCGATGGTTCCGGAATCGCCCTCCAGCCGGCCCTGCACCAGCGCCAAATAGATTTTCTCTACGGTGCGCGAGCGGAATTGTTCGGCCAGCAGGCCATGCGCGCGGTCATTGCGCGCCACCACGAGTACGCCGGAAGTTCCGCGGTCCAAGCGGTGCACGATTCCGGGACGCAGCGAACCGCCCGCCGCGGAAAGTTGGCCCAAGCGATGCAAGAGAGCATTCACCAGCGTTCCCCGTTTCGCTCCTGCGCCCAAGTGTACGGCCATGCCCGCCGGTTTGTTCACCACCACGAAATCCTCGTCTTCGCGCAGTATCTCGATGGGAATGTCTTCGGGCACTGCGGCCAGCGGCGGGCGAGGCTGCGCTTCAACAACCACAGTTTCTCCCGCAGCGGCGCGATGGGAAGCCTTCACCACCGCGCCGTCCACAAGCACGCGGCCTTCAGCAATCAGTTCCTGGACGCGCGTGCGGCTCAACTCCGGCAGTTGCGCGGCGAGAAAGCGATCCAGGCGCTGCCCTGCGTGCTCGGCGGCGATGCGGAATTTCTTGCCCTCACTCATCTGCCTTCCCGTCGGGGGAGAAGTAGCAGAAAGATCCTCTGGCCGATCGTTCCGCGTGATACCGCTTCAAGTCTTGTTCTCGGAGGCGTGACCGGAGGAATGAGAACGGATGTCCAGAAGCTCAATCATCACCAGTAATGCGCCGATGGTAATGGCCGCGTCGGCCAGGTTGAACGCGGGCCAATGAAACCTGCCGGCATGCACTTCAAAGAAATCGGTCACGTTGCCGTGGAGGATGCGGTCCAGCAAATTGCCGGCCGCGCCTCCGAGGATGAGCGCCAGGCCTGCGTGGTTGCGCGCGCCGGCTGCGCGCCCGGTAGCCAGGAGCCACACCAGCAAACAAATCACCGCAGCCGATCCGGCCATCAACGCGGCTTCCAGCCCCGGCGACGGCGAATCGGCCAGCATTCCAAAAGCGATCCCGGGGTTGTTGCTGTGTACCAGGGTAACCAAGCCGGGCACGATCACCTGGCGAAAATCGGTGGTCGTGGACTGCTCGATAGCAAATTTCGTGGCCCGGTCCGCGACGGCGATGGCCAGCGAAAACCAGAACCAGCGCAAGTCCCGCGCGCGCTTCATCACGAATCAGCGCTCCGGGCAATCTCGTCCAGCGCCGCAGTGCAGCGTTCGCAGACCGTGGGATATTCGGTGTTCTCGCCGACGTGGATCGAATAATTCCAGCAGCGCTCGCACTTCTTGCCCTCCGCGCGCACGATGGAGACAGCCAATCCCGGAACCGCTTCCGAGCGCGTCGCCTGCGCGGAATAATTCTGCGCCATCTCCACTTGGGAAACGATGAAAAGCGCGGGCAGCCATTCCGCGTACTCCTCGAGCAAGCCGGCCAGTTCGCCCTCCGCGGTGACCACCACGCGCGCTTCCAGCGCGCTGGAAATTGTCTTGGCGTTGCGCGCGGCCTCCAGCGCCTTGAGAACTTCTCCGCGAATCTTGAGCAGCAACTCCCAACGCTCGGCGACAAACCCTGGCACACCGCGTCCCAGTTCGGCGGAATCCGGCAACAGCGCCATGTGCACGCTTTCCGGATCGCCGGACTTGCGCGGCAAGTGCTTCCATACCTCCTCCGCGGTAAAAACCAGGATGGGCGCGATCAATCGCAACAAGGCCGAAGTGATGGCGTAAATGGCCGTCTGCGCCGAGCGCCGTCTGCGGTTCCGCGCCGCGAACGTGTACAGGCGGTCCTTCAGAATATCGAAATAGAACGCGCTCAGGTCCACCACCGCGAAATCATGCACGGCGTGATAGACGCGGTGAAACTCGAACGTGTCATACCACCCCCGGCA
>Ga0187803_10000845_pt1 | contig 12029 bp, 5 predicted proteins | sample NC_wetland_sal_i_2_FD_132425 | JGI IMG/M metagenome (GOLD analysis project Ga0187803, IMG submission 132425) | Wetland sediment microbial communities from Neuse River Estuary, North Carolina, USA - Control_3 | ecosystem: Environmental > Aquatic > Freshwater > Wetlands > Sediment | place: USA...
CTCACGAGCGGCCTCCTCCGCGCCGCCGCGGCAGCTCGCAAAATAGGGATCGCCCTGGATCCTGGGCATGACCGCGACCACGGGAACGCGCCCGGCGGAAGGCGGCGTCCGCAATGCGGAACGAACCAGTACGACGTTGGCGCCGGCCACCAGCAGGGATCCCGCCAGGAAGGCCGCGCACAACGCCGATAGTTGGCGATTGGTCACAGGGCCTCACTTCCCCGTCGCAACTCCGAGATAGTTGCCATAGCCCACAATGACAGTCGAACTGACCAGCACCAGCAGGCTGAGCCCGACCAGTATCCGGGTGCGGCGGCTGGTGCCACGCCACTCCTTGAGACCGATGCCCCACAGCGTGCTGAAGATGATGATGCTGGCCATGTGCAGCGTCCAACTGGAGAACTTATACCGGCCCATCTGCGTTTCGCCCATGCTGTAGAAGAAGAACTGCATGTACCAGGTGGTTCCGGCGAGCGCGCAGAAGAGGTAATTTGCCAGCATGGGGGCCCGGACCAACGGTTCGGCGGCGACCGCCACCGCAGTGGCCGTGCGGGAGAGAGCGGCCTCGCCGCTGCGGTCTTCCTCACGAGCGGGCTCCGGCGCCGGGGCAGTGGCGCGGATCTCCGGCTGGAAATACTGATACGCGGTGCGGTTCCGGATGTTCAGAATGGCGCACCAGATGAAATTCGTGGTAAATCCGCCGACCAGCACCACCACCAGTACCGGAAGCCCTTGCCACAGAGGTGGGGTGCCATGCCGAATGGTGATCTCCTTGATGGGATCGCCGGCCGCCAGTCCGTAGGCGAAACAGGCGCTCATGACGCCCGAGAAGGTGGCCACCACGAGTCCGCGCTTCAGATCGAACTCGCGAATGGCGTTGCGCTTCTGCTCTTCCGGCATCTCGCGCTCCTTGGACACCCCCGCCGAGCCCGCACAGACGATGCCTGCCAGACACACCGCGACACCGAAGAGAATCACCTGGCCCGAATGCGTTCCCCAGACCTGGGTGGCGAACACCCCGCGGAAGATCGGAGGCAGCAACGTGCCGAAGGCCGCCGTGTATCCCAGGACCATCGCCATTCCGAGGGACATGCCGAGGTACCGCATGGTCAGGCCGAAGGTGAGCCCGCCGAAGCCCCACAGGACCCCGAACGTGTAGGCCCAAAACATGCTGCTGGGAGGCGCTTCCCGAAGAACTCCCGGGAGATCGTGGGTCAAGAGGAACGCCAGGATCCAGGGAGCGACGACCCAACTGAACATGCCTCCCGCGAGCCAGTACGTTTCCCACGCCCAGTGCTTGACTCCGCGATAGGCCACATAAAAACTGCCTGAGGCGAAGCCGCCCAGCCAGTGAAAAAACACTCCAAGAAGGGGATTTGGCGTCAAAAAGTCACCTCAGATCCGGTTTGGACCGCAATTTCCGGGCCACAAGAAGAATGGTAACCGAGCGCAAGCCGGCTTTCAACTATAACAGGCCTTAAACTATTAATAAGCAAACCCCATACAAGAGGAGAGAGGCAATACCCCCAGTTGCGCCACCGTCTGCGCAAAACGCCCCACATGGCATCGGCGGCGCACCGGCACGTGGAAGGGGACTGGTCCTCCCCTGACGCCTTGCATCCGACCGGTATGTAAGGGAATTCGTCACAGCCTGTGGATTTTCACCGCTTCTCATGGGCGCCGTCCGAAAATTGGACAACAAACTGCTCCAGTAAAGCAGATCATTAGATCTGTTACTCGTAATAGGAGAACGCCATGAGGAAATGCCTCGCTGTAGTTGGTGCCGTATTCGCACTAGCTCCTGTCGTATTGTTCAACACTACGTTCGCAGCCGATACCCCTCCGGTCAAACGAACCGTGGATTTTAGCCCCAGGCTCAATGGGCCCACAACATCCCTCGGTAAGACCGGTGTCGTCGTGAAAATCCAGAGTGCCGCCATTGCCAAAGACGGCACGATCACCGTCCGTGCCACGATTGTGGATTCCGACGGAAACCCCCTTGACAGACTGGGCGTGGCCACCCCTGGCCCGGTCTCCATGAGCTTTATCGCGGCGCACATCCCTGCCGGTCAAAGCCAGTACGTGTCCTACACGACCAGTGTGTCCGCCGCCACGATTACCACAAACCCCTCGCAGACCCAGGCGGCCAACGATTCCGGCGGCACCTTCACTACGAACGCCGTCGGCGATTACACTTATACGTTCAAAACCAAGGCCCCCGTGACCTTCGACGCCACGGCGACCAACGCCATCGGCGTCTCCGCGCAGCGCAATCTCGCGGAGTTCGGCACTTTCGACGAATGGAGCGAGACCTCCAACGACGTTTTCAACTTCGTTCCGAACGGCTCGGCGGTCAAGGTGACGCGCTCGGTGGTGGCCACCAGCGCCTGCAACCAATGCCACAACCCGCTGATCGGCCACGGCGGATCCCGCCTCGAGGTCGAGCTGTGCATCATGTGCCACCAGCCGCAAACCATCAATGCCGATACCCTGCTCACCCAGGATATGAAGGTGTTGATCCACAAGATCCACATGGGTTCGAGCCTGCCCAGCGTCAAGGCCGGCACCCCGTACCGGATCTGGCATCGCGGCCAGTGGTCGGACTTCTCCACGGTGGTCTTCCCCCAGGACGTCCGGAACTGCACCACCTGCCACCAAAACGCAACCCAAGCCGACAACTGGAAGACCAACCCCAGCGCCGCGGTGTGCACTTCCTGCCACGACGATGTGAACCTGGCCACCGGCCTGAACCATCTAAACCTGCCGCAGATCGACGACAACCAGTGCAAGGACTGCCACACGTCGAAGTCTGTGCTGGATTTCGACGCGTCGATTCCCGGCGCACACCTGATTCCCACGAACTCCACGGAGCTCCCTGGAATCGTTACCAAGGTCCTGAAGGTCGCTGGAGCTACCCCTGGCAACGCCCCCACAGTGACGTTCAGCGTGATGGATAAGTCTGGCAATCCGGTGGACATCACCAAGATCACCAGCCTCCGGGTGGTCTTGGGCGGCCCCAACAGCGACTACAACACCGGCCCGGGCGCCATCCGCGTTTCCGAAACTGCCAATGCGGCTACGGGCAATGTGGCTGCGGGCACCAATGGCATGTACACGTACACCATGACCAACAAGATCCCGGCCGCCGCGACTGGCTCGTACACGGTTTCCATCGAAGCCAGCAATACGGTCACCCTGATGCCGAATACGCAGCAATCGACGACCGCCACGGACGCCGCCCTCCCGGTGGAGTTCTACTTCACGGTGGACAAGAGCCCTGTCACCGCGCGGCGCCAGGTTGTCGCCACGGCCAAGTGCGCGTCCTGCCACGTAGATCTGACATTCGTCCACGGCGGTACTCGCAACAACACCCAGGAATGCGTCATCTGCCACAATCCGGCGCTTACGGATGGCACTTCAGGTCAGAGCGTCAACCTGGCGACCCAAATCCACAGCATCCATCGCGGTGAGAATCTGGCCAATCCGTACGTGCTGGGGACGACCAATTACCAGGACGTCCGGTTCCCGGGCGACCTGCGCGATTGCACCACCTGCCACTTGACTGGCACGTACCTGGTGGAGAACGTCGGGGCCAAGGCCGCAGTGGCCAGCCCGGGCGGCTTCACCAAGACGACGCCTCCGATCTCGGCAGCCTGCCAGGGTTGCCACGACGACGTAGCGACGGCTTCCCACGCCTTGGCCAATACCACGGTCCTGGGCGAGAGTTGCGCAGCTTGCCACAGCGCGGGCGAGGAATTTTCGGTGGATCGCGTTCACCAGCGGATCTTCTGACAAGTTCGCGCAAAACGGCACCGCATTTTGTTGGTTGGGGTCGTCCCATGGGAACATCGGGAGGCCCCATCCTCACTTCGATTCGTCCACGACCTCGACGGCGTTAATGCACGCGTAATTGCGAACGGGCGTCAGCGAGATCGTGAGTTTCCCCTGGGCGTCGGGCTCCAGTCCATGGCTAGCCAGGGTGAAGGCGCGAGCGCCTCCCCTGGCCTCCTTGAACAGGTCGAAGTTGCGCCGCAGGGCAATCCCGTTGCTCAGGATGTCGAACACGCGGCTGCCCGACCCGCCGCCGGCGGGAGTGCCGGGGCCAAACCAAGCCTCGGCGAAATACAGGGTCACCCCATAGCGGCCCGGAGGCACGGGAATCACGTACTTGAGATTGCCGAACCGCTCGCCATGGAATAGCTCGGGGTCGTCGGTTTTGGCGACGGGCTCCGTGCGCAGCACGAGTTGTCCGCCGCGCGAGTATTGGTCCGGCTCCCAAACGCGCCCCTGCTTGTCGGTGTACGCGTGGTCCCGGCTTACCATGCGAATCGGGCGCAGCTTGCCGGGGGCTCCCGGCGTAATCTCCAGCGCGTTCAGGAAGGCGGGGTTGCTGAACGGCTCGAACTTCAGGTGGAGCTTGCCATCCGCCGCCGGGGCGATATTCTTGAAAGCCCGGATATCGGCCGCGCTGGATCCGGCTTCCGAGATCACGTCAAATTCGTGCAATACCTCAGTGCCGTTGATGTACACGTCGAAGAGCCGGCTGGTTTCCCCGCCGCCGGCCATATTGTTCTCGCCATACAGCATCTCCGCAAAGAACAGCCGCAATTCGTAAACGCCGGGCGGCAGGGGTATGTCGTAGGTGAACGCGCCCTCGCGCCGGCTCTGGTACAACTGCGGGTCCCGCGTGCCGGCAATCGGGCGATTGCCCGCCTCGAAGACCGTGCCGCCCTCGAAGTACCGGTCGCTCCGCCAGGTCCGGCCGGCCCGATCGGTGTAGTTGCCGTTGGGGTGGCCCGCCAGAATCCGGATCTCCTGCGACCCGGCGGGGACGAGCGAGACCGGCGGTGGAACCACCACCTTGGCCCCCTTGCGCGATGCATACAGGGCGATAGCGGAGGTGCTCACCGCCAGCGCAACCACTGCCAGAGCGACCACATACAGGGAGATTTTGGGCCGTCGCTCGGCGGGAGCCGGCAACGCCAGCGGCGCCATAGCCACCGCCTCCGGATTCCCGTTGGATTTCAAAACGGCATGGTCCTTCAAAACGGCTGGGTCTTTCAAAACGGCAGGGTCCAGCGTTTGCAAAGCCCCGCCATTTCTCTCGGGCGGCGCCACCAGGGCGTCCTGGCTCAGGCTCGGCCCGGGCGGCAGTTGGGGAAGAAACACGGGAGCGTATTGGCCGGGGGGGATTTCGATCCGGATGGCATGGTCGGCTCCGTCTGCCTCGTAGTACTCGCGGAGCCGTTTGCGCAGACGGTGCGCCTCCACCCGCACGATCGAATCGCGCTTCTGATCGAACACCGCCGGACGCCCCAAGGCCTCCACCGCGATGTTGTACTCCTTGATCTGCTCGGCTGCCCCCTCGAAATATTGGGTGCACACGTACGTCAACACGTGGGCCAGATTGGGAGCCCGATTGAATATCCCCGAATCCAGCACCGCCTGCAACTCGCGTTTCTCCTGCCCGAAGTTGGCGGCACTCTGCATTTTCCCTCACCGAGACGATTGCTGGCAGTATACACGCCGCCAGAGCCCGGTGACAAGTCCGTTAACGCACCGTGACGCACCGTGAGGAACATTAACGCCCTCCGGAGCGCCGTGTTAACACTTTGAAAAATGTGCTGGTTATCGCTAAAGTGCGGGGTTGGAGCGTATAGCTGCGTCGATCCCGAGGGGTTTATCAGCAGCAAAAGCGCCCTTCCGAACCTGGGTTGGATCGAAAGGGCGCGAGTGGTGGGCGGAAGTCGGGTTGGTCGGGTTAGAAGTAGAACTTCACCGAGAGTTGCACCACGCGGTTGCCCTGTTTCGTCGTGACGGTGCCGAAGTTCGGCGTATTCAACTTTCCGGTGGTTCCGTCGAAGCCCAGGGACAGGTTGTTGCCGTTGAACGACCACAGCGGGTGGTTCAGGAAGTTGTAGCCGTCGAAGCGGAATTGCAGCTTCATCTGCTCCTTAATCTGGAAGTTCTTGAACAGCGCCAGGTCGGAATTGAAGAAGGCCGGTCCGTAAATCGCCGGGAAGATCGTGGGACCGTTCGCGCCGGGAGTCGTCGGGATCGCGAAGCAACTCGGATTGATGTACTGATTGTGTCCGAGGTTCGAGGTCGGATTGCACGTCAGGATCGGGTGCAGCGCGAGATCCGGCGTGCCCAGGATCGAGACGTTGCTGACATTGTAGGTGGTGCCCGGAATCTGGTACCCGTTCAGGTTGAACCCGTAGTTCTCCCCGCTGTTGGCCGGAAGATCGGCGCCGCTCTGGATCTGGGTGACGCCGGAGAGCTGCCACCCGTTCACGAAGCCGCCGGCGATCTTGTCCTTCGTGAAGTTGCCCAACTCTACCGAATAGGCTGCGTTGAAGATGTGGGTGCGGTTGGCCGACAACACACCGTAGTTATTGGCCACATTGAACTGGTCATAGGACCCGATGATTCCTAACGCCTTGCCGTAAGTGTAGTTGAAATTCACCGTGTAGCGCCCCTTGGTGCGCGCCCAGGTCACCTGCAGCGAGTTGTAATTGGAGTACAGATTGTTAGTGGTCAGGTTCAGATCGGAAAAGCCCAGCAGGGGCCGGAAGTTGTCAGCGATGAGCCTGTTGGGATCCGCCCCGCCGTTCTTGCTGGCGAGCATCGCGCCGATCGGCACAAGGTTGATGTTATCGCTGTTGGCCCCGATGCTGCCGCCGTTGCCGCCATTGGGGATGTCGTGGGTCGAGTTACCTACATAAGAGACTTCCAGCAAGCCGGACCAAGGCGTACGCTGTGCAATGGTGAAGCTGTAGCTGTCCGTGTACGGCTGCTTGTCGTCCTTGCTATCGACTGCCGCCGGAGACAGCGCGCTGAGCGAGTAGTTACCCGTGTCCAGTTGGTTCGCCATCAGCGGGAGGCCCGTGGGACCGGTGGTTGGCGGATTGATGGTCTTGACCCCGGCGGACACGTCCAAGCCGTTCGTACACTGGCCGGCGTGGAAATAGAAGCGTCCCCAGCCGCCGCGGATGACGGTCTTGCCCGTGCCGAAGACGTCCCATGCCAAGCCGAACCGCGGTTGGTAGAAGAGGGAGCGCGTCGGGAAACCGGCCAGCGGCACGCTCGAATTGCGCGCGTGCCACGAGAAGCCGCAATAGTCGGTGGGCAAACAGGTCGACTTGTACTGGGAGTAGTCGAAGATCGAGTATCCGAATCCCAAGCGGTCAGCCCAAGGCTGGAAGTGGCTGAACCGCATGCCAAACTCCAAAGTCAGCCCCTTGGTCACCTTCCAGGAATCCTGCACGAAGCCTTCGTAAGTGTTGTAAGCGATATCGTTGATCCGGTTGAAGGAAGTTTCGTTGTACCCGCCGCTCAGGGTGCCCGTGGCAAGGTCCGCATACGGGTTGCCGAGTGAGATGGCAGCGCCCGGGTTGGCCTGCAACTCTCCGTTGGTATTGTTGTTGGCCGGTTGGGCATTGCGGATATATTCCCAATAGAAGCCGGCTTTGATGGTGTGAGTACCCCAAACCTTGGTAAGCGTGTCGCTGAGGCTCGGCATGTACTTATTAGCGTACAAACCGGCCGACGGGCCGCCCGCTTCAAAACCGCCGGGATTGAAGACCAGCGCCGCTTCGCCCCCGAACTGGCCAAAGGACGGAATCTGCGCTACTCCGTTTTTGAATATACCCTTGTAGTTGTACCCGACCTTGCTGCGGTCCACCTTCGTCGGATCGGCAAAGACATTGGGGAATCCGATGAAGGTGTAACCAAAGACAACCTCGTTCGTCATGGTGGGGCTGAACACGTGAGTCAGCGATGCCGTCGCCGAGTCGGAGCGGTTCTTTCCCTCGACCGGCGTCGGATAGGGAACCTGGCCACCATTGCGCCACCACAGTCCCACCGGGAACTGCTGGGTTTCGCGCTGCAGGTTGTAGCGTACGAATAGCTTGGTGTTGTCGCTAATGCTGTAGTCCACACGCGTCAGCCACTGTGTGTTGTTCTGGTTGAAGTTTTCCGCCTGTACGTAGTTGTATCCGCCGGTGGCATTGGGATCGGCGTTGGCCTGCGGGTACAATTTCATCAGGCTGACCATGTTCGGATCAAGCTGCGAAGTGGGAATGATCCCGCCCGGATACCTGGCGAGCGCCGCGGCGTTGAGCTGGCTGGGAGGGGCGCCGGTAGCGGTGATGTTGCCTTCCTTGGCAATTTCGGACGGCGAGAAGTTGCCGGTAAGCATGCCCGGCGAGGGTACGGTCGCACGCAGCAGGCCGGTGTCCAGAACCTGGTAGAAGTACTCGAAACCGGTGAAGAAGAACAGCTTGTTCCGGTTCTTGTTGAAGCGTGTCCCCGGTATCAGGACCGGCCCGCCCAGAGTGCCGCCCGGATAATAGTACTTGTTCTGTGTACGACCCTCGCCGCTGGCGTTGAACAAGGCGTCGTTGGCGTTCAACTCGTAGTTCCTGGCATAGAAGAACCCAGAACCATGAAACTGCTGGCCGCCGGACTTGGCCACCGAACTGACCACCGCGGGACCTTTCTGGTTTTCCGCGCTGAAGTTCGAGGTCAGCACCTTCAATTCAGCGATCATGTCCAGGTTGGGATTGACCGGCGTATCGCAATTGCAGCCTGGGTCGGAAGTATGCGCGCCATCCGCGGTGATGTCCAGCGAGTTGCCGGGCAATCCGTTGTACGAGTATGCGTTGTTCAGCGGGCTTTGGCTCCCGGCATCGCCGTTGGCATTAATGCCGATCGTTCCGCCATTGAAATTCGCGTGGTTGGACGTGCCGTTCTGGATGCCGAACCCCGGCAGGATCTTAATAAACGAAGCCGCGTTGCTGCCGACCTGCACGAAATTTTGCAGTTCTTTGGTGCTCAGCGTCGCCGATTTCTCGCCGGAGTCCACCGGCACCATTGAAGTCGAGGTATCCGTCACCTCCACGGTCTCCGTCGTGGTGCCCACCTGTAAGGGGACGTTGATGTTGCGCTTCTCGCCGCCGTTGAGCGCAATACCGGTGGCCTTATAAGTGGTGAAACCCTTCGATTCCACAGTCAGTTCATAGGTGAAGTCCCCGACCGATACGGAAGCGAAGGTGAAGTAGCCTTCCGCGTTGCTAACGGTGTCGCGCAGGGAGCCCGACTGTTCGTTTTTCAGCCGCACGGTGGCGCCAGGCACAACCGCCTGCGCCGGATCGGAAACAACGCCGGTCAATGTAGCATAAATCGATTGGGCAGGAAGGCTGGTTGCCATACCGCCGGCAACCGCCAGAACAGCCAGGATCTTCGTAGATTTCGTCAGACTCAAGCAAGACTCCCGAATCATTGTCAGCACCCCCGCTTCCTCGAAGAAGCGAATTGCAAGAACCCTTTCGTAGGGATTGGGACTAGTATAAATGCACTATCGGGCCGAAAAAAGGCTAATGGGGGCGAGATGTAGTTAACACCAATGGTTTCAAATGGGTTAACGCCTCTCGGTCAAATTACCTAGGGCCAATGCCAACTTTGGATGACCATGAATTGCGAGCTAGGTACTGTCGGTACTATGGCTTGCCGCGCCGGGCGGGGCCACCGCTCTCCGCCTGGCGTTAACGCCAGTAACATAACAGAATCAATGCGTTAACTATTCCGGTTAACGCCGATATCAACCTTCCCGGTAGCGGTTGGTGATAGAATTTTAGTCCTGAGGGGCCGTGTCCACCCGGAGTCTTTGCCTATCGCTAGCCTGTTTTGCCGCAACCCTGAATGCGCAGGCCCCCGGGGTCGGGTGCGCACTGGAGCGCGCCGTCCAACTTCACCAGGCTGGGAATCTCGAGGAGGCCATGGGGGAGTATCGCGCCTGCCTGGCCATCGATCCCACGCGCGTGGAAGTACGCTCCAATCTGGGCGCCGTGCTGGCCAGGCTGGGCCGCTACCGGGAAGCCATCGACCAGTACCGCGAGGCTTTGAAGACGGCGGGTCCCGGAATTGCACCCCAGCTTCGATACAACCTGGCGCTGGCCTACTACAAGTCGGCGGAAATCCCGCAGGCCGCCTCCGAACTCGAGGTGCTGCACAACGGACAGCCGGGCGACCTGAACGTGGCGCTTCTGCTGGCCGATTGCCGATTGCAAACCGGCGAATATAAGAAGGCTATCGCCCTGCTCATTCCCTTCGAGAACCCGGCTGCGGATCAACCGGCCGTGGACTACGTCCTGGGGATGGCGATGATTCGCGATGGCCGGGTTGCGGAAGGTCAGGTGCGGGTGGATCGCATCCTGCGCCGCGGCGATACGGCGGAGGGCCGCTTCCTGCTCGGGTCGGCGCTGTTCACGGCAGGCGATTATCCAGGCGCCGTGAAGGAGTTGGCCAAGGCCGTCGCCTTGAACCCCGACGTGCCCTCGCTCCAGTCCTACTACGGACAGGCATTGCTGTTCACGGGCGATGCCGATGGCGCGGCCCAGGCGTTCCGCAAGGAACTGGCATCCAACCCCAACGACTACGATGCCAACTTTCAGTTGGCGTCCATCCTGGCGCATCGCGGCAAGCCGGACGAGGCCCGGCCGCTGCTGGAACGGGCGGTCGAATTGCGGCCCGGCTCGGCGGAGGCGCGCGACGCCCTGGCCCACGGTTTCCATTTCGAGAAGCCGGAGGCCGGCAACGGAATCGCCCCCGGCTCGGCCGCCCCGGCGATCGGCACACTCGATCTGCGCCATCGGTCCAGGCCGGTGGTCCTGGTCTTCGGCAGTTACACCTGCCCCAAACTGCGTAACTCAGCGTCGGACTTGAAGAAGATCGCCGCGCAATATGGCGGCCGCATCGATTTCCGCCTGGTCTACATTCGCGAGGCTCACGCCGGGGGCGGAGCGGAAGCGCAATGGCAAAGCACCATCAACACGCGTGACGGCATCGATCTGCCGCCGGCGCGCGACCTTGCCGAAAAGCAGTCGCATGCGAACCTGTGCGTGCGCAAATTGAGCCTGCCGTTTGCGGTGGTGGTGGACGGCATGGATGCCGCGGCGGAAAAGGCTTACGACGCGTGGCCCAGCCGTGTTTACCTGGTGGATCGCGGAGGCCGCGTGGCCTTCAACAGCCGCCTGGGCGAGCTGGACTTCCACCCGGAGGATCTGGATCGCGCGATTCGTGAGATGCTGGCTGGAAGAGGATCGGATGCGCGGCGGCCGTAAGCTAGCGTTTGGGCCCGTGCCTGCCCTGTGGTTGTGGGGCGGGCAATCCTGCCCGCTGCCGCCTTTCAGGCGGCCTTTTCGGCCGGGACCGCGCCGGCTGAAAGCCGTCCCCAGAGGGGACCCCAGCCAGGATTGGCTGCCCCACTTCGTTGCCCTAGCAGTCACACTGCTTGCCTGGACGCTCTCGACAGCCGCCGCCCAGCCGCCCGCCGAGGCGATTCTCCGCCACGCCATCGAACTCCACCAGGCCGGCGATGTGGATGGGGCGATCGCCGAATACCGCGCCTACCTCAACCAGGTGCCCGGCAATTTCATGGCGCGCTCCAACCTGGGAGCAGCGCTCTCGCGCGGCGGGCATTACGAGGAGGCCATCGTCGAATACCGGCGCGCGCTGCACGATCAGCCGGGCAACACGCCGGTGCGGCTCAACCTGGCGCTGGCCTACTACAAGACGTCGCAGATTTCGGATGCCGCCACGGAATTGACCAAGGTGGTGGCCCAGCAGCCCAAGGACCGGCAAGCCATCTATCTGCTGGCCGATTGCGACCTGCAATTGGGCGAGAACAAAAAGGTCATCGAGCTGCTCGCGCCCCTCGAAAAGGAATCGCCCGACGACAAGGCGCTCATCTATCTTCTGGGCACCGCCCTGATTCGCGACCACCAGCCGGGGCGCGGCCAGTTGCTGGTAGACCGCATCCTGCGCGATGGCGATTCTGCGGAGGCGCGTCTGCTGCTCGGTACCACCAAGATGAACGCCCAGGATTTTGCGGGCGCGCTGGCGGATTTGGAGAAGGCCGCCCAGCTCAACCCACGGCTTCCCGACGTCTTCTCCTATTACGGAATGGCCCTGGCAGCCACCGGCGATACTCCCGGCGCGGAGGTGGCTTTCCGCAAGGAGCTGGAATA
>Ga0187803_10000846_pt1 | contig 12028 bp, 10 predicted proteins | sample NC_wetland_sal_i_2_FD_132425 | JGI IMG/M metagenome (GOLD analysis project Ga0187803, IMG submission 132425) | Wetland sediment microbial communities from Neuse River Estuary, North Carolina, USA - Control_3 | ecosystem: Environmental > Aquatic > Freshwater > Wetlands > Sediment | place: USA...
AAGTCGGCCGATGGAAACCGGAAGTGGAGCGCGCCGTAAAGCGGGAAAGACTGGCTGAAGCTGCTGAGGGCGTTTCCGGTGGCATTGAGCTTGCCATTGGCGAAGTCCGACAAATCGCCAAGGCTGTAGGCGCCCAGGAACGCTCCGGAGGCGATGCTGGTATACGTGTACTGGTCGTAGCGGGCGTTCACGCCGGCCTTCAAGGTGTGCTTGCCCTTGGTCCAGGAAAAGTCGTCATTGAGCTGGAAATGGCCCACATTTCTGCCGTTGGGAAACGCTCCGTTGCCGACTGTCTGAAGGCCAGCGGGGCTGTCGCCATTGGCGCCGCCGTCGCTGACGGCGATCGAGTCCGGCATGAGCGCCGATGTCTTGGCGAAATCCGCGACGCCGAACAGAGCGGTGTACCACAGGACCGACGCGTTAAGCGTGTTGACGACCGTAGGACTGGCGACCCAGGTATGCGACAGGCTTGCCTGATAGGACGGCTGATTGCTGACGGAATTATATAGCGGATTGATCGGGCTGGTACCGGTGGCCTGAATGCCCGCATCGTGGAAGTAGCGAAGCGAAAGTCTTTGACTGTTCGAGATGTTAGCGTCACCCCGAACCGTAATGAGCTGTTCGGTGTTGATTTCGGTATCGTTGATGCCGAAGGCCTCCGCGCATGGGGTGTCCACGCCAAATATCCCGCCCGTTCCGGTGGGAGTCTTGTAGAAGCTGTTGATGCCGCATCCCAGGTGGTTGTTACCGTCCTGCAACTGGCCGCTGCCGTTGGTCACCGGGACCGCGCGGTTGATTCCGGGCGAGCCTTTGATCAGGTTGAAATAGTCCTGATACAGAGGAAGCTCGGCCGCGCTGACATTCGCCAGGGTGTATGCCTGGAGCTGGGGCGAGGGAAGGGAAATCACGCCGGCCGCCGGGAGAACGTAGCGCAGGTTTTCGTCGTCGAAGAAGAAAAATATCTTGTTCTTCCAGACCGGTCCGCCGATTCGGCCTCCGAAGTTGTGGGCATCCGCCCTGCCCCTGGGGGTTCCGGAGGAGTTGGCAAAGAAGGAGTTCGCGTTGAGTTGTTCCCAGTTGAAGTTGTAGAAGAGATTTCCGTGAAACTGGTTAGCGCCGGACACGCCGACCATGTTGACCTGAGCGCCGGCCATGCGCCCGTACTGCGGGCTATAGGCGTTCATCACAACAGCCACTTCACCGACCGCGTTGGCGCCCAGCAGGTTGTTGCTGGCTCCCGAGTTGTTGAGATTGTTGGCGGGGTCCATCTGGTCCATGCCGTCGAGGGTATAGAGGACGCTCGAGCCCGGAATGCCGTTGGCGTTCATGTTGCCGGAGCCGCCGGTAACATTAACACGAATGCCGGGAGCGGTCATGGCCAGCGTGGTGAGATCGCCGCCCGGCATGGGGAGATTGTCGACTTGAGTCTTGTTGAAGTTGGTCTCGAGGTTGGCGTTCTCGGCCTGCAGGAGGGCCGCTTCCGCAGTCACCTCGACGACCGTGCTGGTCGCCTGCGGACTCATGCTGATGTTCAGCTCCTGCTCCTGGCCGACCAGCAGGGTGATTTTTTCGATGTTCGACTTGAGGCCCTTCGAGTCCGCGGTGACGTCGTATTCGCCCGGCTTCAGCAGCGGAAAGCGATACTGGCCCTGGGTATTGGACAGCATGGTGCGGGTTTCGCCCGATTCCTTGGACTTAATGGTGACCGTCGCGCCGGGCACCACCGCGCCGGAAGTATCGGTGATCACTCCGACCACATCGGCGGTAGTGATCGTCTGACCGAAAGCAAGCGGTGTGATTAGCAACACCGCCGTTAGAAACAGTGCTGCGAAAAGAACGGAACGTAAGCGATTCATGACATCTCCCTGTTGAAACCTTCGACGTTTCGGGACCATCAAGGCGTGCGGTTCGGCACGTTGGGGGAAAATACGACCATTTTGGCCCCCTTTGACTTAACCTCGTTAATAGTTGAATGTGCGTTAGGATACCACCAAAACCGTACAGATGTAAATAGTCCGGGAAATCCGATATTAACGTCCTTTAACGTAAAGGGCTGAGCCAAAAACTCGCGCCCTCACTGAGCGCGGTAAAGCCGCCAGGCTTCCAGGATGTCCTTCCCGCGGAAACGGATCGTGCGGTCGTCCAAGACCTCGGCTCCAGTCCGCAATTCGGCCCCCACGGGGAGCGAGTTGCGCGTGGTGTACTCCACCTGCAAGGTGACGGGCCCGGGAACGGTGTAGGGTTTGATCGAACCGATCTTGGCCACGCTGCGGCGGGCCGCCTCGCGGATGGCGTCGCGCGCGGACGCGGCCGACAGGCTGATACACGTGTATCGGCCGATGCCTTCCTTCACCACGGCCACCTCGGCTTCCGGAACGATCGCGTGGAGCTCGTCGGCCGCGGCCTGGTCGCCAGAAAGCATGATGGCCGGCGTGCCAAAGTGCCCGGCCATCGCCGCAATGACATCGATCTCCCCGACCGGCTTGCCGTTCAGCAACATGTTCTGAATGCCGAGCGAACTGTAGCTGTGCGCCATGATTCCGCCGCGCACGTCGGCCCTGCTGTGCTGGCCCACGTAAGCGACAGCGGAGAAACGCCGCTCCATGAGCATGGACGGGCCGAGCGCGCCCATCAGCAGTTTGGCCTTGGGGTGAATGGTGAGTGTGGAGAGCGTCTGGCTGCCGTCGTGGCCATCCCAGACGATGACTTCATCCGCGCCGCCGGCCAGGAAGCCGTCCACGGCGGCGTTGATTTCGCCGGTCAACAACTGGCGCATTTCCGGATCCTTGGGGTCGGTCTGGTCCTGCCGGCAGACCCCGCCCACGCCCTCGGCGTCGGTGATCAGGAAGACGGTTTTCTTTTGCGCCCAGGCCGGACAAGTCAAGATGAGGAGATACGGGAGGAAGCGCATTCCTTACCTGGTAACACATGATCACTCGCGGGCGCTGCGGGTTCGCGACCTCGCCCGAGCCGGCGCCGCCGGGAGCATAATGAGACATGGCCGAGGGGTTGCGCTTTGAATGCCAGACGGGCTGCACGGAATGCTGCCGGCAAAAGGGGTTCGTCTATCTAACCGGGGCCGACCTGGTCAGGATGGCCGCGTTCCTGGGAATGTCCGCCGCGGCCTTCGAACGCAAGTTCGTCTACCGGACGCGCAACCGTATGCGCCTGCGCGTGCCGCGCGACGCGAACTGCCACTTTCTGATGGACGGAGGATGCTCGATTCATGCGGCCAAACCGACGCAGTGCCGCATTTTCCCTTTCTGGCCGGAACTCATCGAGAGCCGGCGCGAATGGAAGAAGACGGCGCGATATTGCCCGGGGATCGGCCAGGGCCCTCTCGTCCAGATCGCCGGCGCGCGCGCGCAGGCTCAAGAGATGCGCGAGGGATATCCAGGGTTGTACTAAGAAAGCTGTCAGCCGAAGAGCGGGTCCAGGGGGACCCGCGCGGACCAGGGGGTCCGCCCCACCGGGGCCGCTCTCTTTAGATCGTCATCGACAGGAAGCCGCCGTCGACGCGCACGATCGTGCCCGTGACAAAGGAGGCCGCGCGGCGCGATGCCAGGTACACGGTGGCGCCCACCAATTCCTCAGCTTCGCCGAAGCGCTTCATCGGTGTGTGCCCGATGATGCTGGACACGCGCTCCGGGGTGAGCACCTTGCGATTCTGTTCCGCCGGGAAGAAACCCGGCAGAATGGCATTCACGCGGATGTTGTGCGGCGCCAGTTCACGCGCCAGGAAAAAGGTGATCTGGTTGACCCCGGCCTTGGCCACACCGTAGGTAAAGACTCGCGAAAGCGGCGGACCGGAAGATGCCGAAGTGATGTTGATGATGGAGCCGCCGCGGCCCGCATCCACCATGGCTTTGCCGAATACCTGGCAGGCCAGGAAGACGCTTTTCAGGTCGACATCCAGAATCCAGTGCCATTCCTCTTCGCCGATCTCGAAAAACGGCGTGGCCGAGTTCACCCCCGCCGCGTTGATGAGCACATCTACTTTCCCGTAGCGTTGGAGCACGGCGTCGAGCGCTCTTTGGAGATCGGTCTTGCCGGTGGCGTCGCATTGAATCCCGATGGCCTGCCCGCCTTCGGCAACGATGGCTTGCGCGCGGGCCTCGGCGGGCCCCAGGGTTCTTCCCACGATGGCGACGCGGGCGCCGGCCTGCGCGAGGCCGGTGGCCATGGCTCCGGCGAGCACGCCGCCGCCCCCGATCACCACCGCTACCTCGTCATCCAGAGAAAAGAGTCCGTCCGCCATCTTATAAATGTTAACAGCATGGGCGGACCAGCCAGCGCTACTTTTTCAGCACTTCCTCGAAGAACATCACCGCGCGGGGGTCGCGCGACTGGCCGAGCGTCGACATCGCCTGCTTGCGCACCTCGGCATTCTGGGTGTTCTTCACCACCTGGATCAGCAGGGGAATGCCCTCGCCGTCCGGCATCTGGTTGAGCGCCGTGACGGCGCGGCGCTTCACCTGGTTGTCGGTATCGCTCTCGATCACTTTGGAAAGCGTACTCACGGCCTGCGGCCCGCCTTTCCGGCTGAGCGCCCCAATGGCCTGCTCGCGCATGCGCGGATTGGCATCGCCGCGCGCGATGGAGATCATCAGGTCGAAGGCCTCCGGTTCGCGGCTGTTGGAAAGGGAGGTGATGGCGCGCTCCCGCACCTTCTCATCCGGGTCGCTCGCGATCAGCTTCTTCAGCACGTCGAAGCCATGGCGGCCGCGCGCCGAGCCCATCCACGAGACCACGCGCAGACGCACCGATTGCGGCTGTTCGGTTCCCAGGAAGCGCTCGAGCGCCTGGTCGGCCGACGGATCGGAGTGCATCGCGACGGCTCCCAGGGGGCTCTCGCCCAGCCGCTCGCGCTGCGGCATCAGGGAGACGAGCAGCGCGATGCTCTGCGACGGCTGCACATCCGCCAGCCAGTGGAAGGGAACGTTGCCCGCATCGATCTCGCAATCCGGCGAGACGGTGCGGATGCGGTCGACGGCGTTGCCTTCGATGCGGAACAGGATCACCGCGTGGTCCGGAGGCTCCAGGTGCACCACGCCCGGCTGGTTGAAGCCGTCGCGAACGTAGTCGCATCCCAGGTTGTGGTTGCGGACCGAAGGCACGCTGTACCCGATCCAGGCGGGCTGCGGCTGGGCGGTGAGGAGGGCCCGGAACTGGCCCTCCAGGCCCGCGGATGCGGAGCGCGTATCCACCTGCGCGTTGATCAGCAGCTTGGGCTGGGCCGCGAGCGGCAGGACCGCGGCCAAGAGACAGATTGCCGGTTTCATTTCGCGAGCAACTCCATCAGGTAGTCGGAGGCTTCCTTGGAATGCATGTTGGAGAGCCGGTCGACGATCCTGAGCTTCATCTTGCTGTCTTTTTCGGCGCGCGCAAGCTCCACCAGGTACTTGGCGCTGCGCGCGTTGGACAAGTGGTCGATGATGACCTGTTTGACTTGCGCGTCCTGCTCGGAGCCGTAGACCGAAACCAGCAGTTCCCCCGCTCCCGCCGCTCGCTGGGTGGCCAGCACTTCGATGGCGACCTTACGCGTTTTGGGATCCTTTTCGTTGCGGACCACGTCGGCCAGCTTTTCCGAGTTGCCATCCTGGTACATGCACCTCAGAATTTCCTGCTTGATCTCGGGCGAAGTCTCGGCCTGGTAGATGGGCCACAATTCCGGCTGGCCGGGACTGTCCGACAAGGCGCGGATGGCCTCGAGACGTAGGTCCTGGGTCTTCTCGCTCTTGGCCATTTGGGCCAAGTGCTCCTTGTCGCGGGACGAGCGCCACGCGTTCAGAATCGCGCGCTTCACGTTGACATCGTTGGTCGACCCGTAGATTTCCGGCAGGAGGTTGGGGTTGGCGGTACCCTGCCTTCGTCTCTGGCTCAGGTAGTTGATGGCCTTCAACTAGGTCAGGGTTGGCGCCGCCGCGCGCGATCTGTTCGATGACCTGTTGCGCGCGCGGGGCATTGCCCTGGGCCAGCACAAACAGGGCGCGCTCCTTCACCTTGGGCGACTGCGAGCTTTTGAGGATATTCTCGAGCAGGGGAATGGCGCGCTCGGGATCGGACTGCATGATGGAGTTGATGGCCATCAGTTTCAGCTCTTCGTCCGACTCGGCCTCTGGAGAGACCGGCTGGCCGGAAGCCTGCTTGACTTCGAGCTCGAGCACCTTGGCGTCGTCCAGCCAACGGCTGCTGGCATAAGACTTGCGCAGCTCGGCGATGGCGGCCAGGGCTTCGTCGCGGCGGCCCATTTTGTTTAGGGTATACGCCTTGTAGTACCAGGCCGCGTCGGCGCGCGGACCGGCGTTGGCGGCCACCTGGTTGAAGTATCCCAGCGCCTCGTCATATTTGTGATTGTCGAGCGCGTTGTGGCCCTGGTTGTAGAGGCGTTCGTCGCTCTGCCCGCTGCGGCCCGCCATGCCCGCCATGCCTCTGGCTTGGGCCATCAATGGGAACGGGGCATAGCGGATCGAGTCGCGAATCAGGTCGCCGATGCCGGCACCGATCCCGCCGCCAATCCCGCTGCCGATTCCACCGCTGATTCCTCCGAGAACGCCGTCACGAATGGACTCCCGGGCTTCCCGTGCCTGTTCCCGGGCTTCTTCTGCCTGTTCTCGCGCCTCCGCTGCCATTTCTCTCACCTGATCCATGTCCGTGGGATCGATGAGCGGCCAGGGACGCGGCGCGGGTGCAGGCCGGGGCGTGGCTGCCGCGGGCGGCGCCGGAGGCGCGGGTGCAGGCAGCGGCGTCTGTGCCGCGAACGGCGCTGGGGCTGGTGGGGGCGCGGGAGGCGCGGGCGGCGCCTGGGCCGCTGCCATCGCGGCGGCCGCCAGCAAACAACCAATCGAAGTCAATGTTCGAGTCATGTTTCGTTACCTTTTTCTATTTCTAGAGTTTTTGCCGAGCCGTGGCCGGGGTGTTCCCCGAGGCCGGCTCTTCCTGGTTCCGGACGTTCGAGCCCAGAACGCGAATCTTAAAGAGAATGCCTTCGGCTTCCAGCCTCTGGCGCATCTTTTCCAGCTCCTCGGGCGAAAGCCGCGAGGGCGCATGCGAAATTTCCATCAGTACGCGGTCCAGTTCGTCGAGGACACTGGCCACCTCGGTATTGCCCGTGTGGGCCGCCGTCTGGCGGTACAGGCGGCTCTCGCTGACCAGGTCGGCCGCGCGCTCCTGCTCGGAGGAGATATCCAGCGAGGCTTTGGGGTTGGCGTTGGCCAACTCGATCAGCACCATCTGCGACCGCTCCAGGTAATCGCCCACCGCTACCAGCAGGATGCGCTCTGCTTGTGGCACAGGCATTCCTGCCTGTGTTCCTGCCTGTGTTACCACGCGGGCCGGCGGATAGAGGCGGCCCGCCAGAAACGCGCCCACCAACAGCATGGCGAAGGCGGCACTCGCGGCGGCCCATCGCCACGGAGCGGGGGATATCCCAAAGATCCGGCGCCGCCGCGGCAGACGGTCCTCGATGCGTTTCCACACCTGGCCGCCGTACTCCGCGCCGCGCTGCGGCACGGGCAGCGAATCCACCACGTTGAGCACGCGCTGCAACGAGCCGTAGAGCGAGCGGCACTCTTCGCATTCCTCGAGGTGCGCTTCGGCGGCCAGGGAGTCGCTCCGTGTTGCGGAGTCGCCCTCTTCGCCGTAATAATGCAAAATCAGTTGTTCTTCGCTCAGGTGGTTCATCTTGTACTCACCAGGGGCTCCAGAGCCCGCCGCAGTTTCTGCACAGCCCGAAACACGCTGTGCTTGGCCGCGCCGGGGTGACACTCCAGGACGCGGCTGACGTCTTCAATGCACATGCCTTCGAAATGCCGCAGCACGAAGGCGGTTCGTTCGGTGGCGCTCAGCTCGTTCATGGCCTCGGCCACGCGCTCCCGGATTTCGCCGCTCAGGGCGTGGCGCTCCGGAGTGGGGTCCCCGGATGGGAGAGAAACAATGGGATCCTCCATCTCCGGGTCGGCCGGCGCCAGGTTTTCCGAGCGCCGTTTGCGCGAGCGAACCAGGTCCAGCGAGCAGTTCGTCGCAATGCGGTAGAGCCACGTGCCGAAGCTCGCGCGCTCATCGAATTTGCCGAGTTGGCGGTAAGCCCGTAGGAAGCTTTCCTGCACCACGTCCTCGGCGTCTTGTTCGTTTCCAGTCATACGAAAAGCCAGCCGGAACAAAGCGCGTCCGTGTCGTTCTACCAAAACCCGGTACGCGTCGGTATCACCCGATCGCGCCCTGGTGACGAATGCTGCATCGGTCAGCTCCATCCGGCTGTAGGTTAGACTATGGTGTGGCCGGGTGGTTAGCAAGATGCAGGGGGCGGAAAGCGCTCCGTTGCTCGAGGGCGAGGAAGGTCGCGGCTCTGACGCAGCGGGCCGGCGGCAAGACCGCCGGCGTTACCGGGCTCGACACAGTAAGGTTGATCATGATTGGCCTCATATTGTTGCCGATGCTGGCCTCGGGCCTGCGGCTCCAGGCGGCCGACGCCGATCTGGTCCTCCACAACGGGAAGATCGTCACGGTGGATGCCAGTTTCTCGGTCCGCCAGGCGGTTGCGATCCAAGCGGACCGGATCGTGGCGGTGGGGGACGATAAAGAGGTTCTGGCCAGGCGTGGGCCCGATACGCGGGTTATCGATCTGGGCGGCCGCACCGTGCTGCCGGGGCTCTTCGACAGCCATGTACACGCGCTCGAGGCGGGGCTGAGCGAGTTTCGCGCGCCGCTGCCGCGGCTGGACTCGTTCGGCGCCGTGCAGGCCTACCTCCGCGAACAGGCGCAGCACACACCCAAGGGCGAGTGGATCGTGGTGCCGCGCACCTTCCCCACGCGTTTGCGGGAGCTGCGGATGCCCACCCGCGAAGTGCTGGACGTGATACAGGACCACCCGGTGATGTTCGACGCCAGTTACGTGGTGATCGTGAATTCCGAGGCGCTGCGAGTCAGCGGCATCACGCGAGACACGCCGAATCCGCCGGGCGGCGAGATCGTCAAAGACGCGAGGGGAGAGCCGAACGGCATCCTGAAGAACGCCCAGGGCCTGCTGAAGCGCGGCCCCAGCTCGACCGCCGGCTTCACCGAGGCGGAAAAGCTGCGCGCGCTCGAAGAGCAGCTCCAGCGCTACGTGGCCGCCGGACTCACCTCGGTGAACGATCGCGCGGTGGACGCGGAGCAGATCGCGCTGTATCAGAAGCTGAAGGAGCAGGGCCGGCTGCCTATCCGCGCCGCGCTTACGTGGCGTCCCGATGCCGCGCGCCCCACCGAGGAGCTGATCGCCGCGATCAACGCCGCGCCATACACCACCGGCACGGGAGACGACTGGCTGAAATTCGGCGCTTTCAAGCTGACTTTGGATGGCGGTATGACCATCGGGACGGCGTTTCAGCGCCATCCCTACGGGGCGTTCGGCAAACAGCTCTACGGCAAGACCGACCCCGACGACCGCGGCCAGCTCTTCATCGCGCCGGACAAACTGCTGGCCGTGATGCGGGCGGCACGCAATCGCGGCTGGCAACTCACCACCCACGACCAGGGCGGCGGCGCGGTGGACGCCTGGCTCGATACGCTGGCGGCGCTCGACCGCGAGCGGCCTATCCGCGATTCGCGCTCGTTCGTGATGCACGCCAGCTTTCAAAGTCCGGAAGCCATCGCACGGATGAAGGCGATGGGGGTGCCGGCGGACACGCAGTCGCAATGGCTGTACTTCGACGGCCCGGCCCTGGAGCGGGTGTTCGGCCGCGAGGGCATGCGCTATTTCTTCCCGCTGCGTTCGTACATCGACGCCGGCATCGTGGTGGCGGCGGGCAGCGATCACATGATCGGGCACGACAAAAACAGGGCGGTCAATCCTTATAATCCGTTCCTCAGCATGTGGATCGAGATCGCGCGGAAGACCGATCGCGGCGAGGTGATCGGACCGGAGCAGAAGATCACACGCGCCGAGGCGCTGAAGACCCACACCATCTGGGGGGCTTGGCTGCAATTCTCGGAAAAGCAGAAGGGCTCGATCGAGCCGGGCAAGCTGGCGGACCTGGTGGTGATCGATCGCGACTATCTCACCTGTCCGGAGGACCAGATCAAGGACATCCAGCCGACGATGACCATTTTGGGCGGGAAGATTGTTTTCCAGTCCCGCTGAGGGGGTGCGGGAGGCGGCGATTTTCCGAGTGTGTCAGTTTAGTTTTTGCGTGCTCTAAGTTCCTTGATTTCTGTTGGTTGCAGTGACAGCTCGAAATCGGGAGGCGGCGATTTGGGGTTGTTTTTAGAATCGCCGCCTCCCGGGGCAGCGGTGACTTGAGCGGTACCATACAAGGCCTCCTGAAAAAAGAAAGCCGCTCACAAAGAGAGGCTGGTTTGGTTTAAATTCAACAACTTACGTTAGAGACTGCCTCAAGATTGAGGCATTTTCGCGCCGGGCGTCTTGGGCCGACTGCCAGTCGGCCGCAGGCTGCCAGCCCGCCTCACAACAGGACGCAAATCCCTTCCTGACTTCAATCTAGCTGACCGATTTGCGGCAACACGGGGCGCGGCGCTGCGGGGTAGAAGTAAGTGGCTTTGGAATCAGCGGAAGTTTGCCTGAAAAAATAGTTCGTTCCTTGGTGACCGTCGAAAACGGAGGGGTCTCATTGGATCGACGACGCTCCGGTTAACGAGGAGCGGCTTCCCTGACTCCGGGCCAGCCGAAGGGCGGCCGCTGCTTGGAGCAAGCATGGGAACACTTGCTGGTAGTAGACCGGTCGGCCGGCTTCGCCGGTCACGCCTTCTTAGCGGCGGCCGAAGCCCCGGCGGAGGAGTTCTTTGCGGACGCTCTCCGGCAGCGCTGGTCTCGCCCCGGCCACGTTCTCGTCCTGTTGGTCCGCCACCTCCGGCCCCCCGCTGCATTGCGCCGCGGCGGAGTTCCCGTTGCATGGCGTAGCCAGAAAGCTGTGCAGCTCAAATGTGCTGGTCAAACACCGCGGCGGTCTTGTAGTTGTGGCCGTCCACCAGCAACTTCAAAACGCGGACTTCGTGGGGCGTGAGGTTGCGGTCCTCAACGGGAGACGCGGGACGGGTCTGGCGGAACAGGGCGATAACCCGCGCGGCGATTTCGGGTGACATGGGGGACCCGCCAGCGGCGGCGTCGCGGATGCCTTGGATCAGGCGCGGCACGGGCGTCTTCTTCAGCTACCAGATCGACGTACGGACCCAGGGAGAACTGGGAATAAAGGGAAAAGAGAGGACAGACGGGACGCTTCCAGGGTTTGACGTTCTCGGAAAACATCCCGTCTGTCCCTCTTTTCCCGCGGATGCAACATCCCCGGACCGAGCCTGAGCGCGATGGTCTCCATCCCCGCAACGAGACTCAAGCCGAGGACTACCGCCAACCCAGCCTGGGTAACGCGGCCTCTGAGGATCCCGCTCACCCACGTATTGATCGTTTGGAAGCTCAACGTTTTTCATGTCCTTACCTATATCGAGGATGGACCGTCCCCAGCCGCGCTGTTACCACTTTATTAGAAGAAAATGAAAAGAATAAAAGAAGAGCTATCGGTATTATCCCGCGACCGGTTAGGGAAGACTCACGTAGTATCCGGACACTGTTATATATCCGGTTTGGGCGGTGAGCTGTCCACTTACAGGCACATTTAGATAGAGTGTGTCACCAGCGTCGAAGAACAGCTTGAGCGTGGCGTTCAAACCGCAGATGTTAGTAGTAGGGTTGAACGCCACGACAGAGACGGGGATATCTGTTGCGTTAGCGCTGCTATGAGTGTTCAAGTTTACACCTGAAGCCACTCCGGAAGTAACCCACACCTGGCCACTTATGTTCGTGATCACGAGGCGCTTGCCGTTAGGGACCTGGCCCAGATTAAAGTCGCAGGCGAAGGTTCCGCAAGGTGCGGAATTAAAGTATGTTTGAACGCTCACTTGAAATGGGTTTCTCCCCGGTTCATCCACATTGCGAGCCTGAACCGAAGCCCCACTGGCTAGAGTGACGGTCGGCGTCCCCGTGATGCCGACGTTCCACGGGCCACTCTGAGTGGCTGCCACCGTCCCTGCGACTGTC
>Ga0187803_10000847_pt1 | contig 12012 bp, 11 predicted proteins | sample NC_wetland_sal_i_2_FD_132425 | JGI IMG/M metagenome (GOLD analysis project Ga0187803, IMG submission 132425) | Wetland sediment microbial communities from Neuse River Estuary, North Carolina, USA - Control_3 | ecosystem: Environmental > Aquatic > Freshwater > Wetlands > Sediment | place: USA...
AGCTGAAGCTCTACAGAGGTGTTGTCCCGATAATCTCCACGAAGGCAAAGACCATTGATTGGGTCTTCCAGAGGGCCGATCTGGCGGCCGAGGACCTCGGCTTGGCGAAGAAGGGGGAGCGAATAGTCGTCACTTGTGGGACCCCCGGAATGAAGGGAACTACCAACCTGATCAAGGTCTCCGTTGTCGGAAGTAGGGCCTAGGGACAGTCACGAGACGAAATCCATCAGGGTCGGATTCCGCATCCGCCTCTTCGCTGGCCTCGTGCTCTCCTTGACCAGTTCCTTCATTCTGCTCTCCTTCAGCAGGGTGCTGTAGTAGTAGGACTCGTCGACCGTCCCCTCGGCCAGGAGAATCACCACCCTCCCCTCGGTTGTCCGTCCCGTCCTGCCGCGCCGCTGGATGTACCTGATCTCAGACGGGACAGCCTCATAGAAGACGACGAGGTCAACGTCAGGCACATGGAGCCCCTCTTCACCAATGCTGCTGCTCACAAGCACCTTGAACTCCCCCCGGCGGAACAGATCGAGCGTCCTTGTCTGCAGCTGCTGGTCCATGCCTTTGCTCCCCTCCCTGTCCGACTGTCCGACGAAACGCCTTGAACTGATGCCCTCCCTTTCAAGAGCCCTGACGATGTCTTCAATGGTGTCCCTGTATTGGGTGAACACGATTATCTTAGAGTCTGGTTTCCGCTGGAGCTGCTGCTTCACTACGGATAGCATGATGTCTATCTTCGGGTGAGGGATTGCTGCAAGTCTGGCTGCCTCCTCTTCCACCCTGAGCCACTTCGGGTCCCTCAACAGGGAGGAAATTGCCTTCCCCTTGTCAGGCCTCTCCCGCATCTTCTCCAGATATCTGAGCAGAGGGGGAGCGCCTTGGGTCTCGATCATCTCCAGGGCGTGCAGAATCGCGACCGCCTGGGCCTGGTTCATGATTGCCCCGAAGATGTACCCCTTCTGTCCTCCACTGGCCTGGGCGGACCTGAGCCTGGCGGAGATGGCTATCCTCGCCTCGAGGAGCGCCTTCTTCGAAACCCTGTTACTCCTGAGGAAACCTCCGCTGAGGAGCTTCTTCACCTTGTCGTTGTACAGCTCTCTCAGCCTGAGGGTCGAGTCGTAATACTCGCTGGGGACCCTGACCTTGATTATCTCGATGTTAGTCTTCTCGACGTACCCCTTCACGTCCTCGCTTTCTTCGCTGCGCGCCTCCACAGCCTCTATGAACAGGTTCCTCTTGATCTCGTCCACCTTCTCCTTCGACGCTCCGGGGGAGGCGGTGAGCCCCATGATTCTCGGCCTCAGGGCGCTCTCCCTGTACACCGTTGCGAGCTTGGTGTAGGTGTAGTCCTTCACGCTCCTGTGCGCTTCGTCGAACACTGCGAGGACAACATCCTGAAGCGAGACCCTGCCGTGGCGCACATCGTTGTATACCGTCTGGGGCGTTGCAAAGATGACTCGGGACTTTAGCCAGAGTAGTTCCCTCTCCCCCGGATCTATCGTCCCGGTAAGAGCACACATCGAGCCCTCCGGGAGCTTGAGCTCCGCCCCGAACGCCCTCAGATGCTGCAGGACGAGTGGTCTCGTCGGCGCGAGGACCATCACCTTCGAGTCAGGGTGCCTCTCCAGCATCTCAGCTGCCACCATTATTGCGATTATCGTTTTCCCCAGGCCAGTGGGGAGTACCACGAGGGTGTTCGTCGACGTGGCAACCTCTGCTATCTTCTTCTGGTACTCTCTCGCCTGGAACTCCGAAGAAAGCAAAACAAGACTCTTCCTACGGATTCGACTAAAAGGGTTGCTTCTCACGCCGTCCGTCTCGCTTAAACGTGGGTCGCGAGGACGCCTAGGCGGAGCTTAGCATGCGCGCCCGGCAGAAGCGGAGAGAAAGGACGAGAAGGCTCACCATCGTGGTCACCATCGCCGTCATCGCAGTGTCTCTTATCGTCGCCTTGTACATCGTTCTAAACAACTCAAGCCCCTACCAATCCTCCGTGGGTAAGCCTGTCTCTGGGTCGGTTATGGGAGCGCTTACGGGAGTCAGCGACTCCACCCTCTCCGCTGTGGGCAAGCCTGTGGGAGTCAGTTCGCCGGCTCGCATTTCGGGGTCCCCACTCGCTTCAGGAGGCAAGCCAGAGGTGCTTTACATCGGAGGGGACTACTGCCCCTACTGCGCCGTCGAAAGGTGGAGCCTTATCATCGCGCTATCTCGTTTCGGCGACTTCTCGGGTCTCACCTACATGCTGTCCTCATCTTCGGACACCAACCCCAATTCCCCTACCTTCTCGTTCCGGTCTGCGACTTATACTAGCAACTGGATAACCTTCGTCGGGGTCGAGGAGTTCGGCCAGGACCCAAACACCGTGGTGCAGGCGTTGACTTCACAGCAGCAGTCACTGGTAACGCAGTTTGACACCTGCGCAAGCTCTGGAAGCGGGGGAGGAATCCCCTTCGTGGACCTGGGGAACTCCTATGCTGTGAACTGCGGAGCGCAGTCCCCGGTTGACCTTTCCGGCGAGAACTGGAGCCACGTCGCGAACCAGTTGGGGAACACGACAAGCGCGACGGGAACGCTGATTGACGGTGCAGCCAACACGCTAATCACCGCGATCTGCAACATCGACGGCCACCAGCCAGCCAGTGTCTGCAACCAAGCTTACGCCACCGTGACTCTTTCCTTCGCACCACCCGGGTCCAGCACCGTCCTCATGGCAGCTGCCGTCCAACGCTCATCATCTGGCGTGCCCGCCTGAGCCTTCTCGAATGACCCGCGCCATCTCGCCTACCGACCGTCAAACAGGTAGCATATTTCTACCGGGCGATTGGGGGGCATATCAGGCGAGAAGATGAGAATCAGCAGAGGGAAACTACTCGTCCTGGTGGTGATGTCCCTCTTCGGCCTTGCGGCTGCTTCAGAGGTTCTTATCACCTATTACTATCTGGGGCAGAGCCTTCCCTACTGCACCCCGGGGAGTTTCTTCGACTGCGCAAAGGTCCTTGGAAGCAGCTACAGTGTCGTATTCGGGATCCCGTTGGAGATGGGAGCCGTAGTGTACTTTGTGGTCAACCTGGCCCTGGTGTACGTAATCGCATTCGGAAAGAGCATCCTGTTCAGGAGGGCACTGAGCGTATTGTTCGTCTGGCGGTTCCTGGGGCTCATGATTGTGCCGTACTTGGTGGTAATCGAGCTTTTTGTCCTTCACGCGGTCTGCATCTATTGCACGATGATGCACATAGCCATAGTGGCCGACTTCATAATAATCAGCTACTTCCTCTTCTTCGGGAAGAACACTCTGTTCAGGGACGAGGACGAACAGGAACCAGTCACGGTCGGTACGATGCAAGCAGCGCTGACACAAACCTGAAACTCGGTGCGATGATTCCACAGCCAGCGAATGATGCCACCGCGCGGTGCGGTGGCCGAATTCAGCTCTGCGATTCCGAGAGCTGTTTCCCTCCCGGGTCGCAGGATACAGCCCAATCACGACCATGACCACCTCACCCAAGGCTATTGTTCCTAACTCTGTCTTCTTAAGACCCTAAGGACTCTTCGATGGATTCGAAATGCGGGGGGTGGGACTCTCACCCAACATGTGGGGTGGGATTAACCAACCCGCGTATAGTGGTTAGTCGGTCACCAATCATTTGATGGTCTAAGGACTCTCGTAATGCGGCAACTTACCTTCCAGCTCAAAATTTGCCGGTTGGCCGTTTGCACTTTCCTCCTCCACCAAAACGCCAACAGAACAATGCGCCTAGCCGAAGCCACTAGCTCTTTCCGACTTGCAAAGGACTCGAAGAGTCGTAAATACCCCGCTCCGTGGGGTTCCTGGCGACCGGCATGGAGCTAGTTGCTGACGGCCTCGTGAAGCGATTGGGGAGCACCATGGCCCTCGACGGAGTGTCGTTCAAGCTGGAAGGGAGGGGGTGCTTCGGATACCTCGGGCCCAATGGCGCCGGGAAGACCACGACCATGAAGTTGTTCACCAATCTCTTGAGACCGACCAGGGGGAGGGCGACAATCAACGGGGTCGATGTCACCAAGGAGCCCTCCGTCGCACTGAAGGCCGTCGGGTCCCTTGTGGAAGAACCGGAACCCTACCAGTTCATGAGGGTAAGGGAGTTCATGGAGTTCGCTTCGAGGATCAGGGAGCGCCGAGTCGACGAAGCCGAGATGAAGAGAATTTCCGAAAGGCTCGACCTCCCCGCGCCCGATGCAATCTGTTCCAAGCTCTCCAAGGGGCTCAAGCGGAGGGTCTTCCTGGCGGCCCTCTTGGTCCAGGGGACCGACATCCTCGTGCTGGACGAGCCCACAGCGGGACTCGACCCTGCAGAGTCGGTGGTCTTCAGGAACATCGTCTTGGAACTAAAGAAGGAGAAACTGATTTTCCTCTCGTCGCACCTGCTCTTCGAGGTGACCCAGGTTTGCGACAGTGTGATCTTCCTGAAACGAGGGAAGATAATCGAGACTGGGGCAGTGGAGGATCTGACACGGAAGTATACGTCCAAAGCCCTGCGGGTCGAATTCTCAGGAAGAGTCCCGACTGCGGCGTTCGACACGTTGAAGGCCGAAGGTGTAGTCTCCTCATTCGAGGTGGAAGGCGAGAGATTGTATCTGTTCAGGTTCGACGGCAAAGAAGAAACGAGGAAGTCGCTCGTCGATCGCCTCTATCCGCTTGGTGTTCGCAACATCTACGACGCACAACTCGGCTTGGAACAGGCATACATGGAGCTGATGAAGTAACTGAGCGCCTCGACCTTCACTACGATGATGAGGGCCAACATGAGCTTCTACCTGCACACGAGGAGGTTCAAGGTAATCTTCCCCCTCTATGTCGCCCTCGGGCTCATCTTTCCTGTTCTCTACGGAGCGAACGTACTTCAGAAGCCCGCTGACATTAATTCGTACACAACAGATGCATTGGGGGAACTCGTCTTCGCAACCGTCCTTCTTGTCGGTCTGCTGGCTGGGGACGCAATTTCCCAAGATTTCGGTAGGCAAGGATTCTTCACGCTGACCCAGCCTGTCCGCAGATCGGAGATCATGCTCGCCAGGACTCTTGCCGCATTCACGATTTCGGCCTTCGCGATGGTCGTCTGGGTAGGGATTGGTCTGGTCTCGGGTTACATGTTCTACACGGCCGTCGTGGCAAACGCAGCGTTGATTCTGGCGCAGTCTCTGCTGCTGGTAGGAGCCGTCGTATCGTTTGTGGTTCTCTTCAGCTCCCTCTTCAGGAGCCCGACGGTTTCCGTTGTCATCTCGGTCCTCGTTGTCTGGTTCATCATGCCGATTATCACAGGGGTGCTCGAACTGGTGGCGGTGGAACCATGGTTCCTCATCACGTACGCAGGGGGCGTCGTCGTCAACCTTGCCATGAGCTCCTATCCCGCGCACGTTGTGGCGACATCCGCTTCCGGGGGTGCAGGGGCTCCTACGATTACTGTGACCGTCTACAACCCATACGTTTGGGAGGCCACGACAATAATGGTGGCTTACCTGGTGGTTTCGCTGGTCCTCGCATGGCTCGTGTACTCACGGAAGGAGCTGACGGAAGCCTCCTGACCTCGTTTGCTGGGGGATCAAGCCACTTCACAACCTGCTCATAGTGTTTGACGAACAGTCTTCTCGCGGTAGAGTCGGTTCCCACCTCACAAGTTAGACCGGAAACAGAGTCCCCGCTTAACCAGTAGTGCGGGGGGTGGGATTCGAACCCACGAACCCCTGAGGGACGAGGTCCTAAGCCTCGCGCCGTTGACCAGGCTGGGCGACCCCCGCAGCGGGATAGCGGCCCTGAATCAGAAACTATAATCGTTTAGCCAAGTCCGATGGGAGGAGGAGAGGCCTCCGCGGGCCTCTTGCCCCCCTTCAGTCTCCAGTAGATCGCTTCCCAGTCGACCTTGTAGGCAACGACCCCGATGCAAATGAAGACGGCCGTCAGCAGAATGGTCAGGTCCACCTGGTGCAGACCGAACAGCGTGGACAGGTCCCTCAGGATCGTAAACTCAAGGGCGATCTCAACCACGCTCTTTACGATCTTGGCTGAGAGGGTCACGGCAGACATGATACCAAGTGAAGCAGACGTGGCGCCGGCGCCAATGTAGATGAAATCATCGAACGGAAATACTGGCAGCAGACTGGTCACGAAGAGGACGAGATAGAACGCCTCCGTAGACGAGTACCTCCCGATCAGTCTGACGTTCTTGTTCTTCACAAGGACCTCCTTGAACCCCAGCGCTCCGAAGTAAATGACCACCTTGGCAAGGGTCGCCCCCACCGCCGAGACGATTACAATGACCATGAAATTCAGAGGCGTGGCACCCAGAAGAGTCAGGTACAGGGTCGCCAGGAGGGTGTAGGAAGCGCCGACGAAGGGGGAGACATTAGACAGAAATGAGACAATCAGGACCACAATCACTGCCCACAGCAGGGGGTGCAATCGATGGCGTCACCGGATGGTCGTTATTTATCCGTGGCAAGGACGGCAGGCGCGACCCCGCGTCGCCGCTCGCAATCTATATATCCTCGACTGGAAGGCCGCCAAATTAGCGGTGATGTCGTACGGCACGCCTATTGGCTTTCGTGGACATATTCGTCGATTCCCCGACAATGGACGAGGTAGTCCAGGCGCTGGGCAATATTCCGAGCATCGAAGAGCTCTACGAGGTAACAGGCGAATTCGACATCGTGACGCTCGTCTCGGCTTCTGATATCGAGGAATTCAGGGACACCCTGAAGAACAAGATCCTGAAGATCCACGGTGTCAAAAGTACCGTTAGCGCCATAGTGCTACACACACACAAAGGCCCGAGGTTCAACGGCGACTCGAAGGCGCGCTAGGCCCGTCGCAGGAAGTTTTCAGTGAGAGGTACTGGAGCCGCAATGGAATTTGAGATAGTTGATCGACGCTTCTCAGGCAGTGGCCGTCGTCGCAATACTGGGCGCGGCGCTACTTTCCGGTAAGGTTCTAGCCCCGTACGTCATCAGGGTCCTGGGCAGGGGCCCCACACGCTCCGACAGGTACCTCGACCCCCTCGAGAACAGGCTCTACCGCCTGGCCGGGGTGGATCCGGCCACGACTATGGGGTGGAGGCAGTACTTCTTCGCTGCTCTCTTCCTGAACATAGCCCAGATGGCTATCGCCTTCGTCATCCTGATGGCCCAGGGCAGCCTCCCATTGAACCCCCAGGGCTTCCCGGGCCTCAGCTGGGACCTCTCCCTGAACACAGTTGTCTCGTTCGCGACCAACACCAATCTGCAACACTACGCCGGGGAGCAGTCCCTCTCCTACTTCTCACAGATCAGCGCGATTCAGTTCCTCCAGTTCACTTCGGCGACTACGGGGGTGTGCGTCATGGCGGCTATGGTTAGGGGCTTGAGAGCCGGCTCCACTCACATGGGCAATTTCTACGTCGACTTTGTCCGGGTCCTGACTAGGATCATGATTCCACTCTGCTTCGTGGCAGCGGTCGTTCTAGTTGCGCTGGGTGTCCCCCAGTCCCTCGGTGGCTATGAAATCGTGAAGACAATCGAAGGCGCCCCCCAGTACATCCTCGTGGGGCCCGTAGCCTCCCTCGTCTCGATAATGCAGCTTGGGACCAATGGTGGCGGTTACTACGGGGCAAACTCGGCCTATCCCTTCCAAAATCCCAACCCGGCCACAGACGTCCTAGAGATCTATCTGATGCTGCTCCTACCGACCGCCCTTATCTTCGTTTTCGGCGAATTGATAGGCAAGAGACGCGAGGCGCGGCCGATCCTCATAGCCACCTACGGCCTCTTCGTCATAGACCTCATCATCGGCTTCCTCCCTGCCCTCCCGACTGTCGGCCCCGGGATCGAGACCAGGTTCGGCGGCTTCTTCTCTGCCTTCTGGACGGTGGTCACGACAGCCGTCACGACGGGCTCGGTGAACGCCTCCCTGGCGGGCATCCACCCGCTTACAATCCTCTCTGCGTTCATGGGGATGCTGATCCAGGCGACCCCTGGAGGCAAAGGCGTCGGGGTGATGTACATGATAATGTACATCATCATCACCGTATTCATTGTGGGCCTGATGACAGGCCGGACACCCGAGTATCTCGGCATAAAGATAGTGGCGCGTGACGTCAAGCTGGTTATGGTGGCATTCCTGATTCATCCGATCATAATACTGGTACCCACAGTGCTCGCATATGCCACGAACGCGGTCAACGCGATACCCGGGTTCAGCTCCCTCCCCAGCTCTGTTGGATTCACCCAGATACTCTACGAGTTCACGACTTCGGCCGCCAACAACGGGTCCGACTTCCTCGGGACTGGGGCAAACACACCTTTCTTCAACCTGGCGACTGCGGCGGTGATCTTCATTGGACGTTACGGGCCCATAGCCGTTCTCCTTGCTCTGTCAGGCTCGATGATCGGCAGGAAGAGGACGGGCGAATCGAGCTTGAAAACAGACAGCAACACGTTCTCGCTGGTCCTGATAGGGAGCATACTTCTGCTGGTCGTGCTGACCTTCTTCCCCTTTCTCATCCTCGGTCCGCTGCTTGCCTTCTTCCAGGGAATGGTGAACTTCATTGGCTAGCCAGGATCAGGAGATCAGCCGTGTGCTCGAGAGGGTAAGGCTCCCGAAGCGCCCTCCGCTGCTCACAAGGAAGACGCTCGTTGACTCGGTCGTTAGGCTCAGCCCAGTCTCGCTCATCGCCAACCCCGTCATGCTGATTGTGGAGATCACGTTCTTCATAGTGGCCGCGATGGCCGTCGACCCCTACACCTTCGTCGGCGTGGCGAGCCCAGGGGAACGTGTCTTCTACGTCGAGGTGGCGGCCATACTCCTCATTACGGTATGGTTCAGCACCCTCTCAGACTCCCTGGCCGAACAGCAGGCTAAGAACACGGCCAGCAGCCTCAAGCAGCTCGAGACTGAGGTCCCCTGCAAGAAGGTCATCACGGAAGGGTGGGAGAGGCGGATCGTCCCTTCTAATTCAAAGGAGCTTGCCAAAGGAGACCTGGTTCTCCTGGAGCGCAATGATGTTGTTCCAATGGATGCCGAGGTCCTGGAGGGGATAGCCATGGTGGACGAATCCCTGGTCACCGGAGAGTCCGCCCCGGTCCGCAAGGCTCCCGGGGACAGCCTGATTGGCGGATCGAAGGTGGCCAGCGACACAATGACGGCCCGGGTCGTTGTTAACTCGGGGGAAAGCTACCTCGACCAGATGGTCCGCATGGTGGAGGCATCGAAGCGCCCCAAGACTCCTAACGAGGTGGCCATCACTATGGTGCTCTTCGGCCTGTCCGCCATCTTCACCATACTCATAGCGTCCATGCTGGGCCTCTCAGTCACACTCGGGCTGGGGGCGGACCTCTCAGTCCTGATAGCCCTTTACGTGTGCCTCCTCCCGACGACCATCGGTGCCCTGCTCCCCGCCATCGGGCTGTCCGGGATAACTCGTCTTTACGAGAGGAAGGTAGTCGCGAAGTCAGGGAAGGCCATCGAGACTGCCGGGGACACGGACGTCATCCTGCTCGACAAGACAGGCACCATCACGGTCGGGAACAGGCAGGCAGTCGAGTTGATTTCATTCGACGGCCATGATGAGAAGGAGGTGGGAGAGGCAGCGTTCCTCTCCTCCTGGTACGACGACACGCCAGAGGGGAGGAGCGTAATCAGGCTGGCCTACGAGAAGGGGTATGTCCCAAGGGAGCTTAACGCCCTCGGCCTCTCCGAAGTCTACGAGTTCTCCGCCAACACCAGGACGAGCGGCGTCATGCTACACAGGGGGTCGAGCTTCATTCTCCCAAAGGGGGGGAGAGCGAGGGTACGAAGGAAGTTCTTCCTGGAAGAGGCGAGCGACAAGGGAATGCACCTTTCACAGGACGAGACTGAGATCGTCAAGGGGGCGCCTGACTCCATGGTCAGGGCAGGTTTCGCTGTCCCTGACAACTTCCTCCGGACAGTGGAGAGCATCTCTTCACAGGGAGATACCCCCATGGCCGTCGCACGGGACCACAAGGTCATTGGGGTGATTAGGCTGAAGGACGTCCTGAAGGCAGGGACCAAGGAGAAGATTCAGGCCGTGAAAGCGATGGGGATAAGGCCTGTGATGATTACGGGCGACCAGCCGCTGACGGCCAAAAGCATAGCCGGCGAGGTAGGCATCGACGAGTTCGTTCCTCAGGCCAAACCGGAAGACAAGTATGGAATCGTACTCAGGGAGCAGTCTCTGAACAGAATAGTGGCCATGATTGGGGACGGGACCAATGACGCGCCGGCGCTGGCAGTGGCGGACGTTGGCATGGCGATGAACTCGGGGACCGAGGCTGCCAAGGAGGCGGCCAACATGGTCGACCTGGAGTCCAACCCTGCGAAGATAATCGACGTCGTGTTGCTGGGGAAACAGCTGCTCATGACTCGGGGCGCTGTGACTGCTTTCAGCATCTCAAACGACGTGGCAAAGTACTTCGCAATACTCCCCGTCATGTTCGCGGCTACCATTCCAGCCCTTCAATCTCTCAACATTCTCGGGCTGGGCCTTCACACCGCGGTGCTCTCGGCCCTCATTTTCAACGCCGTCATAATACCACTGCTCATTCCCCTGGCCATGAGAGGGGTCGCCTTCAAGCCATCAGATACGATGACGTTGTTCCTCAAGAACGTCCTCTTGTACGGCGTGGGAGGCGTGATAGTTCCCTTTGTCGGCATTAAGCTCATCGACCTACTGATAGGAGCCCTCTAGGACGGATGAATGCCATGAGCGAGAACAAGAGGAAGAACATCTACAGGCCCGTGATAGCGCTGGCTCTGCTCTCTCTTCTGATGTGCGGCCTTCTCTTCCCTCTTGTGGTGACTGGCGTTTCCCAGGTAGTGTTCCCGTCCCAGGCGAACGGAAGCCTGGTCCAGCTGGGGAACCGAACAGTCGGATCCTACTCCATAGACAACGGGTTCACCCTTCCGATATTCTTCCACGCAAGAAACGAGAGCAATCCCCTCACCGCCTCCGCTTCAGGCGTGGACCCAGACATCACCGCTCAGGACGCCCTTTCTCAGGTCCCGAGGATTCACAACGCGACTGGCATCTCCCCCTCCGCCCTGACCGACATAGTAATGGCACACGAGGAGCGCACCCTCTTCACTGTGGGCGACCCGTACGTGAACGTCCTCGCGCTCAACCTCGCGCTTGTATCCTCCTATCCAACCGTGTACTCAGCCTATCGCTAGACGGGGCTAGCCCTACTTCCCAGCGCGCTTCTTCTTCTCTTCCTTCTTCAGCTTCTTCTCTCTTTCTTCTCGCCGCTGGCGGTCGTACTCTCCGAGAGGGCCTTCGTGTTCGGCGAACCCATGATACATCTCGATGGTCCGTTTTACCATTTCTTCGGTTTCTGGATTTCTCTTCTCGAACCTGATTGAAAGGTTCCTCCTGTCAAGAACAGTCCACTGGTATCCCTGATGCCTCCTCAGCTCCTCTATTGCCTGCTCCATCGCGTATTCGTTCCCGAAGAGCCCTCGAATCTCCCACATCTCTCTCGCCTTGGCTCCGCCGACGGCAGGGCGTTAAAACAGTTACAATCGTCTGGGGAATCAAGAGTTAAGCGGTTTTGAGTGCAAAAGGCCTGCAAAATCCGATTCGCCTATGTGGTGGAGATACCTGGTTGTCGCATCTCCTTCTGAATATGGCTGGCGCTCGCGTTGTGGCCGTGGTGACGAAGCATAGACAATTGCCAGGATTGAGAATCGTGACTTCACCATAACTAATCCAAGGGCCAAGGCCGAGTGATGCAAGAAACGAGTTTGTTCAGGTATCTTAGTATCCCAGGGATCATGGCAATTCTTCTTCTGGCCGTGGCTTTTCTTCTGGTCGTAGCCGGCGTAAAGGACTTGGCTGGGCTGCCAGTCCTGAGCGCAGGCGACTTTGCAGGCGGCTACTTGGGAGCGGGCAACTTCTCAGCGGGAGTCTTCGCAGCGGGGATCTTTTCGGCGGGAGTATTCGCTTCAGGCATATTCTCGATTGGCATCTTCTCCATAGGCATCTTCTCGAT
>Ga0187803_10000848_pt1 | contig 12011 bp, 8 predicted proteins | sample NC_wetland_sal_i_2_FD_132425 | JGI IMG/M metagenome (GOLD analysis project Ga0187803, IMG submission 132425) | Wetland sediment microbial communities from Neuse River Estuary, North Carolina, USA - Control_3 | ecosystem: Environmental > Aquatic > Freshwater > Wetlands > Sediment | place: USA...
CGCGCACGGCTTGGCGCGTGACCGTGCCCAGATCGAGCGCGGCGGTTACCAGCACCGAGCCCAGAACGAGGAGCGCGGCGGTCAGAGTGATTTTGGTCTTGAGGCGGAGTCCCATCGCTTCGGTCCGTTCAGCTCGGGCTCGCCTTCTGCGCGGCTTCGTACTCCTTCAGCTTGTTGTGCAGCGTCTTCAGGCTGATGCCGAGCAGTTCGGCGGCGCGCGTTTTGTTGTTATTGGTGGCCGCCAGAGTCTGCAGGATCAACTCGCGCTCGGCGGCATCCACGGTCGTGCCCACGGGAAAACGCAAGCCGGACAGCCCGGGATGGCCGGCGAGGACCGAGGTGGCGTGGCCAAATTCCGCGGGGAGATGCTGGCGGCCGATGATGTCGCGGTCGCAAACGATGGCGGCGCGCTCGAGGATATTGCGCAGTTCGCGCACATTTCCGGGCCAGGGATAGGACTGCAACAGTTCCATCACTTCTGTGTTCACTCCGCGCACCTGGCGGCCGTGGCGGGCATTGACTTCGGCGAGAATGGAATCGACCAGCAGCGCAAGGTCGTCCTTGTGCTCGCGGAGCGGGGGAAGATGGATGTGAAAAACGTTGAGGCGGAAATAGAGATCCTGGCGGAGTTGGCCGCCGGCCACGGCTTGTTCGGGATCTTTGTTGGTCGCCGCGAGCACGCGGACATCCACCTGCGTTTCGGTCTTGCTGCCCAGGCGGCGCACTTTGCGGTCTTCCAGAACGCGGAGCAATTTCGTTTGCGTGGGCGCGGGCATCTCGCCGATTTCGTCGAGCAGCAGGGTGCCGCCGTCCGCCAACTCGAAGCAGCCGATACGGCGCTCGGCGGCGCCCGTGAAGGCGCCTTTTTCATGGCCGAAGATTTCGCTCTCCATCAGGGATTCGGGAATCGCCGAGCAGTTGATGGCCACGAAAGGGCGTTCGGCGCGCGGAGAGAGCTGATGAATCGTGCGGGCCAGAACCTCTTTGCCGGATCCGGTTTCTCCGGTAATCAGCACGGAAGCGGAGGAAGGCGCGACTTGCTCGGTCAAGCGCATGATGTCTTGCATGGCTTTCGACCCGCCCACCAGTTCGCCCAGCCGACCGGCGTCGCGGAGCTGGCGGGTGAGCGCTGCATTCTGGCGGCGAACGCGGACGGTGCCCAGGGCGCGATCTAATAAAGCGCGCAGAACGGGCGCCTTGAGCGGCTTTTCGATATACCAGAAGGCGCCTGCTTCGATGGCCTGGACGGAACGCTCCTCGCTTCCTTTTCCGGTGATGATGATAGCCGGAACCTTGCGCAGCTCCTCGCCCAATTGGCGGAGCAGTTGAAGGCCATCGATGCCGGGGAGTTCCACATCGGCAATCAGAACGGAGGGGCGAAACTCCGCGAAATGCTGCAGAGCTTCCTCGGCGCTGGTGCAGCCGAGAACTTCGCAGCCCCAGCGGCGCAGCAGAGCTTCGTAGCCCTGACGCGCGTTTTCTTCGTCCTCGACGATCAGGACGCGATCCTGCGGCGGCGGGGCAGGGTTGCGCACCGGAGTTCTATTGTCACCATTCATGGACACAAACGGATAAGCCGTTCGCCTGTAAACATTGAATCTACCAGTAGCGGAAACGAAAGCCAAGCGGCCACGAGGAATTGGAAGTCTAAGGGGCCGCCCGGGCTGGGCCGGAGCTGCCTTGTTCCTGGCGGCTCCGGTGAGGCACCCCACTGCTGCCCGGACAAATCGGTATCGAGCGGCTATTCCTTTGCTAAATAGAGCGGGCGCCCCAGTTCGAGCTCGAGTTTGGTTCCTTTGGGCAAATCGAGTTCCTGGCCCATGCCCGAAGAGATGAGAAAGCCTGTGGCTCCCCCGATTGCGGCGCCGATTGCGGCTCCTTTACCCCCGCGGGCCGCGGCGCCGGCCGCAGCGCCTATCGCCGCGCCGACTGCAGCGGCCTGCACGTCTTCGGTACTCTTGGTGGTGCGCGCTTCGATTTCACCTTCTTTGCTTTCTCCCTGGCGAACGCTGTGTTCACCGGGAACGTCAATCACATCGGCCACGATGGGCAAGCGGCCACGGGGAGCCTTGATGTCGTCAAAAGTGAGCCAGAGGCGCGCGCGCCCAGTGAGCCCGGCGGGCTCGACGCGGCTCACATGGCCGCGAATCTCGGCGCCCGGGGGGAGCATGATTCCCTCGGCGGTTTGTAAAGGCTCTAGGGTATGAACCTTGAATTTCTTGTTGGTCCTGCTTTTCACCGTGCCCAACTCGTCGTCGAGCCGGACCAGGAAACGTGTGCCGGAGGGGATGGTTGGAGGCATCGCGGCGGGCGGCGGCGGGGGATTAGGAACATTGTCGCGTTGATCCTGCGCTTGCGCCGGAGCAGTCAGCAGAAGAAAAGCGGCAAGCAAGACTCCTCCCGTTATCGCGGAGAAGTGTGGTGCGCGCAGAAAGCCCCGCCGTGCGCTCGCCCATGAGTTTGCGAATTCGTTTGTTCTGCGGTTCATCGGGATCCTCCCCGTCGTGCCCCTGAGTGGAGCGACCTGAAACAACTGGGCCGCCACCCCTCGAAGCTGGGTGAAAAGTTAGCGGCCCTGTCTTTAGCTCAGATGGCCGAAGGGCCGCGGGGGTGGCCTGCGCCAGGCGCTGGACCCGTGGGGATTCAGGCACGCTTCGCGCGTGAGGGTGGCAGGTCCACTGGACGTAAGAGTGGGCGCCGATGGGACTGTCCATCGGGACAGGCAGCGAACCTGTACCAGCGGACAGGCTGGGAGTGCATCTACAAATTGTTTCGAGCCGCGTGGTTTGTAGCTGAAAGCAATGCGGCGAGTCCCTGCGCAATGCAATTCCTTTGGCCAGAAAACGCGGAACCGCGCTGGAGGGAAAGGGGACGTGTGCAGGCTTGTGCTGGAGAGGACTTTTGAGAAAATTTACTTCTGTAAGGTTCAAGTGCCTTATAATGACTGCGGACTGTGGGGGACCGTCTTAGAGGCAAGCCAGACTCCGCGTACGCCTGCGCGATACGAGCAGGCTCAAGTTGGTTTCATCGTTGGAGGAGAGAATGAGGCTCACGTGGAGAAGTGTAATCGTACTCGCAGTGTATTTCCTTCTGGTGCCCCGGGGTTTTGCCGACGACGCGACGGCGCGCGCGGCCAAGACCGATCCGGACACTAGCGCTACCGTGCACGCAGCCAGCAAGACAGCCAAAGCCGCACGGAAGGGCAAGGTTAGCGCCAAGAAGAACGCCGATTCAGCCCAGAAGAAAGCCAACTCCAAAAAGAAATCCACCGATGGTACGAGCACACGAGATCCCGCGCCGGTGCTTCCTCCCATGCCGGCGACGACTGGAACACTGGGATTGTTTACTGTGGACTCCGGCGAGACGATGCCGAGCAAGAGTTTTTCGGCCTCGGCCTACGTGAATAAGTTTTCGCGAATGCCCGGCAGCGTAACCGTTTTCAACCTGGGTTGGAACTTCGCCTACGCCCTAACGGACCGGTTCACGGTGTATGTGGATTGGGATGCTTACCGGCATTTGCATATCGGGGCGCCTAATCAGTTGAGTTTGAACCAAATTTTCGGCCCCGGCCATACCCAGTTTGACAGCACGATCTACCGGACGATCTGCGCCGGATGTACGCCCGCGTATGTCGAAGACTATCCTTTCGCCAATGCCAATAATGGAGGCATCGGTGACATCAGCGTGGGCATCCAGTTTGGCATTCTTTCGGAAAAGAAGGGCAACTTCATGAGCTTGGCCGTGCGCAACGATTTCATTATCCCCACGGTGAGGGCGCAGTCGTCCCTGCTCGACAACGCAGGACAGAGCGGCGAGTTCAACGACACCATTATGGGGTCGATGAGCAAGACCTTTGGACGCACGGCCATGTTGGCCTTCGATGCCGGGTACCGGTTTACGCGCGACCCGCGGGCCGGCGGCATGGTGGAGATGATCCAAGCGGACCAGTTCCGCACCGGAGCAGGCATGCTCTTTCTGCCCGATAGGCGCATTCAACCCATGATGGAGTACACGGGAGTAATCTTTGTAGGAAACCACACGCCCAGCGAATCCTTCGGCGCTCGCGACCCGGTGGACGGCGTGTGGGGCGTGCGACTCTATCCATTCAAGAGCGTGGGCCTGGATGTTGGTTACCGCTACATGTTGAATCTGGGGAACGCGCACGACCGCAACGGATTCGTAGTCAAGCTGGGCACAACGTATTGGAGAGAAAAGGAGGGGCCCGCGCCGGTGCATCATCCGCCGGTGGCTTCGTGCTCGGCGGACAAGAGTTCGCTGGTGGCTGGCAGCGGGGAAGTCGTGGACGTGCGGGTGCAAGGCAGCAGCCCGGACAATCTGCCGCTGACCTATGCGTGGAGCGCGACCGGAGGGCAAGTGGAGGGCACGGGGAGCGAAGTGCGCTGGAACTCAGCGGGAGTGAATCCGGGCAGCTACACGGTGAACGTGCGGGTGGACGACGGGCAAGGAGGGACGGCGAGTTGCGGAGTGGATGTGCGGGTGGAGCCCAAGCCGCATCGGGGGCCGGTGATGAGTTGCGCAGTGGACCGCGGGACAGTGCTGGTGGGGGAGCGGGTGAAGGTCGCAGCGCAGGCCAGCAGTCCGGACGGAGAGGCGCTGACCTACACATGGCGGACCAGCGGGGGCCAGATTGTGGGGAGCGGGGCGACGGTGGAGTTGGATACGTCGGGGCTGTCGCCGGGGCACTACACGATCACCGGACGGGTGGAAGACCCGGAGGGAGCGGCGGCGGACTGCACGACAGGAGTGGATGTCCAGGCACCGCCTCCGGCGCCGCAAGCCAGCAAGATCAACGAATGCTTGTTTGAGCGGATGGACATCGCGCGGGTGGACAACGCGTGCAAGCGGATTCTGGATGATGTGGCGCTGCGCTTGAAGAACGAGCCGCGGGGGACGGTGGTGCTGATCGGGTACGCGGACCCGAAGGAGCGCCGGGCGGGGGCCTTAGCGGAGAAGCGGGCGTCCAATGTGAAGGACTACATCACCGCGCAGGGGGTGGATGGGTCGCGGATCACGGTGCGGGGGGCGGCCGGGCAGGTGGGAGGAGAGAAGGAGAACCGCCGGGTGGAAATCATCTGGGTGCCTGAAGGCGCCACCTACTGAAAACCATCAACCGAGATTTCATTCCGCGGGCTCCGCAACTGCCGGCTGCAAATGCTGGGGTCTTGCGGGGCCCGCGTCTTTTTCGCGGCACGCTCGTTGCCTGCGACAGGCCGCAACACTAAAATGAATACCGTGGGCAAACGACAAGCGCGATTCCTATTCTGTCTTTTCCTCATCTGCCCGTTGCCGCTCGCCGCGCAGACCTGGAAACCGATGGGCCCGCCGGGCGGCGATGTTCGTTCGCTGGCCGCCGACCCCAAAAATTCGCAACGCATCTTCCTGGGGACAACGGACGGCCACGTGTTCGGCTCGACCGACGGAGGGCTCCGCTGGCAACTGCTGGGTCGAGCAGGCAACCGGCTGGATAGCGTGGTGGCCGCTCTGATCGTCGACCCGCGCAATCGACAGACTGTCTATGCGGGAACGTGGACGCGGGATTCTAGTGGCGGCGGCGTGTTCCGCAGCGATGACGGCGGCAACTCGTGGAAGCCGGCCGGTTTGGAAGGACATGCCGTGCGCGCCCTGGCGCAGGCTGCGTCCAATGGAGACATCCTGATCGCCGGGGCCCTTGACGGCGTTTTCCGAACGAGCGACGCGGCGAAAACCTGGGAGCGCATTTCCCCGGAGGGACATGCAGAGATCCGCAATCTGGATTCGATAGCCGTCGATCCGGAAAATCCGCGGATCATCTATGCAGGAACGTTTCATCTGCCCTGGAAAACCATGGACGGGGGCCAGCGATGGTTTCCCATCCACGCAGGCATGATTGACGATTCCGACGTGATGAGCATCCTGCTGGATCGCGCCAATCCCCAGCGGGTTTTTGCCAGCGCCTGCTCGGGGATCTACCGCAGCGATAATGGAGCATTTCTTTGGAAAAAAGTTCAGGGAATTCCCTATGCTGCGCGGCGCACGCAGGTCATTGAGCAGGACCCGCTCGATCCCCGGACGATTTATGCGGCGACGACCGAGGGCCTGTGGAAGTCGCCCGACGGCGGAGCGTCCTGGCAGCGCATGACACCGCACGATTGGGTGATCAATGCTCTGGCCGTTTCCCGCGAAACGCCCAACCACGTGGTGATCGGCACCGAGCGGCTGGGCGTTCTGGTCAGCGATGACGGCGGCGCGAATTTCCGCGCGTCGAACCGTGGCTTCAATCATCGGCAAATCATCGCCCTGGCCTTGGACAAGGCTCGCCCCGGGCGGGTGCTGGCCGTGCTGGCGAACGCACCGGAGCCCATTTTGGCCACGGAAGACAATGGCCAAACCTGGGCGCCACTCGGGCCAGGATTGAAAACGGAAGGATTGAAGCGCGTGTACGCTTCGCCGGATGGCTGGTGGGCCGCGCTCGAGCGCGGCGGGCTGATGCGTTACGACGAGAAGAAAACGGCGTGGCTGCGTGCCGGCGCGGCGGCCAACGAGGCCGCGGGTCCTCCGCCCAAGCGAGCACACTCTTCGCGACGCAGGCGCCGAGTGGCGCCGCAGCTGCGGCCATTGGACAACATCGTCAACGATATGGCCTTCAGCCGCCAGGCCTGGTTCGCCGCCACGGAGAACGGTTTGCTTTGCTCCCGCGACCATGGAGAGAACTGGACCATCTTCCCCGTGGGACCGATGACCTCGCTGCCTGTGCGCGCCGTGCGCGTTTCCGCGGACGGCCAGGACATTCGCGTGGCCACCCTGCGCGGCCTGGTCTTCTCTCATGATGCGGGAAAGACTTGGAGTTGGCATGACTTGCCGCTCGAGGGGGGCGGAGCGCAGTGGCTGGAGGTGGCTCACGCGGATACGCCGGAAGAGACCCTGATCGCCGCAGCGGGTAAGGGACTTTATCTATCGCGGGACGGCGGCGCGCACTGGAAACTGGCCGCTTCGGGAATCCCCCAGGCGCCCACGCAGGACTTGGCCGTCGCCGGATCCGTTTTTCTCGCCTCCATGCAGACGGGCGGGCTCTACATCTCTTATGACAGCGGGCGCACGTGGTCGCGAATCGAAGGAACGCTGGCGGAAGGATTTTTTCCGGTGGTGACTACCCAGGAAAGGGCGTCAACGATTTTTGCGGCTTCGGCAACTGAAGGGCTGTATGCCGTCGAATTGAGCGACCGGGCGGCTGCCCGTCCCGGCGCGGACAAGTGATGATGCTTCGGCTAACCTGCCGCGTCAATCCGGTTGCTGCCGCCGGGAACATGAGTTAGCATCAATCCAAAGGAATTTAGGGCCAAGAGCGGCGGGAGCGCCCAGCCCCGATCAACTGATTGCCGACGGAGGCATCACCATGTCGAAGACCCCAACTTTCTTGCGGATTCTGTGCAGTATTCTGGCTGGGTTCAGCCTGCTCGCCGCAGGATGTTCGTCGAAAAACCCTTCCAACCCTACGAATCCTTCGTCGCCGCCGGGAGGCTCCTCCGGCGGGTTGCTGAGCAAACTCACGGAAACGACGGTGGTGCTTCCGGAGCGAACGCCCATCACCGTCACCGTGGACGAAACGTTGACCAGCAGCAAGAGTCAAAGCGGCGATTCGTTCGAAGCTTCGACCGCCGAGCCGGTTACCCTGAATGACAAAACTGTGATTCCCAAAGGCGCCAAAGTAAAGGGCCGCGTGGTGGAAGCCAGTCCCTCCGGCCGCTTGGAACATCCCGGCAAACTCTCCATTGAGCTGACCTCTGTGGAAGTCGGCGGCAAGACCTACGACCTCACCACCAGCATGATTTCGCGTCAAGCCGGCAGCCACAGGAATCGCGACTTGGAATTTATCGGCGGTGGCGCGGCCGGGGGCGCCTTGATTGGTGCGCTGGTGGGGCACGGAAAAGGCGCAGCCATTGGCGCGGCGGTGGGAGCGGGCGGTGGTACGGCTGGTGCGGCGCTGACCGGAAAGAAAGACGTGTCTATTCCGGCGGAAACGGTAGTGACGTTTCATTTGAAGCAACCGGTCAGCGTTACTGTGAAGGACTAGGCTTTGGAGTGCCCTGGCGTCGGCCAGCCGGGTAAACTTACCAAAGGCTTGCGGTTCATTTCAACTGGCCGGATTTCCCGAATTGAAACGATAGTCTGGCCCATTTCTGCACCGCACTATATATAATATACTTATAATCTCCTGATGAATTTTCTTCATTGACTTAATTACCGTTTTGGGAATAGGATGCCAGTTGTTTTTAGGCATTGGCCGGGCCCATCTGTTTCATTTCGGAGGGCTTATCGCTTTCCTCCTGAATTGGCACGGCTGATGCTTCCAATTTGAACTATGAACCAGCCTGTAGAAGAAGCACTCGGCCCACAAAGCGAATTGCGGCCTCCTTTCGATGGCACCCTGCTCATCGTTGACGACGAAGCCGCCACACGCGGAATCTGCCGCGACATTGCTGTTTCCGTCGGTCTCCAGGTCCGCGCGGCAGACAATACGGAAGAAGCTTTGGAGATTCTGGAAACCAGTCCCATCGAACTTCTGGTCACCGACTTGAAGGTTCCGCACCTGGGCGGCCTGGAACTGTTGAAGCGCGTGCGGACCTCTCACCCCCACGTGCAGATCATGGTCTTGACCCAGTTCGGGACCATCGAAAACGCGGTGGAGGCCATGCGCCTGGGCGCGGCGGATTACGTGACCAAGCCCTTTCATGTCGAAGACCTGCGCGCCAAACTCGAGCGCCTCATTCGCGCCGCTGAACTGGATCAGGAGAACCGCATTCTGCGCGAGCAGTTGCGCACCCGCCCTGGTTTTGGCGGCTTGATCGGGACCTCGCCCAAAATGCAGAAGGTTTACAAGCTGATTGAGAAGGTCAGCCAGCACAATTATCCGGTCCTGATTTTGGGGGAGAGCGGCACGGGGAAGGAACTGGTGGCCCGCTCCATCCACTTCTCCGGGCCGCGCAGCAAACAGCCCTTTGTGCCCGTGGACTGTTCGGCCCTGGTGCCCACGCTGATTGAGTCGGAACTGTTCGGCTATGTGAAGGGAGCGTTCACCGGCGCGGTGCAGAGCAAGCAAGGCTTAATCGAAGCGGCCCACGGCGGCACGCTTTTCCTGGACGAGATCGGCGATTTGCCCGTGGACATGCAAGCCAAGCTCTTGCGCGTATTGCAGGAGCGCGAGATCAAGCCGGTGGGCTCGACCGAACGGCGGGCCATCAATATCCGCGTCATCGCCGCGACCAACCGCGACCTCGATCAGGCCATACAGAAAAGCGGCTTTCGCCAGGATTTGTACTTCCGCTTGAACGTCGTGCAGATCAAGCTTCCCCCGCTGCGCGAGCGCAAGAGCGATATCCCCCTGCTGGTGCAAGGCTTCCTGGAAAAGTTCAGTGATCCGCAGCGCCCCCCGCGCAGCATCTCCGAGGACGCCATGCGCCGCTTGATGGCTTACGACTGGCCGGGGAACGTGCGCGAACTGGAAAACGCCATCGAGCGCGCCGTGGCTCTGGGTTCCGGCCCGATCCTGCATGTGGGAGATCTGCCCTCCAATTTGCAGTACAGCTCGGCGTTGCCGCGCGCGGAGAGCAACGAAGTCATGCCCGTCGAAGAAATGGAGCGGCGCCTCATCTTTCGTGCGCTGAGAGAAACAGGCGGGGACAAATTGGCCGCCGCGCGGCTGTTGGGGATTGGCAAGACCACCCTCTACCGCAAGCTGAAACAGTACGAGTCCGAGAAACCTCCCTCCTGAAGCCCGCCTCGCCCTTCCCTGTCTGCCCTGGCGTTGTGCGTGGATCCCGTAATCCTGTCATGTCCAATTCGATTTGGGATTTGGTGTTCCGTAAAGGGCCGGCGGATCGAATTCTCCATTCTGCTGCTCGCCTTACCCGCTTGCAATCGAACAAGTTACTGACTGGCGATGCTTGTGCATGGCCCATGCCGGAGGTTGAGTTTGTATTACCGAAAACCGATCCAGGTGCCTCGCAGCGTGCGCCAAGCCCTTGAGTTTGTCGTCGTTATCGGCAGCGCCCTGCTGGTCAGCTACTTGATTTTGCAACTGCGCTGGTAGCGCGCCCGCGTTCTTCGTTGCCTGGCGAGGCCATACCCCCTTCCAACGCCAGCAGGCATTCCGCGCGGGAGGAGGGTATGACGGCGGAGCGTGCGCCAGACCGGGCCGGGGAAATCGCCGAAGCGCAACTGCGCGCGCTTCTTCGGGCGACCCAGAGCGGCGTGCTCATTTTCGATGCCGCTGGTCGTCCCGTCCTTACTAATGAGTGCCTTGCGCCGCTCCTGGGTTTGCCTCCGGAATCCTTGGCGGACCTCAGCGCGTTGGACAATCGCCTCGCGGCGCTGGCCGCCAACTTCCGCGATGCGCAGTCGTTCGGCGCGGAGTGGCACGCGAGGCGCATGCGCGCCGAGCAGCCCGCCTGGGAAGAGTTGGAAATGCTCCGGCCCGCGCGCAGGTTGATCGAGCGGTCCGCGCGGCCCGTGTGGGGCCCGGGGGGGTGCCGCGCCGGCTGGCTGGAGGTTTACCGGGACATCACCGGACAACGCACGATGCACTCCAAACTCCTGCAGACCGAAAAAATGGCCGCCCTGGGGCAACTGGTTTCCGGGATCACCCATGAATTGAACAACCCCCTGACCAGCATCATGGGCTACGCGCAACTTCTGCTCAGCCGCAGCCTTCCCCCCGAGCGCATCGCCGATGTGCGCTTGATTTACGAGGAGGCCGAGCGCGCCTCGCGCATTGTCAAAAACCTGTTGACCTTCGCGCGGGAAACCAAGCCCGTCCGCGAGCCGGTGGACTTGAACGAAACCATCGAGCGCACCATGGCCCTGCGCGGCTACGAATTGAAAGTGGAGAACATCGTTGTGGAACTGCACCTCGATCCCCGCCTGCCCTCCATCCTGGCCGATGCCACCCAGATGCAGCAGGTCATCCTGAATCTGGTGGTCAATGCCGAACAGGCCATCCAGCAAGGACGCGGCAGCGGGCACATCAGCGTCCGCAGCGGGCGCTGGCTGGCCAACCGCGTATTCCTGGAGGTTTCCGATGACGGTCCGGGCATCGCTCCGGAAGTAGCCTCGCGCATCTTCGATCCCTTCTTCACCACCAAAGCGGTCGGAGTAGGCACCGGCCTGGGCCTTTCCATTGTTTATGGAATTGTGCGCGAGCACGGCGGCGAAATTTCCATGGAGAGCCTGCCCGGACGCGGCGCAAAGTTTCGCATCGAACTGCCCGTTGCCGCGGAACTGGCCGTTGGCACGGCGCCCCACGCAGTTGCCGTCGCCTCCGCCTCCCCGGCGCAAGAAACTCCCCTGGCTGACCAGGACCGCCCGGCCATCCGTGCGGACGGCGAGCGTGTCCTTATCGTGGAAGACGAACCCACCGTGGCCCAACTCATCGCCGATGTCCTCAGCGAAGAGGGTTATCAAGCGGACCGCGCCCTGGACAGCCGGGAAGCCCTGGCGCGCATCGCCCGGGGAAAATATGCCCTGCTGATTTGCGATATCCGCATGCCCCATCTGGACGGCCCGGCGTTTTACCGCGCTCTGGTGCAGGCCGGCGATCCGCTGCAACACCACATGCTGATCATCACCGGCGACACGCTGTCTTTCTCCACCCTCGAGTTTCTCGAGCGCAGCGGCCTGCCCTACGTCGCCAAACCTTTTCTGGTCGAAGAGCTCAAGCTGGCGGTCCAGCACGCCCTGGCTTCTCCCCCTTCCGGCGTGCGCATTCCCGCCGTGAGCCGTGCTCTGGAATGGCCGCAAACCGCGGGGAGAAAAAAATGAATTCGCCGAATCGCGTCGTGTTTCTGGTCTGTGCCGATGCCGCTGTGACCGAGCCGCTGCTCGCTGAATTAATGGCCGCGGGCGCCGAATACCAGCTTCCCCTGTTACCCAACGTGGCTCAGGCCCACCGCGCCTTCCAGCGCGCCGCGCCCGCCGTGATTGTGCTGGACGAATCGGCCGTAACTCCGGCGTTGCCG
>Ga0187803_10000849_pt1 | contig 11997 bp, 12 predicted proteins | sample NC_wetland_sal_i_2_FD_132425 | JGI IMG/M metagenome (GOLD analysis project Ga0187803, IMG submission 132425) | Wetland sediment microbial communities from Neuse River Estuary, North Carolina, USA - Control_3 | ecosystem: Environmental > Aquatic > Freshwater > Wetlands > Sediment | place: USA...
CCTCGATGATCGCCTTCCGAATCGTCGGAATGTCCCCGCCCGTCGACAGGTCCATCACCGTGTCCGCGCCGTAGTGTACCGAGTGGTGCAGCTTTTTCAGCTCTTCGTCGATGTGCGACGTCGTCGCCGAGTTGCCGATGTTCGAGTTGATTTTGCATTTGAACGCGATCCCGATCCCCATCGGCTCCAGCGCCTTGTGATGGATGTTCGCCGGTATGATTGCACGCCCCCGCGCCACTTCGCTGCGCACCAGTTCCGGCTCGATCTTTTCGCGCCGCGCCACGTACTCCATCTCTTCCGTGACCACGCCCTGGCGCGCGTAGTGCATCTGCGAAACGTTGCGCGTCCCGTTCGCCGCCGCCGTTTCTACCAACCGCTTCTCGATCCAAGCCTCTCGCACTCCCATCGCTTCCCCCTGAAGAGTCTCCGCTCGCGGAGCTTCTCTCTCTCTCTCTCTCGTCGCCGAATTATCGCACCGCCGTGCGCACACAGCAACCTAAGGCGCGGGTACGATACCCTTCAGCCTGTCTGGTTTTGATTTTCTCTTACAGGCTGAAAACCACACAGGCTGAAGCCGGTCCTACTTTAGTGCTTTATTCCCAGATCGCGAACGCGATGCCCGTGCCGGTGCCGGCGGGTGAGCGGTAGCACGGGACGTAGTCGGACCAATTCAAATTCAGGGATTCCATGGCGCCGGCGAGAGCGATCCAATTGCGGATTTCGCCGCTGCCGGATTTCAGCTTTGCTGGAGGAACAGAGGTGATGACATTCTGGTCCTTGTGCTGCATGGCGGCGATCAGGTTGCGGTCGAACTCCTCGTCGAGGCAGAAATGACTGAGGCCTCCGGTGGCAATGAACGCCACGCGCGCGCTCTTCGGCCAGGACTTGACCGCGCGCGCCAGGGCCTTACCAAAATCGTAGCAGCGTTGGGCCGAGGGCTGGTTCGGCGGATAGTAAGCGTTGATGAAAACAGGAACGATCGGGACGGATTTGTTGGGCATCAGCACTTCGCGCGGAAAAGCGAAGGCGTGGCCTTCTCCTTCGCCGACATTTTCGGGTTGTCGCGTGGATTGGGCGACGTCAAAATTCGCTTCCACCAACGCGCCGACCAGATGCTCGCCCAGATCGGAGGCCACGGGAAAGGCTTTGGCCACCGGCTCATAGTAACGGCGCCGCGCCTCGGTGTACCAATCCCAGGGTTCAATCTTCGTGGTCGGCCGGTTAAAGATTTCCTTGCCCCAATAGACGAGAAAAGCGGGAAGGTTGTCTTCAAGGAGCATTTCTTTCTGGTCGTCGCCGATAATGACGATAATGTCCGGCGCGACGCGCCCAATCGCGTGTCTCAATTTCGCGAGGCCGGTCTGACATCGTTCATATCGCGCGCGAGTCGCCTCCGGTAATAGGATCTCATCCAGTCCCTTGGGCGCTGCCGCCAGTAGCGCTTCATAGTTCGTGCGGTTTCCAGCCTTGTCAAAATAATTTTTCGCGCGTTCTTTGTCGACTTGAGCGAAGTGCGGCCAATCCTCGAGCTTGGTCATCAACATGATGGAATGCGATGCGCCGATCCCCGCCACGATGGATGCCATTCGTTCTCCTGGACAACGATAATGAAATGAATAGCTCGGGCTATCTACCGGCGCAAAGCATGCCGTCAACGAGAAGCAGGCCAGATAGGCGAGTTGGTTTCCGGCAACGCGTTTTATTTGAGAGCGCCGCTTGCGAGCGGGACCGGAAACGACGATTTCAGCACGCGGTCATTGAACCGCTCCCGCCGCGGCCGGGTAAACCGGCAGAGTAACGTGCTCGCCGAAGGTCGCCTTCAAGCCCTCGATGGCGCAATTCTCATCACCGCCGCCCGCTCCGCCGCCGACGCCGACGGCTCCGATCATCTGTCCGTCGACAACGATCGGGATGCCGCCCGAGCTGCCGAAGAGATTAAAAAAAACGGCAGAACGTGGGATGCCGGCGGGATCGTTCTTGAGCTGCGCCTCGCGTATGGAGGTGGGCTGGCGCGTCTTCAGGGCCGTCTGCGCTTTCAACAGCGCGGTGCGCATGTTGTCGGTAACCTGGCCGTCCATGCGCTCCATGTGCACGAACTCGCCGGCATCATCGATGACGTAGAGCGACATCGTCCCGCCCTTCGACGCGGCCCAGTCGCGACACACGCGGGCGATTTTCTTCGCTGCCGCGAGCGAAATCTGGTTGCCGTCAAATACGTTGGCTGCGCCCTTGGCGCCGACTACGAATTCCGCGGGCAGGGTCGTCTTGGGCGGGGTGGCGGTGGCAAAGCGAGCAACCGGAGCGTTGCCACGATTGGCGTTCTGTCGCGGCGGAAGATCTTGCACTAGCGGGGCCACCGATGGCCCGATCACTTCGACTAGCGCCTTGTGGCCGCAAATCTCGTCGCTCCACACTGGCGGATGAGGCGCGGAACCGCCGACCCCAACGACACCGATCAACTGTTTATTAACGACGATGGGGAGGCCGCCGGAATTCGCAAACAAACCGAGTTGATCATCCTGAAATTCCTCGGCCGGATCCTGGAGCACGCCGTTCATGAGGATCTTGCTGGGCTCGCGCTCCATTAACGCGGCGTGCGCCTTCATCTCGGCCGTGATGACATTCAGATAACCCTGGCCGTCCATGCGATCCATGTAGACATGGTTGCCGAAATGATCGAGCACCATGATGCTGATCTGCACGCCCTGGTCGGTAGCGGCCTTCTCGCACGCTTCGGCAATGCGCTCCGCAGTGGCCAGGTTGATGGTATTGAAATCCTGAATCTGTTCGGCCGCTTTGCCGCTGACGACTAATTGCGCTGGCACGTTTTGAGCAAACGCCACGCCGCCAAACGCCATCGTGCTGGCAATCGCCAATCCGATCGTCAACTGAACGATACGAAGTTTCATATTGCCCTCCCAAGAATCGCGTTGCGCAGATTCTCCTCGCCTTCAGCGGACAAGTCAATCCGGCGTGGCGCCGTCCGGCGAGTCCGACGATGTTGGGGAAGGAGCATGGTTGCATCGGTTCGCTTTTTGACATAATAATAGCGCGCTCGTCTCCAACGATCCGAATATCAAAGAGGCTTTGTTCCACGGGCCGGTTTCGCCGTCGACCGAATCCATGGAATGGGGGGATTTCCGCCGCCATGAGCAAGAGAAAATCTTTTGACGTCGAGGGGCTGGGCCACGCCAATCCGATTCCTGCGGTTTCGCGCATCGGAAATATTATCGCGACAGGCGGCGTATCCGGGACGGACACGAGCACGGGAAAAATTCCCGAAGACGTTGCCGCGCAGTGCGCGCACATGTTCGCGAATTTGCGGACGATTCTGGCCGTCGCGGGAGCGGCGCCCGAGGACGTAATCCGTGTGACCGTGTGGATTGCGCGTCCCGAGATCCGCGCAGAGGTCAATAAGGAGTGGGTGGTGATGTTTCCCGATCCTCATTCGCGTCCCGCGCGGCACACCATGTTTTATGACCACTTCGCGGGCACGATGGTCGTTCAGTGCGAAGCGTGGGCCGTCATCGGCGGCGGTGCAGCTTGAAGCTTCAACTCAGCCTCGGAATGGCATCGAACCCGCGAACGTGGCCCATTCTGGAGGGCCAGGTGGCCGCCGACGGAATCGATCTGGTTCCCAGCGTGGTCCATCCGTCCGAGCTTTTCTGGAGGCAGCTGCGCTTCGCGGATTTTGACGTTTCCGAAATGTCGTTTTCCTCCCTGATGATGGCGAGGGCCAATGGCGATGAGCGCTGGGTGGGCCTGCCTGTTTTTACGACCCGGCGATTCTTTCACACGGAAATTCTGGTGAGGCGCGATTCGGGCATCGAAAAACCCACGGACCTGAAGGGCCGGCGCGTGGGCGTTCCCGAATACCAGCAGACGGCGGCGCTCTGGTCGAGGGGAATTCTACAGCACGAATTCGGCGTCGCGCCGAAAGACATGGAATTCTGGATGGAACGGCTGCCTTCGCACAGCCATCGCGGCGCGATGGGATTCACTGCGCCGCCGGGCGTGACGATTCACCAGATTCCTCCGGAAAAAAATATCGGGACGATGATGCTTTCAGGCGAACTTGAAGCGACGCTTTTCTACCTTGTGAATCCCAACATGATTGACCGCAGCACCGCCGATCTTTGGCATCACCCGGACATTAAAACGATTTTTCCCGACCCACTGGCAGAAGGAATTCGTTTCTTCCGCAAGACCGGCATCTATCCGATCAACCACGGAATGGTGATCAAGCGGGAAATCGTGGAGGAGCATCCGTGGACGGTTCTGAATCTTTTCAAGGCGTTCAAGCGCGCCAACGAGGTTGCAAACGAACAGCGGCTCGAGCACGCAAGCTATCATTTTGCGGCCGGCCTGATTTCCAGAGAAGCCAATGAGGCACTTGCGACGTCGGTCGTCACCCACGGGATCAAGGCGAATCGCCACGTGCTCGAGACGGCTGCGCAATATTCCTTCGAGCAGGGATTGACGCCGCGGCTGACTAAGCTTGAGGACGTGTTCGCCGCGAACGCCATGGATGAGTAGCGGCGCGCGCCAGCGGACGGAGGCAGTTTCGATAATGTCCCTTCGACGAATCTATCCTTTGTTGTTTTTCAGCGCGGCCCTTACGCTGTTTTCTGCTACGGGGATTCGCGCTCAGGCGGACAAGCTGATCGTAACGCACTATGCCGGAGCACTGAATGGGTTGCCGTATACGATCGCGCTGGAAAAAGGATACTTCAAAGACGCGGGCGTAAATATCACCGGCATCATCGGCGGAGCGGGCGGCGGCAGCGGCGTGCGCAGCCTTTTGGCGGGAGGTTCGCTGTATGCGGAAGTCGCGCTTCCGGCCGCGATCACCGCGGCGCGGCAGGGGCTGGACATCAAGATCATCAATTCGTGCGGCGAAGGCTGGGACCAAATCTGGGTGACGCGGCCGGACGCGCCGCTCAATTCAGCGCAGGATCTTCGCGGCAAGCGGATCGCGTACTCGCGGCCGAGATCAGTCAGCGAAATGTTTATATTGCTACTGCTCGAGAAGCTGGGCTTGAAGAAGTCCGACGTCACGATGCTGGACGTGGGCGCCGACAGTGCGGGAATCACGGCGGTGGAAACCGGCGCCGCGGACCTCGCCATTGCAACGGAGCCCTTTTATTCTATGCAGATCCACCAGGGCGCAAAATACAAAATCGTTTTCTATGCAAAGGATGTCTTGCCGCCAATGACCCAAACCGTTGGCATTACGACAGGCGCATTCGCGAAATCACGCGGGAAGGAATTGCGTTCCATCATCGAAGCGCGGCGCAAGGGCGTCGAATTCATCTACGCTCATCCGGACGAGGCCGCGGCTATTCTTTCGAGCGCCTACCATTTGCCGCCCGCGGTTGCCAAGGACGCTTTGGAAAATAATTTGCAAAAGTTCGGCAAGTGGTGGAGCGCCGGAAATTTCGATATGTCCGGCATGAACGAAGTCCTGCACGCCATGAACATGACCGGAGAGCTCGCCGGCTCGGTGGACTGGAACTCCATGATCAACCAGGATTTCCTGCCGGCCGATTTGCAGCGCAAAATTCAATAACGCGAGACCCAAAATTTGCCCGACGCAACGAGAACCGTGCATGCGCGCGTCGAAGGCGTGACACGCATCTATCCCGGCCGCAGCGGCCAGCCGCCCGTGAACGCTCTCGGACCGATCGATCTCGATTTGTACAAGGGCGAATTTCTCAGCATCGTTGGACCTTCCGGCTGTGGAAAATCCACATTCCTTGAATTGCTTGCCGGCTTGGCCGAGCCAACCGCGGGAACGATCGAGTTCGAAGGGCGTGCGGTACGCGGCCAGGTTCCGGAGGGCGTTGGCGTGGTCTTTCAGGAGGACTCCAGTTTTCCATGGCTGACGGTTTGGGACAACGTGGCATTCGGCCTTGAGAATGAAGGCGTCGATCCGGCCGAAACCAAGCGGCGTACGGATTTTGCGGTTGGCTTTATGGGCCTCACGGATTTCGCGAAGTCCTATCCCGCGCAACTATCGGGCGGCATGCGCCAACGCGTTTGCATTGCGCGTACTCTTGTTTTGCAGCCGCGTCTGATTTTGCTGGATGAGCCGTTTGCGGCGCTCGATCAACAGACGCGCCTCTTGATGGGCGACGAACTGCTTCGCTTGTGGCGCGAAACGGGCGCCACCATTCTGCTGATCACGCACGCGCTCGACGAAGCGGCAATGCTGTCCGATCGCGTCGCGGCGATGTCGGCACGGCCCGGCCGATTGCTCGAAATTATTCCGACCGGCTGGCCGGCCGAACGCGACTCGCGAATTGTCGAGGACGCGAGGTTTGGGACGATCACTGCGCGCCTTTGGACGATCTTGCGGGACGAGTCCATGAAGGCCATCGGCCGGACGGAGTCGAGAGAATCGGCATGACGCGCTACGCCTGGATGCGGCTTGGGATTGTCGTTGGCGCGGGAGTCATTTTGGAAATCCTGTTCCGCACGGGCGTCATTCCCCGCCTGATCATGATTCCCCCGAGCGAGATGCTAGCCTCCGCATGGCAAATTCTCGCGTCCGGAGAATTTAAGGGTGATTTCTATTTCTCGCTCCTCAATATTGCATTCGCGATTGGACTATCCGTTGCCGGAGGATTTCTGACCGGTCTTGCAATCTATAGTGTGCCGCTCCTGCGGGCTACGCTGGAACCGTTTCTCACCTCTTACTCCGCCGTGCCGCCCATCGTTTTCTATCCCATGTTGATTGTGATTTTTGGATTGAACCGCATCCCGCAAATCATCATCGCCGTGATGTTCGGCCTCGTGCCGATGGCGATAAATACGATCAACGGCCTCTACCGCATTCGCCCTGTGTTCCTGAAAGTAGGACGCGCGCATCGCGTTTCGGCTCTCGCCTCCGTTTTTCGCATCCAGCTTCCGGCAGCGGCGCCTTATCTTTTTGTCGGGGTCACCCTAGCGGTTTCCTACAGTGTCATCGGAGTGATCAGCACCGAATTCATCTTGTCCGCGTCGGGAATCGGCCATCAAATTTCGTTCGCCTACGACAACTATGACAATCGTGCGATGTACGGGCTGGTCGTCCTGTTGCTCGCGATCGCAACGCTGCTGAACTCGACACTGCGCTACTACTCGCACCGCATGTTGCAGAGGTGGACACGATGAGGGCGCGCCAGGTTTTGTACACGGCTGGTTTCATCGCCGCCCTGTTGATTTTCTGGCAGGCCCTTTATTGGATTTTCGGAGCAAGAGTGCTTACTCCTCCGTGGACCACATTTGCCAACGCCTGGAACATGCTCAAGATGCCGGACTATTGGCCGGACCTCGGGGAATCGATTCGCGCATTCCTAATTGCGCTGATCATTGCTTTCGGGATGGGAACAATTGGAGGCATTGTCATTGGCACCTGGCGGGCGTGCTCGGAAGTTCTTGAACCATTGCTCGTGAATATCAATACCGTTCCGAAAGTCGCGCTCTATCCGGTGATCCTGCTCATTTTTGGATTGGGGATTTGGTCCAAAGTGGTCTTCGGCGTACTGCACGGTGTCATTCCCATTATGATTTCATCGATCGGCGCCGTCCGGAATGTTAATCCCATCTATGTGCGATGCGGCCGGACGATGCATCTGACGCATTGGCAAATGCTCCGCCGAGTCTGGGTGCCCGCGTGCGTTCCGGAAATATTCTCCGGCCTGCGGCTTGGATTTTCGTTGACACTCCTCGGCACGATCTTCGGAGAATTTTTCGCTTCGCAGAAAGGTGTCGGTTTTCTGCTGATGAACGCGATCGACCTGCGCAACATACCCACAATCATGTCGCTCATCCTGATCCTCGTCGTTTTCGCCGTACTGTCCAATTCCGCGCTGCTGGCTGTCGACCGAAGACTGCACCGCACCCAGGCGTGAACGCTGCGAATTGCGTACCGCCGGCATCTTGCCGGCTGCCTTCGAGTTTGAGGCGCGGGCACAGAGATAGCGACATGCCAATGACACTAGACTACCCGCAGATGCCGTGGCGCTCGACCCGTGTTATTCTCGGCTCAGGGAACCTGGGATGCGAATCGTAAAGGCTTGGTGGCTGCTCGGCTGCGCGTTTGCTCTCGTGGGCGTGGCGTATGCCTACCAGGCGCCCTTCCGCGAATACCCTTCTGTCGAATACGGCGTCCAACCGCTTCCTCCCGACTATCAGGAAAAGACAGAATTTGCGTTTGCGCGGCTGATGTATCCGCCTGGATGGAATGACGGCTATCGCGGCCGCTTCGACGGCGACTGGCGCCTGGGACTTTCCCTTTGGACGCAGGACTATCCGCCGGCTGACCGGGCATTTTCGCAGGCGGTTCGCCGCTTGACGCGCATCCACACGCGGTCCGTCGAACAATGCGTGAATCTTGACGATGGCGACGAGGTCTACAACTGGCCGTTTCTATATGCCGTGCAGGTGGGCGAATGGGGACCGACCGATCGCCAGATGCTGAAGCTGCGCGATTATCTGCTGCGCGGCGGGTTTTTCATGGCTGACGATTTTCACGGGACGACCGAGTGGCAGGTGTTTGAAGAACGCATAAAAAAAGTGTTCCCGGATCGCCCCATCGTGGATATTCCAAGCAACGACCCGATTTTTCACACAATGTTTGACCTGGATGACCGCTACCGGATTACGGGTGCCGAGCACCTGCGGTTGGGCTACAAGAATGGCGGCATCGACGCGCATTGGATGGGGATTTACGACGACCACGGCCGCGTGATGGTGTCGATTTCATATAATTCCGACATCGGCGATTCTTGGGAATGGTCTAACGAGCCAGGCTATCCGCAGAAATTCTCCGACCTGGGAATGCGCATCGGCGTGAATTACGTCATCTACGCGATGACGCACTGATGAGTGGCGTAGGCTTCAGCGTGTCGGGTTTCTCCTTGTAATGATCAAAACCCACAGGCTGAAGCCTGCGCCACCAAAACCTCGTCATACCCAACACTCATTTTCAAGGCTTGCCCGAAGCAACTGTCTTCCGGGCCGAGCCATGAGTGTCTTCCTGACGGGAGAGCGCCCCGCCTGAAGTTATTTCCCGACGACGAGCACGACAAACGTATCGGGCAGAACCTTGTCGTGTGTGGCGCCGTGGCCATGCCTCGCCGTGACGGTGAGGACGTTGTGCGTCTTCATGTCCACTGTCATGGTCCGGGCGCCCGATTGCGTATCGAGTTCCTCGAGCACTTTGAAGCTGTCAGGAGAGTCCTCGTGAATGATAGTGAGGGTCCCCGCCCCGCCCGCCGATGCGAATGCATTCATCGTCTCCGGATCGAATCCGGCGCCGTCGGTTCCGGCGCCAGTGCGCAGCGCGGCGATCACTTTGCCGGTGTCCGCGTCCATGATTACCATTCTCTGGTTGTCGCACGCGGAAAACAGGCGGCGGTTCTTGCGGTCAATCGCCAGCCCCGATGGCCCAGTGCCCTGCACGAGGGGCCAGCGATGCGTCACCTTCATTGTTTGGCCGTCCACCTCCACGATTTCATCCTTGTCCGTAATGTTCACATAAACCTTGCCCTTGCCGTCCGACACCGCGGCTTCCGGCTGCCCGCCGAGCACCACCGTGCCGGCAAGGGTGCCATCCTTGGCGTTGATCACCGTCGCGTTGGCGCTGCTGCTGTTCATAACGAATACGCGCTTGGTGACGGGTTCGTAAGTGAAGGAATCAGGATCCTTGCCCGCCTTGACAGTCCCGATCTTTGCCAATGTTTTCAGGTCGACGATGACCACCGAGCCCGCGTCGCCATTCATCGCGTAACCCCGGCCAAATTCGGGGATAGGGAGCAGCCCGGAAGTCCCCTCCAGGCCAGCCACTTTGCCCACGACCTTGCCTGAATCAACGTTCACCACATCAACGTGATCTTCCCGGCCGATGTAGGCGAGCCGCGCATCGTTGTCCATCGTGATGTAGTCCCAGCCTTCCGTGCCGCCCGTGACGATCTTTTTCACGATGTGATAGCCGGAAGAATCCGGACTTGCAGGTAAGGCCCGCGCAAATCCGGTTAGTAAAAGTGAAACCGCGAGGCCCAAAGTTGCGCCGGTGATGACTGCCATGTTTCTCTTACGCATGATGATCAATCCTCCCTTATGACTTGCATCGAACTTTTTCCTGCCCCCATTTTTTGAACCGACTTGTTTCGCAGAATTTTCAGATTGGCCCAGGTTCTTCAATCCTGCACAGTGTAGATGCGGACCTCGGCATTCGTGTTGGCGCCAGCAGGGATCGCCAGGTAGAAACGGTCGAACCCTTTCCCTTGCCTTCCAAAGTATCCGGCCGTGCCTGCACCCAGAACGGTCGGAATCTTTGCGAGCAAAGTGTAGTGATCAGGATCGTTCTGCTGATAGACCCAGATGGAACCCTCCCGGCCCGGTACGTAAACTCGTCTATGCTCGGCACTATAATACAAATCGTCCGTGTCCTGAACGGTCGGGACGGACGCGACCATTTTGCCCGAGCCCGTGTCAAACACGGAGATGGTCGCCGGTTCCCGCGTGCCGACGATGATGCGGTGGTCGGCTTCGTCAAGGGCCATGGGAAAATTTTGCAAATTGGTGACGGGCCAGCGCGTGAGTTCCTTGGTCGTGCGACTGATGGCTACGATCTGCTTCAAATCCGGGACATTCACATAAATGTTGGGCCCGTTCTTTTCCAATTGGAACGATTCCGGTTCGCCCCCCAGTTTGTATACCTCATCGGTGCGCTTGCCGGTCATCGCGTCGATCGCTGCAATCGCGGAGTTTTTCTCGTCATCGCCGCAGCCGACATAGACGCGCTTGGTTGCCGCGTCATAGCGCAGGTTATCGGCCCCTCCGTCAAAATCCAGTGTATTGATGAGCTTGTACGAGTCGCCGTCGTAGATGTAGACCTTGCCCTTTTCGCTGGCCACAAACAGTTTGTTGGCCTCCGGAGAGAAGGCCACGCCCTGAGGGTTCGGCACTCCAGTAATCTCGTGGGACCGGGTCCCCTGGAAGAGATCGATCACTTCGACCGAATTGTTGCCCAGTCCCGAAACAAACACTTTGCCTTTGCCGGAAGCAAAATGGTCGAAGCGACCCTTCACGCCCTCCAGAGGGACAGATCCGGTCAAGACGATTGGAGGTGCGCTCTCGGCGGCGGGCGGCGCACTCGCAGGGGCAGTCTGTTGCGTGCTCTTGCAGGCGACGCATGCAAGAACGAGCGCCAGTAAAGAACCCATCGAGCAAAACTTCCTCATGTTGTCCTCCCAAGCCAGGCAGGCCTAACCGGAGGCCGGTCAACCACCACTCATCAAAAAATGGATACCCACCGTGTCTTGGCTAGCTTATGTACCGCCGCATCGACGTAAACGCAAGAAATAATTGCCAAGTCGCAACGTTTACCCGATCGAATTGAGTGGAAGTGGCGAACCCTCATTGACTTCGGTTTGGCGCTGCTTGTAGGATGCGGCTCACATCGCATCGTCGATGCCTGGAGGAAATCCCTATGTCCCACATTCGTTTTTCGGTGTTGGCTATTGCTGCGTTCGTGCTGGTGGGCGCGTTCTCGATGACCGCGCTCTCCCAAGATCTGCTCACACAGAAAGTGATATCAATGGAAATGGCACAAACCATGGCGCAGGCGACCATTGCGCAATGCCGCGCCAACGGTTATCGCGTCAGCGTAACAATTCTCGACAATAGCGGCCTGCTCAAGGCCTTTCTCCGTGATGACGGCTCCGGCGCGGGCACGCCTGATCTCAGCAGGAGCAAGGCGTACACGGCATTGTTTTTCCGGAGGACCTCGGGTGAAACCGCCAAGGCGTTTGGGGCTATGACGCCTCCGCCGAACGTGGCAGGCACCGTCATGATGCAGGGCGGCGTTCCGATCAAAGCGGGGACGGAAACCATTGGCGCGATCGGCGTCAGCGGCGCGCCCGGCGGCGATAAGGACGAAGCCTGCGCGGACGCCGGCATCGCGAAGGTTGCCGACAAGCTAAAGTAGACCTGTTACCTCCCAAATTA
>Ga0187803_10000850_pt1 | contig 11994 bp, 12 predicted proteins | sample NC_wetland_sal_i_2_FD_132425 | JGI IMG/M metagenome (GOLD analysis project Ga0187803, IMG submission 132425) | Wetland sediment microbial communities from Neuse River Estuary, North Carolina, USA - Control_3 | ecosystem: Environmental > Aquatic > Freshwater > Wetlands > Sediment | place: USA...
AAGGTTGATCACGCAGTTGGAGACGATTACGTCCACGGAATTCTCGGGCAGCGGCACGGCTTCAATCGTTCCCTTCAGAAATTCCGCGTTGGCAATGCCACTTTTGCGCTGGTTGGCGCGCGCGAGCTCGAGCATTTCGTCGGTCATGTCCAGTCCATAGGCTTTGCCGGCAGGCCCCACGCGCCGCGCGGAGAGCAGCACATCAATTCCGCCGCCGGAGCCCAGATCGAGCACGACTTCGCCGGGGCGCAATTCCGCCAGCGCGCTGGGATTGCCGCAACCCAGCGAGGCAGCCAGTGCGTCGGGAGGCAGATCCGCGGTTTCCCCCGCGGAATACAGATCCGATGTGATGGGGTCCTTCGCTGAACACGAGCTCGGCGCTCCGCAGCATCCTTGGTTGCCCTGGGCCATGTTGCGAGCCACTTCCGCGTATTTTTCTTTGACCACTTCTTGCATTTCTTTCTCGCTCATGGAATCTCCTTGGATCGTGTGAACCCGCGCCGCGGAATCAGTGCCCCAGCTGGACGACCGTCTCCGCCTTGACCGCTCTGCTGCGCGAGCAGCATTCTTTGTAAAGAAAAGCCAGCAGCTCGCGCAAAGCCCCGGCGTTGGCGGTGTGCCAGAGAAACTGGCGGTCGCGGCGCACGCTGACGAGGCCTTCGTTTTTGAGCTTCTCGAGGTGATGAGATAGGGTGGAGGCGGGGATGTCCAGTTCCGACTGGAGGTCGCCGACCACCATCCCCTGGGGGTGAGCCGAGAGAAGCAGGCGCATGATGCGCAAGCGCGGCTCGGCGCCCAGGGCCGCGAACTGATCCGCGAAGCGGGCTACTTGCTCGGTGGAAAAACGCGTGGTCATATTTCCATGATACTAGAAATATGGGACATGTCAAGCCCCCGTCCGCCCAAGCAGTCGGTGGAGACGGAGCACGAAAAACTGGGGCGCCCCAAGTACCCTTATCCGCCTCCGCCGCGTCCAATGCCAATAGGTCTGGGAGCCAGGAAACACACGCTGGCAGTCTGCTTTGACGCGGGCCGGCGGGGCATAGGATAATGAGTTTTTGGATAAACAGATGAAAGAACGCTTGGGAGTCCTTGCACTTCTTCTCGTCGCGGTTTTGATTCCTTCGGCAATTCTTGCGCAGGGCCCGCCGCCTGCTGCGGCGACTCCTGGGCAGAGTCCGGCCACCCCCGCCGACGAGCAAGCGCGCGCCGACGCTTTCTACGCCTTCACCATGGGGCACATCTACGAAGAGTATGACGACGCCACCAGCCAGAGCGAATACGCCAATCAGGCCATCGAGTCCTACAAAAAGGCCTACGCACTTGATCCCCGCTCCCCGGTCATCGGCGAACGGCTGGCGGAGATTTATTTCAAGGCCCAGCGCATCCGCGATGCCGTGCAAGAAGCGCAGGACATCCTGAAGCGGGACCCGGAAAACCTTTCCGCGCGGCGCTTGCTGGCGCACATTTACGTGCGCACGCTGGGCGACTCGGCGGTCACGCCCGGCCAGCGCGACATGGTCAGCCGAGCCGTCGAGCAGTTCCGCGAAATCCTGCGCCTCGACCCTTCCGATGAAGACGCCGCGCTGTGGCTGGCGCGGCTCTATCGCATGCAGAACGACCCCGATAAGGCCGCGCAGGTGATGCGCGAGCTCTTGCAGCGCGAGCCGGACAACGAGGCCGCCGCGGAGCAGTTGACCCAGCTTCTGCTCGACCAGGGCAAGGGCGCCGAGGCCATTGCCATGCTCGAAGGCATGATGCAACGCGCCGCCTCGCCCAACTTGCTTGATCTGCTTGGCGATGCCTATACGCAGGAGCGCCAACCGGTCAAAGCCGAAGTGGCTTATCGCAAAGCGGTGGAAATGGATCCCGATGAGCCTTCCCACCATCATGGCCTGGCTCAAGCCCTGGTGGCCCAGGAAAAATATGCTCCGGCCATCCAGGAATACAAGAAACTCACCGAGCTCGAGCCCGACAAGGCGGAAAATTATTTGCACCTCGCCGAAATCTACCGGCAGCTCAACCAGCTTGACCTCGCCGAAGAAAATGTCCTCCACGCCAAGCAGTTGGCCCCCGGCGATTTGGAAGTGATGTATTACGAATCTACGATCTACGAAGCGCAGGGCCGCTTTGAGGACGCCATTCGCGTTCTTTCCAGCGCGATCAGCGGGGTCAAGAACCAATCGCAGCCTTCGCCCAGCAGCCGCCGCACCCTGGCCATCTTTTACGAACTGCTCGGGCGCCTCTATCGCGAAAAAGAGGACTACGCCAGCGCCATCGGGACTTACCAGGAGATGCTGCATCTGGGTGACGAAGAAGGGCGGCGCGCGCGTATGGGCATGATCGACACCTACCGCGCCGAGCGGGATTTGCCCAAAGCTCTCGATGAAGCGCAAAAGGCCATGCAGGCTTTTCCCCAGGACCGCAGCTTCCGCGTGACCCAGGCCCTGCTGCTGGGTGAGGACGGGGAGACGGACAAGGCCGCAAAAATCCTGACCGCTATGTTCACCGGCACGGCCGAAGACCGCGAAATCGATCTCGACCTGGCCCAGGTCTATGAGCGCGGCAAGCGTTTTGCCGACGCCGAAAGCGCCGCGCGTGCCGCCGAAAAACTCACCACCCGCCCGTCGGACAACGAAATGATTTGGTTCATGCTCGGCGCCATTTACGAGCGGCAGAAGAAATACGACGAGGCCGAGCAGGAATTCAAGCGCGTCCTGGGGGTCAATCCTCAGAATGCGGCGGTGCTGAACTACTACGGTTATATGCTCGCCGATCGCGGCGAACGCCTCGAGGAAGCCACGGCCCTGGTGAAACGCGCGCTGGACGAAGACCCCAACAACGGCGCGTATCTCGACAGCCTGGGATGGGCCTATTACAAACAGAACCGTTTGGCGGAAGCGGAAGCCCAATTGCGCAAGGCCGTCGCCCGCGATAGCCACGACCCCACCATCCGCGATCACCTTGGCGATGTCTATTTCAAGGCCGGCAAATCGGCGTTGGCGGCGGCCGAGTGGGAGCGCGCTCTGAACGAATGGCGCAAGGCTTTGCCCTCTGAGCTGGAGCCGGACAAGATCGCCACGCTGGAGAAGAAACTCACCTCCGTGAAACAGCAATTGGCCCAGCAGAAATCTCCGGGGGCGACAAAACCCGACTTCCCGAAGTAACATCCCCGGCATGCGCTCGGTGCGCCTGCCTGCCTTCGCCAAGGTCAACCTCTGTCTGCGCATCATTGGACGGCGCCCGGATGGCTATCATGAGTTGCGCACCATCTTCCAAACGATTTCCCTGCACGACACGCTCACGCTGAGCGCGGCGCGCGCGCCTGCCATCACTCTGGAATGCGACGATCCCTCCTTGCCCTCCGGGCGCGAAAACCTGGTGTGGCGTGCCGTGGAGGTTATGCGCCGCGAACTGCGCTTTTCTTCGGGAATCCATGCCCAGCTCGCGAAGGGCATTCCCGCCGGGCGCGGAATGGGCGGCGGATCAAGCGATGCCGCCGCGGCTCTCCAAGGAATGTTGCTGCTCGCCGGCCGCAAGCTTCCTGCTGAGCGCCTCGCCGGAATCGCTGCCGGCCTGGGCGCCGACGTTCCCTTCTTCTTGTGCGGGGGCCGCGCGTTGGGCATTGGCCGGGGCGACGAGATTTACCCGTTGCGGGATCTTCCGCGCCGTTCAGTTCTCGTCGTTTCCCCGCGCGATATTGCCGTGCCCACCGCGGATGCTTACCGCTGGGTCAGCCGCGGTTTGAAATTGACAAAGCGCGCCGCGGCCTCTAAACTATGGCGTTTCTGCGCTCTGTGCTGGAGCTCGCAAGGGACCCCGCTGGAAAATGATTTCGAGGCGGCCGTCTTTCTGCGGCACCCCCGCTTGGCGGCAATCAAGCGGGCTTTGCTCCGGGCAGGAGCTGCGGAGGCCGCGCTGGCCGGTAGCGGATCGGCGGTGTTTGGAGTTTTTCTGAACCCAGCGCAGGCGCGCCGAGCCGCCCGGAAGTTCCCGAACGACCAGGTTTTCGTCTGTTCTACTCTTACGCGGGCGGAATACTGCCGGGCCCGGCTCCCCAGGCTTCCAGCCGGCCGGCGTTAAAGGGCAAACCATTGGCGGACGATAAATTCAAGATCTTCACGGGAAGCGCCAATCCGTCGCTGTGCGACAACATTTGCCGCTATCTGAGCGTTTCTCGCGGCCACGTCGAGCTGGGCAAATTCAGCGACGGCGAAATTTATTTTCAAATTCTTGAGAACGTGCGCGGCGCGGACGTCTTTGTGGTGCAGCCTTGCACCAATCCGGTGGATTTCCACCTGATGGAGCTTCTGCTGATGATTGACGCTTTCAAGCGCGCCTCGGCGTGGCGCATTACCGCGGTGATTCCCTACTACGGTTACGCGCGCCAGGATCGCAAGGACAAGCCACGCGTGCCCATTTCCGCCAAGCTGATCGCCGACCTGCTGGAGACCGCGGGCGCCAACCGCGCGCTCACCCTCGACCTGCACGCCCCGCAGATCCAGGGCTATTTCAACGTGCCCGTGGACCACCTCTACGCTTCGCCGGTGATGGTGGATTATTTTAAACGCAAGGGGCTCGATCCCCTGACCGTGGTTTCGCCCGATGCCGGCGGCGTCGAGCGCGCGCGCGCCTTCGCCAAAAAGCTCGATGCCCCGCTGGCCATCGTGGATAAGCGCCGGGTGAGCGTGGACGTCAGCGAGGTGATGCACCTGATCGGCGACGTGCGCGGACGCGCCGCGCTCATCATTGACGACATCATTGACACCGCCGGCACGCTGGTGAAGACCGCGGAAGCTTTGCTTGGCGAAGGCGCCACGCGCGTTCTGGCCGCCTGCACGCATCCCGTGCTCTCCGGCCCGGCCGTCGAGCGCCTTTGCAAATCGCCCATCGAAGAAGTCATCGTCACCGATTCAGTGCCGCTGGGCGAAGCGGCCCGCAAAGTGGCCAAAATCAAGGTGCTCAGCGTGGCCGAACTGCTGGCCCGCGGCATCCGTTCGATTCACGAAGAGACTTCCATCAGCGAGCTCTTCAAATGAATTTTTTGCCGGGCGCACGCTGCCCGGTGGACTTAAGGAAGGAAGCATGGATCAGATCATCGTAGAAGCGACGCCGCGCGATGATCGCGGCAAAAACGCCGCCCGCCGCGTGCGCCGTTCCGGGCAAATTCCCGCCGTGCTGTACGGCGGCAAGGCCGAAGCGCAGGCTGTGGCCGTCAACGCCAAGCAACTGGGCAGCATCCTGCGCTCGGAAGCGGGGCACAACACGATTTTCACTTTGAAGCTTGGCGGCGCCGAACAAAAAGCCATGGTCAAAGATTGGCAAGTGGATCCGGTCAAGGGTTCGCTGCTGCACGCCGATTTGCTGCGCGTGGCCATGGACGTGCTCATGCGCGTCAAAGTGCCGGTGCGCACCTTCGGCGAGCCGCAAGGCGTCAAGCTGCAAGGCGGCATTTTTGAAATGGTCACCCGCGAAGTCGAAATCGAATGCTTGCCGGGAGACATCCCCGAGGAATTCAAGATGGACGTCACCGAGCTGATGATCGGCAAACAGCTCCGCGCCGGCGATCTGGCCCTCGACGTTCAAAAAATGAAACTGGTGACCGATCCGGACCGCGTCATCGCCCACGTGGTCGCTCTGCGCGCGGAAGAAGAGAAGCCCGCTGAAGCTGCCGCGGCCACCGAAGAAGCGGCCCCCGCCGAGCCGGAAGTCATCAAGAAGGGCAAGAAGGAAGAAGAGGGCGAAGAAGCCGAAGAGGCCGCTCCGGCGGAGAAGGCCGAGAAGAAGCCGAAAGAGAAGGAGAAGTAGCGGCGGTCCTGCCTGCCCTGAGCAGGGCCGAAGGGTCCGCCGGATCCTGAGCTTTTCGGCGGAGACGGATCAAGCGGATGCGGCTGATCGTGGGACTTGGCAATCCCGGCCCGGAATACCCTTGGACGCCGCATAATTTGGGCTTCCTGGCGGTTGACCGGCTCGCGGAGATGGGCGGCATCCGCATCGTGCGGCCGGAAGCGAAATCCTATACGGGCCTCGGCCGCCTGGCGGGCCAGGACGTTGCGCTGGCCAAGCCGCAAACGATGATGAACCTGAGCGGTCTGGCTGTGCGCGATTTGCTCGAGCGCTTCGAGTGCGATCCCGCGGAGATGATCGTGCTCTCCGACGAAATCGCCTTGCCCTGGGGCATGATCCGCATCCGCGACCGGGGCAGCGCCGGGGGGCACAACGGCTTGAAGTCGGTGATTGGCGCCATTGGCACCGACGAATTCATTCGCGTGCGCATGGGCATACGCCCCGAGCATCCCGTCGCGGATTTGGCCGCCTACGACTTGCGGCCCATGCGCAAGGCCGATCTGGAAGCCGCGGCCGAGGGCATCGAGTTGGCCGCCGAAACCGTGAAGGTGATTCTGACCGACGGCGTTGCGCGGGCCATGAACCGCTTCAACCGCCGCGTCTCGCCGGAGGAAGAAGCGCTGGAATAATGATGGCTTGATCTCTTGCGACACGGAATCGAGGGAACATGGAAGAGCGTCTGTATGACCTGATCTTCATCTGCCGGCCCGACACGCCGGAAGAGGAGATCAACAAAATCATCGCCACCCTGGAACAGGCCGCCGCCGAGCGCGGTGGCAAGGTGGACAAAACCGAGAAATGGGGCACGCGCAAGCTGGCGTATCGTGTGGCCAAGCAGCGCGAAGGGTTCTACGTTTATCTCGTTCTGCGCAGCACCCAGGGCGAGATGATCAAGGAACTCGAGCGCCGCCTCAAAGTGGCTGACCCGGTGATCAAGTACCTTACCGTGCGCCTCGATGAAGAGATCAAGCGCCAGCAGAAGCTGGTCAAGCGCCGCGAGCGCCGCTCGGCGCGCCGTCCGCGCAAATCTGCGGGGGGCGCTGAGCAATCCGCGGCCGCGAGCTGAAATGGTTTTGGAAAGGGAGCGCCATGGCTGAAGAAGGAACGCAACAATCGCGCGGTCCGGCTGGGCCGCCGCAACGCCCGCGCCGCGAAGGTGGGCCGCCCGGCGGGGGACCGCGCCGCGGCAAACGGCAGTATTTCCGCAAAAAGAAAGTCTGCCGCTTCTGCGTCGAAAAAGTGGACTTCATCGATTATAAGAAAGTCGAGATGCTCCAGCCCTTCGTGCAGGATCGCGGCAAAATCCTGCCCCGGCGCATGACTGGCACATGCTCGAAGCACCAGCGCTGGCTCGGCGTGGCCATCAAGCGCGCGCGCAACATCGCCCTGCTGTCGTTCGCCGGCGTCAGCTAGTACGTCGTCGCGGGGAGTGCGGCGGTCCGGTGTCGGGACTCCGGTGGAGTCCACCGGACTCCTGAAACCGGAGCTCGACGCCGCTTTGGACTTTTCATTCCGAGCGTAGCGAGGAATCTCTCTGGGCTTTGATTCTCTTCCTCGCCATGGCCGGGCAAGGAATCTGCTGTTCGATGTTGGAATGTTGCCCGCGTCGTTCCGCACAAGGGGGGCGCGGCTTCAGCCGCGCCAAATAGTGGGCTCGATTCCAGGGGGTTTTAACCCCTGAGGCCGAATCGTTAAGGAAAAACAAAAATGCAGATCATTCTTCAAGAAGACGTCGAAAAACTCGGTACCCGCGGCCAGGTCGTCGAAGTGGCCGAAGGCTACGCGCGCAATTATCTCCTCCCTCGCAAGCTGGCCGTGGCCGCCGACAAAGGCAATCTCAAGCGCCTGGAAAACATCCGCGGCGCGCTGGCCAAGAAAACCGCCACCGAACGCGAAAGCGCCGCGAAACTTGCGGAGATGCTCGCCGCCGTCACCGTGACCCTCACCCGCAAGGCCGGCGAAAACGACCAGCTCTTCGGCTCGGTGAACGCTGCCGATATTTCCGAAGCCCTCGCCGCGCAGGGCTACAACGTGGACAAGCGCAAGATCACCGTCGAACCGCCCGTTAAACTGGTTGGCGAATATCAGGTGCCCGCCAAGCTGTTCCACGACATCGTCGCCAACATCAAAGTCATCGTCCAGCGCGAAGGCTAAACGATTTTCCTCGTAGGGGCGCTGCTTGCTGCGCCCGGCCGGGATTTTTTGCCTTGCCGATTTTCTTCAATAACGTCTAGGAAACTCGTTGAGGAACAATCAACGCGGCGTCATTCCGAGGAGGCCGCGTTGTTTGCGGCCGACGAGGAATCGCTCTTTCTTCGGCTTTGTGACAAAATGGGCGCACATTCTGGAATGACTTATTCAGGAGGAACCATGCCCGCTTCTCGTTCTCTCCGTCTGCTTGCCATCCTAATTGTCTTGGCCGTCTCCCTCGCCTCAGCCAAGGTCACCGGCCTCAATCCCGCCGCCATCGCCATCAAGCTGCCCGACCAAATCAAATGGACCGACGAAGCCAGCGGGGCGAAGACCGCCGTTCTGGCCGGCGATCCTGCTAAGCCCGGCCTCTATGTCATGCTGGTTAAATGGACGCCCCATCACATGAGCCGCCCGCACTTCCATCCCAACGACCGCTTCATCACCGTTCTCTCCGGAACGTGGTGGGTGGGCACCGGCGCGAAATTCGATCCCGGCAGCACCGTCCCCCTGCCCGCTGGCAGCTTCGTCACCCATTTCGCCAAGCAGATCCATTACGACGGCGCAAAGGATGTCGAGGCTGTGCTCGAAATCGTCGGCCAGGGTCCCGCCACCGCCGCCCCCGCCGAAGTGAAATAAATTCCGGCGTCTCCGCGCAAAACGCTTAGACCTGCTCGCCCGAACGCCTCAGATTTCTTATCGCGAGCATGCCGGCCAGTGCCCCAACCAGCGCGAAGCATCCCAAGGAGAGTACCCAGTCCTGAACTCCCTTTTGTCTTGGCTCCAAGAATACGGCAACAATGGAGAAAAACGGGTTCAAATAAAGAGTTGCCATGATGGACCGTGGCGGTTCGTCATGCGGCTTGCCCAGCGCAATCTGGGTCGATTCCCAACGCGAGGCCAGTATGAGGAAGGCGACAAAGGTCAGCACAGTCAGCGCGATCACAACACCGTAGCACACCGCTGTGGAATGTACGCTGCGCCGGAAAAACGACGAACAGTACAACCCAATCGCGCTAATGCTGGCCAAAACCAGAAACGTCACTCCCGTAGCCTTTCCCACATCACGCGGCCCGATACCGCCCAGCGAAAACGAGAGGCTCAACACTGGCAGCGAGCATACCAGCAGCAACACCAGGAATAGCAATGCCGCGACGTATTTCCCCCACCAGACTTGCAGCGGTGTGAGCAGGCTGGTGAGCAGGCCGCCCAAGGTTCGCTGCTCTTTTTCGATCGTCACCGAACCCGCGCTGAACACTGGCGCCATCAGCAGCAGCAACGCCATCTGCGTGAACACTACAGTGTAAAAAACGGCGACCCCCATTTCGGCCCCTTGCAACTGTCCGTTACCCGAGTTGCTGGTGACCTCATAGTACGCGAGCGCCACTGCCCCGCCCAGCGCGACGAGATACAGCGTCGGCAGCAGCCACGCGCGCCGCTCGCGCATCCGTTGCCGCAGCTCTTTGCGAATCATCGGATTCATTTGCGCTCTGCTCCAAACACTTGCCGGTATCGTTCCTCCAGGCCCGGACCTCGGGCATCGAAGCGTACCACCACGACGCCTGCATTCAGCAAGTACTTGAGCAGCGCCGAACCGTTCTCAATCCCGCCGCTGATTTGGATTCGCAAGATCTTGCTCCGCCCACGTTCTACATGTGTCCCCGCGAATGTTGCCGCGGCCCGCGCTGCTGCATCGGCATCGCCGGCCACTTCGATTTCGCAGGCCGTCGCTTGCTCCGTCTGTTCGCCTAGTTTCACCACCGTGTGCCCTTCTGCGTCCGCAACGTTTCGCCCGTGCCCAATGAAGGCTACGCGTGTGCAAATATCTTCCAGGTCGCTGAGGATGTGGGAGGAGATAAAGATAGTCACGCCTTCGCGGTTCAATTGCTTCAACAACTCGCGCAGTTCAATGCGCGCCAACGGGTCCAGACCCGTGGCCGGTTCATCAAGCAGCAGAACCTTGGGATCATGCAAGAGGGTCTTGGCCAACAGCAGCCTCTGCTTCATCCCCAGCGAAAGTTGTTCGACGAAAGCTGTCCGCCTCTCTCTTAGCCCCGCGCGCTCAATGGCCCGTTGAATCGCCACGTTACGCTGCGAGCCCGTCAAACGGAACGCGTCGGCGAAAAATTCCAGGAATTCGGTTACGCGCATGTCTTGGTACAGCCCGGCTACATCCGGCAGATAACCTGCGATCCCACGCACGGCCCGGGCTTCCCTGCGAACGTCCAGCCCAGAAATTCTCGCGACCCCCGCGGTCGGGCGCAGCAGCGTAGCGAGAATTTTGATCAGTGTCGTCTTGCCCGCGCCGTTCTCTCCGACAAGGCCGAAGAGTTCACCCCGCTCCACGCCGAGCGTGAACCCGTCCAGCGCAGGCGTGCCGTCATAGGTCTTGCGGATTTGCTCGATCTCGATCATGGTCTTGGCGTGAAGGACACGATTGTAAGGGCGTGACTCTGTCGTGTGACTGGCGCTGCACTCACAGCGGCACCCAGCACGTTCTCCTCGGCCAGCCCAAAGAAAACACCGGAACAAGTTTCGGAATTGCGCTCCACGTATGGCAACCATGAGGCCGTCATAAGCAGAGAACCCAACTCTTTTGAGTTCCCAATTCCCTCAAATTCCGAAGCAGCCTTTCGTGGAAATGGAAAACTGGGACGCGAAAGAGATTTGACACTTGATTTCTGCGCCGCCGAAAAATCCACTTCGGCGTTCTTGGCCAAGAACCCTAGAAAATAGGCATTTTCTTTGTCCAGGTAGATCGCTTGCTGAAACTCCTGTCCCGTTTCGTTCCGCAGTCGCGTCGCTGAAGACCGTACAACGGTTCCAGGGAACCTCTTGATCGTTTGGAACTCCAAATCGCGAAACGACCATTGCATAAACGGCAGCTCGGTTTGCCAGGGCGGGCCAAACTCGATATCCCAACCACGCTCCTCGGCCCCGGCCGCGAGCATCAAACCGGGCCCGCCCTCCCGCCATAGCTCCGTCCCCCAGGTGAAAATCCACTCTCCCGGCACCCTTACTTGCATTTTCATCCCGTGAGGCGACGACACGCGTATCCTACCCTCGGCGGCGGCCACCGAGCTGTGATCATCCATCCAGTACACCGCGATTTCATCTTCTCCCACTTGCTTCGGCCGTCTTGCCGTGCTGGCCGCAAAGATTGCGACACTAAAAATCAGAGCCAGAGCCGGTACGGTCACCCATCCCCATTCTCTTTGCCCGATTCTGTGCAGAATTGAGAAATTGACAATACCGACCGTCAGAACATAGAGCCCCAACAAGCTCAGAAGCCAACCCAACCCCGGGAAATGAAAGACGGTCGTAAAGTGCTCGCTCATCCAAGACATCTCGGAGCCCTGGTTCGCACCCTGACGCCAATTAGTCTGCCAGGTTGTTGCCGCTCCGAACGCAACCAATCGTGCGGCGGCTGCTTTGAACTCGGGCACACGAATCGTTGGTGTCCGGGTCAACGAACCTTTCGCAACGCCTTGCTCCTTTCCCGAAGCTGTGGCCTCGCCGTATCCCGCAAAGATTGTAGGATCGGCAACGCGATCCATCACCAAGAGCACATGTCCGCCCATGCGCGCGTAATCCTCAAGAGCAGTTCGCTGGCTTTGCGAATATTTTTGGGTCGGCGCTGCAAGCACGACCGCTCCTGCCTGACAATATGCCCACCAATGCTCCTCCGGCCCCAAGAGAAAAGCGAATTGTGGCTCCGCCCTGTTTTCCCCTTCCTGGGCTGGCGGCCTGCTCGCCGCAATCGCTGCTTCCACTTCTTCACACACCGGCTTCTCCGCGCACAGAATGGCCACAAGGATCCCGGCTCTGCCGCGCGAGACGGAGATCGCGTCGTGGGCCACGATCCGTCCGCTCGCGTCGCGCGCCTCAACCTCCGCTACCGGCTCGTACGCGTCAACCATCAACATCGGCAATTCGACCGCGCGCTCCTCGCCGGCG
>Ga0187803_10000851_pt1 | contig 11990 bp, 10 predicted proteins | sample NC_wetland_sal_i_2_FD_132425 | JGI IMG/M metagenome (GOLD analysis project Ga0187803, IMG submission 132425) | Wetland sediment microbial communities from Neuse River Estuary, North Carolina, USA - Control_3 | ecosystem: Environmental > Aquatic > Freshwater > Wetlands > Sediment | place: USA...
CCATCTCGACTTTTTCCGCCGTGCCCCCCAAGGCCGCCAAGAATGCAGGCTTTATTGATTGTTGTTTTCTTTTGCGACAATCAATCGCGCCTGAGGGCTCACCACGTTCTCTGCCAGAACCGTTGTTACCCCAGTTCTAGTGTAGTCGAAACGGGAGCCGGATAACGCGCCGCCTTATGCCGTTTTACGATGCGACCCCCAAAACCCCAACCACCCAGGCCACGAAGTATCACGGAGGCGTTTGATCTCAGGGGTTTCCTTCGTGTACCTTCGTGGCCTTCATGATTAACGGTTTTGCAAACTGACCCACTATCCTTATGCCATACTGAATTTTGCCGATGGTCTGAAGGAAAGCGGAAGTCATGGCGAAAGTACGAGTCGTGGTCCTTTGGCATCAGCACCAGCCTTTCTACAAGGATCTGGTCACGGGGCAGTATCGGCTGCCCTGGACGCGCCTGCATGCGTTGAAGGATTACTACGGGATGGTGAAGTTGCTGGATGAGTTTCCCCGGGTGCATCAAACGGTCAATCTGGTGCCCTCGCTGATCCGGCAAATTCAGGAGTACGTTTCGGGCGAAGCGCAGGATCCATTCCTGCAGGTTGCCAGCCGTGCGGCGCAGGATCTCACCCCGGAAGAGCGCCGGTTTGCACTGCAATATCTTTTCCAGGCGCACCCGGTCAATGTGATCGGCCGCTATCCGCGATACCGCGAGTTGTTTGAGAGATTTCGCAGTGCCGGATCGTCCCCAGAGCGGGCCGAGAAATATTTCCTGCCGCAGGACTTCACCGACCTCCAGGTGCTGTCGCAGATCGGATGGTTCGATGAGTACTTTCTCGAGGAAAAAGAGATTGCGGAACTGATCCGCAAGGGCAAGAACTTCACGTTCGAGGAGCAGCGCTTCGTGATCGCGCGAGAGCGGGAACTGCTGGGCCGCGTCTTGCCGGCGCATGCGCAAGCGGCGCGCAAAGGTTTGATCGAGATTTCGACCTCGCCCTTCTATCATCCCATCCTTCCCTTGCTCTGCGACACGCAGATGGGTGCGGTTTCTTCGCCGGGCCTGCCATTGCCGCGGAACCGTTACCGGCATCCGGAAGACGCGCGCGAGCAATTGTGGCGCGGCCTGGATCTGCACGAAAAAGTGTTTGGAGCGCGTCCGCGCGGCGTTTGGCCGTCGGAGGGCAGTGTCTCCGAAGAGGTACTGGACATTGCGCACAAGCTGGGTGTGCGCTGGATGGCCACCGACGAGGGCGTGTTGGGGCGGAGCCTGGGAACCTTTTTCTCCCGCGACGGCAACGGGACTCTGAGCGGCGATCTGGCCCAGCGCTTGTATACGATTTACCGCTATGAGAACGCCGGCACCGAGATGCACTTGCTGTTCCGCGATCACACCCTCTCCGACCTGATTGGGTTCGTGTACTCGGGAATGCCGCCGCAGGATGCCGCTAACAATCTTATCCAGAAGATTCGAGACTGTGCGCGGCCCATTCTCGCCCAGGGACGGGACGCGGTGGTGCCCATCATTTTGGATGGCGAGAACGCGTGGGAATACTATCCGCAGTCGGGGCGGGAGTTCTTGCGCCGATTTTACGATGCGCTGCAGCGCGACCCGGGGATCGACGCGGTGACCATGACTGAGGCGATTGCGCGGCACAAGAACAAGGCTCCGTTGAAGTCGCTGGTGCCGGGATCGTGGATCGACGCCAACTTCAATGTCTGGATTGGGGCTCCAGAAGACAACAAGGCCTGGGACTACTTGTATGAGGCGCGGAACTTTTATGCGCTCAGGGCCCCGGCAGCGGCCGAGGCGCAGCGCCAGTTGGCGTGGGAGGAGGTCCAGATCGCCGAGGGCAGCGACTGGAACTGGTGGTACGGACCAGAGCACCACTCGGCCAACGATCGCGATTTTGACGAACTCTATCGCAAGCATCTGTCGAACGTTTACCAGGCGCTAGGCGGAGTTCCGCCGGATTATCTGGCACAGCCCATTACTGCGGGTGAGGCGCGGCCGGCCTTTACCCCGCAGAGCGCCTACATTCACCCAAGAATCACGGGCGACATGGTGCGCTATTTCGAGTGGATGGGAGCGGCCCGCTATACGGCGGACCAGCGCTCCGGTTCGATGCACGGCAAGCAGTTTCTGCTGGATGGGGTCTACGCCGGGATTGACGACCAATATGTTTATGGCCGCCTAGATTTCCTGAGCAAAGTTCCAGAGGATACGTTTGAAATAGTCGTTAACGTGGAATCGTGGACAAACCGCGCCGCCAGTCCAAGGCGGCAGCTCCGCCTTGACGTGGCAGTGGCGGGTCGGCTCGTCCAGTCGTGGAAGGTGACGGAGGGGCAAGGAGGAGAAGCGGTGAAGGTGGCAGATGCAAACGAAGCGGTACGCGTGGCCCTCGCCCGCAATTTTGAGTTTCGTCTTCCGCTGAGTTGGCTGCTGGCCGCCCCCTTGGAACTGCAGAAGGTTCGCGGCCCGAAGAGTTCCGAGTTCCTGACCACGCGCTTGCGGCTGCGCTTCAGTTTGTGGAAAAACCGCCTCCCGGTGGACGCGCTCCCGGTGGAAGGATGGATCGAGCTGGAACTGCTGGGCGAAGATGACCTGATAGCAGTCAGCGGATGAAAGCGATTTGCTTTCCGCTGTTGGCTATTCGCAAGGCACGCGTGGGGACGGGGTTCTGTCCCGTCCAGGCGAGGCAAAGCCCCGCCTCCACCTACAGCATGACCGCTAACTTAAGAATTACAGGCTTGGGACCGACGCTTCCGGTGGTCGAGGAGAGTTTCCGGTTTGCCGGCCATCCACGCGCGATCAGCAACACTTCGGGTTGGTGGCTGTCAGTTCGCGGCTCCAGCAAACAGCAGCAGATTCCCATCCGGATCTTTGACGACGAATTTCTTGGCGCCCCAAGGCTGCTTTTCCAGTCTCTGGTGAAAGGTAACGCCAGCGGACTGAAACTCAAGAAACAGTAGCTTGATCTCATCCGCTGTAGCTACGGTCATAGATGCCGACAACAGTTCCTCACGATCGCGGACCACCGACTCGATTACGGGCCCCTCTACACACCTAAGATTGAGGCGCGCCGCGTCGCGACCCACTTGTGCGTAGTAGGGAGGGTCGCCGTAACTGAATACAAGCGAAAAGCCCAACTTCTGGCAGAAAAATTCGCATGATCTCTTGATATCGGCGACAAACAGTTGCGGCTCTGCACCCAGAATCGTCGCTTTGGATGGCGACGGTTTCACCTTGCGCGATGTGGTGGAAAGGCCGGTTTTGAGGGCTTGCCAACTATCGAAGCCGTGCTGTCTCGCGACCATTTCTTGCGCATCGCTGAGCTTAAAACTCGCCGCAAGAATCTCCGAGTCCGGCATATTTAGGAAACGAGGCATAAGCGCGCGGATTTGTGCGGCGACGGGATAGTGCCGTTCGCGATGCCAACGCAATATGAGCTTGGCTTGCTTTTTGAGGTTCTCTAGATCGGGCATGTAGGCCTCCACGATGAGATCGCGTAGGTGGGCATTGCCCTTCGGCGACGTGCCGATGCACCCTACATGCGCCGATTGGAGTATCTGCCACCGGTCCGCAGTTTGTCAATTGAGAACGACGCCACACTACAGGTTGTTGCGCCGCGTTCACACATTTTTGTCGTATCATGGGCAACTTGGAAGGAATTGTGTCTTGAGTTAGCGCTTAGGAAGCACTGCCCCCAGGCGGCGCAGAGCCCCGCCTCCACACTAGGAGTGACCTATGGCCCCCAGGCGGGACGCGGGTAGTTTGGCGAGCAGCGGATAGCGAACAGCGGGTTCTTAACTATTGGTCAAGGAGTAGGGAGCCGTGACCACGCGTCCACCCCAGCTTCGTCAACCCCAGGTTCACGCTCAACTCGGCCGAGCCGCAGTCCAGGTCTCTGCCGCCCAGATCTTCCTTGTCAATGATCGCATGAACCAGATTCTGATCGAACATCTGGACCCTGCTGCCTGGAGAGCCAAACCGCCCGGCAATAACCCCCGCAAGAACAAGGTCCGCACCATTGCGGCGATCTTCACGCACCTGCACAATGTCCGCTGCAAGTGGGTCAGGCTTACAGCTCGGCACCTGAAGGTTCCACCCCAGCTCAACCGCGCACACTGCACGCCGCAGCAGGCTCGTGCCGGACTGGCCGAGAGCGGCGCGCGCTGCGCGGAGATGCTCGCTGAAGCGCTCGGCGGCGGTGGGGGCCGCGTCGAGAAGTTTCGCAGAGACGGCTGGGCTCGGCCTTGGCCGGTTGGCCTGGAAATGCTGTGCTACATGCTTTCTCACGAAGCTCACCATCGCGGACAGGTCTGTATGCTCGCGCATCAGCTCGGATTCCCGTTGCCGATTGCGGTGACGTCCGGGATATGGAACTGGGAAAAGCTGTGGAGAGAGTGCGGGGCGCCCGGCGGCGCCGGCTACGCCGAAAGCCCACTCATTCGCAAAGGGCGCGAATGAGTGGGGAACCCCCTAATCTAATCAGCCGCATCCGGAGCCGCCCTCGGCAACGTCCATTGAGCTGGGACCAACGAATGGTCTGATGATTCACCATGCGGAGTCTAAGGCAAGGGCGGGCAGGTCCCGGACTGGAAATAGCGTTGGCACTCCTCGGCAGTGAATTTGCGGGTGACCCGGCTGCGAGCCAGGTTGAGCAATTCGCGGAGGTCGAGCGTGTAGACCTGAACAGTCCCGTCCGCGTTGGCGGCGGCGAGGCGCTTGCCGTTGGGGCTGAAGACCACCTTGTTAACCGAGCCCGAGTGGCCGCGCAGGGTCAGCAATTCGCCGCCACTCTGCGCGTCCCACAGCTTCGCTGTTTGGTCGTCACTGGCAGTGGCGAGGCGCTTGCCATCGGGGCTGAAGGCCACCTTGTTAACAGGGCCCGAGTGGCCGCTTAGGGTCAGCAATTCCTTGCCGGTTTCCGCGTCCCACACCTTCGCCAGATGGTCCCCGCCGGCGGTGGCGAGGCGCTTGCCGTCGGGGCTGAAGGCCACACCCCTAACCCAGTTCGAGTGGCCGCTTAGGGTCAGCAATGCCTTGCTGCTTTGCGCGTCCCACATCTTCGCCGTTTGGTCCGCACTGCCGGTGGCGAGGCGCTTGCCATCGGGGCTGAAGGCCACATCGTTAACCCAGTTCGAGTGGCCGCGCAGGGTCAGTAATTCCTTGCCGCTCTGCGCGTCCCACAACTTTGCCGTTTGGTCATTACTGGCGGTGGCGAGGAGCTGGCCATCGGGGCTGAAGTCCACGCTGCGAACAAAGCCCGAGTGGCCACGCAAGGTCAGCAATTCCTTGCCGCTCTGCGCGTCCCAGACCTTCGCCGTCGTGTCATTACTGGCGGTGGCGAGACGCTTGCCATCCGGGCTGAAGTCCACTCCGCGAACCTTGTCCGAGTGGCCGGACAGGGTCAGCAATTCCTTGCCGCTCTGCGCGTCCCACACCTTCGCCGTCTGGTCCTTACTGGCGGTGGCGAGGAGCTTGCCGTCGGGGCTGAAGTCCACACTGTCAACAAAGCCCGAGTGGCCAGACAGGGTCAGCCATTCCTTGCCGCTCACCGTGTTCCACACCTTCGCCGTTTTGTCGTCACTGGCAGTGGCGAGGAGTTGGCCGTCGGGGCTGAAGGCCACCTTGTTAACAGGGCCCGAGTGGCCGCGCAGAGTCAGCAATTCCTTGCCGCTGTCCGCGTCCCACACCTTCGCCGTCTGGTCCACACTGGCGGTGGCGAGTCGTTGGCCATCGGGGCTGAAGGTTATGCCATGAACAGAGCTCGAGTGGCCGGTCAGGGTCAGCCCCGGCAATTCCTTGCCGCTCTGCGCGTCCCAAACCTTCGCTGTCTGGTCCTCGCTGGCGGTGGCGAGGCGTTTGCCATCGGGGCTGAAGGCCACACAGTCAACAGTGCCCGAGTGGCCGCGCAGGGTCAGCAATTCCTTGCCGCTCTGCGCGTCCCAAACCTTCGCCGTTTGGTCCGCACTGGCGGTGGCGAGGCGCCGGCCATCGGGGCTGAAGGCCACACCGTTAACAGGTTTCGAGTGACCGCGCAGGGTGAGCAATTCCTTGCCGCTCTGCGCGTCCCAAACCTTCGCCGTTTGGTCATGACTGGCGGTGATGAGACGCTTGCCATCGGGGCTGAAGGCGACGCCGGAAACAGCTTTCGAGTGGCCGCTTAGGGTCAGCAATTCCGCGCCGCTCTGCGCGTCCCACACCTTCGCCGTTTTGTCCCCACTGGCGGTGGCGAGGCGCTGGCCATCGCGGCTGAAGGCAACAGCGCTAACAGGTTTCGAGTGGCCGCGCAGGGTCAGCAACTCCTTGCCGCTCTGCGCGTCCCACACCTTTGCCGTCTGGTCCGTACTGGCGGTGGCGACGCGCTTGCCATCGGGGCTGAAGGCGACCGCTTGAACAAAGTCCAAGTGGCCGCGCAGGGTCGCACTTACCCGGGAAGACAAGATCGCCTCATGCAATGCCTCTTGCGCAACAGGCAGAGGAGGTTGCCCAAATCGAAGCGTGGCGTTCACCGCCTGCATGCCCAGAAGGATGCTCTTCTCGGGATCCTCGCGGAGACTTTCAGTCGAGAGCGCGGCCAACTCCCTGGCTTTGGACTCGCGCCCTTCTCGTTGAGCTACGGCGGTTTCTTTTTTGGCCAGCCCCTCCTGTCTCTTCGCGTAAACCGCCAATCCGACGGCAATCAGAAACGCGATTACAACCGCTCCAATGATGATTCTCTGTGTCTTAGTTGCGGAGTGGCGGCTAGCCAGGATGTATTGCGATTGGAGAGTAGTGGGCTTGGGATCTTTGTCGGAGCTCTTGGCTATCCACCGTTCGGCTTCGCGCAGCTCTTTGCCGTGAAGAAGGAAGCTGTTGTCTTTTTCCTCCCTTTCCCACTCTTTGGCCCGGGTTAGCAGGCGGGTATGTGCTTCAACCCAAGCTAGATCAGTATCAAGAGCCGCGACGAGCGTCGCAAATCTGGCTTCGAAGGTGTTGTCATCGCTGAAGTCGATCCATTCAAACTTACCGAGAGCTTCTGGAACCGCATTATCCGGCACGTATCGGCGAAGGATCGGGAACATCCGCTTGTTGTTAGCTACCGCGTGATCGATCTCTCTCCGGCAGTTGGGCGAAGTAACCGAGTCCGGACTGATCACGAAGATAAAGTTTTCCGCGGTTTCGATATTGGTCAGGATTTCCTGCTGCCACTCCGCTGTCAGCGGAATGTCTTTCCAGTCGATCCAGGCCTCACGTTTCTGATCGGCGAGGGCGTCGCTGAGCTTGCGGACGAAATCCTTGTCCTTGCGGGAATACGACGTGAAGACTTGAGCCACGGTGTCCCACCCCCACACAATCCGCGTCTTGGGGCACCCATGTTACTGCCTTTTCAGTTGTTTTTCTTCTCCATTATTTTCCACAACGCAGCCGAAACAGTTGTAGATGGCATCGCGGCCCGATGGCCTGCAGAGTGTCAGAGGCTCTTATTAGTTATCGCTTGTGGGGCTCGTCCCAGGACTCGGCCCCCTAGGCGGGGCAAAGCCCCGCCTCCACACTCCTGCCTCTTTACCGCGAGCCGCGAACAGCGAACGACGAATAGCGAACAGCGCGCTTTTTCTATTGGCCGCCGCTTACACTCGTCATCGTCATCGGACGATTCAGTTCCATGACCAACTCGGTGCCCGCCGGCAAGGTGGCCGAACGATGTTTGCCGAGCCAGTGTGCGACGGTGGCCGTAGCTCCGATCGCGCCTCCGATGACCAGGCCCTTGCCGCCCGCGATCAAACCGCCGATCAGCATCCCGCCGCCGGTGCCCATGCCAATCTGCGTGAGATCCGTGCCGTCGTGGCCAGCGCCTTTGAATTGGCCTTCCGTATTGACGTCGGTGCCGTGACGGGCATTGGTGTCAACGAGGGTCGCGTTCAGCATGAAGCGCTCGCCGTTGGGGAGCACCAGGTGTTCGGGAAAAATCGCGAGCGTGGGCTTGCCGGCGATGCGGCGCGGCTCGCTCGATTTCGTGACCCGGCCCTCCACGGTCGCGCCCACCGGGATGACGGTTTTTCCGTCCAACACCACAGGATCAGTGACCCGCGCCGAAAAAGGATCTCCGGCTTTGGAACTGAAGGTCGTGAGGGTGGTGTCGAGTTTCATCTTGACGGCCGTGCCCGTGGGCAGGGAAGTCTGCGCCCAGGCGAGCCCTGCCATCAGAACCAGGGTAGTTGCGAGAACGAGAAGTTTTTTCATGGAACCTCCAGAATTGTGGGTGCCCCATGCTAACGTCGCGCTTTTTGCGACGTTAGCATGGGGAATTTCGACAGCGTTTGCTGGCGAGGCGCCCGTCTGTCCATTACTTTCCAGCCTCTATCGCCGCCCGAACCACCTCTTCCATCGGCGCCCGGTCATGCTGGCTGTCGCCGCGATAGAGGTAGCGCACCACGCCGCCGCCATCTATGACCAACGTGGCCGGATGCGCGATGTTCAGCGCATCATGTCCGAAGGCGTGATGGAGACCGTAAGCCTTCGTCACCGCCCGATCCTCGTCCAGCAGGAATGGAAACGAGATGGGATGCTTTTCCAGGAACTTTCCCGGTTTCCACACGCCGTCTCGCTTTTCAGCGGCGATGAACGCAAGCCGCGTTCCAGCCGCTGCAATCTCCTGTTTCCGGGACTCGAACTGAGCCATGCGCTTGACGCAGTTCGGTCACCAGGTGCCGCGCAGAAACTCGAGGATCAGCGCCCCGCCTCGGAGCAAACCGCCCAGGTTGAACGTGCCTTCGCGGTTCGCCGCCCCGAGCGAAAAGTCCGGCGCGCGCGATCCGAGCGCGAGAGTTTCCGTGCGGTCGTTCATGTTGAGTTCGACTTTAAGCGAGGTGGAAGTGCGGAACAATAACGGACGTGGTACCCGGGACTTCCGAGTTTGCAGATTGGAGGGCAGCCGCACCAGACTGGGCAGCGGGATATAATCTCCCTTTTCGACGTGTCCGAGGCGGGTTGTCTCGATGCGATCGGAAAATTTACTAAAACTGATCCGCTCATCTAATAAGTTCGGCTTTCAGATCACCCGATGGCCCGATGACCCGATGACCCGATCAGAAAAGAGGACGCACTTATGCCACCCACACTTATTGCAGATATTCATGCGCGCCAGGTGCTGGATTCCCGCGGCAACCCAACCGTAGAAGCCGAAGTCCTTCTGGAGGGCGGAGTTCGCGCTCGCGCCATTGTGCCGAGCGGCGCATCCACCGGCGAACACGAGGCCGTTGAACTGCGCGATGGCGACGACCAGACTTACAAGGGCAAGGGAGTCCTGAAGGCCGTCGCCAACGTGAACGACGAGATCGCCGAAGCCCTCATTGATTACGACGCTTCCGACCAGCGCGCGCTCGACGCCAAAATGATCGAACTCGACGGCACGCCGAACAAGGGACGATTGGGTGCCAATGCCATCCTCGCGGTTTCGATGGCGGCGGCGCGGGCGGCGGCGAACGAATATCAGCTGCCGCTTTACCGCTACCTGGGCGGAGCGGGCGCCAACACGCTTCCGGTGCCGCAGATGAACATCCTCAATGGCGGCGCCCACGCCGACAACAACGTGGACTTCCAGGAATTCATGGTCATGCCGGTAGGCGCGCCGTCGTTTTCCGACGCGCTGCGCTGGGGCGTCGAGGTCTTCCACACGCTCAAGGGCGTGCTCAAGAAGCGCGGCTACAACACCGCCGTAGGCGACGAGGGCGGATTCGCGCCGTCGGTCAAATCAAACGTCGAGGCGATTGAGGTCGTGCTCGAGGCCATCCAGCAGGCCGGTTACAAGCCCGGCGAAGAAATCGCCATTGCGCTCGATCCTGCCGCCAGCGAGTTCTTTCAGGATGGCAAGTATGTGTTCAAGAAATCGGACAAGTCCTCAAAGACTTCCGAGGAAATGGTGAAGTATTGGGCGAAGTGGGCAAGGGATTATCCCATCGTCTCGCTGGAGGACGGCTTGGCCGAGAATGATTGGGAGGGTTGGCAGAACCTCACCCAAGAACTGGGCGGAAAGATTCAGCTGGTGGGTGACGACATTTTTGTTACCAACATTCAGATTTTCGGCAAGGGGATTGAAAAGGGAATTGCCAATTCGATTCTGATAAAGCTCAACCAGATTGGCACCGTGAGCGAAACGCTCGACGCGATTGACCTGGCGCGCCGCAACGGATACACGTCGGTGATCTCACACCGCTCGGGCGAAACCGAAGACACGTTCATCGCCGATCTAGCCGTAGCGACGGGCGTGGGCCAGATCAAGACCGGCTCAGCCTCCCGCACCGACCGCATCGCCAAATACAACCAACTGCTGCGAATTGAAGAGGCGCTGGGCGGGGCGGCGAGGTTTTTGGGGATCAAGGCGTTGAACTACAAGGGCTAACGAGAGGAAACAACCAATGACCGCTCCTGTGGAGCCTACCACGCCAAGACGAACGCTGGTCGGTGGGGGAAACGCGTTTGTGGCGGGACTTCCGCCGGATTTTGCGTTGGCCGACGCGCTCAAGAAAGCGGAAAACATTCAGCTCGCGATGGCATTTGCCGGCCGTAGTGGATGGCGACACTTTAGTGAGGCCGTCGCCGAGGGCGTCGGCTCGGTATTTCTTTTGACCGGGCTGGATCTTCAAACCGAACCCGAGTTGCTAAGGGACTGGCTTGAGCTCCAGTCAAATCAACCCAGGCGGATTAGAGCGAAGATCGCCTCAAGAGAGCCTTTTTTCCACCCTAAAGTGCTGATCGTAACTGGTGCTGGGAAATCCGGTAAGTTCGCAATTGTTGGCTCGGGGAACCTCTCGCAAGGGGGAATACAAGATAACACGGAATGCTGCGTTTACGTGCGGGATGCGGAATTAGTGGAGCAGTTGGCATCTTGGTTTGGCGATGAGTTCAAGAAGGCCCATCAGCTCAACCCATTTTCGATTAAGGAATATGAGCGGTTTTATGTGCGGAATCGTGGGCGACGAAGAAAATTGGAGGACGAGCGCCTCGCGGCACAGGAAAGAGTCGATGACTGGATTCCGCCGGAGGCACTGCTGCGGGAGGCAAAGGCCTACTTTGCCAGCCCTAAGTGGGCCGAAGAAGATTATGAAGGATGGCAACGCGGAAGAGACCAGATTCTGGAAGCCATCCGGTATCCGCGCTTCAACTTTGACGCAGGCGGGTTTAAGAAGTTCTTTTCAGTAAAAACTTTCGGCGGACTCAGCCATTTCAAACGTCAGAAGATATTCCGTAAGGCGGACCGAATCAAGAGGGGGCTGCGAGCGCTTATAGCAGACACTGAGACGAATCTGCCATCGGTTCTCGATAAGGGCAGGAAGTTTTACGTTCCCGGCTTCGGCTTGAACGCGGTCTCGAAAGTCCTGGCCGCGCATGATCCGAAAAGTTGGCCCGTGCTCAACAAACTCTCACGACGTACCTTGGATGATTTTGGCTACTCGAAACCACGCGGCTCGAGCAAGTCTGAGGAGTACCTCCGCTTTAGGGATGCCATGGAAAAGGTCAAAGAGGACTGCAAGAGAGAGGGATGTGGTGATCTGGATGCCCTAGCGCTAGATGCTCTCTTGGTGCGGCATCCCCGAACAAAGCGGGGCAAACAGAAGTCCAGCAAGGGCTCATCTCATGGAAAGGACTGAGGTTATCTTCTGTTTCAGAAAGAGTCCGGAGGGAGGCTACGAAGCCTGCGCCCTCGGTCATTCGATCTTCACCCAGGCCGAAACGCCGGAAGAATTGCACGTGATGATAAGGGATGCCATCTACTGCCATTTCGAGGCCGATCTCTCGTACAGGATCATTGAGAATCCGCGTTCATCCGCGTAGATCCGCGGCAAACGAATTTGCTAGAAGCTAGGAGCCAGTAGCTAGAAGCCAGGAGCTAAATTTGCGTCCAAAACCTCTCGTCCTCGTCATCCTCGACGGCTGGGGATATCGCGCCGAAACCAAGGCCAACGCCATTGCCATGGCCCGCAAGCCGACTTACGACCGGCTGCTGCG
>Ga0187803_10000852_pt1 | contig 11989 bp, 9 predicted proteins | sample NC_wetland_sal_i_2_FD_132425 | JGI IMG/M metagenome (GOLD analysis project Ga0187803, IMG submission 132425) | Wetland sediment microbial communities from Neuse River Estuary, North Carolina, USA - Control_3 | ecosystem: Environmental > Aquatic > Freshwater > Wetlands > Sediment | place: USA...
AGTTCCCGCAATTCCGTAACCGCCGCACGCACATCCTGCTGCATCAGCACCGACGCCAGATTCTGCCGGCACCTCGGATCGTTCGGATTTAGCCGCTTCGCCTCGCGGTACTCACGAATCGCTCCCGCTGGGTTTCCTTTGTCCTCGTATGCGATCCCCAGGTTGTAGTGCGCGAGCGCAAAACCGGGATCAATCGCAATCGCCTTTTTGTACTCCGCGATGGCATCGTCATAGGCGTGCATGTGGGTAAGAAGAATGGCCAGATTGTTGTGCGCGCTCGCGTAGTCCGGCTTGATGCGCAACGCCTCCTTATATTCAGCGACTGCCGCATCGAACCTTTGCGCTGCATCCAATGCGAGTCCCGCATTCTTATGCGCCTCGGCATCATTGGGATTCTCCGCCAACGCTGCCTTGGCCTCATTCAGCGCATCCTCGTGATCCCCCAGCTTGTAAAGAATGAAGCTGGCCGCGTTGTGCACTTCCGGAAAATCTGGCTCCTGGTCCAAGATCTCTGCATACACCTGGGAGGCCTTTTCGTACTCCTCCACCCGCCGCAACAGGTCGGCCATGACAAACCCGGTCTCCATGCGGGCGAAGCTGCGCTCGAGAGCTTCGTTCAGCTTCGCTCCTGCTTCTGCGTATTGCTCCTTGTTCATCAGCACGGCTGCATCGCTGAGTTGCACTAACAACTCCCGGTCCGGCTTCACCTCTTCCGACGCAGTCATCTTGGCTTTACTCAACGCGGTCAGGACCCTCGCACCTGCCCCCGCCTTCTTCATCAGGGCAACGAACTCCTCATCGGGATGGAAGTTGAGTCCCCGCACCTCGATGTCGCGCGCCAGGTTCTCCGGCAGCGCCCCGCCCGCTTGCAGCGCCAGCACTTGACTGGCTCGCAGCGGTTTCGGAGAATTTTGCGCTGCGGCTCCTGGGCTAAGAAAGAGGAAGCTAAGAAGAAGGAGGTTAAGAAAGAGAAGGCTGAAAAAGAGTCCCGCAATGCGAAGAGCGGAGAACGAGAAGCGCGCAGCAGAATTTGCCATGAAATGCCCCCAAGCACGTCCACTCGAATCCTAAATTCCGCCGCCGCAGCTTTCTTGTTACCTTCGTACCATGGACGTTCCGCGACCTACGGCAAGCCAGCGGCAAGCTGTTCGCGATCTTCCGCGCCCCGGCCGCTGTGATCCCAATCGGGTTGCCAGGCATTTTCAAAGTTACAGTAGCCCATTTACGAACTGTCATCCCGAGCGCAGCGAGGGATCTCGGGGTTTGCCCGCGGCGGCGATACTGGTGGTGCAAGCTAGAACCTGGATCCCTCGCTACGCTCGGGATGACAAGCGTGGGTAGGATTGTCACCGGAAGCGTTAAGGATTCGAGTGACGGTAACACGTAGACCACAGACCCTCCGCGTCCTCCGTGTCCTCTGTGCTGAGAGATTTTGACGTTTCCCTGCAAGTCGCGGATCCTTTTCCCCAATCGCCAGCCGGCAATCTACAATCGAGAGTCGAATGCACTCCGCCCGCATCGCCGAACTGCTGGAACCGTTTCTCGCTGGACCCGCAGCCTCTACCGCCTTCCTTGACTCTTGTCATTTCGAGCCGGCGAACGCCGGAGAGGAACCTGCTGTTCTGTCCTCTGCACAACTGCACGATATATCGACATACATCGATATACTGCTCCGCTGGAACGCCCGCATCAACCTCACCGCCATCCGCGATCCCGAAGAAATCGTTACCCGCCACTTCGGCGAGAGCTTCTTCGCTGCCCGCCACTTGTTCCCCCGTCTTGCTCGTGTGGGGACGGGCGCCTCGCCCGTCCAGGCCGAGGGCAGCTCGCCGGTTGGCGAAAGTTCAGCCCGGGAACGTCGAAGGACGCCCCCTGCCGACTACAACGCTGTGGGCCCCGATGGTCTTGCCGACGACCAACGACCAACGACTAACGACCACCCCACCGTTGCCGACGTGGGCTCCGGCGCCGGATTCCCCGGCCTCCCCATCAAACTCTGGGCCCCGCACATTGCCCTCACCCTGATCGAGTCCAACCACAAGAAGGCCGCCTTTCTGCGCGAGGTCTGCCGCGCCATTACATTGACGGACGTCAATATACAAAGCGCCCGCGCCGAAACTATCTCCGCTACCGGCTTCAACCTGGTCGCCCTCCGCGCCGTCGAACACTTTGCCGCCATCCTCCCCACTGCCGCCAACCTGGTCGCACCGGAAGGCCGCCTGGCCCTCCTCATCAGCTCGGCTCAGTTCGACCAGGCTCGATCCTCGCTGCCCCAGCTCTCCTGGGCAAAGGTCGAGCCCATTCCGCTCTCTCGCTCTAAAATTCTGGCCATTGCCCACCGACCCTGATGGGGCTCCTCCCCCGAAACACACCAATGAGTTGAATGCCTCCCTTGTGATGGCTCCGGGCCCGGACCGTCCGACCAGGGGCAGGACTAACCCGGAACCGAACTTGTAACAAGTGGGATAAGTTCATTGGCTTTCGCCCCAACTCCGCTCTCCTCCATGCCAATCTAAGGGCCAAAATCCGGTCCAAGTGGGAAGTTCATCCTGGTTGCCATAGAGACTCGCCCCGGTCTCCTCCGGAAGGGAAACACATTAGCGCTCTGGGATAGTTTTCCACAGTGTTCCTTAAGGAACACTTCTTGTTTTCGTAGACGGGAGACACGAGGGTAGCTCTTGCTTCCACCTTGCTTGTGCCCAGAGTGTTCCTGCAGGAACACTGACACGTTTTGCACACAAATTCACTCACATGCACAGCGATTCCTGATTGCATTGGGGAGGTGCTCGCATTATGCTGCGGGGTAGCTCTGGCACCTTCCTAAAAGCACATGGGACGCGTTATCGCTGTTGCCAACCAGAAGGGTGGCGTCGGCAAGACTACGACTGCCATCAACCTGGCCGCATCGTTTGCGGCTGCTGAAGTGAACACGCTCCTGGTGGACTGCGATCCTCAATCGAACACCACCAGCGGCCTCGGGTTCGCCAAAGACGCGGAGCGGATCAGCTCTTACCACATGATCATGGGCGGGGCCTCGGCTGAGGAGGCGCTGCAGACGACCGAGCTGGAACAGCTTTGGCTGATTCCTTCGCACAAGAACCTGGTCGGGGCGAATCTCGAACTGGTGGACGTGGAGGGGCGCGAGTTTCGTATCCGCGAGGCGCTGGCCCCGCTACGGGATCGCTTCCAGTTCATCGTGCTGGACTGTCCGCCAGCGCTGGATCTGCTGACGGTGAACGCCTTGGTCGCGGCCGACGCGGTGCTGATCCCCATGCAAGGGGAGTACTTTGCGCTGGAAGGCATCAGCGAGCTGCTGGACACGATTGAGCGCATCCGCGCGGGGCTGAACCCTGGGCTGGGGATTGAGGCGGTGGTGCTGACGATGTTCGATGAGCGCACGAACCTGGCGCAGCAGGTGAAGGCAGAGCTGCAGAATTTCTTTGGCGAGAAGCTGTGCGCGACGACGGTGCCACGGAACATCCGGCTGGCGGAGGCGCCGAGCCATGGCAAGCCGGCGCTGGTGTACGACCCGCGGTCGAAGGGAGCGGAGAGTTATATCCGGCTGGCGAAGGAGATTATTGAGAGGCAGGTGCCAGGCATCAGCCCGCAGAGCTTGGTCGTCAGTTCGCAGCTATCAGACGGCGAGATCTTAACCACCCTTCCCGCGTCAGGGCAAGCCGCGGGCACAACAGAGAAAGGGGAAGGAAGCCGGGAGGCGGTGGTGGAAGAGGTTCCGGCGCCCGCAGAGGAGATGGACAAGACAGCTTGACGGCGCGATACATTGATGTTTGTCTATGTATTAGATTGATCACTATCTATGTATGTAAAAGATCTAGACCGGTGTTCGGATTCCGTTGGCCAACAGCTTCGTAGCGCGGGCGGCCAGTGAAAGCCTGGAACGCAGAGAACGCGGAGGGTGCGCCGAGATCGCGGAGAAACAATTCCTGGTGGAGCGGCGGGGCGCGAGAGAAACACGGTGGCATTGCGCGCAGGAACAACTAAGGAGAAGCGATGACGTCTACGACAGCGGCGGAGAATCTGCCAGGGCATTCGGTGCAGAAGGAAAAAGAGAAGGTGGAGAAGCGGCGGGCTTTGGGCAGAGGGCTGGAGTCCTTGTTGCCCGGGCCGCGGGTGGTGGCAGGGACGGCGACGCGGCCGGCGGCAGCGCCAGCGGCGGGCTTGGGCGGTGACACAAGCACGGTAACCGCCGAGCTTCGCTCGGCCGGACCCTTCGACTCCGCTGCGCCTAGCAGCGCGACTCCGCTCAGGGCAGGCTCCTTCGGCTCCGCTCAGGGCAGGCAGCCGGGGGCGGCTGTCCCCACATCACCTCCCTCCGCCAAGGAAGCGGTGGTCTCCGCATCGGCTTTGCCACAACCTGAGCCCATAGTCGTGCCAATGATTCAGGCGGTGGCGGAGGAGGAGTTGGATGAAGTTGCGCGGGCGAGTCGCCCGCATGAGCCCGCCGCAGACGAAGCAGCCGAGTTGCGCTCGGCCAGTCCGGGCCACAGGCCCGGACCCACACAGGCAGAGGAGAGCATTACGATTCTGGCGCAGGCGGAGTCGCGCGTCCCGGGGAACCTGGTGGTGAACCTGGCCATCGAGAATATTGACAAGAATCCGTTTCAGACGCGGTATGTGGAGAAGGATGACGCGCTCGAGGAGCTGACGAATTCGATCAAGGCGAATGGAGTGCTGCAGCCGATCCTGGTGCGCCCGGCGGAAGAAGAAGGACGCTACATTCTCATTCTGGGCGAGCGGCGGCTGCACGCGTCAAAGGTGGCGGGGAAGACGACGGTTCCGGCAATGGTGCGCCGGGTTTCCGAGCAGCAGGCGGCGGAGATGACGATCATCGAGAACCTGCAGCGCGAGGATCTGAGCCCGCTGGAGCAGGCGGAGGCGTTCCGCATGCTGAGCGAGGAATTCAAGCTGACGCAAGCGCAGATCGGGGACCGGGTGGGGCTGTCGCGGGAGTCGGTGTCGAACTACATGCGCCTGCTGCGGCTGCCGCGCGAGGTGATGCAGCTGCTGGCGGAAAAAAAGATCAAGTTCGCTGAAGCCAAAGAACTGCTAAAGCTGGAGGACAACGACAAGATCACGCAGGCGGCGCTGTATGCGGTGAAGAAGGGCTACACGGTGGAGCAGGTGGAGAAGCTGGTCCTGCAGATGAGCGGGTGGCTGGATTCGTTTTCCGGGATGCCCGGGCAGGAGAGGAAAAAGAGCGGGGCGCGCTGGGTGGATCCGAATGTGCGGGCGGCGCAGTTCGAACTGGAACGGCTGCTGGGGGTGCGGGTGAGGATACGGGACCGGAAGGGAAAGGGGAAGATCGTGATTGAGTACTCGACGGTGGATGATTACGAGCGGGTGGTCGATGCCTTGCGCGGCAAGAAGTAAGGGGTCAGGGGCCAGGGGTCAGGGGTCAGGCGAAGGTCGGCGGCCGAGCGGCCGCCTTTCTTCTTTTTCTGCCGTACCGTACCAAGAGAGTAACAAGTGGGATAATGCTCGGCAGCAGAGAATCTGCGGAACGCTGACAGCGTGTGCGGTTGCACAGAAGTGGGAAAGCAGGTTCCACGGTAGTGACTGTTTGGGTTCCTGTTTACGCGAGCAATTCCCCGTAGGTACCTGGTCCACCTGAGCGCCGCCGCGATCGAGGCGCGTAATTGTGCCGTCCCTGCGGGACTCGGTTCCCTCTCCTTGCGTTTACCCAGGGCTTACGCCCTCGGCTAAGCTATGTCGCCCCCTCGGGGCTGGGGATACGCGGACATGCTGGATCATGCGGTGCTGAGATCGGTTGCGGAGCAGGTGATGAGCGCGACCGAGGTCGTGGTGGAGGGTCGAGCCTCGCGGGTGATGCGGACCGGAAGCCGGCGGTTTCGCACGGTGCGCTTTACGATGGGCGGGAAAGAGTATCAGGCGATCGAGCAGAATGCGGAGAAGCCGAGCCGGTGGGGACAGTTGGCGCGGGAGGGGCATCGGGTGGTGCAGTTTCGCGATCTGGCTTCGGGTAAGTATGTGGCGGTCGTGGTGGATGCAGAGGTGACGGAGTATGGGAGATGAGCAACGTCCCCACCCCTTCGACAAGCTCAGGGTAGGCCCCAGCCGCAAAGAGCGCGGCTAGGATGGGGCACCCGGAAACGCCACTGGTACTAACGGCGCAAATCCCCACTTCTCGCGCAAAGAACGCGCGAGAAATGGGGCACCCGGCGGCTGTCCCCACATAAGCAGTCCGGGGCACCCGCTTACGGGGACTGAAGCATGATCGTTCTTATTGTTCTGGTGGTGGGCACGCTGCTGGCGCGGTTGGCGGGCGCTGAGGGAGTGGCATTTCTGAACTCGTGGCCGGCGGCAACGCGGGCGGGCCTGGCGGTCATGCTTCTGTTTACCGGGAGCGCGCATTTCAACTCCATGCGGCATGATCTAGCGCGGATGGTGCCGGCGGCGATTCCAAATGCGATGGCGGTGATTTATTTCACCGGCGTCTGCGAGGTTGCGGGCGGGGTTGGATTGCTGATTCCGCCGACCCGTCTTGCGGCTGCGATGGCGCTGATTGTCTTCTTCCTGGCGGTTCTGCCGGCAAACATCCGCGCCGCCCGGGCGGGCGTCCAACTGCGCGGCAGACCTGTCACACCGTTGCTGCTGCGAATCCCGATGCAGGTGGTGTTTATCGCTTTAACGTGGTGGGCGGGGACGCGGTAAGGGCGACGCCCGTCGGATGAGCGGCAGGAATCAAGAAAGTTACACGGTGGGATGGAGAGAGCAATCCGGGCGCCATAGGGAGACGGTGGTGGGAGGATAGCGTGTGAAACATGCGCCTTGGTGGAATGAGGGCACAGGAGTGTTTACGGTTGTGGTTCGGGATTGACTTGTGGAGACCCCACCCTTCAAAAAACCGCGAAGGGTAGTCTGGGGAACTAAACCACAGACGACGCAGAGTCCACAGAGGAAGTCAAAATCCTCACTCCTTCGACAAGCTCAGGGCAGGCTCTGAGCCTGCCGAAGGGAATCTGGCGCGCAGCATTTCCGAGCCTTACTTTCTAGCTCGTACGCGCGAGATTCCTCGCTTTGCTCGGAATGACGCCGCCGTTGGTATGGCCGGGATGTCAACAGAGCCATCAGGTCTTTTAGATCAGGCCGGCGCGGAGGCGGCGCAGGAAGTCTTCGCCTTCGGCGCGGGCCTGGTCGAGAATTTTGGGCTGGTTGGGATATTCGAGCGCGACCTCCTGCAGGACAAGTTCGACGGCGTCTTTGGGCTTGTAGCCGTGCGCGACCATTTTGCGGATGCGGGCGGTAAAGCTGACGGCTCCAGTGCCGGGCAGGCGCACGGCGTGGTCGGAACAATTGTGCTCGCGGAATTTGCCCGCGGCCAGGCGGTCGTAGGCGTTCTTGGCTTCAGGATCGTTGAGGAGGGTGGGCAGAGGATAATTCCATTCGCACTGGGAGCAAGTCCATCCCTGAAAGTTGCGGTCAATGCTCCACAGGAGCTCTCTGGCAGTCTTTTTCGGCGAGGTCTTCGCCGGCGAGGTTTGACGGTCTGGCTTGCGTTCGTCCATGAGCTGCATAGCTCCCCCACCCACAACTTGCGTGGCCCATGAGCATCCCTTGGGGAATAGTACTGCGAATGCGGCGAGGTGGGAACTGGGCGAGGTGACGAAAGCGGTTCGGGAAGGCCGAAAGAAGTCAAATTCCAAGGCCAACAGCGGCGGACAGGAGTGTCTGCCCCACACCAGCAAGAAGCAGATTCCTCGTTGCGCTCGGAATGACAAAAGGAATTCGCGATCGTTACTTCGCGAAGAAATAGTCGAAGGATTTTACGGCGTTGAACTCGTCCTCGCGGACGTCGAAGACGGTGTAGAGCTTGGTGACGTAGAGCACGTCCTGGACTTTCTGGGTGAGGTTGAGGAGTTTGAGTTCACCGCCGGCGTTGCGGACGGTGGTGAAGCAGCCGACGAGTTCGCCGACGCCGGAGCTGTCGATGTAATCGACGCCGGCGAGATTGAGGATGATCTTCTTCTTGCCCTGGCTAATGAGCGAGTGGACAGCGTCGCGGAGGCGGCCGATTTCGTCGCCAAGGATGATGCGGCCGGTGATGTCGAGAATGGTGACGTGGGCGACTTCGCGAGATTCAATCTTCAAGGACATGATCGGTGTGCCCGAGGGGCGATAGCGGAGTCTCACTTCTCGCGCAAAAAAAGGCGCGAGAAATGGGGTACCCAGCGGGAATGGTAGTGGGTGCGGAGAAGCAAGTCAATGCAGATTGCAGATTTTCGATTGGCGATTTGCGATTGAAAATCAAGACCTTGCACGGAGAGGAAACGATGGAGCGCAGAGGCCTGCCGAGTCTCGCTCGGGCCTTTCCGGATCAGAAGATCAGGAGCCGCGCAGGCACTAGGACATGCTGCGGTCAGTGTTGTTCATGCAAGCGGCATCGGGATCGGAATCGGACTGGTAGTCGCGGATTTCCTGGATGGGAGAGGTGACGATGGGGGTGGCGTACTCGGGGTGGCGGAATTCGAGGTGCATGCCGCGCCCGACATATTGGAGCTTGAGCATGGAGCCTCCCCAAGTCGAGCCGGCGATGGCGACGTGCACGGGCTTGGGGCAGAATTCGGGATGACCGGAGAGCAGAGCTTCGCTGCCGCCGAGCAGCACAGCGGTGTAGCGGTGATGCATGGTCTGGATTTCGAGGACGGTGGAAGGCGGAAGGTCGCTGAGGAAGACACCCCCTTCGATCTCCGACTGGATGATGCCGCGGTTCACTTCGTCAGCCAGGTTGGGATGGGGACTGAACATACTGATGTCAGGAGATTAGGGTATCGGGTTTCCGGGGCGGCGACAAGGGTCCTTCGGGCGAGCGCTGGAAACGAGGGAGCATGCCCTTTAGAGCGGTAGGTTGGAGACGGGGATGCAGAAATTACGGGAATCTGTGAGGGCCTGGTGGCGCCCGCGTCAAACCTATGGTCAAAAGCATTGAAACGCAGAGGACGCGAAGAAGTCGCGAAGAACGCGAAGAAAATCCGGTGCCGCGCGGATCGCGGGGCTAAGAGTAGTGCCTGACCCGGCTGCTTTCCCGATAGCAGTAGTGGAAAGGGCAAAAAGCAGGTTCCTCGCGGGCTGAAGCCGGCTCGGAATGACAAAGGGGAAGGGCTGGCGGCACGACTAAAGTCGTGCCCTTCCCAAGTCGTGTGCTCCGGGAAATCTCTGCAATAATTCTGTGGCTCGAAGCGGCGAGCTACGCTCGCCCGGACAGCCTCCTTCGACAGGCTCAGGACCAGGCTTGGACGGCGGTCCCCATAAGCTGTCCCCAGATAAGCTCGCTGCGCTCGCTGGACGGACGAAGGCGTCCGTCCCTACGTGGGTCTATTCGCCGCCGACGGTGAGGCCGTCAATGCGGATGGTAGGACAGGCGACGGAGCCGCGGAATTCGAGGTCGTTGGCAATATCGGAAATGTTGAAGAACAGGTCTTTCAGATTTCCCGCAACGGTGATTTCTTCCACGGGATAGGCGAATTCCCCGGCGGAGATCCAGAGGCCGGAGGCGCCGCGGGAATAGTCGCCGGTGACAAGGTTCACGCCGTGACCGAGGAATTCGGTGACGTACAGGCCTTCTTTGATGCCGGAGATGAGTTCTTTTGGTGTCTTGGGGCCGGGCTGGAGAAAATAGTTGCCGGGGCCGATGCCGGGGGTACCGGCGAGTCCGCGAGAAGCGTTGGCCGTGGTTTGGAGGCCGAGCTTTTTGGCGGTGTAGGTGTTCAGCAGATAGGACTTCAGCACTCCGTTTTCGATAACCACGGTGCGGCGGGTGGGGATGCCTTCGCCGTCGAAGGGACTGGTGCCGAAGCCGCCGGGCATGGTGCCGTCGTCGATGACAGTGACGTTCGTGCCGGCGATTTTCTCGCCAAGCTTGCCTGCAAGGAACGAAGCGCCGCGGTAGACAGAGTCTCCGTTGATGCCTTCGAAGATGTGCTCGAGGATCGAAGTGGAGACCATGGGATCGAGAACGATCGGGACGTGGGCGGTCTTCACTTTGCGGGCGCCGAGGCGGCGGAGGGTGCGTTCGGCGGCGATCTTGCCGACTTGCTCGGGCGGATCGAGCTTTTTCAGAGTACGCGCGACCGAGTACCAGTAGTCGCGCTGCATGGCTCCGGCTTCGGTTTGAGCGATGGGAACGGCGGCCACTGAGCAATACGACCGGCGGTATTCGCCGACGAAGCCGTGGGAGTTGGCGAGAACTTTGTGGCCGGTGGCGGCGTCGAAGGATCCACCTTCAGAGTTTTTGATGCGGGGATCGAAATCGAGAGCAGCTTTTTCGGCGCGGCGGGCGTAGTCGATGCGGTCGGCGCCGGGGAGCGAGTAGACGTCTTCGTGGTAGAGAGCGAGATCGCCCGGGAGCTGGCCGAGTTGCGAGGCTTCGGGGATTCCGGCGAAGGGATCTTCGGAGGTGATCTTCGCGAGTTCGAGGGCGGACTTCAGCATCCGGTCGAGGCCTTCGCGGGAGAAGTCGCTGGAGTAGGTGCTGGCGGCGCGCTGTCCGAAGAAGACGCGGACGCCGATGGACTTCGAGCCGGATTCCTTCAGGGTTTCGACCTGGCCCAGGCGGACGAGGGTGGAGAATTCGTCGCCTTCGCGGACGACGCATTCGGCGGCGGTGGCGCCTCCAGCCATGGCGCGGCGAACGATGTCCTGGGCGAGGGATTTGAGGTCGGTTTCGAGTTTCGGGTTTTTGGTTTCGAGTTCGGTTGGGGTCATAGAAAAATCTCTAAACGCAGAGGTCGCGGAGTACGCGGAGGAAGTGCATAGGTCCCTTCGACAAGGCTCAGCGCAGGCTCTTCGCTCCGCTCAGGATGACAAGAATCCACAAACAAGCTTGAACTGCCGGGCTGCGCCCGGCGGGGGCGGACGAAGGCGTCCGCCCCTACGCAACCAGGATTCTCACTGCATAAACCCGCCGGGATCTTTTCGGGCGGTGCCGCCGACGGTGAGGCGATCGACTTTCAAGGTCGGAATGCCGACGCCGACGGGGACGGCCTGGCCGTCTTTGCCGCAGGTGCCGACGCCTTCGTCGAGTTTCAAATCGTTTCCGACCATCGAGACGCGCGTCAGCACATCGGGGCCATTACCGATCAGCGTAGCGCCCTTGATCGGGGCGGTGATCTGGCCATCTTCGATCATGTAGGCTTCCGAGGCCGAGAAGACGAATTTTCCGTTGGTGATGTCCACCTGGCCGCCACCGAAGTTGACGGCGTAAACGCCGTGCTTGACGGAGCGAATGATGTCTTCGGGATTGTCCTGGCCGGCAAGCATGTACGTATTGGTCATGCGCGGCATGGGGATATGCTCGTAGCTTTCGCGGCGTCCGTTGCCGGTGTCGGCGATGCCCATGAGGCGCGCGGAGAGCTTGTCGCTGAGATAACCTTTCAGGATTCCCTTTTCGATGAGCACGGTTTCCTGGGTGGGCTCGCCTTCATCGTCAACATTGAGCGAGCCGCGGCGCCAGGGCATGGTGCCGTTGTCGACCACAGTGCATTTTTCGCTGGCGACGCGCTTGCCGATGAGGCCCGCGAAGGCGGAAGTTTTCTTGCGATTGAAATCCGCCTCGAGACCGTGGCCGACGGCTTCGTGGAGGAGAACACCGGGCCATCCGGGGCCGAGAACAACCTCCATCTCGCCGGCCGGGGCTTCGCGGGCGTCGAGTTGCAGGATCGCCTGGCGGGCGGATTCGCGGGCGAAGTATTCGGGATTCTTCTCGCCGAAAAAGAAGTCGAGGGCGACGCGGCCTCCACCGCCGGAGGTGCCGCGGGCGGAGTTGCCGTCGGTTTTGGCGATCGAGGAAACGTTCATGCGGGCCAAAGGCTGCGAGTCTTCGGCGAAGGTTCCGTCGGAGGCGACGACGAGAATGTTGCGGAGCTCGTCGGCATAGCTGGCGCGGACTTCCTTAATGCGGGGATCGTAAGCGCGAGCGGCTTTGTCGGCGCGCAGGACGAGCTCGACCTTG
>Ga0187803_10000853_pt1 | contig 11986 bp, 12 predicted proteins | sample NC_wetland_sal_i_2_FD_132425 | JGI IMG/M metagenome (GOLD analysis project Ga0187803, IMG submission 132425) | Wetland sediment microbial communities from Neuse River Estuary, North Carolina, USA - Control_3 | ecosystem: Environmental > Aquatic > Freshwater > Wetlands > Sediment | place: USA...
AAGCTAAAAACACCATTGGAGCTTGCGGGGCCTTCAACATCGACCGAATTCCGCGATTCGCACTTCGATTTCGGTACGCCATATGTTTACACCGTGCGCAGCGTGGCGCAATTCGGCCCGGATTCTGTAGAATCGGCTGACTCTGCGCCGGCGATCGTCACGCCGCGTGACATCTTTCCACCCGCTGCGCCCACGAACCTTGAATTTACAATTATCCCCGCAACCAACCAGGCCCCTGCTTACATCGAACTATCGTGGGCGATTAGTCCCGAGGGGGACCTCGCGGGGTATTCCGTTTACCGGAGTGATGGGGAAGACACAACCGGCGAACGCGTCAGCGTGGAAATATTGCCGAGCCCCACGTTTCGTGATATTTCCGTACTGCCTGGCAGGCGTTACTACTATCGCGTTTCCGCAGTGGACCGCGCAGGCAACGAAAGCCCCAAGAGTTCCGCGGTGCAGGCGGACGTCCCATAAATTGACGTTCGAGGAAGGATGGCATGGCAGCCCGACCCCAGCTTCCGGGCATGCGGTGGTTTTTGTGGCTGCGCGTCGCGTCGTTGCGCACCGGCGTCTTGACGGGAATCTATCTGTCCTGTGTTTTCGCCGCCTGGTTGGGCGTCGCCAATCGCGTCGCAGAACTGGAGCGTTTTGCCGGAATACGCAACCTCGTGGCCGCCGCTATCTTCATTATGATCATGGGGATTCCAGTGCTCCGGTTTCGTCACCGGCCCGGAAAGCTTTTCATTGCGGGCCTGACGGCTTGGGCGCTCCTGACCTTGACATATCTGCTAGCGGAAATGCATTTCACGCTGCTCGAAAGCCGCATGGGTGCCCTGCACGTTTTCGTGCTTGGCGCGGTTTCTTACGGCTTCGTGGCCGTGCTAGATTGGGTATTCCTGATGTGCGTGGGTGTGCGGCACCAGCACGTCGTTCAAACCAGGGAAACTCCGGCCTCCGCGGGCAGGCACCATACGCACTAATTTCTCAAATCCCTCAAAAAGGAATAAGGACTCGATGAAACTCTGCCGTTTTCAACCAATAGAAAAAGGAGGCGCCTCTGCGCAAGCGGAAATTTTGCAAGGCGTCATTTCGGGCGAGACCGTTCGCCAGATTTCCGGCGACATGCTGGGCAAGTGGGAGGCGACGAACCGTTCCTGGCCGCTTGCGAATGTGAAGCTTTTGACGCCGGTTGCGCCAAGTAAAATCGTGTGCCTCGGCAGAAATTATCTCGACCACGCCGCTGAATTCAACAATGCCCCTCCGAAGGAACCGTTGATCTTTCTCAAGCCGCCGTCGTCGCTGCTCGCTCCGGAGGATCCCATCGTCCTGCTGCCCGAGGTGCAACGCATTGATTTTGAAGGCGAGCTGGCCGTGATCATGTCGCGCGAATGTCACCAGTTGCGCGACGGCGCTGACTTCCGCCCCTACATCGCCGGGTACACGCTTCTCAACGACGTCAGCGCGCGCGATTACCAGGCCCTCGACAAACAATGGACGCGGGCCAAGAGTTTTGACACGTTTTGTCCGCTGGGCCCCGTCTTGGAGACGGAGTTTGATGTTGCCCACGAAACAATTGAAACTCGGCTGAATGGCGTTAGGAAACAGTACGCCCCGTTGACCGCAATGCTCTTCCCTATTGATGTTATAATTCCTTGGGTTTCGCGGGTAATGACGCTTTTGCCGGGCGACGTGATTGCCACGGGCACGCCAGCGGGCGTCGGCCCCATGAAGGCCGGCGACGTGGTGGAAGTCGTGGTTCCCGGAATCGGCACGTTGCGAAATCCGTGCGTGAATCGCGCGGTCTGACCCTTGCGGTGTCCTCCCCGCCGCGCTCTTCGCGGTTCTGTTAAAGGGGGCAACGAACATGAAATTCTTTCTCGACACGGCAAACCTGGAAGAGATCCGGCAGGGTATGTCTCTGGGTGTGATTGACGGCGTCACGACCAATCCCACGCTGGTCGCCAAGGAAAAGCGTCCCTTCCGCGATCACATTCTGGAGATCTGCAAGATCTTGAAGGACGGCGTGGTCAGCGCCGAAGTTGTGTCCACCGATACCCCCGGCATCCTTCGTGAAGCGAGAGAGATCGCCACCTGGCACCCGAACGTCATTGTCAAGATTCCCACGATTCCCGATGGCGTGCGCGCACTCAGCATCCTGTCCAAGGAACACATTCGCGTCAACATGACGCTGGTATTTTCCGCACCGCAGGCCCTGCTCGTGGCAAAGGCCGGCGCATATTTCGTCAGCCCGTTTCTTGGCCGCCTCGACGATATTTCCGCAGACGGTCTGACGCTGCTGCGCGAAATCATGGACATCTACCGGGCCTATAACTTTCCAACTCAAGTTCTGGCCGCGAGTCTCCGCCACCCGCTGCACGTCGTGGCGGCCGCACGGATGGGCGCGCATATAGGCACCATGCCGTACAAAGTATTTGAGCAGCTCTTCAAGCACCCACTTACTGACAAGGGTCTTGAAGGATTCTTGAAAGACTGGGAGAAAGCGCGCGAGACGCTGGGCGATGTGTTCGAGCCTGCCGCCGCGCGCAATCCGGGACGTTGATGCACTTAACTACCGATTGGCGGATCATTTTGGGAGCCGCGGCGATCGTGGTCGCAGCAGCCGCCGTGGTCTTGCGCCAAATCTTCCAAAAGCCGGGAAACCCGGAGGACGAAGAGCGCCGCCGGCGTTCTCAACTCAATCAAGTCGGGCGCATTGTGGAAGGTCTGGTGGTCGAACTGGTCGAATCGCAGTCTCCGGCCGCGCCGGCCTCCGGCACATCAATGTTTTCGCGCGGGAAAGCCGAAAGTTCGGGGCTAGGTGGAAAAGGTTTGCGCCGCCTGGTCCGCTACAGCTATTCCATTGCTGGTGTCACGTACGAAACCGCGCAAGACGTCACAGGCCTCGAAGAGCGCCTGTGCCTCGAGCGCATCGCTTCCGGCCAGCCTGCCAGCGTGAAGTACGATCCGTCCAATCCCAGCAATTCGATCCTTGTGGCCGACGACTGGTCGGGTCTCCATTAATCAAATGCTTGTGCGAAGTTTCACTTCGTTCGTTGCGGCGATTCAGACGGCATTTGCCGAGGTAATTCCCCGGTGGGCGTGAGAATTCTTGCGTCTGTGATGGCAGTGCTCGGCGCCGCTGCTTTGACGCTTGCCTGCATGATTGCCCTGGTGCAAGGCACGATCCGAGCGGTCTCCATCGATCAAATTCCGCTGCGCGTTCTCGCAGTCGCCGCCGACCTCGTCTTCGGGACTGTCCTTCTTCTCGGTTGCATTTACCTGGCCACGCATCTGGCCGTCCGCATTGTGGGCGTTGGCCAGGCCGAATTTCCTCCGCTGCCGGTAGACGAGTATTCCAGCGACGTGCGCTCCGGCGATTCCGCAAAAATTTAGTGGCACAGCAGTTCGCGCCTGTGCGAAAGTCTCGAAGGCCTTGCGCAACAAGTGCGCGCACTGACCTCACACTATGAATGACGGTACGAAATCGAAGGATCCGATCGCGGAACTGCGCCGCCGCAACGCCGAAGCGGAAGTCGGTGGCGGCGCGGAACGGCGCGAGCGCGAGCACAAGGCCGGAAAGCTCGCAGCGCGAGAGCGCGTGGCGCTGCTCCTCGACGAAGGCACGTTTGAAGAGCTCGACAAATTCGTCACGCACCCCACGGATGATTTTAGGATGCAGGAACTGCAGCCGCCCGGAGACGGATTCATCACCGGCTTCGGGCGCATCGCCGGCCGCCTGGTTTATGTGTTCGCGCAGGATTTTACCGTGTTCGGCGGCTCGCTCTCGGAAAGCAATGCCCTGAAAATCTGCAAGATCATGGACCTCGCGATGCGCAACGGCGCGCCCGTGATCGGCCTGAACGATTCGGGCGGAGCGCGAATCCAGGAGGGCGTGCGCTCGCTCGCGGGCTACGCCGATATTTTTCTGCGCAACACGCTGGCGAGCGGCGTCGTCCCCCAGATCAGCGCAATCATGGGGCCGTGCGCAGGCGGCGCCGTGTATTCTCCCGCGATCACCGATTTTATTTTCATGACGCGCGACACGTCCTACATGTTCATCACTGGCCCGGACGTCATCAAGACGGTGACGCACGAGGACGTTTCCAAAGTCGACCTCGGCGGCGCGATGACGCACAACGCAACGAGCGGCGTCGCCCACTTCATCGCCCGCGATGACGCCGAATGTCTCGCCATGATTCGAGAGCTTCTGAGTTTTCTTCCGCTCAACAACCTGGATGACGCGCCCCGCCGCCCCACCTCCGATCCTATAGATCGCGCGGATCCGGCACTCGATTCGATGGTTCCCGCCGATCCGATGCAGCCGTACGACATCAAGGACGTGATACACGCCATCGCCGACGACAAGTATTTCTTCGAGGTCCACGAACATTTTGCCAACAATATCGTCGTCGGTTTCGCAAGGCTCGGCGGGCAGCCCGTCGGCGTGGTCGCGAATCAGCCCGCGGTGCTCGCGGGTGTGCTGGACATCAACGCCTCGGTAAAGGGCGCACGATTCGTGCGGTTTTGCGACGCGTTCAATATCCCGCTCATCACTCTCGAAGATGTGCCCGGGTTTCTGCCCGGCACACAGCAGGAATGGAACGGCATCATCAAGCACGGCGCGAAGCTGCTCTACGCATTCGCCGAAGCAACCGTCCCCAAATTGACCGTGATTACCCGGAAAGCATACGGAGGCGCGTATTGCGTCATGTCGAGCAAGCACATTCGCACCGACGCGAATTTCGCCTGGCCCACGGCCGAAATTGCGGTGATGGGCCCGGAAGGGGCGGTGAACATTGTCTACAAACGCGAACTGGAACGCGCGCCAGAAGCCGGCCGCGAGAGCATGCGCCGCGAAAAAGTCGCCGAGTTCCGCGAGCACTTCGCCAATCCCTACGTCGCGGCCGAGCGCGGATATATCGACGCTGTGATCGAACCATCACAAACTCGCGCGAAACTTATCACGGCCCTGCGATCGCTTGAAACCAAGCGCGACACCAATCCCAAGAAGAAACACGGCAATATCCCGCTGTAGAAGGGTGGTTCGGCGGCCGGCGAGAGCCTGGTAGCTCCGGACATCCCTGTCTATGCTAGACTTCCTCCCCACTGAGTGGGAATCGAACCGGGAGTGCCGATATCCCCAATCGGATTTCTCTCCCATTTAGGTTGGTGGCGGTAAACTGGTTATGTCCTTACACGAGCGAACGCTCGACGTAATCCAGGCATTCTACGACGCGGCCATGGATGAAAGTCTATGGCGCGGGGCGCTCGAAAGCCTCTGCGACGTCACAGGCAGCCAAGCCGCCAGTTTCTGGGTGCTCGACGGTTCCGAAGAGCCCCGACTTCCAACTTTCATCTGCATTAATTTCGACATGAGCAGCATCAAGGAATATCTGGAGCACACGGCTTCCATCGATCCCACGGTTCAGTACCTGGTCAGCCATCCGCGCGAGCCCATCGTTCACGACGGGCTGGTGATTACCGAGCGGGAAAAAGACAAACATCCCTACTACGATTGGCACATGCGCCGTATTGACACCCGATTTCGCATGGTCGGCCAGGTGCGCATTGCTCCAAAAATGCAAGCGGGCGTTGCGCTTCACCGAACGCGCAAGGCCGGGAGGTACGAACCGAAAGACATCAGCCGGTTTTCCGTTCTTCACAAACACCTCGAAAGAGCGCTGGCGATCGGATTTCGGCTGAGCACCCTGGATGCGATGCAAGGGGCCACCACGGAATGGTTTGACCGCGGCTCGGCTGCAGTGTTCTTTCTCGACGAACACAAACGCATCGTCTTTTCAAATCGCGCCGCACAGCAGCTTACTTCCGCGAATGATGGTATCCGGCTGCGCGGCGACGGGATTGTCCTTGCGCGCAAGCAAGACGACGACAAATTCCAGGGATTCGTATCTCAAGCCATCTCGCCAATCGCTTCGCCCGACACGTCCCTCGGTGGAGCGATGCGGGCGCCTCGCCCGTCCGGCAAGCGGCCTTATGGAATACTCGTCAGTTCTGTCACAGGCAATTATCCTTTGCTGTCCGCGCTGAGACCTGCCGTTTGTGTCGTGATTACAGATCCTGATCTCAAAAAGCCATTGCAGAATCGCCGTCTGCGGGTCGTCTTCGGATTGACCGAAGCCGAGGCCCGGCTGACGTCACAACTGGCCGCTGGAGAGGACCTACGGTCCGCTGCGGGCAAATTAGAGATCACGTATGGAACCGCCAGGTCCCGGCTCGCTCAGATCTTCCAAAAGACCGACACCCGGCGTCAGGGGGAATTAATCCGGCTACTGCTCGCAACGCTCGCTGTGGAATGAAGGCGCGTCGAACGAATTTAACTACTGATCAAGAATTTCTTACCCGCCGATGAGATTAAGTCCGACACCTATCATTTGATACTTGATGCCAGGACCTCGCATTCGGAAGATACCGTGGTGTCCGATGAACAGGAGCGCACTCTTAGATAGGCCGGGCGCGGTCAACGCGCACTTTGAACGCCATGCCATGCGGCAAGAAATCAAGTTTGCCCTTTGTGCGGGCCGTGATAAAGTGCCGCTCCAACTCACAGAATTCCCCTTTCCATTGGACTAGTTGTGCGGCCCCGGAACATGAATCCTAATTGTTGAGAGTGAACGAGGTTGCGCAATCAAAATTCGCAGGATAGTCATCGGGGGAATTTTTCCGGGGAAAAATAGAATAGTGATCGGGGATCAAGGAGTCACGTTCATGAAATCCAAATTGAAATTGCCCAGGTTCTGGCTGGCTACTTTGGCTTACTCGGTTCTTGCCTGCACACCTGTTGCGCGACCCGCGGCAGCTCAGGCAGCCGCACAGACACAGACGCAAACACAACAGACGCAGTCCCAGCCTGCATGCACTCCTCCGGCCACATCCTCGGATAAAAGTAAAACAAACGACGCCGCTGCCTCCATTACGAAGGCTGCGAATTCGATCTCCAATATCGGCAACATTTTCGGAAAGAAGAAGGCCACGCAAGACGCGAACAAAGTAGCCAATGTCGCCGGAGGCTGCGACGCAACGGTGAACGCGGCTGCGGCCGATGCTGGAACAGTTGTTGGAGCCGCCAAAACAGCGGGTTCGGCAGCAAATTCAAATTCCTCCGGACCGGCAATCGCTCCGGCTGCTACGCCGAACTCTTCGGTCGCAGCGCAACCAGCGAATGGCGCGGCGGCGCCTCAACCCCAAAGTTCTTCGGCGCTGTATACGCCCCCGCCCAGCGCGCCTGTTGTGTTTACCGGGCCGCTGGATCCCTCAAAATTGCCGGACATCAGCGGCCTCCATTTGGGAATAACGCTGGCGGAAGCAAAAGCCGCTCTCCAGAAGCTATACCCGAGTGCCAGAATAGACGCACTCAACGGCGGCGGAATAGGGCCTCAGAATATCCCAGCGGTGAGTTTGTTCCGAGTGCAGGGGGACAATACCGGCCACAACGAGGCCGGAGTGGATTTCACTGCGCCGCCAAACCCCCAAGTCGTTTGGCACATGGCTCGCAACACTCCCCAGCCGCACGTGGCGCATAACGTTCTGGTCGCTGCCTTGCGCCAGAAATATGGGAAGGAGACCTTTGCGACAGCGAATACCGGTGTGGTGACCACGGACGACAGCAGTATTCTGCAAATGTGGTGGGTGTTCGACGAACGAGGGCAGCCCGTGTCCGGCGCAAAAATGATTAGCGGGACGCCATTCGGCTGCGGATCTGGGTCCTTCACAAACACGACCAGCGGCACCCCCTATGATTATTATCGAACCATGATGGCGGACAACACGGGAGGGTTATCGACTTTTTGCGCTTCCTCGTACGTGGGTGTGCTGGCCACGATGACCAATCAGCAAATCGTCGACAACCTTACAACAGATATCGTTGACTTGCCGCTGCTGGTGCGATCGGCAAAAGCCACGAACGCTTTATCAAAGGCGGAATTTGATAAGGCACGCCAGCAGGACATGCAAAAATCCAATCAGGTAAAACCAGCACTGTGAACAGCCGCTAAAGCGGATGTATGAGGACAATGAAATGCGAAATTCGACCGTTCAAAAATTAAAGGTGTTTGGTCTTCTAACAATTTTCGCGGCGTGTTTCGTCGCGCAAGCCTCAGCGCAGTTCCAGAATCCAATCCAGGCAGCCAAGGACGCGTGGAACAAGGCGAAACAGCCCGCGGCTGCTCCGAAAGCCACTCCCGCACCGGCCAACGCCCCCGCGGCCGCTCCGGCAGACACGACGGGCCAACCTCCGGCCTCAGGGCCCACTGCCAACTCGCCAGATCAGCCAGCATCAACGGGCACAGCGCCAGCGGCTGCTCCGGGCAGCTCTCAAGTGTGGACTCCCCCTTCGGACACCGCAATGACCGGGAACGTGGCTAAGCCAACCGGGCCGCTGGACCCCTCCAAACTTCCGGATGTTGCAGGGATTCATCTCGGGCTAACCAGCGCCGAAGTAACTCCCATCCTGCAAAAGCTCCATCCCGGCGCTCCGCTTCAGGTGCAGAGCAATGGCCAGGGCAAGCCTCCGTCGGGGGTTCTAGTCAGCGTGGGCACAGCCATTCCGCTATCGGGTGACAACATCATGGTGGACTATACATTTGAGCCCAATAAGCCTCAGACCGTATATTTCATCTCTCGCGACTTTACCTATGCACAGCCCATCGCCAGAGATAACCTGGTGGATGCTCTGCGCCAGAAGTACGGAAAAGAATCCAACGCCGTCATGGCAAACGGCGGAGTCTCGGCATTGTGGTGGCTGTTCGATGAGCAAGGGCAGGTCATTCACACAACCAATATTGACCACGCCGGCGCCCCGTTTGGCTGCCAGGGGGATTACGCCCAAGGCGACGGCGTCAACCTTTACAGAAATCTCATCAGCGATGACTTTCACAATGGGCTTGCCGCAGCAACCTACTGTGATTCTGTAATCGTTTTGCATGTCGGTCTCGACGCTTCGACTACCGTAAAGAACACCCACACCATTCTGCTGGACCGCGCGCTGATGCGCCGCTCTGCGGTTGCTGCGGGCGAATGGCAGAAGGCGGAAGCCCAGAAACAGCGCCAGGAAGATTTGCAAAAGGCAAACCAGGCGAAACCCTCGCTGTGAAGGAAGGCCAACGAGGCTATGAATTCTATGCCCCATGCTGCCCTTCCGAGCCCAGGAGGGGCCTTGGCAGCCGCGCAGGCGAATGGCGCAAAAGCACGTTTTACGAACCTGTGTCTACTGTTGGCATACAACACCGCTCCATGAGGAGATAAAAAGAAATGCGAAAGGCATCCATCCGAAGCCTGGCAAATATTGTTTTTTTCCTGGCTGCTGCTTTGGGAATCAATTCAACAGCAATGGCGCAGACTGCCCCGCCGGCCGATGGCAGCAAGGGGCCTGACATTCTCGGAATTCGAACTGGAATGACGCCTCAGCAAGCCTATGACTTGCTGAAGGGCATCGATCCGGCGCACAGAGTCACGGTGGGTCTGGTGCCGATCCCGCCACTTCTTGGAGACAAAGCTGCGGCCTACGCCATGGCGCCCGAAAACCTTAACAACGGCAACGATGGGAACATGAATGTGTTCTTGACTCTGCCTCCCAATCCACAGCAGGTGTGGGAAGTCCACCGGCAGCTTAATGGCTCGATCCATACCACCCTGGATCAAATTATTGCGTCGCTCCGCCAGAAATATGGCCAGGAGTATTCCCCTCCGCTCGGAGGAAGCCCCAGCATCGTTTGGCTCTACGACGAACAGGGGAAGTCTGCCAATGGGACGCGGGACCCGATGAATTTGAAAAACTGCGTATTTTCGTGGATGCAGGCGATCACGACTGGAAATATGCCATTTGGGCCTCAGCCGGTTCAGCCCGGGGTTCTAAGCACCGCCTATGGAGTAAATGGGCCTTTCCAGATCGGACCAATCCTGGACCCGACGAAGAATCCTCCATGCAAAGGGTTGGTGATCGTTCGAGCCTCAATAAGCGGGGGAGAAAGCAACGGCGTCTTCAATTATAGTCTCGACGTCAGCATAAACGACTTCACCCTGCAGAACAACGCCGCATACGCTCTGGACGTGGTTCTGAACAATGCCACCAACAAGAAGGAACAGCAGGATCTCAACAAGGCAAAGCAGCAGTCCGTGCCCGCGCTGTAAGCGTCTTCGCGAAAGATTGAAAGGCGTGTTTCACTCTTGAATGCAAACTCTGCCGCGGCCGGCCCGCGAACATGATGGTCAAGGAAATGGAGGCTGCATGCTACGAAAGTGCGCGGTCGTGACGGGCCTGTTTTTCATTTACGCCGCCTCGGCGTGGGCGCAGGGCACTGGTGTTACCGTTCACAAAGCGGCGCCAACGGTGGGGCAACGGAGATTCGATCCCAAACATCCACCCCGCGACATCCCAGTATTCGTTCCCGGAGAGGGCGGACTTGTGCATTGCGAGTTCACCACGGATATCGCCGTAGCCGGGGACACTGACACCCTAGGTCCGGGCAGCGTGAATGTGACCATCGATACGGCGGACATCAATCTGTCGGTCCCTACTACTGTCTGGCTGGAGAACAATGCGCCACAGCGGATCGTTGAGCACGAAAATGGGCATGTTGCGATCGTCGAGTATTATTACGCCAACATCGACGTCTATGCCCGCCGCGCTGCTCAGGCCGTGATGGGCAAAACATTCAGCGGCACAGGCAAGGATAAGCAGTCCGCTGAGGACGACGCCACGCACAAAGTGACCCAGCAGATCGAGAAGGCCATTCTCGACCAGACCCGCGTCCGCGCCGTGGCCTGCAACGACCGCTACGACAAGATCACCGACCACAGTCGCAACCCGGGCTCGCAAGCTGACGCAGTTGCCATGGCCGAAGCGGACGACCCGGAACCCAGCGGCGGCAAACCCTGAGCACTCAGCCCCCTTCACCGGCCCCAATGCGAAAGGAAACTTCTGCTTAGGCCGATCCGGTTAGCCACGGCTCGCGCCGCAATACAATCAAACCAGCTAAATCTTTCTTGCCCATAATCGCTGAACGGCCAGGCCCATGGGCACAAGCGAGAAAACGGTGAACAGGATCGCGGTCAGTACAAGGTCCTTAAAGCCTGGCGCAAAATCGCCTCCATGCTGCATCGCAAGGACGCTGATGTAGTAGGCCGTCGGGGCAGCCAGCACGATTTCCGAAATCAGGTATGTCTTCAGCAGTTTTCCGCGAAAGAAAATCATCGCCGCCAGGAATACCAGCCACGTCGCCGTGATCCACTCCACCGGATAGATCACCTTGTTATCGAAGGAAAAGTGATTGATCAGCAGCACCGGAATTCCGGCGCGCGGGTCAAGGATAAATGGCGGCCCGCTCGGCCAGCAGTAGATTCCGATTTGGTAGACGCACAGAGCGAAAAGATAAGCGCCGAGCAGACGCGCTCGTTTCGGTTCGGTTTTGCCGTCTGTAGCCAAGGTTTGGGAAGGAAATTATCGTCTGCCTCCTGTTCTGTGTCCATCCCGGTATTCCAATCCTCGCGGATTGCTGGCGCGGCCGTGGCTCGGGCCCGATGTGTGCTGGCGGCATGTTAGAATGCGCTCCGAGTTACACTTTGTTGCATGTTCAAGAAAATCCTCATCGCCAATCGCGGGGAAATCGCCGTGCGGATCGCGCGAGCTTGCCGCGAGATGGGCATTACTTCCGCCGCCGTTTATAGCGACGCGGACCGCGCTGCGTTGCACGTTCGCCTCGCCGATGAAGCGTATCGGGCCGGCCCCGCTCCGTCGCGCGAAAGTTATCTTCGTATCGAAAATCTGATGGAGATCGCGCGCCGCGCCGGGTGTGACGCGTTGCATCCCGGGTATGGATTCCTCGCTGAGAATCCCGAACTCGCGCGGGCCTGTGCGGCTAACAAAATCACGTTCATCGGCCCTTCTCCTGAAGCCATGGAGCGCCTGGGATCGAAGACCGCCGCCCGCCAACTCGCCGCTCGGGCTGGCGTCCCAATGGTTCCCGGA
>Ga0187803_10000854_pt1 | contig 11985 bp, 10 predicted proteins | sample NC_wetland_sal_i_2_FD_132425 | JGI IMG/M metagenome (GOLD analysis project Ga0187803, IMG submission 132425) | Wetland sediment microbial communities from Neuse River Estuary, North Carolina, USA - Control_3 | ecosystem: Environmental > Aquatic > Freshwater > Wetlands > Sediment | place: USA...
CACGAAAGTGGTGCGCGTGTGTTCAGCGACGTGGCGGATGCGCTCGGCCCACGGCTCCAGTTCGGCCTGAGAATAGAGATAGTTGTAGCGTTCCTCGGGAGGCGCCGCAGGATCGTCGGTGAACCAAGTATCGTAGCGCCGGCCGTGCAGGCGAATGTAGCCAACCGGCGAAGTGGCGCGCTCGCTGGGCTGGATGGAACGTCCGATCACCGGCTGGTCGATGTTGCAGAAGCCCACGCCGCGCTGGTGGAGCAGTTCGTAGAATTCCTTCTGCGACCACGACGCATGGCGGACCTCAACGACGAGCGGGTAGTCGCGAAACGAATCGAGGATTTGCTCGAGGCGCGCAAGATTTTCGGGCGAGTGATGGAACGAGAACGGAAACTGAAGCAACACCGCGCCGAGCTTTCCGGCCTGGTGAAGCGGATCGAAGCCAACGCACACGGCCTGAACATCCTGGGCCGTTGTCCCGCCTTCGTGTGTGAATTTCTGCCAGAGTTTAGCCGTGAACACAAAGCGCGGATTTGCAGCCACACGCGCGAGCCACTGCGTCGCAAACTGTGGGCGAAGCGGCTGGTAGAACGAAGTGTTGATTTCGATGGTGTCGAAAAATCCGGCGAGGTAGTTTGCCTCATGAAAAACGCGCGGCCGGTGCGCGGGATACACGATTCCGTTCCAGTCCGCGTAGGACCACCCCGCCGGGCCCACACGAATCTCAGCCTTCGGCAGATTTTCGTCACGTGATTTGGCCTTCGCGGTCATGATGAGAAACTCGAGGACCTCCACCCGAGCGTATGACGGCTCAACGAACGCTGTCAAATCACTGGCCCACATCGGCTCAATCCACAACGCAGGTTGCAAGTCGGTGTACGGAGCGGTATGCTGAAGGCGCCTCTATGCCAATGATCCCTCCGTTGGTGATCCTACACGAAACAAGGTGCCCGAATGAAAATCACCTACAGCCATCTCGAACCAGAATTCCGCCAGGCGGTCGAGGTTGAGTCCCAGCGGCATATCGAAAAGTTGAATCGGCTGCTGAAGCGGTACGCTCCCGACCTGGTCGTTCTTCACGGCTCGCTTGAGAAAACGCCCCGGAAGACCGAATACACCTTCTCGCTGAATCTCACGCTTCCCACCGGAGCGCTCCATGCATCGGCTGCAGGCGCTGATGTCCGCAGCAGCGCGAAGGCAGCGTTCGCGGAACTCGAATCGCAAGTGAAGAAGCGCCAGGAAAAGCTGCGCAAGGACTACGTCTGGAAGCGCAAACGCCCGCGCCCGGTCTCAAAAGTGGGTGAAGCTCGAACAGGCCGGGGCGAGGCCGCCGACTGAACTGCCCGCGTACAATCTTGCCGCGCGGCGAACCAACTTCGAGAACAAGTGCGGCAAAGAGTCTCGGCAGAATCGCGGGTTGCCGGTTCACTGCGCGCACGATAGAATTGCATGCTCTCTTGAGGGGCGTAGCTCAGTGGTAGAGCAGCGGCCTTTTAAGCCGAAGGTCGTGGGTTCGATCCCCACCGCCCCTACCAATCTCCGCAGATACACATCACTTACGCACGAACTTCAGTAATGGTTCGGGTTCCAGTAATGATTGGAATCCTCCGACCTATTCCAGACGATCCAGCATATGTGTGACGTCGCCCACGTTTGCGCCCAAAGACATTGGGTTCCCACATATAGATTCCGGCATTGCGAACGCCTCCAGCGATGGCCGTCACCTTTGTCAAACCCGCGCAGAGGCTTTTCGGCACTTGAACCGGAATTGTGCCTCATGGAGCCAAGAATCGATTAAACTGCGGGAGTTCTGCAGGAATCCGACCAGGCCCAAGGGTTCTGAAATCGTCCTCTAGGGTGATCCAAGCGCAGTGCGTGACCTTTTGGCTTCGCCTCAATTCAGATCCAATCTCATCAAATCCAATCTCAACAAAGTTCTACCGACAGGGCACGCACTGACTGCGCTGTTAGGATGAAACGGTTTCATTCTGAAACGCACCATATTCCAGGCGAAATGGAGCACCGCCGAGGTGCAGAACGCCTACCACAGCTCCGAGGAATATCCAACGTGGACACCCGCACATTGATCTGGGTCGACCTGAGGCTGCAATCCAGCGTCACGGACCTTTGCACGACCCTTCCGTCCACCTACCACGTGAGGCGTATCCGAGAGCCGAATGCGTTCCCCGCGGCCGTCACCGCCCTAGTCCCACTTGCTGTCTGCTTTGAGTACGACAATCCTGGCCCGGATCAACTTGAGCCGTTGCAACGAACCCGGCTCGCATTTCCCAGTCTGCCGGTGCTGATGATTACTGTCGAACATTCGGAGGCGCTGGCTGTATGGGCCTTAAGGGCACGAGTGTGGGATTACCTAGTGATGCCTGTACACGCATTGGATATATGTTCTCGCGTGGCATTGCTGGCTGGTTCGTTAATCGGGAAGGTATCCAGGAGCGTGCCGCCAGGGAGATCGGTACCGGAGTATGTGCCGCCGCCGAAGCGGGAGGAAGGCGCCCGTTCGCAGACCCGGCTGCTTCCCGCACTTTCGTTTGTGGAAGCGAATTACTCTGAAAAGATTTCACTCAGGACCGTAGCGCGGCTTTGCGATTTGGGGCCGTACCAATTCAGCCGTGCTTTTAAGCACGCACATGGCACGACATTTCGTGAGTTCTTGATTGTTCACCGCATCAACAGGGCCATTCGGATGCTCGAAATCCCTGGCACGTCCATCACCGACGTGGCCTTTGCCGTCGGTTTCAACGACCTCTCACATTTTGCACAGATGTTCCGCCGCTATGTTGGAGTTTGTCCTTCCAAATATCTGCATGAAAAGGAGATCGGGTGCCTGGGAGGGGTTCCTTCTGAACCGCCTCCGGAAGCGGGAAATTGTTGGGTGCAAGATACTCCTACTCGACTGCAACAGAATCCTAGCTCCTAGTGGTGCCCGAGTGCTACAAGCCCGCTTACTCTCCAGCGCTGGATGGCTCGCACGCACGCTGGCAGGGCGACCGTCGAGCCTGACCGCCGACATAATACATAACAAGATCAGAGAGGGGGACATCCGATGCCAGTATCACCGACGTATCCGGGCGTATACATTGAAGAAATCCCAAGCGGGGTGCACACCATCACCGGCGTGCCTACCTCGATCTCGGCGTTTCTCGGCCGCGCCATCAGCGGGCCGGTGAACACGCCGACAATCATCAATAGTTTTGGCGACTTTGAAAGCACCTTCGGCGGCTTGGGTGTCAACTATCCCATGAGCTACGCTGTGCGCGACTTCTACCTGAACGGCGGCAGCCAGGGGGTCATCGTCCGGCTCTACGAGCCCGACGGCGCGAAGCCTACAAAAGCGCTGCTGAAGGTCAATGGCCTGAACCTCGAGGCATCGAGCGAGGGATCCTGGGGAAATACGCTTCGCGTTCGAGTGGACAACAAAGTTTCCTCAGACGTCGCCACTGCACTCGGCTTGACGCCGGCAGACCTGTTCAATCTCACTGCCCATGACACGAACACCGGCGAGACGGAAAAGTTCCTCAATCTTTCTGGTAAGGAGAGCGCGCGAAGGGTCGATCGCCTCCTCCTCAACAATTCATCGCTCATCCGAGTTCAGGCGGGGCTCGTGGCACCCTTCACCGTTCCCACTCCTCATGCCGATCCCCAACCGGGAGATGATATCTGGGCAAAGGACACACTCTCCACTCCCGTGCTGGCCGCCGATCAAGTTGCCAACGGGTTGGCGTTGAAGGATGCGACCTACGAAGGGGATCAAAACGCAAAGACGGGCATCTTCGCGCTGGAAAATACGGACATCTTCAATATTCTGTGCATCCCGCCAGACACGCGCGACACGGGATCGGACGATACCTCCGCGGCCGTCTATCAAGCAGCAATGTCCTATTGTGTTGGCCGGCGAGCAATGCTCATTGTGGACTCGCCAGATGGATGGCTGAGCGCCAACGATATCGTCTCCAACAAGAAACTCGACGCCCTCGGCCTCACAGGCCCGGCGGCCAGAAATGCGGCGATCTATTTCCCCCGCGTCATTGAATCCGATCCCTTGCGAAGCGGGCAGCCCGACACATTTGTAGCCTGCGGCATGCTCGCAGGCATCTGGGCGCGCACGGACGTTGCGCGTGGCGTGTGGAAAGCGCCGGCCGGACTCGATGCCACGCTCAACGGGATTCAAGGTCTGGCGATTACCATGACCGACGCCGAGAACGGAATGCTGAATCCGCTCGGCATCAATTGCTTGAGGTCCTTTCCGGTAAATGGGCGGGTCGTCTGGGGTGGGAGGACGCTCCGTGGCGCTGATGTTTCCGCCGACGACTACAAATATATTCCAGTCCGGCGATTGGCCCTGTATATCGAGGAAAGTCTTTATCGCGGCACGCAGTGGGTTGTCTTTGAACCGAACGACAATCCGCTCTGGGCGCAAATCCGCCTGAACGTCGGAGCGTTCATGAACAACCTTTTCCGGCAAGGCGCGTTTCAAGGGAAGACCCCTCAGGAAGCGTACTTCGTCAAGTGCGACAACGAGACCACCACACAGAACGACATCAATCTGGGAATTGTCAACATCGTAGTTGGATTCGCGCCTTTGAAGCCCGCGGAGTTTGTAATTATCCAGATCCAGCAGATCGCCGGAGACATCCAGACGTAAGGAGGGAAAGATGGCCGAATTCAGCGTGAATGCCCAGCGGTTTGATCCTTACAAGAATTTCAAGTTCCGGGTGAAATGGGATGGACGATACGTCGCCGGCGTGAGCAAGGTCGGTGGGCTGAAGCGGACCACCGAGGTGGTGAAGCATCGTGTCGGCGGCGATCCCAGCAGCACCCGAAAGTCTCCCGGCCGCACCGAATATGACGCCATCTCGCTCGAACGCGGCGTGACTCACGATACTGAATTCGAAAAGTGGGCCAACAAAGTGTGGAGTATCGGCGCAGGCCTCGGTGCTGAGGTCTCTTTGAAGGACTTTCGGAAGGAAATCATCATCGAGGTCTACAACGAGGCCGGCCAGCTCTCGCTGTCCTACAACGTTCATCGCTGCTGGGTTTCCGAATACCAGTCGCTCCCGGACCTGGATGCAAACGCCAACGCCGTGGCTATCCAGCACATAAAGCTTGAGAACGAGGGTTGGGAGCGCGATACCAGCGTCACTGAACCGACCGAACCGAGTTTTACGATCCCGGCACAATGATGTTAGCCAGGTTTCTAGAGACCGCTGATGCGCCCACTACTCCCTGCCGACATACTCGAAATTTCGGAGCTTGGTCTCTCGAAATCGCTCCCGGCAAGAGCCGTCCTCCTTCTGGCGCGCGCGTGCCCGGAGGAAAGCTGGGAATCGCTTGCGAAACTTAACATCGGTGAACGCGATGGCCGACTTCTCTCACTCAGGCAATGGACTTTCGGGAACCGCCTCCAGGGTCTGACAAATTGCCCCGCTTGCCAGCTTCCATTGAGCCTCGAAGTTGATATCGAGAGCATCCGCTCCGGGGAGCGCGCCACCACTCCCAACAAGCACACTTTCTCTCTCGAGGGATACGATGTGAGCTTCCGACTTCCCAATACCGAAGACCTCCTCGCGCTGATGGAAAGCAAGGAAGGGGACGTCCAATCGTCGTCGTTCCTAGAGCGCTGCCTGGTGGAGGCGCGGTGCGGCACGCAGTCCATCCTGGCGCCTGAGTTGCCTCCCACGCTCCGAGATGAAATCACGCGACGCATGGAGGTGGCAGACCCGCAAGCGGATCTTCAGTTGGCCGTTACTTGCCCCTCTTGCGGCCATTCTTGGCGGGCGCCTTTCGACATTGTTTCATTCTTCTGGAACGAAATCACGGGGCTTGCCCGCCAGCTTCTATTCGAAGTGCATGCGCTTGCGTCAGCTTACGGCTGGAGCGAAGAGGAAATTCTACGCATGAGTTCCTGGCGGCGTGAAATGTACTTGGGAATGGTGAACGGTTGAGCAATTTCTTACAACGGCTCGCTGCTCGCAGCATGGGCATCGCTGAAGTCATTCGTCCCCCTCTAACTCCATTGTTCGGGGCGCCCTTGGAGGTCGCAGAACCAAGTTTCCATGGGACGCCCGAGTCGCACTCCTTCGACGCCACACCTTTCCCGAATGCACTGGAGGGACGCAGCTCCGCATTTCCGGAAAGTCGATTTGAACCCCAAGCCGCCTCCGGCACAATCCCATCGGGTTTGAGGCCACTTCAGCATCCGCTGGATAACGAGTCAGAAGGAAATCGCTCCGGCCGAATGCCGGCACGTGTTAAAGGCGAAAGAGAATCGCCACTTCCGACATCAGCGCGTGCCGAAGCAATTCAGATCACTTCACCAAATTCAGTGACTACGTCTTTTCCCGAAACGGAATCGTCGCCACATTCACTACATGTAGCAGCGCCCCACGAACGAGAGATGCTTGGATCTAAGGGAAGGGGCGATTTCGGCGAGGATGGACTCAGAGCAGCCCAAACCGCGCATGTGCAAGTTTCGCAGCAGGCATCAGATCCACCGCGGCGCGATGGAATGAATGGGTCAGTCGACAACGCTTCTGAGCGGGGACACGCGATGCCTGTGCATCCAGCGGCTACTCCTTTCCACAAATCGCAATCCGTCGCGGCGACGAGGTTCGCCGCATCTCTTGCTCCTGTGCTTCGGAATTCTCCGCACATGCCATCAAAGGGGAAAGCGCCGGAACCAAACCAGACAGTAGAAGTCACCATCGGCCGGCTCGAAGTGCGGATCGCGGCTCCCGAGGGCAAGCCGGCGCGTGCATCGCGAACCGCTCAACCAAAGGTCAATCTGGATGACTATCTGCGCCGCCGCTCTGGGGCGGGTGGCAAATGAGCAATGCCCCGGTCATCGCCGCCGTCACCACTGCCCTGAGCCATGTGATTGCCACAGGGATGAACCAAGATACCGACCTCCCTGGCATTCAACTCACCACCATGCCGCCCGACAAGGCTCGCGACGGCAACAACACGAACCAGATAAACATCTTTCTTTACCAGACCGTCCACAACGCCGCCTGGCGCAACCTTGATGTGCCGCAACAGGTTCGCGCGGGCGAGACGGGCTCACCGCCGCTCGCGCTGAATCTCTACTACATCATTTCCGTCTACGGGAAGGACAACAGTGAAGTGTTGGCGCAGCGTTTGCTCGGACGCGCAATGGCCGTCCTCCACGATCAACCGTTGTTGAATGCCGATGCGATCCGAACTGCGCTTGGCGCCGTCGACGCCGGCACTCAAATCGAGCGCGTCCGCTTTGCCCCGCAGGTCTTTTCGCTCGAGGACATGTCGAAACTCTGGATGACATTCCAGACCCAATACCGCCTTTCCGCCCCCTATCTCGCTTCGGTCGTGTTGATCGACAGCCAGACTCCCACGAGGAGTCCTTTGCCCGTCCTTACCCGCGGTAAATCCGACCAAGGCGTATTCACTGTCGCTTCCGGGACTGCTTCCCTGGATGGCGTCACCTTCCCTTTCAGTCAATCCAGCGCCCGCCTCGGCGACGATATTGAAATTGATGGAGAAAATCTTAGCACCAGTGGTTTCACGATCCGTTTCACGAATCCGCAACTCCCCACGCCGATTGTGCTCACGCCGCAGCCCGGCAAAACCATTGGATCATTAAAGGTTCATCTCCCAAGCCCACTCGAAGATCCCACGGTGATCGCCACCTGGACGCCCGGCTTCTATTTCGTGGAGGGCGTGGTGCAACAGCCCAATCTTCCGGCGTGGACCACAAACGAAGTGGCCATGACTCTCGCGCCAGTCATCCTGGTCTCGCCGACTACAGCATCGGCAGGTACAATCAACTTGACTGTGACGTGCACGCCGCGCTTGCGCGACGGCCAGCGCGTGCTGCTGCTTTTCGGCGATGGCCAAATCTCGCCTCAGACGGTCACCACTCCTGCCGACACGACAAAGCCCACCACAATCGCCTTCGTGATTCCCGGAGTTATTGCGGGCACCTACACGGTCCGGCTCCGAGTCGACGGTGTGGACAGTATTCCGCTCGTTCCCGGCAAATCACCCCTCTTGGGGTTCGATCCGGCGCAACAGGTGAAAGTTTCATGAGCGACGCGGCCAACTGGCAGGGAAGCAATGCGCGTTATCTCGCGGAGGCGATTTCCTGGCTGCGCCTGCGCTTGGAGTGCCACTCCTCTCGGACAACCGCCACCACTTTCGGATTGCCACCTGTCACGCTGAAGCGAGAGCCGCGCTCCTTCTGGCAGCGGCTCTTCAAAGGAACAAGCGTCGAGCCGCCTTCCTCGGGCCCCATCTTGCTCCCGTCGAACGCGCCTTCCAAGACATTGCCCGCCTCCGCTCAGGAGGCCCGGCAAGCTGCCAATCTCTTTTCCACTCAACCGGGTTCTCAGATGCAGCCGGCTCTGTTGCTCCTAGGCCAGCGCTTGGGCCTCTCGCGGTTCGAAGTGCAGACATTGTTGCTCGGCGTGGCCATGGAATTGGATACCAGCATCGCTGGGCTTTGCGCGCGCGCCCAGGACGATCCCGGCCGCCCGTTCCCCACTTTCGCTCTAGCACTCTCTCTCTTTGACCAGCCGGCCTGGGATGCTCTCTCTCCTGAGCGCCCGCTTCGCTATTGGCGGCTAATCGAAATCAATCAGCCCGGCGCGCAGCCGCTCACTTCCAGCCCATTTCGCGCCGACGAGCGAATCGTCAACTACGTGAAGGGATTGAACTATCTCGACGACCGCTTGGCTCATCTCCTCTCGCCGCTCGACGCTGCGGAGGGCGTCGAACTACCCGCTTCACAGAGCGTCCTGGTGGAAACCATCGTCGGGCGATTGAAGCAAGCCACCACCGCCCAGTCGCTCCCGATCATCCAGTTGCTCGGTGGAGACGGGTCCAGCAAGCAACTTGTTGCCTCCCAAGTCGGTCATGCTTTGGGTATGCGCATGTATCAGATATCCGCTGAGTCCATCCCCGTGAACTCGGCGGAATTGGAAACGTTCGGGCGCTTATGGCACCGCGAGTGTCTCCTGCTTCCGATCGCACTCTACCTGGAAGCCTATGAACTCGATGCGGGTGCCACCAGCGAGTCGCACTCGGCGGCCATCCACCGATTCCTTTCTCGAGCGGAGGGTATCGTGATTCTTGATGGTCGCGATGTCTGGCCGGTTTCCGGGCGGCCCACGCTCCCGCTCGACGTGGCCAAGCCTTCTCCGGCAGAGCAAAGAGCCGCATGGGAGAACTCACTGGGCGCAAATTCGACTGAAAAATCTGCCCGCTTCGCCGGCCAGTTCAACTTGAGCCTTTCGTCCATTCACGAAATCACCCGGGCTGCGCTGCTGGAGGCGCCAGACGATCCCCGCAGCCTTGAGGAACGAATCTGGGGTGCTTGCCTCGCCCGAACGCGGCCACGTATGGATATGCTGGCCGAACGGCTAGAACCTTGCGCCACCTGGACAGACATCGTATTGCCTGAGACTGAAGTCCAGTTGCTGCGCCAGATCGCCGCTCAGGTCGGACAGCGCAGCACGGTTTACGACAATTGGGGATTTCGCCAGAAAATGAATCGAGGCTTGGGGATCACCGCTCTCTTCGCCGGTGATAGCGGGACCGGGAAGACCATGGCCGCGGAAGTGATTGCCAATGATCTCTGCCTAAATCTTTATCGCATCGATCTTTCTGCCGTCGTCAGCAAATACATCGGCGAAACGGAAAAGAATCTGCGCCGCCTGTTTGACGCCGCCGAGAATGGCGGCGCCATTTTGTTTTTTGACGAGGCTGACGCGCTCTTCGGAAAGCGCAGCGAAGTGAAAGACAGTCACGATCGCTACGCCAATATCGAAATCAATTATCTGTTGCAGCGTATGGAGACCTATCGCGGCCTGGCTATTCTCGCCAGCAACATGAAGAGCTCGCTCGACACTGCGTTCATGCGCCGCCTCCGCTTCATAGTGAATTTCGCTTTTCCGGGCCCGCTTGAACGCAAAGCTATCTGGCAGAAAGTCTTCCCCCCGCAGGTGCCCGTCGATTCACTCGATTACGACCGGCTGGCAAGACTCAACCTCACCGGCGGGAGCATCCGTAACATCGCCGTGAACGCCGCATTCATGGCCGCGCAGGCAAAGACTGCTCTCAACATGACACTGGTGCTCAACGCAGCGCGCACCGAATGCCGCAAGCTCGATTTGCCCATCAACGAAGCCGACTTCCGCGTGAAGCCGGCGATGGCGGCCACCGCATGAATGTCCGCATCAATATCGGGCGCATGATTCTGGAGGGCTTGCCTCTGACAACGTCACAGGCCGCGCGCATCCAGGCCGCCGTTGAATCCGAACTTGCACGCCTGCTCACCGTGGGTGGCTTGTCGCGCGAAATGATCGCAGGCGGCGCGTTCGGCCAAATTTCTGTGCCGGCCATCGCGCTGCCACCCGAGCAGGCACCGCCTGTCCTCGGCCGCCAGATTGCCCGCGCCATCTACCGCGGCATCGGCCATAAAAGAAGGGAAGTGCGGAAGGGCTCGGCCACTGGCCCAGGTGCGCGGACTCAAGGGCCGTCTGGCTTGGCGAGAGTGTGAGTGGAAGGTTCTTGCGCGAGTCGTGGGCGGTACTTGTTGTGAATTCGAGAAGGGGACGAACCATATCGAATGGCTGAGCGGTCCATCGCCGTCGCACCAAAGGCGCCCATGACGTTCGCGCCATCGCGGGCCGGAATATTGCAGCGCAAGTGTGCCTGCGGTCAGCACACCGGCGGGGGCGAGTGCGAGGAGTGCCGCAAGAAGGACGGCTCCGCGGCTGGCTACGGCTCTCTACAGCGCAAACCGTCCAGCACGCGTTCGGCGCCGACGGTGCCGCCCATCGTGCACGAAGTGCTCCGCTCGCCCGGCCAGCCGTTGGACGCTGCGACCCGATCTTTCTTTGAACCGCGGTTTGGATACGATTTCAGCAGAGTGCGCGTTCACACGGATGGTCGAGCTGCCGAGTCTGCGCGCGCGGTGCATTCCGTGGCATACACGTTTGGCCACGACATCGCTTTTGATACGGGCCTGTTTGCACCAAGCAGGAAGGAGGGGCGGCATCTACTGGCCCACGAACTGGCGCACGTCATGCAGCAAGGTGGCGCGCAAGGGGCTCTCCTTCAGCGACAAGTTGACGAAGGCGAACTGGTGGCCAGCGCAGACGATAAGTCCGAAAAGAAGGCAGACAATGCCGCAGACGCGGTTACATCCGAAGAGCAAGGCGAGCCAGCTGACGCGCCAACCAAGTCGCATTCCAAGAAGAAAATCGCCTCATGCGACAGAAATATTCTTGCCGAAGGGACCTGCGCGGATCTCGTTGCTAAATCACGATTCATCTGCTGCGACTCCGAAAACGGCATCACCCGAGAAGGCAAGAAAAAGGACATAGACGGCAAGGCATGCCCCGACGAGAAATTCACGCCCATATTCACGTGTGACAGCACTTGCAAGAAGGCGTTGGAAAGAGGCTGCAGCGACACAGACAACTGGATGGCTATTCCCGGGGACAAGTTTAAGCGGAGCATGTGTGATGACGTGTTCACGATTTGTGCGAATGGCATGAAAACGACCGGATATGTGAGAGACAAGTCCGAGACAGCCTCATCATTCGAAGTCAGTCCGGCGATTCAGACCGCATTGGGAGTCAGCGTGGGTAGCTCGTTCATGGGTGCGATTTACCGGCCAGGCGCCAAGCAGGCAACCATCGAGAAGGATCCGTGCTGCAACAGTTAGGAATACAGAGCAAAGGGGAAAAAGAGGCGTCGGTGATGAACGCGCGCACAACAAGCAGATCGGAAAAGATCCTGCGAGCCTCGTCCTCAAGCGGTCACAGTTTTGTGCTACAGCGAAAGTGTGCCTGCGGTCAGCACACCGGCGGGGGCGAGTGCGAGGGATGCAAGAAGAAAAACCAGGGTTCGCCTGCCGGCTACGGCACGCTGCAACGCAGAGCTGTCAACACCGCGCCTGCTTCGCCCGTGCCGCCCGTCGTGCACGAAGTTCTG
>Ga0187803_10000855_pt1 | contig 11974 bp, 14 predicted proteins | sample NC_wetland_sal_i_2_FD_132425 | JGI IMG/M metagenome (GOLD analysis project Ga0187803, IMG submission 132425) | Wetland sediment microbial communities from Neuse River Estuary, North Carolina, USA - Control_3 | ecosystem: Environmental > Aquatic > Freshwater > Wetlands > Sediment | place: USA...
AAAATGCCCCACTTTTCCCAAAATCGCAACTTTTTGCAAATTTATTTTTCGCGCAAGCCTTTTATTTGCGTCACTTAAAAAGTTTTGTGCCAAAAGTTGCAAAAGTGACAGTTGTGACATACCAAGGCCGAAAATCAGCGAATATTGCCCTTCTATTACTTATGATATATTCTCAAGTATAATAAATAACGGCGAGACCGGCTGCGCCTTGCTACGCACCCTCCCTGGCAGTCCCTCATAAGCTCCTGCTGGCCGCCCAATGCCCCTGCTAAGGGCTAGTATGGCGGCGATAATGAACAAGGCTAGGATGTTAGCGGTGAGACTGTCGCATCACAAACAGGTGTGATCCAGGCCCCTGAAAGATCCCTCATACAAGGTTTAAGGTCTCGCCATCCACCCACACTACGGATAGTGCAGCTTCACCTGGGGCGCCGGAAGCGCGTCTTTCGGAGGTGTACCAATGACTCGCTTCATAGCCCCACTCCTTATCTCTTGTGCTCTTGCTTTCCCAGCCTTGGAAGCTCGCGCCGCGCGATGCGCGTGCCTTGGCGTTCGCGTGTCAAGCGGTGCAAGCGGTCGCAGCCAAAGCGACACCGACCGACATCACCTTGCAAGGCTCGATTAATTTCACGGCCGGCGGCGACCAGGAGAGCGGCACGTTCACGCTGGAAGCAAAGGGCAATCAGGAAAGCAAGCTGGTGCTGGCGCTGAGCGGCGGCACGCGGCAGGAGATTCGCAACGCTGTAGCGGGTCGCCGCGGCGACTCCTCATCGCCGAAAGACGCCGATGGGGACACCGGCGCTACAGCGGGTGTCTGGTCGGGCCCCGACGGCGCGAGGCACGCCATGGCGCTGCACAACTGTTGGACCGATGCAAGCTGGCTGCTTCCGGTTTTCACCTTGCAGGCCGCGCTCAGCAATCCGCAGGTCGCAGCGGTGTATCTCGGCCAGGCCAATGCCAACGGTGTGGTCGCCGATCACCTTCAGTTGTCTTACGTCGTGGCGGGGCAGAGCCCGGCCATGACCTCGGAAATTCAAGCTCTGAGCGCCATGGACATTTATCTTGACGCCGCCTCTCATCTTCCCGTGGCGCTCACCTTCAACACGCATCCGGACAACGACCTGAACGTGAACATCCCCGTCGAGATCATTTTCTCCGGCTATCAGAAGCTGGGCGGCATCCTGGTTCCGACGCGAGTGCAAAAACTCCTGCAAGGCACGCTCACCCTGGACATGACGGTTTCGGGCGTGGCCGTCAACTCCGGCATTCCTGACAGCGAATTCAATACGAACTAGGAATTAGGGATTAGGAATTAGGGGTTAGGGGTACGGGCCTCTGTCATCTTGAATTTCGGATCTGGAAAGTTGTAGCGGCGGTCTCTGACCGCCGAGCAGATTACGCAGATTTAACAGATTAAACAGCAAGTGTGAGAAAGGCCCGAGACGCAAATTCGGAGGATCTTATATGCAAAAGGAACCCACTCATTTTCTTCTTAGCGTCGGCGCGATCTGTGTAATCTGCGGATTCTCCCTGGCCTCCGCCCGCGCCCAAGTGGCCACCGGCACGCCGGCGTTTGGCAGCTTTCGCGGCGGGCCTGCGGCTCTTTTAGGCCATAGGCTAGCATGATGGCCTATCATAATCGGATGGATGGCCTACGATACGGAAGGGATCCGGACCACAACCTAGTGGACGCGCTACCAGCTCTCCAGGACGTTAGGGAAAGGTGCCATCGGCCGGATCTCAAGCACAAGTGCCCTCCCGACGACGCCATCATCGCGGACGCGGTTGTTCAGGAATGTCCGCCGCCAATAATTGTATCATTCGACATCGATTACGGCTGCAAAAGGATACCGTAGGTCGCCTAGGCTATGCCACGGGCAATCGGTGTTTTCGTCGCAACTTGGCTGCTGGTCTTGACGGGCCTCCTCTGCACCTCGCTCGGGCTTATCATCGAGGTCAGGGCGAGGTCCATGTGGGCCCGCATTCTTGGGGGAGTTCCCCTCGCAACTGGGGCACTCCTCCTCATCGTCGCGATCTGGGGCGCGTTCACCCGTCCCCCCGCCGCCCAGTGATCCGCAACCGCTGGGCCGATAGCGCGGGCTGCCGTTTTTGTGATTCCATAATGGCGTCGGCTCCTTACAGCCGGCTAGCCTTGATTTTGTCCAAGACCAAGGCTAGCCGGGAAAGGAGCAAGCGCGGAGTTGGGCGCAGTTTCGGTTTCTTCGCGATCCTTAACTCGGCATGCGCCACTTTGACTTCAGTAGGCCCAGAACGTGCCATTCGCGCTTTGGCCCTCGATGCCGACAAAGACGGTGCGGCCAAAAAAGAAGGGCAAGCCATAATCGACGGTGAGGGAAGCTTGGCCGCCAAAATCGTCAAACGCCGCAAACGATGGATTGTTGTTGAGCAAGTTAACGGCGTTGTCGAATTTGATGGTCACTTGTCCCGAGTTGCCGTTCGACCCGGCATTGGTCACCGTAAAGGACGTGACACTGGCCGGGCAGTAGAAGCCGGTAAAGTTGCCTCCGCAGTCGGACATGCCGGTAGTCGTAGGATCCAGGAAATACAGGCCGTTTGATCCGCTGTCGATGTAGGCGCCGGAGTTTGCGATGCCGCCCGTGCCATATTTCACGCCGTTGTAGGTGGCCGCAAAGTCGCCCACGTCATCGGTTGTGTACACTGTGGCAGTGCCCAGCGCGTTGTTTGATTGGGTTCCGATGCCAAACGTCAAGGTGCCGGCGACGGTGGCCTCTCCGATATCCGGACTTTGTGGTATAGCTGGTAAGTTGATCGACAGCCCGTTGTTATCGTGCAGAAATGCCCAGACCGGGTTCTGAAGCTGTCCTAAAAGTGGCTCCGTGGTTCCCGTACAGCCCGAACTGGGGCAGCTATAGTAGGCGGCCGGAGACGGTATGTTGCTGACGCAATACGGGCCGCAGTCCTGTTGGAAAACGCTCACTCCGATGAGGCCATTGGCGCCAAGAACATCGACCGTGTTGTCGGCGAAGGTGCCCGAACACCCGGCCGGCAGCAGGTTTCCAAAATTCGAGCCAGGCGCTGAAATCACTTGGATCGGAAGGCCTGAGGTGAACGACGTCGAACCGGCCGTGGTTTCGCCGGCTATAGAAACGTCGGCGTTCACAACTGGTCCCCAGATAAATGAATTGTCGGCAAAAACGACGCAGTTGCCGAGCGGGCTGCCGCTGGAGGCGTTTTCCAGCGGTAATGCGGACGCCAGGTTTGAGGTCAAGACGGTTTGTAGAATGCGCAGCCCCGAGGATCCTGTATCCACTGCAACGTGGTCGATGGTTTGACAGTTGGTAGTTGAGCCCGGGGCGCAGACGGTCACGGTGACGAACAGCGTGTCAGCGTCGCACGACACATTAGATCCAATCGCCGTGCAATCGGCTATGAGGGCGGGAGGGCCAAGGTCCACTGTGACTTGCGCCTGGTTGTTCACGGCGGCTGATCCGGTGCCCGTCAAGGCAACGGCCTGAGGGCTTCCAGCAGCGTCATCGACGATGCTTATCGTACCAGTGCGGGAGCCTGACGCCGTGGGAGCGAACGTGACGGTGACGGTGCAATTGCTCCCCGCCGAGAGCGAACCTGGGTTAGGGCACGTGGTGGTTGCGTTGAAGTCGCCGCTGATCGTTATGCTCGTGATATTTAGCGTTGCGTTGCCGGTGTTGGTGAGCGTCACCGGCTGGGCCGAGCTTGTGGTCCCCACGGTTTGAGATGTAAACGTGAGACTTGTGGGCGACAGGCTCGCTACCGGCGCTGGGGGCGGGCCGCCATTTCCACCACCGCCTCCGCCGCCGCACCCGGCAAGCGTGGCGAGGGACGCGGCCACTACGAGCACCAGCCAATAACTGCTGGCAATATGGGCAAAACGACGCAGTGTTTTCATTGGATCACCTCGCGCGTGACCGTATTGGGCACGAGGCTACGAACGTAGGCTCGGCCATGGAAGGCGCGCATATGTCCGCTCGATTCCACCACCAAGTCGTCCGTCTGAACGATGGCCGGCCCGCGCCGGCGCGGCCGGGACTGCACTTCGCGCTGAAAATCCTGATAGTAGTCTCCCAGCAACTGTGAGAGATTCGGCATGGTTGGTCCCTGCCAGGAAACACCAAAAACCGTGCCTTTGGGCGTGACATATTCCTTCACGGTCATGCCGTCCCGCGTAATTTGATGAATGGAATAGTAGGGAAGCGTGACGCGCTGCACCGTCCCCTCGAGCATTTTGCGGTCGCTCTCCACCGAATCGACCGACCGCCCCAGTACCGCCCACGCCGGGGCGGCACCCAGCAACCACAGCCCCACAACCGCCATAAGCGTTTTCATAAGATGCCCCTCGCAATGATGAAGATGACAGCTCTGCCCATTAGTGCCGTGCTGCTGATCGCTTTACGAACCCGCGAGGCACAAAACCTTAGACGATTCTTTCGCCTTTCGGGTTGCTGGATTGCCGATTGATTGCCGATTTTCAATTGCTGATTGCCGAATGGCAAAAAAAGGAAACTGGAAAATGGAAACTGGAAACTGGAAAATTAAATCTGCATTTGGGAAGAGCCATTTTCCAATTTCCAGTTTCCATTTTCTTCTTCCTGGCAATCGGCAATCGAAAATCGGCAATCGTAAATTACACGTGACCGCCGTCACAGCGATGAGTGAGCGCTCGCACATACTCAGGACCGTCGATAGTCCATATTCGCGGGTAGGGGCGACCCTTCTGATCGTCCTGAGACGGGCAGTAGGCGCGCCCCTACTGAAGACTTCGTTCCAGGGAGAACACCATGCCAGCACCAATCATTCCCTCCGTTAAGTCTGAACCCGGATTGCCAGTAAAAGTTGTGGCCGTGCATGACCCGGCCGTGCAGGGAGAGAGGCTCCGTGACCTGATCGAATGTTGCGCTTATGAGCTCTATGTGGAGCACGGCTCAACCGACGGCCATGCCGTGGAAGACTGGCGCAACGCCGAACTGAAGATGCTCAGTGCGGAGGGGCGGTGCCCGGTTGGGTGCATCGAGCAGGAAAACGAAGTCGACGTAGACGCTGCCGTCGAGGACTTCAATCCGGAAGACCTCGAAGTCTACGTCGGGCCGAACCGCGTGACGATCTACGGTTGTCACAACCAATTGAAATGCGACAACTGCCACCGCTCGGTCGGGGAACCCCATCCTATCTTTGGGGCCATCGAGGTTCCAAACGGTATTGAGGCATCGAAGGCCACGGCCACGCTCAAGTGCGGCATGCTTCATATCGTTCTGCCGAAGGCCGCGGCCTAGTCGGATTGCCGATTGCCAGGAAGAAGAAAAGGGAAGCTGGAAACTAGAAAATGGTCTCCAATTTCCAATTTCCAGTTTCTTTTTTCCCCAGTCGGCGATCGATAACTGGAGGAACTTTTGGCAACCGCGAATACAGGGCCGATCGATGGCGCGCCCGTCAAACCCAAGGCAAAGCGAAAACCCAATCCGAAGGCGCCGCGGCAAAGCGTGATGCTGCTGGCGCCGGAAGAGCGGCTCGATGGCTGCCGCGAAGTCGCGCTCGGCTTTACCCCGGAGCAAGTGCAAATCGAAGTCCTGCGCTGCCTGCAATGCAAGAACCCTACCTGTGTCGATGCCTGCCCGCTGCATATTGACATCAAGGCTTTCATCCTGGCGTTGGGCGACGGTGATCTTGAAGCTGCCTTTGAGAAAATCAGCGAGCAGAGCCCGTTCGCGGGAATTTGTGGCCGCGTCTGCCAGCACGAGCTGTATTGCGAAAAAGCGTGTTTGATGGGCAAGAAGCTGGAGCCCGTGGCCATCGGCTCGCTCGAGCGGTATGTTGCCGACGAAAATCGAAAATCGAAATTCGAAATTCGAAAATCGGCAGTGGGGGAACGCGCTTCGAATTTCGATGCGTTCACTTCGTTCAGCACAAGTTTTCGAAATTCGAATGCCCCGCGCATTGCCCTAGTGGGCAGCGGCCCCGCCTCGCTCATCGCCGCGTTTGATCTCATTCGCAAAGGTCACCAAGTGACGGTTTTTGAAGCGTTGCACGAGTTGGGCGGCGTATTGTCTTACGGCATTCCCAATTTCCGCCTGCCCAGGGAAATCCTGCACGAAGAAATCGACCGCCTGCGCCAAATGGGAGTGGAGTTTCGCACCGACTTCATCGCGGGCCGAAGCTGCACGCTGGACGAGTTGTTTGCCTCGGGCTTTGCCGCCGTGTTTCTGGGCACCGGCGCCGGACTGCCGCACCTGATGGGCATTCCCGGAGAAAACCTGATCGGGGTCTACACCGCGAATGAGCTGCTGACGCGAATCAACTTGATGCAAGCCTACAAATTTCCGCAATCCGACACGCCGGTGCGCGTAGGCAAGCGGACCGTCGTCGTGGGCGGAGGCAATTCCGCCATGGATGCCGCTCGCTGGGCGCGGCGGATGGGCAGCGAAACCACCATCATGTTCCGCCGAGGCCGCGCCGAATTGCGCGCCCGCATTGAGGAGATCGGTCACGCGGAAGAGGAAGGCGTGCGCTTTGAGTTCCTCGCGGCGCCCGTGCGCCTGTTTGGCGACGATAAGGGAACGTTGCGCGAGATGGAATGCATTCGGATGAAGTTGGGCGAGCAGGATGAATCGGGCCGACCTTCGCCGGTGCCCATACCCGGCTCAGAGTATCGCGTGCCGGTGGATACCGTGGTCATGGCGATCGGCCAAAGCCCGAATCCGACGGTGCAGAAGGCTACGCCGCAGTTGCTCACCCAGCGAGGCAAGATCGTGGTGGATGAAGCCGGACAGACGAGCGTGCCGCGCGTGTTTGCCGGAGGCGATGTGGCGCGCGGCGGATCGACCGTGATCCTCGCCATGCGCGACGGGCGCGCGGCAGCGGAAGCCATCGATCGAGCAGTGAAGGAACTGAATCTCCCATCCGAGTCGGTAGAGCCGCGGGCGGCTAGTGTGCCCGCTTGCCGGGAGCAAGCGGCAATAGGAGAAACTTCCTCCACTCGCCACTCGCCACCTGCCGCTAGCCACTTGTTTAGAATTCTGGCCAAGCGGCTAATCACCCCCGAAATCGCGTGGTTCGAAGTCGAAGCGCCAGAGGTCGCCCGACACTGGAAGCCGGGCCAATTTGTAGTGATCCGACCCACGGCGACCAGCGAGCGCATACCGCTCACCATTGTCGATGGCAACGCGGATCGAGGCAGCATTGAACTGGTGGTTCAGGCGGTGGGCAAGACCAGCCGCACGACAGTGAAAAAAGAAGTGGGCGATGCCCTGGCCGATTTGCTTGGGCCGCTGGGCCAACCCGCGACCATCGAGCATGTCGGCCACGTCGTGTGCGTGGCGGGCGGCGTGGGGGTAGCTGAATTGCTTCCCGTGGCGCGCGCGTTTCGAGCCGCCGGCAATCGCGTTACGGCTCTCTGTGGGGCGCGCTCGGCCGCACAGATTTTGCTCGATCGGGAACTTCGCGCCGTGGCGGACGAAGTCTTGTGGTCCACCGACGACGGGACCGCGGGCTTCAATGGCACCGTGGTTGCGTTGATGCGCTACTGGCGGGTCCATCACGCGGAGTCCTTGGGCGCGGCGCACGTGATCGGCCCCATCCCCATGATGCGCGCTGCCGCTGAGGTGACGCGCACATGGAGTGTGCCGACCTTCGCCAGCCTGAATCCCATCATGGTGGATGGAACGGGCATGTGCGGCGGATGCCGTGTGACCGTGGGCGACAAAGTCCGATTTGCTTGCGTGGACGGCCCGGAATTCGACGCGCATCAAGTTGACTTCGACGAACTCACCCGGCGAACGCGAGCCTATGTCGAACAAGAGCGCATCAGCCAGGAACGCCAGAACTGATTGCCGATCTTCGATTGCCGATTGCCGATTGAAAAATACGCGCCATGCGGGTTTCATTCGGCAATCGGCAATCGCAAATCGGCAACAAGGGAGGTCTGCCACCATGCGAGAGCAATCCGGAGAATCGGTATCCATCAATGTAGACGACGCGATTTTGGAAGGAGTTTTGCGAGTTCCCGATGATGCGGAAGGCACGGTGCTCTTGGCTTGCGCCAACCATCAGCGCACGCCGCACGCTGAATACCTCGCGGACCTCCTCCCTCGAAATTCACTCGCTACTCTGCGGGTGGACCTGCTGAATCCTGACGAAGACGCGCTCTATGAGGACCGCCTCAACCTCGAGCTGCTCACCGACCGGCTGGCTCGCACCGCCGGCTGGATCAAGGGCCAAGCGGGGCTCGACGATTTGCCCTTGGGCCTGTTCGGCGTCGGCACGAGTGGGACCTCCGCGTTGGCATTGGCTGCTTCGCTCAGGCATGAGATCAGCGCCGTGGTGGCGTGGGAAGGCCGCCCTGACTTGGTGGAGAAACTTCTCCGCTTTGTGACCGCGCCCACGCTGCTCATTGTGGGTGGCGAAGATCAACTCGTTCGCCAGTTGAATGAATCCGTCTATGCCCAGCTTGAAGTGGAAAAGGAACTGATCGTCATCCCCGGCGCCACTCATCGGTTCGTCGAGCCCCGGGCGGTCGAAGCCGTGGGCGAGAGAGCCGCCGCCTGGTTCAGCGCGCACCTGACGCCAGCCCGAGCCGGCGTCGCATGAAGATTGCCGATTTTCGATTGCCGATTGCCAATTGAAAATCAGCTTTCAGCAACCAGCCATCGGCGTTCAGCTTTGGTCGTCGACCGAAGCTCGCTTCGCGCTAGCTGATGGCGCGCCGCTGACAACATTTCAATCGGCAATCGAAAATCGGCAATCGATGGCTTGCCTTCGCCTTGGTTCTTGAGTAGAATCCGCGTGACTTTGCGGTTTTCGGATTGTCGAATTAGGAACACCGCCCGGTGATCTTCTAAAATCGGCAATCGCCCATCGAAAATCGTCAATGAATGGAGTTGCCCCATGACTGATCGATACGTTTTTCTCACCTCTTTCCTGACGGCAGTGCTGATTGTGGCGGCGGCTTTCGCGCTGAATCAGTTCTTCTTTTTTGAAATGGCCAAGTCCACTATCTTCGTCGCCATTGCTGTGATGGTTTTCTACGGCGACAATCGATTCAGCTATATGCTGGGGATCATCGCTCCCCTCCTCTGGCTACTCACCGGCGTGCTCGGCCTCGGCGGTTCTGTCTTCACGGATTTCCGTGTGCTGTATGACTACCTCACGCCCGGGCATCATGTTGGCCTTCTTCAGACACCGCTTCATGCCCTGTCTTATCTCGCCGCGTTGGCGCTGGTAGTGGCAAGCTGGAGGGCCTGGAACAAGGAAGTACCAGAGAAATTCATCGGCAAGACGTTTTGGACCTGTGTTGCTATTTCCCTGGTTTATGCGGTAGTGCTCTCAGTGTGGTATCTCCACGCCGCTCAAGCGTAGACGTGGCTGCCGATCCGTGTGTGTTCCCGGTTCCTGCGGTCAGCCAATTCCTAATTCGTCCACTTTTTCGAGAGGCGTGCCGCAGCGGCGGCAGATGACTGCGGCACAGTCGCCGCAGACCAGCGGGTCATCAACTTCCTGTTCGCATTTGGGGCAGTAGAGCGACTCGGGCTCTGGTTCTTCGATTTCAGCCATCACGACGCCTTAAACGATTACTACGAGAACGACCGATTTTACTGCGGGACAACGATGCATGTGCGAAGCATGGCCTCACCCGACGCGACGATGACCGAACGGAGGGCGGAACCCAGTTCCTGCCCGCGCCGCGAAAATGCCGCGTGCCGAGCGGCGAAATCCGAGCCCACCCGGGCTGGAAGAAGCATAGCGGAGGAGAGATCGACTTTCCAACCCGTGTCAGAAAGCTTCTTCACTTCTTCGGCGAGGGCCACCGAGGATGGCGCGGGCGAAGAACTGAGCAAAACACTTCCGGGCAACCCGTCTACCCACGCGGTACCCGTGAGATGATCTGTCGAACGAGAGAAGGTCACCGGGACCACAGTCACACTCAGCCTCAGATTCGTGGAGCTCGAATGCCTGGTCTGCGCCATAGCGCACGGAACTGGAAGCAGCCACAGGATCGCAAGCATCCCCGCTGGCCCGACTCGCCACTTGGTACATGGCCTGCTCTGAGCCTGTCGAAGGGCCGCTTGCCGCTTTTGCACGCGCATAGGATCACCTCTCTGTTGTAGATCGGCAGTCCCGCAAGAAACATGAGGCACAACTGCGCCCAGCTATTTGACGCCAGCCGCTCGCCGGGGATTCTTCTGCGTCATCGAGATAAGGGGATACCCGCCCGCCCGCTCACACGCGGCGCGCATCTGGCTTTCATTGCTGGAGTTCAGAACAGCGGCGTTCTCTGACCACTGCAAGCAGGACGGTATCAGGCCGTCCAACAAAAATCAAGCGGCGCTTGACACCCTCTTGCGACCTCCCTAACATCGCTGAATGCCGCACAAGGAGGGTCGCATGAAGTTTCAGAAACGAATGCCGCCGCGTCTTGGCTTCCTGCCTGGCCTGATGATCGCGTGTTGCCTGATAGGGGTCCCGAACCTCCGCGGGCAGAGCGCCACCAACACTCCCATGTTCCATCTCGACCGTCAACGCACGGGCTGGAATTCAGCCGAGACAGTATTAACTCCTGCGAACGTCGGGGGAACAAAGTTCGGCTTGCTGTGGAATTCCGCGGTGCTGGACTCGGTGACGATCAACTCCACGGTTTACACACCCCATCTTTATGCGACGCCACTCTACATCGACGACGTGCTGATCACCGCTGGCACTTACAAGAATCGGCATTTCAGCGTAGTCTTCGCCGCCTCGAGCAACAGCTTTATATACGCCATCAACGCCTTCGCCAACAGCACCGGCGGGCCGCTGGTGAGCGCCGGGAAGATTCTTTGGAAAAGGAGGCTGGGCCAGCCAGCGGTGGTCCCGGCGCTCGATGGCGGCGTGCCGTTGGGCGTGCTCGCAACACCGGTCATTGACTTGAACACCTCTCCGCCTCGCCTCTACGTCGCGTGCCAGATCGCCGGAACGAATACCTACTGGAAGGTTTTTGCGCTCGACATCGGCAGCGGGAAAACAATCTCCGGTTGGCCGCTGTTCATCAAAGATGCGGCGCTGGCTCCGCTGAACCAAAACGCTCCCTCCGCATTCCAGCCGGCCGCTTCAATGTCGCAGCGGGGCGCGCTGAACCTGAGCAACGACGGCAGCGTGCTCTACGTTCCTTTTGGCGGCTACAGTGACGGCGCCGCGGGTTGGATGGTGGCCGTGGACACGATTACGCCCAAGCTGTTCAGCGCCTTCTCCGGCGCTCCGTCTACCGCGGCGACGGCCAATGGAGGCATGTGGGGATCAGGCGGGCCGGCCCTCGATACTTCCGGGAACGTATACCAGACCACCGGCAACGCGCTCTCCGGTTCCGACAACACCACCGGCTATTGGGGCGAATCACTGTTAGTGTGGCACGCCGCGCCCTCAAAGCTGCTGCTGCTCGGAACGTACACGCCGTGGAACTACTGCCAGATGGACATGGCCGACATCGACCTGGGCGGCGATTCGACCATGATCGTTCCTGACCTCAATCCCGCAACCACCAGCACGCCGCACCTGGTCTCGTTCGGCAGCAAGCAGGGCAATACTTATATCGTTGACCGCGACCACCTGCCGGGCGGGCTATCCGCGCGACAGGCGTGCGCTACAGACTCCACTACGGACCTCTCCCTATTGCCTCCCGGCCCGCAACCGCAATTCGGCCAGCGCGGCCCGCTCAACGTGTTTGGCCCCTACTCGGAAACCAAAAACAACGTTGACTACGCGAAGGCGCGCACTACCCCCGCTTACTTCCAGGGCGCGGACGGGACGCCTTATATTTTCTACTCAGGCTCCACGAAAGCCTCCAACACGTCCCGCGACCCCGTGCCACCATCCGTGGTTCGGCTGAAAATCGTAACCTCTGCCGGCCAGCCGGCCTATTTGGCGGTGGATGCCAGTGACTAGGTTTTGAAATTCTACAGCCCCGGCTCGGCCCTGGTCACGAGTAACGGCT